>Ga0326727_10008820_pt1 | contig 25299 bp, 26 predicted proteins | sample MB2enrmetagenome_FD_207643 | JGI IMG/M metagenome (GOLD analysis project Ga0326727, IMG submission 207643) | Lab enriched peat soil microbial communities from McLean, Ithaca, NY, United States - MB29MY | ecosystem: Environmental > Terrestrial > Soil > Wetlands > Peat | place: USA: New York... | reverse complement strand
CTCCATAGTTCGCGACCGAACCCTTCGATCTCCTATGGTGTTCTTCGGATCTATTTCACAAGGACGCTGTCGTACTTGCCAGCTGCGATGTCGGTGAGCACGTCTTTTGCGCGCTTGCCGTCAACGGAGACACCCATGCTCACGCACGTGCCCACGACCTCTTTGACTGCGGTCTTGAGCTCGTAGGAGAGCATTCCTTCGAGTTTCATGTTGGCAATCCTGACAGCGGCCTCGAATGGCAGGTTCCCTGCCACTTTGACGTTGGGCTCTGCGGATCCTTTCTCGATATTGGCCTCTTTCTTGATGAGTGCCGTCGTCGGTGGAATACCCACCGAGATCGTGAAGTTCTTCTTTGCGTCGACTTCGATCTTGACCGGGACCTGCATTCCGTTGAATGAGGCGGTCTTCTTGTTGATCTCATCGACTACTGCCTTCACGTTGATACCGAGTGGTCCGAGCGATGGTCCTAATGGTGGACCTGCTGTTGCCTTTCCGCCGGGTACTAAAACCTCGACCACTTCTGCCATAGTCTTTGCACCATGCCGTCCCGTATAAACGGGTTCCGAGCTTGGGTCTGTAAATATTGATGTAAGGGGACATAAAGGTGATCGTGAGAAAAGGGTGAACGCTCACCTCACAGGTGCGATAAGTACAACCGGCCCCGAAGGGATGCCCTCGCGATGGATCAGTACCAGACCCCATCAAGGCATCAGCAATATGCCCTAAAAAGATTTATTGAAATATCAACGACACCTTCAATGAAATAATTATGGACTTCAATTTTCAACGAAAACGTATTGATACAATACCTGAAGAGAGAAAATTAGAAGCTCTAGAAAAAGCTGCAAAACATTTCAACTACATTGAATTTTCTTGGAGAGATTTCAACACAGTTTCAACAATCAGTGCAAGTGCAATTAAGACACATTTTGGTAGCTGGAAAAAGGCACTTGCAGCATTAAAAAAACATCTCCAACAAAAGGGGTTAGACATATCCCCACGTCCTCACGCTCCGCAACGGATTTATTCAGATAAAGATCTTTTTGACGAAATGGGAAGGATATGGCAAAAAGTGGGCCAGCGACCCTCTAGAACAGAATGGGAAATGTCAGAGCCAAAAATTAGCATTGGTGCCTACAAAAAACGCTTCGGTAGCTGGGCTATTGCGTGTCAAAAATTTATTGAATACAAAATGGATGGAGAAATTTCATCTGATAACTTTGTCCGGGTTGATAATGACGAATTTCTTTTTCATGATAAATACGGAAAAAATGGATATTCAAAAGAGAATTCCAGAAATGTGTCACTTAGTTTAAGGCTCAAGGTACTAAACCGAGATAATTTTCGATGTTTGTATTGCGGGAAAAGTCCAGCTACCGATTTCGGAACAAAATTGCATATAGATCACATTGTCCCTTTCTCTAAAGGAGGAAAGAGCACTTTGGAAAATCTTCAAACACTTTGTGAAGAATGCAATCTTGGTAAAAGTGATTCTGAAATTGTGAGATAAACCTAAATAAAATCAATCGTACCCTATTAATCCCCTCGCCCAGCGAGGCCCCGCCGAGGCGGCCGAGCGACCCCCGTCAGAGGGAGGGTAAATTCTCTCCACAAAAAAGCCAAGCCCCCCATTTGTTCCGAACCCGGTGGCCCCGGTCATACTTTTTGTACCCGACTAGTTCTCTCCTTTTCGCCGTGGGATGGAAGCAGCCGGAATCTCACGGAGGTTCTCGTCACATCATAAAATGACGCAGCAGCACTCACGAAAAATACGCCCGTAAAACCGTCCGATTGCCCGTTCCGAAAATCAGGGCTCATATATTCTCCTGTTTGCCAAAATAAGCCTGAATTGAGCTCCATATAATGCCCTTTAACGGCCCATGGAAGCCGTACAGCGGCTTTCTTTTTCCGGCACGACCAAAACCCCTTGCAGGCTCAGGATCGGGCTCGTAAACGCTTCTATGAGAACGTTTTAATTCGTCCGATTTCAAAAATAAGGCTTATTTAAGGCTATTTTGAAAAGGAGCCCTATACGAACTTCTTTTTGATCGGTCGAAGGGCAATCGGAGCCCAATATGAGCCCGGATGGGGGAGGTCGTGGTGAGACCCTGTACACCGGGGTAACAGGTCTTCTGCGACCACGTTCGCACCGGTGAGTCTTCCCGGGTCCGCTAAACAGCCACGGGAACCAGTTCTTCCCCCGTGCTTTTTTTGGAGCGCAAGCGCCGGGGATCACGGGAGGTCAGGGAGATATTCCTCTTTGAGCATCCCGTAATACCGGGTGGATCGCCAGTGGTCCCGGAGCCAGACGTGCTCGCGGAGCGTGCCCTCGTACACAAGGCCGCCCTTCTCCAGTGCGTGGGCCGAAGCGGTGTTGAGATCGTCGCACTTCCCGTACACCCGGTGCAGGCCGAGGGTCGTAAAACCAAAGGCGAGCAGCGCCCGGAGGATCTCCGAGGCATAGCCGTTCTTCCAGTACTCCGGCCGCAGGATGCACCCGACCTCGGCGGTGGTCGGCTGGCCGGGATCGATCTCAAGGAGCACGAAGCCGGCAAAGTCACCGTTCGCCGGGATCCGGGCCGCAAGGATGTAGCCCTGCCGGTCCGGCCGGGCAGCCTCTTCGATCGCGTGGCGGACGAAGCCGGTGACCTGCTCCTCGTTCTCGAGCCAGATCCAGACGTACTTCATGACCGCAGGGTCGCGGGCCATGCGCCGGACGGCGTCGAGATCGCTATCGTTTAAGTCCTCAAGAGCCAGCCGCTCTGTGGAAAGGGCAAAGACCATCGCGATACTCCGGGGAAGAGACCGGTGAACGGGATCGCCGGCCATCTCTGTTCCGGTGATCGTTTCGGGCCGGTATCGTATAACGCTGGCGGTGCGTGAAAAGTCCCTGCAACGCCCGGTTTCGCCGGTAAGACGGACGCTGTCCTGCGAACAAAAGATACCCTCATATGGTCACAGCCGGTAACGATGTATAGGAAACCATACATGGACATTATCGAAGCGGATAATCTCAGCAAATCATTTGGATCTTTTGAGGCTGTTCATGATGTCAGTATTGCCGTAAAAGAGGGGGAGATCTTTGGTTTTCTCGGACCCAACGGTGCCGGAAAAACCACCACCATCCGGATGCTTACCGGGGTGCTGACACCGGATGCCGGCTCCGCCCGGATCTGCGGGATCGATATCGGCAGGCACCCGCTCGAGGCCAAGCTGAAGATGGGGATCATCCCCGAGAACGGCACGGTCTATTCCGACCTGACCGCTGAGCAGAACATCCTCTGGACAGCGAAGTTTTATGGCATGGACAGCACCTCCCGCAAAAAACGGGCAGAGGAGATCCTCGCGTGCATGGGACTTTCCGAAAGGAAGAACGATATTGTCCGCACCTTCTCGAAAGGGATGCGGCAGCGGATCAGCATCGCCTGCGCCATCGTCCCTTCGCCACCGGTGTTATTCCTTGACGAGCCAACGGGAGGGCTGGACGTGTTCAGCCGCCGGCTGGTGCTCGATACGATCCGCAGGATGAACGACGAGGGCAGCACGATCTTTTTGACCACGCACAACATCGAGGAGGCAAACGAGCTCTGCACGGTCATCAGCGTCATCAACAAGGGCAGGATCGTGGCAACGGGCAGCCCGGAACGGCTGAAAAAGACCTTCGATACCGCAAAATACGTGGAGGTCGCGTTCGATCAACCGGTCAAAAGAGAGTGGCTGGAAGCCGGGGGATTCTCCCGGGTGGAGTCCCACGGTGACAAGTGGCGGCTGTACGCGGACGACCCGGACCCCGCAGTCAAATACCTCGCCGTCCTTGCCGGACGGGAGCGTCTGAAAATAATCTCGGTTGCGACATCGAGCCCGACACTCGAAGAGGCATTCGTCCAGCTCACGGGAGGTGCGTGATGGACCCCCGCCTTTTTGCCCGGAGCGTCCTTCTGGTTGCCGAGAAGAACATGCGGATTTACTATTACAAGGGGGCGGTCGTGATCTTCGGGCTCCTGTTTCCCTTCCTGATGTTCCTGACCTTTTTTATCGGGAGGAACCTCAACCTCATCCTCTTCTTCCCGGCATTCCTTGGAATGATGCTCTTCTTCTCGTCCTCTTCCACCGGACCGCTTATTACGCCGTGGGAGAAACGGGAAAAAACCTACGAGCGCCTCCTCTCCCTGCCGGTAACGCTGGGAAGTATCATCCTTGGCGACATCCTTGCCGGGGCGCTTTTCGGGATCGTCATCACCACGATCGTCTGGACGGCAGGAACGCTCCTCCTCCACCTGCCCCTCGCCCATCCCCTGCTCCTCGCGGTCACGCTCATCCTGGGAGGGTTTACCTTTGCCGCTCTCGGGACCCTGCTCTCGTCCCCGGCCATGAGCAACCCTTCGAACGTGATGATGGTCTCCAACCTGATCCGCCTGCCCCTGATCTTTGTCTCGGGCATCTTCATCCCGCTCGCCCAGCTCGGGAGCTGGGCATGGACCAACGAAATGTCCCCGCTCACCTACCTTGTCGACCTGTTCAACGGGGCGATCACCAACACTGCGGTCTACTCTCCGGTCATGGATATTGTTGTCCTCGCGATAGTCATCCTGGTGTTCGTCGCAGCTGCAAAACTGATCCAGCAGTATAACCTTTCAAAGGGGATCTAGGAGAGAGGCTCGGGAGAAAACCCGGGGTAACTCCCCCTATATCCCGGGGTGCGTACGCGTATTCTCCGGTGCGGCCGGACCCCGGTCGGGAAATATGAGGAGGGTATGCGGGAGTATCAGGTGATATCCACGGCCACGTCCTCAACAGGCTCCGGTTCTTCAGCCTTTTTTCCGCGTCCTGCCTGCTCCTCGTGGACAAACCGTGACCCGGTCATGGAAGCCAGTACCGCCGCGATGACGGAGAGCAGGGCGCCGATATAGTAGGAGATCCGAAGCGAGGGCATGAAGGCGTTTGCGAGCGTGGTCGGGAACCAGGTAGTGCCGGTCAGGACCGTGATTGTCGCCGGGCTGATCGCGGCAACGGCTGTTGCGGGCAGGGTGACAAGGATCGCGTGGACCGGGTTATAGCCAAGGAATGCAGCGAATAATGCACCGGTCGGCGGGATAGCACTCATGGGTGCGATCAGGCCCGGGGCCCCGACGCTGGTGAGCGAGGTCGCGAGTTCCGGGGGAAACAGGTGCGTCAGGCTCACGATCACGATGGTAAAAAAGAGCGCCATCGAGACGACCATGCCGCTGTTCTGCAGCATCGACCGCATACCCGAAGCCACACCCCGGTCCTCGGGAGGTACGGCATTCATGATGGAGGCAATGTTGGGCGAACCAAACATGCCGTTTCCTATCCCCATGATTAAAAGCGCGACGGCAAAGACCGGGTAGTCGAAATCATACGGCAGTGCAGCGAGGATCATAAACGCGAGCGCGATGAGGAGCAGGCCGGACGTGGCAAACCACCGGGAGCCGTACTTGTCGGAGAGCCAGCCCGAGAGGGGGCCCATGATCACGAAGCCGGCGGTGAGCGGCAGCATGAATATCCCGGCCCAGAAGGGGGTCGATTCGTAGCTGTACCCGTGGAGCGGGAGCCAGATCCCCTGCAGCATCAGGATCAAAATAAAAAACATGCCACCCCGTGCCAGGGCGCTCAGGAAGCCGGCGGTGTTTGCAAGCGAGAAGACCCGGATCTTAAAGAGGTTGAGCCGGAACATCGGGTCCTCGACCCGGCTCTCAATGACCGGGAATATGGCAAGCAGGATGAGGCCGGTAGCAATCGCGGCAAGAACCCACGGGTCGCCCCATCCCATCGGGTCCGTCCCGTACGGGAGAAGTGCATACGTGATGCCGATCAAAAGGATCGTCAGCCCCGAGACAAAGGTCACATTGCCCCAGACATCGATCTTCCGGGCCCGTTGCGGTAACGGGGTCTCCTTGAGTTTGAGGTATGCCCATACCGTTCCGAGGATACCGACCGGGACGCTGACGAGAAACACGTACCGCCAGTTATAGAACGCGAGGACGCCGCCGAGGATCAGGCCCACGAACTGCCCGGATAAAAAGGAGATGGTGTTGAGTCCCAGCGCCTTGCCCCGCTCATCGGGAGGGAATGCATCGGTAAGGATGGCCGCGCTGTTAGAGAAAGTAAACGAAGCACCCACCCCCTGGACGAGACGGAACGCAATAATCTCAAGGGCGCCTGCACTTCCCGTGCCCGGCGTAAGAAAAAGCAGGACGGACCCGAGCGTAAAGATGGCAAACCCGAGATTGTAGAGCTTCACCCTCCCGTACATATCCGACAGCCGGCCACAGGAAAGGAGCAGGGTAGCAGTGACGAGGCTGTACCCCATCAGCACCCAGATGAGGTACTGGAACGAGGTGAGCGGGTCGATGTTGATGCCGTTGAAGATCGCAGGGAGCGAGATGAGGGTGATGCTCCCGTTCACGGATACCATGAACATCTCGATGGTCGTGATCGAGAGGACGATCCACTTATAATCGATCCCTTTTCTGGGTCCTGTTCCGTCATCTGCGGTTTCGTTTTTTTCCATGAGATCGGGCTGCCCCCGGGATCATCCGGACATTTCCCTCTAGCGGGTAAAATATTCTTTACAGGGTAGATCGTCTGGAACTATAATGTTTCCAGTCCTCCCGCAGGTATGGGCATGGCCGACAAGGGTATCTGCAGGATACCGGAGATCCGGCCAAAAACGAAAGAGACGTGAAAGAAAAGACGCTCATCCTCCGGGAAGGGCGCAGGGAAACATTGAAACATCCCCATGGGTGATTATTCCATCAGGGTAGTATGCATGAAATATGCTGATATCGACAGGATTTACCAGACCCTCCCGCTGGAGAATATCCCCTGGAACAGTGAGACCCCTCCGGATGCAATTGTCAGACTTGTACAGGAAGGGATTGTCCGGCCCTGCAGGACCGTCGATCTCGGGTGCGGTGCCGGTAACTATGCGATCTATCTTGCCGCTCTCGGGTTCGATGTCACGGGTGTCGACAGCTCACCTGCCGCGATCCGGATCGCACAGGAGCATGCAGGAAAACAAGGGGCCCGGTGCAGGTTTGTTGTCGTCGATCTTCTCGGTGACCTGCATGAAGTGACGGATACGTTTGACTTTGCCTATGACTGGGAACTCCTCCACCATATATTCCCGGAAGACCGGAAGACCTATATCAGGAATGTGTATAAAATCACCAACCCGGGGGCCACGTACTTCTCTGTCTGTTTTGATGAGAGCGACCCCCAGTTTGGCGGAAGCGGAAAATACCGCACGACCCGGATCGGGACGACGCTCTATTTCTCATCGGAATCCGAGATCCGGGACCTCACGTCGCCGTATTTTGACATCCGTGAATTGAAGACGATCGAGGTAAAAAGTAAATTCGGGCCGCACCGGGCCGTATACCTGCTCGCCAGCCGGCGCTGATATCATTAATTCCTATTCAAGGAATCAAAAACTCCGCTGCTTCAACGAGATGTTTAAATTTTCAACATTGACAGGTTACAATGACTTCGTCGTGACTTATCAGTATTGACTATTTAAACGTCCCAAAGACGCACCAGAATCGTGGTATTTGGGTTTTTTGGCAACCAGATAAATACGGTTAAACTTCAATACCACCATGCCGGATTCGTCGGCCTGTTCGTTAAAAGAATGTTTAATGAGGCTGCGAAAGGTCTCGATATATGCATCCGTCAACGGAACCGAATAAAAGGACTGGTTTAAATAGCCGTTTTCCGCTCCCGACTGATAAATGCCATACACCTGATCTATGGTATAGCGGTTCGCCTCTTCGATTATAGAGCATGTTACCACTTCAAATCCACTCTTCTCAAAAAGATTCCGGTATTCGCCCTCGCTTTCCAGAAACATCCACGGATTTTTAAAAAAGCCAAAGATTTTTTTGGTGGCTGGGTGAGTACGAACTTTTTCTACAGCGGTAACAAAATTGGGACAGTATAGTGAGGTTGCGGGGGCCTGGATTCCCATACGGCCGCCGGCCTTGAGAGCGGTAAAACAGTGTTCCAGAACTTTTTTGGGACGTGAGAACCACTGGAACGCAGAGTTGCAATAAATGACGTCGAATGAATCGGAAAAGCCTAAACACTCCGCGTCTTTAACAAGATAACGGACATTTGGCCGGCCTTCATTCCTGCGGATTGCCTCGTCGATCATACTGTCGGAAATATCTGTACCCACTACCAGACCCTTTGTGAGAAGGGCAATTTCTCTTGTTGTGCGACCAGATCCACACCCCAGATCGAGGACATCTTCATCTTCCTCTATGGCCATGAGCCCGAGCAAAACTGCCGAAGCTGATTTTTGAACTAATGCATTTTGTTCGTAAACAGAGGCTTTACTATCGAAGTTGATAGGTACCATATCCCTCTCTCTACCTCTTTTTAGACTACCTTTCATAAGAATTAAACAGCCATTTGGATTTTTTTAATTCATAAAAATTAATAAAAGTATATTACAATTTTTCACCGTCAATTGTATATTATCTCCTAAAAAAAGGGACCGCTTACCGGTCCTGCTGCGCCGCATGGCGGGGGAAGGCCACCTGCGGCCGCCGGGTGACAAACGATGCATCGAGGTTCTCTGCCATCTGCACGGCCATCGCCGCCGGGATCCCCAGCGCCATCATTTCCGGCGGGAGAGAATGGTTCTGGGTGGGATCCTGCGGGCCCATGAACGCGGTATTTCCGGGCGTATTCTCCGCAAGGCCGGCCGGGAACGTGATAAAAGTCGAGCAGGACGAGCCCCACGGGACGATGACCGGTGAGAACGGGTCGTCCCGGTCGAAATGGACGAGTGCGGCCATGTTCCGGATCTGCTCGCCGTTCCCGAAGATGCAGAGGGAGAGGACCTCCGGCATGGGATCGGGAAGCGCCTCGCATGCCTGCACGACAAGGTATTTCCCCGGCGGGTGGATCGGCCCGGCTGCCGCCGAGCAGCGGTCGACCAGGTCCGGGCTTGCTTTCAGGAACTCCGCCGCCCCGCCGCGGACATCCTTCCGGCCGGTTGAGACGAAATATTTGATATCGTCAGGCACCGGGATGTATCCCGTATGGAAAAGTCCGCCCGGGCAGCAGCCTTCCGTTGCGCCGGCACCGACATAGATCGCCGGTATCTCGTGTCCTGCGGCCATCCGGTAGAGGGAGACCGCAAAACACCGGTTCACCCCGGCCATCGGGGGTACACCTGCCGGCAGGACATCCGTCCCGTACACGGCCAGCGGGCGTGTCGAAAGCCGGAATGCAGACGCAAGCCTCGACCCAATCTTTCGGAAATCCGCACCTGTCATGATACCACTCCTTTCTTTTCCGCCGCAAGCCCTTTCCAGATCGGGCCGTCGAACACGCCGTCCTTTGCCTCCTCTTCCATCCCGAGGTAGAGCGAGTACGGCACGGCAAACGTGAACATCTGTTGCGGGATGGTCTTTCCCACGTTCGCCCGCGCTGCAAGGTCGGTGTACCCGAGCACGGCCCGGGGGTGTTCCTTCTTTGCCTCGTCGTACACGAAGGCCCCGATCTGCTGGCAGGCGGCCATGGGCGGGACCCTCACAGGATCGGTGCCCTCCCGGATGGCCCCGACCAGCGTGACAAGGCCGGTGATCTGGAGCGGGTCTGCAAGAAAAACCACGACGACCGGGCGCTCGCCGGGTTTCACCTTGCCAAGCGGGGTGAAGATGACGTACTTCTCGGCAATGTCCGTGATCGGCAGGTCTGCGGTCATGAACCGTTTTGCCTTCTCCGTATCTTTGTGCAGGCGCTCGCCGTGCAGGAACTTCGCACGCTCCCGTTCGGGGATATGCTGCACGGTTGCGCAATAGGCCTCCGGGTTCCTGCTGCTCTCTGCGCCTTTCACAAAAAAAGCGGACATAAAGTCAACACCGGCGCCGCCGAATGCATCGTAGTACCCGTTCCCGAAGCCAAGCCCTGCACGTGCACCGGGGCAGCCGTAGCTCTCCCGGTCGAACACGGCCGTTTTTCCCTTCGTTGCGACCTGTGCAAAATACGGCATGATGCAGGTCTGCCCGTGGGGTTTTATCTGCAATGCTCCTTCGGGTTTTGTATCGCTCCAGAGAACGGCTACGGGTTCGTAGTCAAGCCGGAGTTTTTCAGCAGTAATGCTCTTCATGCCCGTTCACCTTTGCTTATTTCATCCAGCCCATCTGCTCGTACCATTCGTACTCGTGGGCGAACCGGTCCTTGTTGTACTTGACAAGCTGGCAGAAGTACTCCCGTTTCTGCCGGTGGATCTCGTCCTGTTCGGGATACGAGAGTTCGCCCCTGATGGAACGGGCCAGCGTCTTTCCCAGTTCAAGGGCTTCTGTTTCGGCTTTTCCGAGTGCTGCCGGATCCCTGCCGATCGCGACGCCCACTCCTCCCACGACAGTTGCGCCAAGCGTGGTAAGTACCTTGTTCATGTACCCGACGATCTCTGCCTCACCGGCTCCCCCTGCCGTGCAAACGGAACACCCGAACTTTCCCGTCAGCATCTGGCAATGGATGGCATCCGCCATGCGGTCGAAGAGCGCTTTCATCGGGGCCGGCACGGAATCGATGTAGTTGGGGGTGCCAAGCACGATCCCGTCGGCGTTCATGATCCGGTCGAAGAGATCGGAGAAATCATCCAGCAGGGTACATTCCCCGGTGGCATAACAGGTCCCGCAGGCCGTGCAGTACTCGATACGCAGCGTGTAGAGATCGATAAGTTCCGTTTCCGCGCCCTCTTCCTTTGCCCCGGCGAGCACAGCATTTGTGAGCTTTAAGGTGTTGCTGTCCTTTCCGCGGGGGCTCGCGTTTATTCCAATGACTTTCATACGTGACTGCTCCTGTAGGATGGGAATCGGAGAATAACTATAATAAAGGTATTGACTTGATCTGCCGGTCGGGCTTTACCACAGGCCGGAACCGCAAAAAGAGGCAGGGGTTTTTGGTTATTGCCCTGATGTGGGCGTCATCATGGGCATGGTATGGTTCCCTTGATAGCCGCCGGCCGGGAAACCGAGCGCTGCCTGGAGCTGCTGCGGTGTTACACCGAGCTGGGCTGCCGCGGAAGTGAGGTTCATCCGCTGCCCGCTCTGGGGCGTCAGGGCATTCTGGAGGTCCTGCTCGGAAACGCCGAGCTGGGCAGCGGCAGCAGCGAGCAGGGTCGTGTTGGTGAGGAACCTCTGCCCGGAGAACTGGTGGTTCCCGTAACTTCCGTTCCCGGCATACGAGCCGCCATTACCCGAAGACGGGGCGGACCCGGTACCGGCAGGCGCTGCCTGCTGGCTGTTTGTGGCAGCGGCAGATGTGCTTCCGTTGCTCTGGGTGCATCCTGCGACAAGCACCCCGGCAAGCATCAGGGTTACTGCAAGAAGCATGATGATCGAGGTGGTAAAGGATTTCATGATGATGGTCTCCGTGAGGGCAGACCGCCGGGGCCTGCCCGCATATTGTAATGTTTACATTACATTTTGTAATATTTAAATTGTAGTTCGCCAGCGTTCGCTTATAACCGGGAGAAAGAGCGGCCCTGAATATGCGTGGTTCAGGGCAACGTGATACCGGCACAATGACGGGTTATCCCGGCTCCCGTCCATACCTGATGGTCCGGATATCACGTTACCCTACCGCTGGCGAAAAAAACGATAAAAAAGATTACCGGTCGCTGATCTTCTCAACGACCCTGACATTATCCCCGCGGACAGTGATCGGGATGGGCACGACGCTCTCGTACAGTTCGACCGTGATCTCTTCCTTTGCCGAATCGACACGCTTGACCACGGCTTTTTCACCCTTGAACGGCCCGGCGATCAATTCGACAATAGTACCTTCATCGATACCGGCCACGACGGGTTTGGGGATCAGGAAATGCCCCACTTCGGCAAGCGTGGTCTGGCCTTTGGCAACTGCGCGGGCATGGGCGATCATCTCGACAAGCTGTTCGATCCTGTTCCGCTGCTCGGGGGTTTCGACAAGGACATATCCCTGCAGTTCGTTGGGGACAATAATCGCGGTAACCTTGATATCGGTCGCCTTCGTCTCGATCGCTTTCAGAATATTGTCGGCAACCGTCCGTTCCTGCTTGGAGGTCGTCTTGATAGCGAAGATCCGGTTATTGAAGACTTCTGGGGCGGCAGGGATCGATGGCGCTGGCGATGAGGGAGTTGGTTCCGGAGTCATGGCAATCAGGATCTAAAATCCCAGGAGTTTCGTGTGGTCGAAGAACAGGTAGATGATAAAGCCGATCAGCCCGATGAGGAGGATCCCGGCTGCCGCGACCGTCGCGATCTTGGAAAACTCCTCGCGGGTGGGGGTGCGCGCGAGTTTCAGGACACGGAAGTATTTACGGAATAACTCCTCGTGCACGTCTACTTTGATGTCAGGTTTTGAAATTTCCATATCTGCTCACTTGAGAAAATCGATCTCATATTGTTTCTGTACTTTGGGGGTAAGCTTCTCATTCCGACCATATATTTGTGGCGACCGTACGCCCGTGACCACCAGCAATGTCCGCATCTTGTTCTGCATCGTCGGGTCGACCTGCGCACCCCAGATGATCCGGGCGTTCGGGTCGACGCGGGAATAGACTTCCTGCACGACACCTTCGGCTTCCGCCATCGTCATATCGGGACCGCCGACCACGTTCACGAGCGCCGCAGTCGCACCCGATATGTCCACATCGAGAAGCGGGGACCGGATCGCCTTTTTCACCGAGTCGGCCGCCTTGTCCTCGCTGTCGCTCTCGCCCATGCCGATCATGGCGACCCCGCCACGCTCCATGACCGTGCGCACATCGGCAAAGTCCAGGTTCACGAGCCCCGGCATCGTGATCAGTTCCGTGATGCCCTTGACTGCCCGCATGAGCACCTCGTCGGACACCTTGAATGCCGCAGACAGGGGGAGCTTGGGGACGACCTCGAGGAGACGGTCGTTCGGGACGACAATGACCGTATCCGCCACATCCCGGAGGCGTTCGAGGCCGGCTTCCGCGTTCTCCATCCGGATCGCACCCTCAGAGGCAAACGGGAGGGTAACGACCGCGATCGTGAGCGCGCCTTCATCCCGGGCAGCCTTCGCCACGACCGGCGCAGAGCCGGTCCCGGTGCCGCCACCGAGGCCGACCGTGATAAAGACCATATCGCACCCGGAGACAACCGTCCGTATATCCTGCTCGTTCTCGAGTGCGGCTTCCTCCCCAATCTGCGGGATGGAGCCGGCGCCGAGGCCCCGGGTCCGCTGCCGGCCGATCAGCATGCGCTGGTCGGCGTGGGTCCGGATCAGGTGCTGGGCGTCCGTGTTGACGGCGATCAGTTTCGCACCATGGATACCTTCCTCCATCATGCGCGTAATCGTATTGGAGCCGGCGCCTCCACAGCCGATCACGGTGATCTCGGTCTTGAGTTCGCTTAAGATCTGATCAAGATCCTCGTTATTCTGCGAGGGCAATGCAGTCTCGTCCCTCGCCTTGGTAAGTGCCTCTTCAACAATCGACCTCATGAGTAGTTCTCCAGTCCCGGGATGTGGATTCTGGTCTCGCTGGTAACGGATACCCGGTCGGGCGTAATCACCTGGCCATCATGTTCAACAGCCTGCCCCGTGGCAAGCTGTCGGAAGGCAGGCCCGGCCGGCACCCCCAGTTCTCGCGCTTTTTGGGGGTCAAACCGGACCTTTCTGATGATCAGGCAATCATTTTCCGTCGCAGTGCTTTCCCTGTTACGTATGATTTTTACGCACAATGTATTTAAAGCATTTATTAATATCGAAGAATCTTTACGAAAAACCACGAACTGCGGGAGCAGCCGGTTGTCCTGCGTGGCGAGATGGGCGAGCGCCAGGGCCTCAAAGCCCCTGATCAGGTCTGCTTCCCCGGCCTTTGCCGCTTCCGCAAGGAGCACCGGGTCAAGGGAAATGACCGCGAGCGGGCCGGTCCCCTCAAGGGTATGGATGTAACACCGGGTGCCGGGCGCAACCGTACCGGTCAGTTCCCTCACGGCCCGGTACGTATTCCAGGACAGGTGCCCGAGTGCGGCAATCTCGCTCTCGGAAAGCCGGATAATCCCCATGCGATCGAGAAGCCCGGCAATCCTGTCAAGGCTTGCACGGTCGAGCGCTTTACGGTCGATATACGCAGCAACAGCCCCGCTCATTTCAAGCATCGACCGGCACATCTTTTCGTCAATCGCCGGGATCTCCCGCGTGTGGGCGATATGCCCGAAGGCCCCCCGGGTAGCAAGGGCGATCTGGGTCTCCCGCACCGCATAGTGCGTGCCGCCAAAACCGATGAGCGGGACAGCGTTCGTAAGGGGCACCGCCTCCAGCACTGCATCCGCCACTGCCCGGCCGGCAGCCGGGTCGGCCCATTCCTTTTCCGTGCTCCCGATCTCGACAAAGAACGACGGGTGGGACAGCCCCGTGGGGCCGTGGTGGGTGACCTCGCACGAGACCCGGTAACCCCCGGGACAATGCCGGGCAAGCGCCCGGAGGGTTGCCTGCATCATCGGGGGTGCGGCCGGGGCGAGTGTTCGGGGGCTCCCGCCAAGCTCCGCGTCCCGGTAGTTCCCGGTAGCGTGAACGGTGAGCACCGGTTCCGGGTTGACGCTCGTGTGCCGCGAGAGGAAGATGACCACGTCTGCATCGATACCGGCATCGACGCCCTCCGCATGAATGAGCCGCCCGTCAACGTCAAAAAACGAATAGCTCCTCCCGTGTCCCTGTGCGGGGACGCTGTCCCTTGTGAGGCACTGTTCGATATGGTGCCTGATATTGCATCCCGCCTTGTCCTGGCGGGAATGGATCAGCGCTACCTTCATAGTCATTCAATACGCGGTTCTCCACGAAAAGCCTCGCGTGGCCCGCGGGTTGTTGTGCCGTGTTCATAAGCCCTATGATGCATGAGGGTACACCACACTGGTACCATGGATGAAAAAATGATGGGAACGATATTTGAGCAGGAGAAGATCGCGAAGGTGATCACCTGCCCGCAGGCATTTGCGATCGCAGAAAAGCACGGGATCCCGAAAACGGCGATCAGCGAGTACTGTAACACGCATGGGATCAAGATCCGGGCCTGCCAGCTGGGCTGCTTCAAATAACGTGAAAACGACTTTTTCCCTATCCTTTCCTCGTCTTTTGTCTGCCATCCAGGGGCAGAGAGTCTCTGCAGGTAATACCGTCTCCGGCATATCATGCACCCGGCCAAAATACGTCAGTTGAATAATTTATTTATGGACGACCAGTATCTGGATACACAACGGGGGCCCTATAATGCCGCAGACCATCTCTCTTTCCTGCATCGATGACGAACCTCCTGTTTCTGAATGCTTTCAGGGCACGGCTCGAACAGGAAAACGACCTGGCGGTCACGACCGCGCTGACTGCTGCATGAACTGATACAGGGCAGCCGCAGGGTCCCAATGTGCCCGGGCCTGTGCTTTTCAGTTCAGCATCCTTTCGTTGTCGGAGAACCCGGCGGTCAATAATGCTTAAAAAAAGTACCGATAGGGAAAATACCGGATTAAATGCACGGCCATCCCGCCGGTGCGCTTACCCGCAGGATGTCAGAAAAAGTGAGAAAATTCAGGCCCTGGTCACCTTAACCGGCACCTGGTACACGCCACTGCTGACACCGGTTTCCTTGCGGTCATCGATGCAGAGGAAATACCAGCCCAGGTTTTTGACTGTCAGCGTCCCGCTCTGGGGAGAGGTGATATCGATCAGTTTTACCAGCGGGACAATCCCGGTGTAGGTCCATGTCTTCTGCATAGTATCCCACGCGGGGGTGACCGTACTGAATTTAAGGTTGTCATTCACGTTGACCACAAGGAGGTTCGGTGTGATCGTACCGGCGCCGGGTGTCGTAACCCAAATCGTGTAATTCTCGCCCGGGTACAGGTAATCCACGCCCATCGTCTGGGGGATGTTGATGCAGGTATAGTCATTGAAATGAACAGAGATTGTGGTGTCGATGCCGGGTGCCGGCGTGGATGCTGCTGTCGCCTCCTCTGTCGCAGGAACTGTACCCGCAGCCCCGGACGTGACGGCCGGTGTAGCCGTTGCCGGTGTTGCAGAGGAGGATGTGCACCCTGAGGAAAAGATCAGCAGGACGGCGAGCACAGCAATAATCAGGAGGGGTAAAACGCGTCTCATATACGTCATTATATATTAAAACCTATAGATAGTTTGCGACAATTCCCGGCCTTTTTGTAGACAGGAGATTCCCATGCGGTACCTGTATGAGGAGGAATACTCCTGAAGCAGGATCTGCCGGCACAAGAAAACTACTTTGTCATAAAGAGCCAACATTCATCAACACGTCGGGGCATCCCGTCACCGTAACAGAGGGATTTTGTGAAGGAAGTCACCGCGAACTTCAATGCAAGGGAGATCGAGCGCGAGGTGCAGGAATACTGGCGCACCCACGGGATCTACAAGGCAGTCAGACAGCACCGGAGTTCCGGCAAGGCGTTTTTTTTTGTCGACGGTCCGCCCTACACCACCGGGCAGATCCACCTGGGCACCGCGTGGAATAAGATCATAAAAGATTCGCTCCTCCGGTACCAGCGGATGAACGGGCGAAACGTGATCGACCGTGCGGGCTACGATATGCACGGCCTTCCTATCGAAGTCAAGGTTGAGCAGACACTCGGTTTTTCCTCAAAAAAAGATATCGAGAAATTCGGTATTGAGCACTTTATCGAGCAGTGCCGGGAATTTGCCATAAAAAACAAGAACCTGATGGACGCCCAGTTTGAGAGCCTGGGGATCTGGCTGGACTTCCCGAACGCGTACCAGACGATCAAGCCCGGTTACGTAGAGGCGGCCTGGTGGACGCTTGCGCGGGCAGAGGAGAAGGGGATGCTGGAACGCGGCTACCGGGTCGTGAACTGGTGCCCCCGGTGCGAAACGGCGATCGCGGATGCCGAGGTCGAATACTGGGACGAGACCGATCCTTCTGTCTTTGTCAAGTTCCCGATCAAAGGAAAGGAGAACGAGTACCTGGTCATATGGACGACGACACCCTGGACACTGCCGGCAAACGTCGCGGTCGCGGTGGCAAAGGAGTTTGTCTACGCAAAAGTCCGTGCAACAAAGGCCGGCCGCGAGGAATATCTCTGGATGGCGGAGCCGCTCATCAAACCGGTGCTGAAGAAAGGCCGGTACCAGCAGTTTGAGGCACTGGAAACGAGGACGGGTACAGAGCTCGCTGGCTGGGAGTATGACTCCCCGCTCGCAGAACAGATCCCTCTCCAGCGCGAGATTGCACACCGGGTCGTGACCGCGGATTTTGTTGCGATGGAGAACACCGGCCTCGTGCATATCGCACCGGGTCACGGCTGGGACGACTACGTGCTCGGGACAAAGGAGAGCCTTGCCATCGTCTGCCCGGTTGACGGGGCCGGGAAATTTTTGCCCGCGGCAGGCATATTTGCCGGGAAATTTGTCCGGGACGCAAATGGGGACGTGCTCGATGCGCTTGGCGATCATTTGCTTGCAACAGAAAAGATCACCCACCGGTACGGCCACTGCTGGCGCTGCAAGACGCCGATCATCTTCCGGGCGACCTCGCAGTGGTTTTTGAAGGCCTCGGAGATCCGGGATCTCATGCTCTCCGAAGTTGAAAAGGTCACGTGGTACCCCGAATGGGCGGGAAGCGCACGGTTCTACGACTGGATCAAGGAGGCCCGGGACTGGTGCATCTCCCGGCAGCGGTACTGGGGTATCCCGATCCCGGTCTGGGTCTGCGAAAAATGCGACAAGTACCGGGTCATCGGCACCATCGCGGAACTCGAAAAGGCGAGCGGACAGTCCGTACCCGATCCGCACCGCCCGTACGTGGATAAGGTTACGATCCCGTGCACGTGCGGCGGTGTTATGCACCGGGTCGAGGACATCTTCGATGTCTGGTTCGATTCTGCGGTCGCATCGTGGGCGACACTCGGCTTCCCGGCACAGATAGCGGACTTTGACAGGCTTTGGCCGGCGGATTTCATCACCGAAGGCCAAGACCAGACCCGGGGCTGGTTCTACTCGCAGCTCGGGGCGAGCACGATCGCCTTCGGGAAAGCGCCATACCGGAGCGTCTGCATGCACGGCTTTGCGCTCGATGCCGAGGGAAAGAAGATGTCAAAGAGCCTCGGGAACGTGGTGACTCCCGAGGAGGTGATTGCAAAAGTTGGGGTGGACGTGCTCCGGTTCTACGTGCTCTCCTCCTCGGCACCGTGGGACGACCTGAAATTCAACTGGGACGGGGTCGCGACCGTGAACCGTGCGGTAAACATCCTCTGGAACGTGTACCGTTTCCCGACGCCGTACATGATCCTCGATCATTTCGAACCGCAGTCTGAGAACGGGGTCTGGGACGCAGCGTTCGTCACCGCCCACCTCCGCCAGCTCCCTGACGAGGATCGCTGGATCATCTCCCGGGTAAACACGGTCGCCGGCATCGTGGACGCGGCGACAAGGGAGTGCCAGCTTCACCGGGCGACCCGGGAGCTGATCAACTTCATTCTCGAAGACCTCTCGCGCTGGTACGTCCAGCTCGTCCGGCCCCGGATGTGGCTCGAAGGCGAGTCAGAACAGAAACGGTTCGCCTACGAGACGATCTACTACGTGATGCGCCGGCTCATCGGCCTTCTTGCCCCCTTCTGCCCGCACATCACCGAGGAGATCTACGGCAACATCCGGTGCAGGAACGATCCGGCGAGCGTGCACATGCTCGACTGGGAGGCCTGCAACGACACGCTCACAAACGCGGAACTGGAGCACGCGATGGAACTCGTCCGCTCGTTTGACGACGCGGTGCAGAACGCCCGGCAGGCAGGGAAGCGGAAGCTCCGTTGGCCGGTGGACGAAGTCGTGATCGTGACCGCGAAGGAAGAGGTCAGAGAGGCGGTCGCCCGGCTCAATGCAGTCTGCATGGACCGGGCCAATGCCCGGAAGGTCTCGGTCGTGATGGGGCGGTGGGACCGGATCGGCTGGCACGCGGAGCCGGTGATGAAGGCGCTCGGAAAAGGGTTCGGGAAGAATTCCTTCGTGGTCAAGGGGCTCATCGAGGCTGCTGATGGCAACGCGATCAAGGCCGCAACCGGTTCCGGGCAGACCTATACGCTGGCGAGCGGCGATGCGAACTTCGAGATCGGTGCAGAGCATGTGACCTTCACGGAAAAAGTCCCGGCCGATATCTTCTCCGCTCCCATGGAGGACGCGACCGTGTACGTGAATGTGGCCCTCACGCCCGATCTCGAGGCCGAGGGTTACGCCCGCGAGGTGATCCGCCGTATACAGGAGATGCGCCGGCAGCTCGATCTTGCGGTCGAGGACTTCATTATTGTCGATGTGGCCGTTGCAGACAAGCGTATCTGTGACCTTGTCGGTGCAAGCTGGAAGCCCGGGATCGCGGAAGAGGTGCGGGCAAAGACGCTCTCACTCTATAATGCCACGGAACCGGCAGCATCTGCATACCAGCTCGCCAGAGAGTGGGATGTCGAAGGGGTCGCGATGACGATCGGGATCTCGAAGGCCTGACCGGGCATCCTTTCTTTTGCTTTTTTAACCGCCGTTGGAATACGTTTCCTGTAAAAAATATCAATCCCGGATATACGACGGCCACTTTGTCATCTTCTTTTTGAGATCGAGCACCCTGCCATCGACCACAAACGTGCCGTTCCCCCGGTGGTGGATCAGCCGGCGCTCTTTTCGTGCCGGATCAACCCACGCCGCCACGGCCTCAAGGACAAACATGTTGTACCGTTTCACCAGGCTGTCGTCCTTTACCCGGCATTCGAAATTGGCAAGGCACTCGGCAACAAGCGGCGCTTTTACCTTCTTTGCGGGCACCGGGGTGAGGCCGAATTTTTCGAATTTGTCCGTGTCCGCACCCGAGCAGTTGCCGATTTCAACCACCTTTGTGGCGAGATCGACCGTGGGGATAGCGATCACGCATTCCCCGGTCTCGCGAAGCGCCGAAAAACTGTAGTCCCAGGGGCCGAGCATACAGGCGATAAGCGGCGGGTCGCCGTCGTCCACGACCATGTGGTAACTCATCGCCATGACATCCGGGCGCTCGTCCCCTTTTACCGTAGTCACGAGTACAACCGGGCCCGGCTCGATGAACCGGTACACCCGGGAAAGAGGAAGCGGTTCCATCATGACCGGGACTTTGCTCTCCCGGGAGATAGGTGGATCGGTGCCGGCCCTATTCCCCGCAGATCAGTTTCTTTAGAAACGCCTGTCCTTCCGGTGTCGAAAAGAGCGGGAGCTCGCAGTCTGCTGCAACCATGCTCCGCATGACGGTCACCTGTTCTTTTGTTATCGGGTTGAAGCCCTCTTTTGGCATCCTCTTTTTGCAGACAAGCACTCCCCGGCGCTGCCAGGCCGGCGTCTTTGCGAGGTTGACGCCCCGGTGGAACATCATCTCGTGGAGCTCCTGCGCCGGTATCCCCCTGAGCTGTCCGGCAGCAGCGGTCGCGTCCATCCCTTCCGCGATCAGCGCCTGCTGGCAGTAGGCGTTGAGGTGGTTGCGCCATGCCTCGTCCTGCCGCCCGGTCATGTATTCGACCGCGGACTCCGGGGTTGCCTGCACAATCCGCGCATCGAAGGCAAGCGGCTCCTTCGCACCAAGGATGAGGGTGAGGGCGCTTGCCGCGTATGATGCGGCCACCGAATCGATCTTCTCCACCCGGCCCGAGAAGGGGAGTTCTTTGAGATACAGGCTAATTTCGTCTGAGAAGGTGTACGCAAAAGCCGGTGTAAGGCCGCTCTCACCGACCAGTGACCGGCAGACCCCGACCATCGCTTTGCAGAACCGGTCGTCAAACGGTTTTGCAAACCCGTACTTCCGGGTCAGGGCGTGGAATGCGCGGCCATCGAGCCGGACAAAGACCGGGGAAAACGTGGCAAGATTTGAAAAGATCTCACGGTTTTCCATAAGGACGCACCTGTTGCGGGAGAGGGAAAAACGGTGGCGGCCCCCGCACCGCCGGAAATATCGTTACTTCTAAAAAAATCCGTTTATTCTTCCTCGATCGTGCCGGACCCTGCGAATGCTCCCGGCAGGTGGCGGATAAGCACAATGTCATCGATTGCACTGATGATCCGGTAGGGGATCTTGAGGCCTTTGTAATTCTTGAGCTCGAAGAGCTGGTCGTTTACTTTCCCGACCACCAGCGCCTCGATCTTTTTTGAATCCACATCGATTACTACATCGTCGACTTCGCCAATGTACATGCCTTTGTCGGTGTAAATCTGAAGCCCGAATAAATCCGTAATCTGGGTTTCCATCGTTATCAGATGAAAGTATATACCATATGGGTTAAAAAGATAATCCATACTTTATGGACGGATCTCTTCGGATCGGGCGGCTTTTTGGTATTCCGATCCTGCTTCACTACACATTCCTGCTGGTAATCCCGTTGTTTGCCTATATCATCGGCAGCCAGATCGGAGCCACGACCGACATGCTCAAGGAGATCTTCAATGTCGGGATCAATTCCAGCCTCATCACCGCGGGGTACACGCCCTGGATCCTCGGGACGATCGTTGCGCTCGGCCTCTTTTTCGGGGTGCTCGTCCACGAGCTTGCCCATTCGCTTGTTGCCCGGTCCAAGGGCATAAAGATGCAGAGCATCACGCTCCTGATGTTCGGCGGCGTCGCCCAGATGGACGAAGGGGCACCGGAACCAAGAACCGAACTCCCCATGGCGCTTGCCGGGCCGATCATGAGCCTTATCTTCGGCCTTGTCTGTTGCGGCCTTGTCTATGTCACCCCGGAAATGACCCCGGATCCCGCCCTGCAGGGAGTTCTTGTCTTCATCTTCGGGTATCTCGGCGTGCTCAACATCATCCTCTTTGCGTTCAACCTGATCCCCGCATTTCCCATGGACGGCGGCCGGGTGCTCCGGGCGATGCTTGCAACACGGATGCCGCTTCACCGTGCGACACGGATCGCAGCAAACGTCGGTAAGGCCTTCGCCGTCATCTTCGGTATTGTCGGCCTGTACTTCTTCTCGCCGTTTTTGATCCTGATCGCACTTTTTATCTATATCGGGGCGAGCATGGAGTCGACAGCAGTCCAGTTCAATTTCCTGCTGCAGGACGTTACGGTGGGCACCATGATGAGCGCCCCGGTGACAACGGTACCCTCCAACATGCCTCTGGCAAAAGTGATCGAGATGATGTACGCAAGCAAGCACCTCGGTTTCCCGGTTATCGAACGCGACACGCTGGTAGGCATGGTAACGCTCGCGGACGTGAACCGTACCTCATCCATCGACCGCGAGGCGATGCAGGTGAAAGATATCATGACCCGGGACGTGATCACCCTCCCGCCCACGGCCCCGGTGATAGACGCTCTCAGGATCATGTCCACCCGGAACATCGGCCGTATACCCATTGTGCTTGAAGATCGTATCGTCGGTATCGTAACCCGTACCGATATCCTGAAAGTGACCGAACTTAAGAAGATCTAAAGAGAGGAAAATTTGCCAAAGACAATTTTCCTTTTTTTAATCAATTATTCCGAAAGGTCCGGCATTAAGACGATCACATTTTCATGACGCTCTTTGAGGGCTCCGGCAAGCCTCCGCCCCCGCCGCTTGGGCATCTCCCGGTTGCGATGATGCCGTATTACCTGCACGCAGATCTTCTGATAAACAATAGTCCACGTGATCGGGACGGTGAAGGAGTATATGAAAAATCTAAAATATGCCCGTACCGTCCCTTGCCCCGCTGTGACCCGTGAGGGGCCCTGAAGCGGGGAGCCATCGTTCTCGTATACCATTGGATTAACCGGGTATCTAATCCTGCACCTTTGGTTTTACCGAAACTCACGGTAAAAATTTCTTAAACCTCTAAAAACCGGTCCAGCGCCGAGCTCCCCGCGATCTTTTTAAATGCCGCAACATCTGAAAACGGACGTTTCGCGATCACGGCAGCAACCCGTTTCTTCCCGACGCCGGGCAGCCAGCGGAGGGCAGACGCCGGCATCGTGTTGACGTTGAGCGGCAGGGGCAGTGCGGTCACGGAACGCATCCCCCAGTCAACCACGACCGCATCGATCACGGTGCGGACGGGAAGGTGCACCGGGATACCCGCGAGGATCGGGTACGAGCCCGGCTGCCGGCCGAACGAGAGATCCCCGGAAATTTCGATCCGCACGTCGCGGAGAACGGTGCCGACCGGGAATACCCGCTGGAGCATGGGGAGATCGATCTTCTGCCGGACAAACTCCTTGAAGGCCCCGAAGCGGCGTTCGTTCTTCCCGAGCGTGTTGTCCGTGTATACCGGTGTCCCTTCAAAGGGCATCACCTGCCGGATGTTGACACGCCGGACCATGAGCCCGGCCGCAAGCACCCGGGCAAGGAACTGCTCGTTCTTATCGTACGTCGCCGCTGTCTCGCCTGCAAGCCCGCAGACAAAGTTGAGGCCGGGCAGCAGTTCGGGGACCCCGTCCCGGCGCTCCCCCCCGACTTCGTTCACGATCCCAATGGCCCGGAAAACCTCGTCCGGCTGTGCCTTGAGATTGTTCGCCGCGATCACGGCCGGGTCTGCGGTCTCCATCCCAAACGCGGCAACGTCGCCGGGCGTGTGGTGCCGGACGATTGCTGCCAGTGCCTCCCGGCTCTTCTCCTCGTGCCGGGCGATAGTGGCCGGGTTCGTGTTATCGATATGGAGCGTCCTGAGATCCGGGGCGGCGGTGCGGATCGCAGAAAAGAGCGCCCCGATCAGGTCCGGGCGCGGGGCCGGGTACTCGCCCTCCCCGGAACCGTAGGCGAGGATGTCCGGCTGGCGGCCGACCCTGAAGTGGCGGGCGCCCCGGGAATAGAGCGCTGCGACCTCGGCAGCAACACCGCTGATTGGCCGGTACCGGGGCCGGCCGTAGAAAGGCTCAGTGCAGAACGAGCAGCCGCCGGTCGCCCCGTGGGAGCAGCCCCGGGCGGTTTCGAGCTCGCACATCACGTACGGGAAGTCCGGGTGCTGCACGATGATTCCGGCCCCCACAACGCTCCACGGGTCGGTCAGGGCGTAATCAAAAACCCCGCTGGGCTCGCCCCCGGTAAGGTACCGGTCAAGCGCTACGGCCGGCTCGCCGCTCAGCAGCGCATCAAACCCGGTGATCAACTGCCGGACCGCTTTTTTCCCGCCCTCCCCGGCATACCCGAAGCTGATGGGGCCTCCGATGAGCTTTTTCGGGCCCCGGATAAGGTGACCCACCTGCTGGATCTCGGTGAGGGTAGCAGGAGTACCGCCAAGGTATTTGCCCGGCACCGTGACGCCGGCGATCATGACAAGAAGCCCGGCCCGGTTCATCTCCTGCATCCGTTGCGGGTCGTTCCTGAGCTGGTCAATGGTGAGGTAATGGACGGCAAAGCCGCGGGAGGCAAGCGCTCCTGCAACCGTCCGGATATACGGCGAGATATAGGGTGGCACGCCGAGGCATGCGGGTTCATCCACGTACCCGTCGAGGATGACAGCCGTTGTGCCCCGGCCTGCATCAGCGGTCATGGCCGATCAGGGCAAGGAGTTTTTTTGCCCACATAAGTTTTCCGCGCTTGACCGGGTCGACATTCCTGTCATCGAGATCGAAACCGATCAGCGTAATCGTTTTTGCACCGAGCGCGTCGGCGGTAAAGACCGCCCGGTCGCCGTCTGAAAAACCGCCGAAGTTGTGGACATGCGGGAGCGGTGTGCTCTGGGTCGTGGCGACGAGAGGGCCGGTCAGTTTTTTCACCCAGTGCCGGAGGAGCGGTATATTATCGCCGTGCGCATGGATTACTACAATGGTCCCCGCCTCATTCATCTCCGCGAGCAGATCGGTCGCCCCATCGAGGTCCGTAAAGACCGCATCGGGCCGGATGCCGTGCGAGAAGAGGACATCGGCTGCTGCATCGGCGGCAAAGACCACACTGCCGCCGGGGATGCGGCCGAGTTCTCTTTCAAGGCAGGGGGCGTTACCACAGACCACGACATCGCGTCCCTTTACCAGCAGGGACAGTGCGGGGAGTGCGTCACGGCCGACGAGGGTTGCAAGCAGGGCAGCTGCCCTCTCATCATCTTCGCGGGAGAACCCAAAAGAAGCGAGAATCTCAAGGTAATGCGGCTCCCATGCGGCAAAATCCATGAATCACCAGCATATGCCGGGGGGATAAGGAGCCGGCATGGCGTTACTCCCCGTTTTTATTATCCTCGTTCTCGATGCCGACGAGGTTCTTGAACTTCTGGAGGATTGGCTCGATGGTGATGCTCAGGAGTCCTACCTTGTCGGATACATTGCCGAAATAGTGGAGCGGGAGGTTTGCCGCTGCCATG
>Ga0326727_10008819_pt1 | contig 25299 bp, 23 predicted proteins | sample MB2enrmetagenome_FD_207643 | JGI IMG/M metagenome (GOLD analysis project Ga0326727, IMG submission 207643) | Lab enriched peat soil microbial communities from McLean, Ithaca, NY, United States - MB29MY | ecosystem: Environmental > Terrestrial > Soil > Wetlands > Peat | place: USA: New York... | reverse complement strand
CCTGGCCGGACGCGCTGGAGAATGGCCCTGCAAAGAGGACTGCTGCCAGGGCAAGTACGCCGAGGCTTGCCAGAATCGTGATGGTCTTGCGCATGGGTTGGACCTCCTTTTGAGAGGGTACACCGGAAATCTGAAAATAACCTGAAGGTCGGCCCTCGCATGCCCGAGGGTTCAGTCGGATTGTTGGGAGCGCGCACGTCGCAAAGGCAGCAGCTTCGCAAGTTCCGCTGCCGCACTCCAAAGGGCTCTAAAACGAGCCGGGGTACGACGTTGCAGTTGGGTCGTAGTCTCGGCCTTACATGTTCTTGTGGTTGCTGAGAAGGCCGCCGCTCTGCGCCGGTCAACTCAGTCGCCATGAATCCTTGCTCTATGAAATTTGCTCGTCCGCTGAAGGACCGTAGAGAGCAGGAACGGGCACCTCATCCAGCCGCAGGTAAACGCCAAGCTGGGCGCGATGATGAATCGTATGATTCTTGGTTTCCTGGTATCGATCTGACCGCCCCGGGATCAACTATTCGATGCGTCGCAGCCCTTCAGGGACTATCAAGAAGCCTTAGGCAGATGCGCCAGGGATTCCTTGATCTTCTCTTCCGGGTATTCGTAATCGGCAAGTTCGCCAGCGAAGTATTTCTCGTAAGCGGCCATGTCGAAGTGGCCATGCCCACTCAAATTGAACAGGATGGTCTTCTCCTTCCCTTCCTCCTTCGCCTTGATGGCCTCGTCAATTACGCAGGCGACGGCATGGGAAGTCTCCGGCGCCACAATAATTCCCTCTGCACGGGAGAAGGTAATGGCCGCCTCGAAACATTTCAATTGCAGATAACTCACCGCTTCGACGACGCCGACGCGGTGCAGCAAGCTGACCAGTGGGGCCATGCCGTGATACCGCAACCCGCCGGCATGAATGCCCGCCGGAATGAAGTCGTGCCCCAAGGTATCCATCTTCAGCAGCGGCGTCATCCCGCTCTTGTCGCCAAAATCGTAGGCATAGACTCCTTTAGTCATGGTGGGGCACGCCGCAGGCTCGACCGCGATGAGCCGGATCTGTTTTCCGGCGGCCTTGAGCGGCACGAAGGGGAAAGCCAGTCCCGCAAAATTGCTTCCCCCACCACAGCAACCAATCACGATGTCAGGGAAGGCCCCGGCGAGCTTCATTTGCGCGATCGCCTCCTGGCCAATGATGGTCTGGTGCAGCAGGACGTGATTGAGGACGCTGCCCAGCGAGTAATTGGTGTCCTTGCGGTGCGCGGCATCCTCCACCGCTTCGCTGATGGCAATGCCCAAGCTGCCGGGGCAGTCAGGGTCCTCGGCAAGAACCTGTCTTCCGGCGGCAGTCTGGTCACTGGGTGAAGGAATGCACTTGGCGCCCCAACACTCCATCATGGTGCGCCGGTGCGGCTTCTGATAGAAGCTGCATTTGACCATGTACACCATGCACTCCTGGCCGAACACGTTGCACGCAAACGCCAGGGCGCTTCCCCACTGGCCCGCCCCCGTTTCAGTGCAGATGCGCTTAACGCCCGCAACCTTGTTGTAATAAGCCTGAGCGGTCGAGGTGTTCAGCTTGTGGCTTCCTGCCGGTGAGACACCCTCGTTCTTGAAGAAGATTTTTGCCGGAGTTCCGAGGACCTGCTCGAGCCGGCGGGCGCGGCACAAGGGCGAGGGCCGCCAGAGTCGCAGGATGTCGAGCACAGGCTCCGGAATTGGAACCGTCGGGGAAGCGGAAACCTCCTGCTCGATCAACTGCGGCGGGAATATCGCCTCCAGGTCGCCGGGGCCGGCAGGCTTTAGCGTGCCGGGATGAAGCGGAGGTGGCAAAGGCGCCGGCAAGTCGGGAACAACGTTATACCAAGTTTTCGGGAGTTCACTTTCCGGCAAGATATACTTGTTTTCTGTCATAAGTTGACTCCTGGCAAAGCTATTCTTGGGCGGCGGCCCCCACGCCGTCTAGGCATGCGGTGAAGTTAAGATTGGGAGAATAACATAAAAGCGGGGCGGGCGTCTCGCCCGAGCAAGCCCTCAGCTATCAGCTATCAGCCATCAGCAAGTAACCCCGCCGAATGCTCAGCGCTGAGGGCGACCCACGTCATTCGGCGCCACGTAGCAACGCTCCGTCGTACGCGTATGAATTGTAATATAATGACGCTATGCTTTCCATTCGGCTAGACCCTGACATCGAAAGGCGCTTGTCCGAACTGGCGAGGCGCGCGGGTCGGACCAAATCCTACTATGCCCGCGAACTCATCGAGGAAAATATTGAAGACCTCGAAGACCGATATCTTGCAGAGGCGCTTCTAGAGAAGCGCCGCCCTTCTCTCACCAGCCGGCGGGTGCGAAAAGAACTTGGCCTGGAACATTGAATGCGACCCTGGAGCCCTCCGCGACCTCAAGAAGCTAGATCGGGAGATTCAGCGCGAAATCGTCGACTACAAGGATAACCGGGTGGCGGCTGCTCGGACCCCTCGCGACTTTGAGAAGCCTCTTCGAGGCAGCAAGTTTGGACTGTGGCGATACTGGGTTCGGGACTACCGCGTCATTCGCGAGTCGCCGGAGAAGCGGCTGGTGGTGTTGGTGGTGGCCGTGCGGCACAGGAGCACCAGAATAGCTACGGCATCAACATGTCGATCATGACACAGACAGCACACGTCACCATCATCTCGGTTTTCGCCCTGATGCTATTGCGTCCTGCACGGGCCGGAGACCTTGCTCGAATCTATGTGTATGTGCAGTTGGAAACGCCCGCGCGTTCGTGGTTTCCAGTCTCGTGCGACGGTGCTGTGGTTGCTGAAATAAAGCGAGGGAGGTTCTTCGCCATCGACGTTGCCCCGGGCCGGCACATGCTGACCGAGGAAAAGGGTGTGCCCACGTTTGTCGATGCGCGGTCAGGCCAGGAGTCATTCGTTCGCCTCAACTGGCATTTCGAAGTAGGTAAACCTGCCATACCGGTGTGGCAGGTTGTTCAGCCTTCCACCGCACGCAATGACATGATCTGTCTGACGTATATTGACGCGGGCAAAGCGGTCTCGAGATTGGTACCGAAGAGAGATCCGCGGGGGCCACCTCGCCTCACGAGACGACATGAGACCAATGATGAATAAATCAAACTTTGACCGGCATTACCAGCCGACAGGTCAGTAAAAAGCTTGGGCTGGAACACTTACGACGGCTAAGTCATCTCATCCCCTTCGCGAGGGGGCTTTCCGCCGCGACGCCGCATGATCTTGTCGAAGGCCTTGAAGTCCGCCCGCGCTCTGCGATCCGCGAAAAACCGGGCGGTCTGGAGAGCAGAGACCTTCTCCGCCACCGCCGTGGCTACGAACTGGTTGATGCTCGTTCCATCCTGCCTGCTCAACCGCTCGACCGCTCTAGCTCTCCAGCGCCTCCCGGCAGTACGCGTAGCACTTCTTGACTTCCGCGATGGTGTCCAAGTTCTTGTCCTCGCCATACTCGTACTCGATGTTGGCGGGGATTTTCCACTTGTTATCGCGCAGAAGACACAGAACCTGCTTAATGGGTGTGTCGCCTTGGCCGAAGGGCAGGTTATCGCCGTGGTTCTTTTTGCGGTCCTTGATGTGCAAAGTGACGATCTTCTGGTGGTGCTCGCGAATATAGGCAACGGGATCACAGTTGGCGGCCACGAAGTGGCCGATATCCAGGTTGACGCCGATGTAGGGAGAGGCGCCCTTCATAGCCCTCGCAAACGTTTCCGGGGTGGAGAATTCGTCGGGGTTGGAGGTGTCGTCGTGACCGTGGAAGCCCACCATGATCTTGTACTTTTGCGCATACTTGTCTACTCGGGGAGCAACACTCACATTGGATGAAGAGGTGATGTATTTGACGCCCAGCGCCTGCGCTGCCTTAAAACCAGCCTCGATTTCCGGGTCTGTAATCCCTCTGCGAAAGGCATAAGTGAGCGCGTAAAGCCTCACGCCCGCGTTATCGAATTTGGTCCGAATCTCGTGAAAATGGCTGGCTGGTGCGGAAACCCACCATTTCCCCAGTTCTGATTCCCTCAGCTTGGGTGTGACGTGCCCGTCGAACAGTTCGCATTCACCCAATCCCACCGCCTTGAATGCCTCGATGCAGCCATCCAGATCCATATCTCGAAACGAGTAACTTTGCGCCCCGATCTGGACACCACGAACCACTGAGTCAATGTAAGCGGCGGTCCAACCAGTTCGGCTGACCGCCCATAGACCGGCAGAACCTGAAATCAGAAGCTTGCCGGCATCCCGACGTGAAATTAAAGCCATAGACCCTCCTTGATGTCTTAGAAGTATCGCGCGTTAGTATACGAGGGCTCGACTGAATCTTGCAAGGGAGCCGAAAGTGTAAAGGTTGAAGGATAAAGGACACAGGTTGCAGCGCGGGTCAAAGTGAGAGGAAGCTCGGCATAACCCGGTAGCCTGAAGTCCCTTTAACTTTTAGCCTTTACAGTTCAGCCTTTACCCTTTACGCTTTCCCCTTTTGTGGTAGATTCTCCTCGAAGGAGTGACCCTTGAAATCGCCCACTGTCCGCCCTTATCTCGTAAGCGTTCTGCTTTGCGGATTCTGTTTGTCGGCTCTCGAAGCCGCCGCGCAGTCCGGAAATTTCTGGCCTCCTCAAGCTCGGCAATACCGATTCCACATGATCGGCAATGCGCACATTGATGCACCATGGCTCTGGCCCTGGTCCGAGGCCATGTCTGTGGTGCTGAGCACGTTTCGCTCCGCGCTGGACCGCATGAATGAGAACCCGGATTTCACCTTCACCGCCAGCTCAGCACAGTTCTACGAGTGGGTGGCGGAAACCGATCCGGGGATGCTGCAAGAGATCCGCAAACGGGTAGCAGAGGGGCGATGGGCGGTCGTGGGAGGGTGGTGGGTCGAGCCCGATGTGAATATCCCGAGCGGTGAATCCTTGGTCCGCCAGGGGCTTTACAGCCAAAGACTGTTCCAACAATTGTTCGGCCGCACTGCCCAGATCGGCTACAACCCCGATTCGTTCGGACACCCCGGCACGCTGCCGCAGATCCTCAAGCTCCAGGGAATGGACGCCTATGTTTTCATGCGTCCAGGGTCTCACGAGAAGAAGCTCCCCGCCGACCTTTTCTGGTGGGAAGGCGCCGATGGGACGCGATTGCTCACCTACCGTATTCCGTTCGGTTACGGGATGGACGAGCATATGCAGGAAGGGGTCCGCCGGTTCGTCACCGACCTGCGGGAACCAACCACAGACCTCATGGTCTTTTACGGGGCTGGCGACCACGGCGGTGGTCCCGCGAAGGAGAATATCCAATCCATTCTGGATATGCAGAAGATGCCGGGCGCGCCGGCATTGGTTTTCAGCACTCCGGACCGCTACTTTGAGGAGGTCAGCAAACTCACCGACCTGCCAGTGGTGGCCGATGACCTCCAGCATCACTCGGTAGGTTGCTACACAGCCATGTCGGAAGTTAAGAAGAATAACCGGGTGGCGGAGGAAGCGCTGGTCACCGGTGAAAAGCTGGCGGCTCTCAGCTCCGTGGTCGCCGGGCTTGAATACCCCCAAGCCGATTTCACGGCTGCATGGAAGAAGGTGTTGTTCATACAATTCCACGACAGCATGGCTGGGACGGCGCTTCCGGAACATTATGATGTGGCGCGGGAAGCGCACGGACAAGCACTGGACGTTGCCAATCAAGCGATGTACCGGGCGGCGGGGAAGATTGCCTGGCAGGTTCCGGCGCGAGATCCGGAATCCGAGTATCTGGTGGTGTTCAATCCCCACGCCTGGGGGGCGAAGCTCAACGTGGAATACGATGTGGGCTGGGGCTTTGATTACAAGACTGGTAAACAAACCAACTCCGCGCTGGAGGACGAGGATGGCAAAAGCATTTCCCACCAGTGGATACAGGCCACGACTGTGGTGGACGATCGCATGCGAGTCCTGTTTCAGGCGCCGGTGCCGGCTTTTGGTTACCGGCAATTTCGTTTGCGGGCGGTCCAGCCTGCGGCGCCTCCTATTTCAGCCGTGCACGCCACCGAGCGCGAACTGGAAAATGAACACCTTCGCGTCACCTTTAACGAGGATGGCAGCCTCTCGATTTTCGACAAGGACGCCGGGACGCAAGTTTTCCGGGAGGGCGCAGGCGGAGCGCGGGCGATCGTGTTGGATGACCCCAGCGACACCTGGAGCCACGACGTGCGCGCCTACACGAAGGAGCTCGGCGCGTTCCGCAACGCTCGCTTCCGAATGCTTGAAAATGGGCCGTTGCGCGCCACCATACGAGTGCGGACGAGCTACGGATCGTCCTCCCTCGAGACGGACTGGTTGCTCTACTCCGGCGCCCGCACCCTGGAGGCGCGCGTGGCGCTCGATTGGCACGAGCACCTTAAGATGCTGAAATTCTCTTTCCCTGTCGATGTCCAGGGGCCTCGGCCTACCTACGAAATTGCCTACGGGTACAAGGTGCGCAAGGCGGAAGGCGAAGAAGATCCGGGACAACGCTGGATCGATCTCTCCGGCAGGCGTGCGGGAGGCGAGTATGGGCTGGCCGTGATTAACGACGCCAAGTACGGCTACAGCGTGCAAGATAACGACATGCGAATCTCCATCGCGCGCAGCGCCGTCTACGCCCAACACCAACCCCGCAAGCTCGAGCCCAACGGTGAATACATTTGGCAGGACCAGGGCCGGCAGACGTTTCGAATGTTACTGGCGCCTCATTCCGGCTCATGGCAAGATGCAGGAGTCGTGCGCATGGCGGAGGAGTTTACAGCCCCTATTCCGGTGATCTACCAGGGAATACATCCGGGGAGTCGGCCGCTCTCTGCTTCCTTCCTTTCCGTGGATGCTCCGAACGTGGTGGTTGCGGCCGTCAAGAAAGCGGAAGATGGCGATGACCTCATCGTCCGTTGCTACGAGACTGCGGGCCGGCCGGCAAAGGCTACCTTGGAACTGGGGTTGGTGAACCGCCGCTGGACGGGAAGCTTCCGGCCCCTCGAAATCAAGACGCTGCGCGTGCCGATTGCTGGCGGCAAAATCCGGGAAGTCAGTCTTCTCGAGCAATGATTACAACGTCAGATAGACTGCCCTCTCCCTTGGGGAGAGGGTGTCAGGCTCAGGCGCTTTCATCAGCCTGAGCCTGACGGGTGAGGGGTCAGTTATAGAGACACGGGCGTAGCTTCCGCGCTTTGGGCCGCTGCCGGCGGCACGCTTTTGGTTCTATGAGCCGACATGTCCAATAGCTCCGCGAGGTCGCCCAGTTCGGATGCGTTAACGGCCGGCAGTAGAGTATGTGACACAGGCCACTTGGCGGGTGAGGGGTCGGTTGCAGAGTCGAGAGGGGCGTCTTCCACGATTTGGGCAGCGGCCTGCAACTCGCTTCTGCGCCCATCGTTCGGCATGTCGAATAACTCCGCAAGGTCGCCCAATTGGGACAGGCTGAGGGCAGGCAACAGAGCATGTGCGTCGGACCATCGGAAAAATTGGTCGCAGCCCTTGGAATCAGCCAGTTCGTGAATCAACCGCTCTGAGGCCGACCTCTCGTTTGGAGCAATCTCGTTCATTCTGCGCATAATCTTCTCTTCAAACGTCTGTCTGCACCGTAAATTGTATATTTCCGGCGTGACATTAAAGAGAAACACCCTTTTGCCGCCAATTGTTTGATTTTGCAGATCAAATTTCTTGTGATTTTCGAAAAACTCGATATAGCCACGCTTATATCTTGTACGCCATTGAGACGGCCATTTATGTTTAATACGGTCCAAAAACAGAAATCTTCCAGTTCGAGCGTCGGCGCTGTCCGCGACAGCTATTTGTTGTTTTTCCCGTCCATTTAGGTGGAAAAAATCCTTCAAACACTCATACCATTTGTTGTTTTTTTCGTTTAACACGGCTTTTGCCCCTTTACTGAGTTTTTTGGTGGCCTCGTTCGAACAAAAGGCCTGCCATACTGAGGCAGCACGTTGCCGCGCCCTACTTCGACAACTCAATAAATGTTAGATATTGTGTGAATTGATTACGATTGGGAAGATGGCAAGTATCTTGAGAACAAGTTGTGTGTTATGGACACGTAGCAACAGCATCCGTTATAAATAAGTGGAGATCGGGGCCCTGGTGCTGCACTCCTCGACTCGCGCCGAGGCGCTAAACCTTCTGTTTCCTGGTTGCCCATCCACATCTCGTGCATCTCCTTGCCTATCTATATCTTAGTTGCTTATAGCACAGTTAGAAGCGTTTGTCAAGGAAAATCTCACGGGCGGGGCGAAATTCTTTCTCCTAGCGCGGCCTCGGGCCGCAACCAAAGCGCACCAACAATGCTCATTTTAATATTATTGCCGGTGCTACAAAATTCTTCGCGGCTGGGGTAGAAAATGAACGTTAGTAGTACAGAGACCCCTCACCCGTCGCGCTCCGGCTGATGAAAGCGCCGGAGCCCGACACCCTCTCCCCAAGGGAGAGGGCTGTTGGTCCGAGTGGTCCACTTGAGTCCAGGTAAGGACGTGAGCCGCATTTTCTTTGTCGTTTGCGTTTTGCGATTTGCCTTTTGCCTTGTTCTTCCGTATTGTGGCTGAGAGGTAACGTATGCCTCTCGAAAAGTCCCAGCTTCAAAAACTCGATGACTACCGTTGGCTTGTCCCAAAGGGAACCCGGCCCGGCATGCTCACCGATGCGCTCATTTACACCGACGAGCGCCTGCTGACAGACTTGCTCAAGGACCTCTCCCTCGAGCAGGCCATTAACGTGGCCATGCTTCCGGGGATTGTGGGCCGCTCCCTGGCCATGCCGGACATCCACCAAGGTTACGGATTCCCCATCGGCGGCGTGGCGGCCACTCTGCCGGACGAGGGCGGCGTGATTTCACCGGGGGGAGTGGGCTTCGATATTAACTGTGGAGTGCGGCTGCTGGCCAGCACTCTGACCCTGGATGAGGTGCGGCCTAAGATCAAGGAACTGGTGAACCAGCTTTTCCGCGACATCCCGTCCGGCGCAGGCCAAAGCGGGAATATCCGGCTCTCTTATCAGGAGCTCGATAAGTTGCTCAAAGAGGGTGCAGCCTGGATGGTGGGCCACAGCTACGGCAGGGTGGAGGACCTGGACACTTGCGAGGAGAATGGCGCCATCGAGGAAGCCGACCCCACAGCGGTTAGTGACCGTGCCAAGAAGCGGGGGTTGCCGCAAGTCGGAACGCTCGGTTCGGGCAACCATTTTCTGGAAGTTCAGTACGTGGAGCAGATCTTCGATCCGGCAGCGGCTCAGACCCTAGGACTTTACCCGAATGAAATCGTGATTTTGATCCATTCCGGCTCGCGCGGCTTGGGTCACCAGGTTTGCACGGATTATCTTCGCGATATCGACGCGGGCATGCGGCGCTACGGCATCGAAATGCCCGACCGGCAACTGGCGTGCGTTCCGGTACACTCGAAGGAGGGCCAGGAGTACCTTGCAGCAATGCGGGCCTCAGCGAACTTTGCCTGGGCAAACCGCCAGGGCATCACGCATTTTACGCGCCAAGCCTTCAAGCGTATCTTCGGCCAGCAGGAGGAGCTGCGGGTGGTGTACGACGTCTGTCACAACATCGCGAAACTGGAACGCCATCAAGTGAACGGAAGGGATCGCAAAGTGATGGTGCACCGCAAAGGCGCCACGCGGGCGTTTCCCGCCGGGCGGCCGGAAGTGCCGGAAGTGTACAAGTCCTGCGGCCAGCCTGTGCTGATCCCTGGCTCGATGGGGACGGCATCCTACGTTCTGGTGGGCGCCGAGGGTGCGATGAGGGAGACATTCGGCACGACCTGCCACGGAGCGGGCCGGGTGATGAGCCGCACCGCCGCCAAGAAATCCCCCTTTGCGCAAAACGCCCGGCAGCGGCTGGAAGAGCAGGGCATCACGGTGCGCGCCGAGACCCGCGACGGCATCGCTGAGGAAATCCCTGAGGCCTACAAAGACGTGGACCTGGTCATCGATGTGGTCCACAACGCAGGCTTGGCGAAACGCGTGGCTCGGCTGAAACCGATTGGGGTGATAAAAGGATGATTGGAACTTATTTGCCCTCTTCTTCGCCGAGCTGTTGGGCCAGGTAATTCGGCATGCCGATCTGCTCGATCAGGCCGAGCTGTTCCTCGAAGAAATCGACGTGGCCTTCTTCCTGGGCGAGAATCCCCTTCAGTAAATCTGCCGTGCCGTTGTCGCCCGCCTTGCGGCATGTAGCGATGGCCTCGTTATAACCAGTCACCGCGCCATGCTCGAGGACCAAGTCGTTCTCGAGCTGCTGTTTCACCTCTTTACCGATATTGAGTTTGGGCAACTCGCTCAGGTTCGGCGATCCCTCGAGGAAAAGCATGCGTTCGATGAGCTCTTCCGCGTGCTTCATCTCATTGATGGATACTTTCTTGATATGCTTGCTCAGCCGCTCGTAACCCCAATTCTCGCACATCTCGCTGTGAAGGAAGTATTGGTTAATGGCCCCCAATTCCTCTTCCAGCATTTCTTGCAAGGCTTTTAAGACTTCCGGTTTACCTTTCATGAGTCCTCACCTCCTGTTATGAATCAGCCTGCCCTAAAAACAGTATCACAAATGCCGCCTGACGTAGAGGCAGCTTTATGCCGCCATTCAACCATATACCTCAAACCCTCCGGCGAGGTAAACTCACCGCTACGGTCGCCAGGGCGAGCCGCTACGGCTCGACCCGTTCCGAGGTTCTTTACGACGTGGTCGGCGGCTTGGAGTTCTCCTCCTTTTCACGAACATGGGCCAGCAGCTTGCGGACGCTATTGGCAAGCTGCACGACTTCGCTTTGCCCTTCCAGGTCAAACTCAATGGCATAGTTCCCTGCCGCCGCGCGATCGACAGCGGCTTTGAGAGCAACCAGCGGCTCCACCACCGTCCGCGGCAAGACGAAGCTCACCCAGATGCTCACGAGGAGCGTCAAAAACGAGACGGTGCTCAACACCCACTCCGCCCGCCGCAGCAAAAGGCGCGCCCTTTGATGGTCGCGCTGGACTCGCTGCCAGCTTCGAGCCTCCAATTCGGACGCCTCTTTCACAATCGCGTCGCTGGAGGTGCGAAGGTCTGTGGAGATCTGGCGGAAGGCCGGGTCCTCCGCCTCGAGCGTGGCCGCCACCTGTTCGTCAAGCGAGCCCACGCGGTTATGGAGTTCTTCCACCAGCTTGGCGCGGTTGGTGTGGCTCGCAGTTCGCAGGAGATTATCAAGGTCGCGGGTGTAGGCTTGAATGACTTCCCGGACGTGCTGGGCGGGCGCCTGGTTGAATTCGCCCCGGCGTGCCACGGCGCCCGCCATGCGTTGTTGATAGAATTGAGCCTGAGCCCGAATGTGATCGAGCGTGCCCCGCTCCTCCGGCTGCAATTTGAGGCAAGTCGCAATTATGTTTTGCAACGTCAACAGCGCCTGGCGGTTCGCTTCCAGTTCTGCCGGGTCATAGAGGAGGAAGTAATTCCGCTCGGCCCGCCGAGCCTCCAGCATTTCCAGGGAGATTCGTTCCGCCTGTGTGGCCATGGGAGCATCGACGTTAACGATGCGGTCCACGATCCAACCCATGGCGAAAATGTAGTAGACCGACAGGAGAATGACGGGCGCCAGTATCAACCGAACCAGCGCCAGGCTATACGCCACCCGCCGGCGTAATGAAGTGCCGCGGGCAAAAACAGTGAACGGCCTTCGGGCTACCCACGTCATCCTCGGTTCTACGCGCATATGTCAGGACGCACCAACTGATTGTCCTCAACTCAATTTAACTACGATGTGGGAGATTGTACCTCAAAACTGAATTGCCAGAGCCGAATTCTCGGGACTGCCGTAGGGCCGGGTACCGAAGCCGGAACTTTCGCCTCCTCGAACGCGTATTTAGGATTGTAGAGAATCTTCCGACGGGAGGCATAACATGTTCTGCCCACAGTGTGGAAAAGAGTCTGCCGAGCGGGTTAATTTCTGCTGCCAGTGCGGCGCGGCGATGTTCACCTCTCCCGCCTCACGAAGACTTCTCTTACGGTCGCGGACTAACCGGAAGATCGCCGGCGTTTGCGCGGGCTTCGCGGATTACTTGGACCTGGATCCCACCCTAATTCGCATTCTGTGGGTTACGCTGGTGGTGTTGGGCGGCTGTGGACTGGTGGGCTACATCATCGCCTGGATCATTATGCCGGAAGAGCCGCTCGCGCACCCCAGCCGTGCGACAGCGCCCGGGGCAGCACCGCAAGCTGCAAACAACTAGATCGACCAGGCCAGCGCTTGATCGAGGTCCTGGATCAAGTCCTCCTCTGCTTCTACTCCTGCCGAGAGCCTGACTAACCCTTCCGTGATGCCGATCGCCAGGCGCTGCTCGCGTGGAACTGCCCGGTGACTGGTGGACGCGGCATGAACGATTAACGAGCGGGTGTCGCCGAGGCTCGCCGCGCGGGCGAAGATCTTCACGCCATCCATGACCTTCTTCCCGCCTTCATATCCTCCCTTTACTTCAAAACTGAGCATGGCGCCGAAGGCCTTCATTTGCTTCTTCGCCACGTCGTGACCGGGATGGTTTGGCAAGCCGGGGTAGTTCACCCGCTCCACCTGGGGATGTTGAGCAAGAAACTCTGCAATCTTCTGGGCGTTGGAGGATTGAGCGGGCAGGCGGAGGTGGAGCGTGTGGGTGCCGCGTAGAATCAGCCAGGCATTGAAGGGGCTGAGGCATCCACCGAAATCGCGAAGGACTTCTTGATTGAGCCGCCGTATGTAATCTTTGGGACCGATCACCGCTCCAGCCATGGCGTCGCCGTGACCGCACAAGTACTTGGTGGCGGCGTGAACGACCACCGTGACGCCCATCTTCAGAGGTTGCTGGAGAACCGGCGAGGCGAAGGTGTTGTCCATCATGGAGGGAATGCCGTGCGCGCGAGCGAGTTCAGCGAGCGCGGCAATATCGAGAATTTCCAGGACAGGATTGCTGGGTGTTTCGAAGTAAATCAGCTTGGTGTTGGGCCGAATCGCCTTTTCGAACTCCTCCACCCGCGTGGACTGAACGAAGGTAGCGGAGGCGCCTAAGCTGGGGAGCATCTTGTTGAGGAAGTCATAGGCGGCGCCGTAAAGCGAACGCGCTGCAACGACGTGGTCACCGGCCCGGATGTAACCCAAAATGGCGGAAGAGACAGCGGCCATCCCCGAGGAAAAAACCTGAGCGGCCCCGCCGCACTCCAGCGCGGCCAGTTTTTCCTCGAGCGCGTGGAGGGTGGGATTGCCGTAGCGCGTGTACATATACCCGGGCTTCTCTCCACCGTATACGGCAGCCATCTCGTCGGAATCGGCGGCCGCAAAACTGGTTGATTGATAGATGGGTGTATCCACAGCTCCGGTCACGGGGCATGGGAATTGCCCGGCGTGGACTGCCAGGGTCGCAAACCTATATCCGTCCTTCATTATGCACCTCCGATTTAGGAGAAGTAGTCAGGAGTCAGAAGTCCGGAGCCACAACCGCTGTCATCCCCGCGAAAGCGGGGTCCACTCCTCTCCCCTTCGGCGTCCTGCCCACTGCCTTGTGTTACCAACCCAAGTGAATTCGCTTCCGGACTCTGTTAGCGTAATACTCACTCCTCACGATGGGAAGAGCCAATTGCGCGGAATTCGAAAAGTCCATTTCCTCCGATTGTCATCCTCGAAAGCCAATGCGTGCAGCGCGGGCGTCTCGCCCGCGCCACGCCGCCCCGATTTTCGGTAGTGTCCTAATTTGGATAGTTTCCTAATATGGATGTCATTCCGAGCGGAGCGAGGAATCTCGCTCTGGCCCTGCAATTGGGGCACGCTCGAGCGATTCAGAGCGAGATTCCTCGCTCCGCTCGGAATGACATCCCCCTACGGGATCCATCAAATTAGGACACTACCCGATTTTCGAAGCGCTGGACATCGTTTTGGGAAATGATCTAGACTTTTCTCATGCTGGTAACGCAAGTAGGCGGGGGTGAGCTATGGCCTTTTGTCCCGAATGCCGGACCGCAGTTGACATCGACGATGAAGTGGAAGAAGGGCAGACGGTGGATTGTCCCGAGTGCGGAATTGAACTTCAGGTTGTCAACACGGATCCCGTAGAGCTGGAAGTGCTATCAAGCGAGGAAGAAGAAGAAGAGGAGGCCTGGTAATTTGAGAACTTGGACCCCTTTGCTTTTCGTCCCCTCGTCATTGGGGGTTGGTTCCAGCCGCTCATCGGCGTTGCGGTTGTGTCGTCGCGTCCTGTGCGCCGTTCTCGGCGTGGCTTGCCTGTTCCCCGCGTCTGGTCTGGCGGCGAAGAAGCAGAAGGCCCCCACCACCAAGACGGTGACTGGCCAAGTCCTAGACAAGTCCGACCATGGAATTAGTGGTGCGGAAGTGACGCTCAAGGACCTCCAAACTGGAAAGGTTGTGGCCATCTACGCGGAGGCCGATGGACAATACCAGTTTTCCGATCTCGATCCGCATCACGATTACGAGGTCCAGGCAAACTCTAAAGGGGCGGCTTCGGAAACGAGGCAGGTTACGTCCTTTGACACCCGTTGGAAGGTGGTTATCAACCTCACTATCCCGCCTCCAAGCTCTGAATAAATCTCGTAGCGGCAACTCTTGAGGTCGCCCGCGGGCGGCTGCAAGGGCCGCACCTACAAACGGTAGACGACCCTCCCTCCAACAATTGTGGAGATAACTGCGCCTTTCAACCTCCACCCATCGAACGGAGAATTGCGGCTTTTGGAGCGGCCTGTGGCGGTCCTATAGGTCCATTCAAGGTGAGGATCGAAGATGGTGACGTCTGCGGCCGCACCCACCTTGAGGCGGCCATAGGGCTGGTTGACAATGCGAGCCGGGTTGGTGCTCATCAACGACACGAGATGCCACAGCGAAATCTTGCCGGTGTGAACCAGTCGAGTCAGCGCCAAGCCCAGCGCCGTTTCGAGACCGATCAGGCCAAAGGGCGAGCCGCTACCCAGAGGTTTGGATTTGAGTTCGGGCGCGTGCGGAGCATGGTCGCTGGCGATGGCGTCGACCGTGCCATCTTGAAGCGCTGCCACAACCGCTTCTACATCCTGCGCGCTGCGCAGGGGCGGATTCACCTTGGCGTCAGCGCCATGCTCGAGCACGGCCTGGTCGGTAAGCGTGAAATGGTGCGGCGTGGCCTCACACGTCACGCGCACACCGCGGCGTTTGGCAAGCCGCACCAACTCGATGGAGCGAGCCGTAGACACATGGCAAACGTGCAAGTGCGCGCCCACAGCTTCGTCGACAATCAAATCGCGGGCCACGCAAACGTCCTCCGAAGTGCTGGGAATTCCCCTCACACCTAGCTGCCTCGAGACCTCGCCTTCGTTAATTACTCCCGCACCGCTCAAGCTGGGGTCTTCACAGTGATCCATCAGAGGAACATTGAGCTCACGCGCCAGTTCCAACGCGCGCTTCAACAAGCCGGCGGTCTTGACCGGCCGGCCATCATCGGAAAAAGCCACCGCACCAGCCGCCGCCAGCGCAGGGAGGTCCGTGAGCGATTCCCCTTGGCTTCCCATCGAAACTGCGGCGATGGGAAGCACGCGAGCCAGTCCGATTCGCCGGGATTTCTCGATCATGGCTTGCACAAGTTCCGGGCGGTCGATAACCGGTTTGGTATTGGGCATGGGACAGACGGCGGTGAAGCCTCCCGCCACCGCGGCGCCCAACCCTGTCTCGAGCGTCTCGGAGACTTCACCGCCGGGCTCGCGCAGGTGTACGTGGATGTCGACGAAGCCCGGCGAGACGACTTTGCCGGCGGCCTCTAGGACTTCGTCAGTCGCCAAGCTGATTTGGGGCGCGACCTGGCGAATCACGCCATCCTCAACCAGTACGTCGAGTTCGCCGTCGAGCTGGTCTTCGGGCGATATAACGTGACCGCCTTTGATGAGTAAAGATGACATGGGCCCCGTGTAGCGCGGACCTCCGTTCTTGAGGTCCGCGGTTCTTCCTTGGCCAAAGAGTGACCCCTCACCCGGCCCCCTCCGGCTGATGAAGGCGCCAGCAGCGGGCCACCCTCTCCCCAAGGGAGAGGGCAGAAACTCCAGACCCTCTCCCCTAAGGGAGAGGGCCGTCTCTCGCACTTTTGCTACGGCGCGTCCGAAAACGGGAAAAGCGGAAGCAGGTAGTCCTTTACGGGCTGGTAGGACTTCCTGTGCTCGGGACACGGACCGTGGGCGGCAAGGGCTTCGAGGTGTTCCGGCGTTCCATATCCCATGTTTCTTGCCAAGCCGTATTTCGGGTACAGACGATCGAGTTCTTGAAGCCACGCGTCGCGGGCCACTTTGGCCAGGATGGAGGCCGCGGCGATGGAGACCGAGAGGGCATCCCCATGCACGATGGCGCGGTGCGGAATCGGAAACCCAGCGGTCCCGAGGCAGCCCTCGAGAGGCATGGCATCCGTGAGAACGAACTCGGGAGCCGGGTCGAGAGCCAGGACGGCGCGGATCATTCCCTGCCTTGATGCCTCGTACACGTTGAGGGCATCAACCTCGGCAGCCGTAAGGGATACGACCTTGAACGCCACGGCCTTTTCTCTGATTTCCTTTGATAGTGATTCGCGCCGGCAGGGCGTGAGTTTCTTGGAGTCGTCCACCCCCACGATGGGCTTGGCGGGATCGAGGATGACGGCAGCGACATAGAGCGGACCGAGGAGCGCACCACGTCCCGCCTCGTCGCATCCCGCCACCAGACGGCACCCTGCTTGGAAGACCTGCTTCTCCAGCTTCCAAGTACATTTGGGTTCGCCGGAGTTTGATAAGGGCGGCATGGTGTGAACCATAACCGTTGAGGTTGCGTGCTGTCAACTACTTCAGGCCTCTTGTTCCGTCCGCACCTCACGCAAACGCGCCGCCTTCCCGCGCAGCTTGCGGAGGTAATAGAGTTTGGCGCGGCGCACCCGGCTGGAACGAACCACTTCAATCTTATTGATAGTGGGTGAATGCAAAGGGAAGATTCGTTCCACTCCCTGGCCAAAGGAGATTTTGCGTACCGTGAATGTGGAGTGATTCCGGGCCCGGCGTTGGCCGATGACCGTGCCTTCGAAAACCTGAATCCGCTCTTTATCACCTTCTTTGATAATGACGTGGACACGCACCGTATCTCCGGAGCGGAACTGAGGCAAGTCCTTCTTCATCTGCAATTGTTCAACTTTTTCTAGCGCGTTCATAAGGTTTCACCTGCGGCTAATGATGTTGTTCCCCTTCGGGGAACTTCGCTGACTCTGAGGATAGTCTCGGCTCACACGCCTCGCTCTCAAGCGCGCCCAGGCATTGACGATCCTCGTCGTTCAGGGGAAAGCCGGCCAACAGATCGGGCCGCCTCCGCCATGTCTTCTCGAGCGCTCGCTGGCGCCGCCAGCGGCGAATCTCTTCGTGATTTCCTGAAAGCAGGATTTCGGGGACTCTCCAACCGTGGAACTCCGCCGGCCTGGTGTAATGCGGAAAATCGAGCAGGCCTCGGCGAACCTCACACTGGCCTGCTTCCGAAGCGGTGAAAGATTCCTGCCGCGCGGATTCCTCATTCCCCAGAACTCCCGGCAGAAGCCGGACCACCGATTCCATGATTAATGCGGCGGGAAGCTCCCCACCGCTCAGCACAAAGTCCCCAATCGAGATCTCGTCGGTGGCCAGGTGCTCCGCGATTCGTTCATCCACCCCCTCGTACCTGCCACAAATCAGTGCCAGGCGCTCCTGGCGCATCAACTCCCCAGCCCGCGCCTGGGTAAAGAGCCTGCCCTGCGGCGAAAGCAGGACCACTGGGAAGCGCTGGCTCGGCGACTCAGCTTGCAGCGCGGCGATGGCTCTGAAAACGGGTTCGGGTTTGAAAACCATCCCGGGGCCGCCGCCAAATGGCCGGTCGTCAACGGTTCGGTGTCGGTCGTCGGTGAAGTCGCGCAAGTCATGCAAGCGGATACTGGCTTGGCCGCCGGCGAGGGCGCGCTTAAGGACGCCGTGTTCCAGCATGCTGCTAAAGAAGCCTGGGAAGATTGTAATGACGTCAAAGGTCATGCATTCAATTCCAGCAAATCTTCGGGCGGGTCAATCAGGATGGTCCCGGTTCGCGTGTCGATCTTCGTGCAGATGGCTTGCGCCAGGGGTATCAGAACCTCGCCACTTGGTGTCGCCACTTGAAGCACATCCACACCGCCCGTGGGCTGGATGCCTGTGACCGTACCCACCTCCACTCGCTTTCCCTGGCGTTCCGCGACAACCCGGCAACCTTGGAGTTCCCAGAGGTAATAGTGATGCGGGGGAAGCGGCATTCTATCTTCTGCCGGAATCAGCACATGCCGACCCCTCAAGTCAGAAGCGCTCGAGATGGAATCGACGCCCAAGAACTTGATGACCATTCGGCCCTTGTGAGGCCACACATTCTCGACTTCAGCGGGTAGCGGAGCCGACCCAGGTTTCTCCAGGAACACCCGGCGGACTCTTCGGAAGCGCTCCGAAAAATCCGTCAACAGTTCGGCCAGAACTTCCCCTCGGCGCCCCTGTGGACGAACGACGCGCGCGACGGCAAGGAAGCGATCTGGCACGGACCTCCTATTCGAGAATCTCGAGGGTGAATCGCTTCTTCAGCTTCATCCCTGCGGCATTGAGAATCGTGCGGACGGAGCGCGCGGTTCGGCCTTGCTTGCCGATGACTTTACCCAAGTCAGATGGATGTACGCGAAGTTCCAACACCGTCACCTGCTCGCCCTCAATGGCCCGCACCGAAACCTGGTCAGGATTGTCTACCAGCGCCTTTGCGATTGCTTCGATCAGTTCCTTCATGTGGCCCTCCATCGCACGCAGCTTGGACTCGTATTCCCAAATAGAAAGGCTGTGTCAGAACAAATGAGTGCAACTCGCACGGGCCTGACCTGGTGGCCGCCCGAGTGTCGTCAACTCTGGCTCGGGACCGCCGGGGCCTTCTTGAGCAGGCTCTGTATCGTCTCGGAAGGCTGGGCGCCCCGGCTAATCCAATAATTGGCGCGTTCCGTATCAAAAACCACAGCCGGAGGATGCCGGCGCGGATTGTAGTGGCCCAGAATCTCCAGGAAGCGCCCGTCGCGCGCCTTCTCGCCAGCGATGACTACGATTCTATAACTAGCCTTCTTCTTGGCTCCTGTTCGAGCCAAACGTATCCTTAACAATCGTCCCCCTTGACATCCAAGTTTTGCAGGCTGAGAAACCCCGCAGTACTTCTTATCTAACCCTTCCTTCCGATCTTACCTGAACTGTCATTCCTATATTAAATAATCAATAATTACGATATTACCCAGCCTGTCATTCCGGGCGAAGCGAGGAATCCCACTCGGCAAACAAGGCGAGATTCCTCGCTTCGCTCGGAATGACAGCATCACAAATGGCAGTGCTCCCCATAGCGTCCTTCAGACGTTCACCCCGCCTTCCCCTGCCGGCATCTTCAGCCGGCTGAGTTGCCGGCCCAGGAAGTTCTGACTGAACGATTTCATCATTTTGCGCATTTGGAAGTATTGTTTCAAGAGCTGATTTACTTCCTGGACGCTCGTTCCGCTCCCCTTCGCAATTCTCTTACGGCGCCGGCCGTTGATGATCTCATGGTTGCGGCGCTCCTGCGGAGTCATGGAGTTGATGATGGCCTCGATGTGGGTTAACTCCTTCTCGTCCACATTGGCCTTCGCGGCATCCTTAAAGATGCCCACCTTGGGGAGCATGCCCAGCATCTGGTCCATCGGCCCGAGGCTTCGCACCTGGCGAAGTTGATCGCGAAAATCCTCCAAGGTGAAAGTGTCGGTCTGTAGTTTGCGATGAACTTCCAGGGCTTTTTGCTTATCGATCTTTTCTTCGGCCTTTTCGATCAACGACAGAATATCGCCCATGCCCAGAATACGCGACACAATCCGATCCGGGTAGAAGACCTCGAGCGCGTCATATTTCTCCCCCACCCCGATGAATTTGATCGGCTGGCCGGTTACGTGATGGATGGAGAGGGCCGCGCCGCCGCGGGCGTCGCCATCGAGCTTAGTCAGGATGACGCCGGATGTTCCCAGACGCTCGTGGAACTCCTGAGCACTGCGCACGGCGTCCTGGCCGACCATCGCATCAGCCACAAGGAGCACTTCGCTGGGGCGAAGACGGGTGCGCAGATCACTGACTTCCTGCATCATCTCTTCATCAATGTGCAGGCGCCCCGCAGTGTCCACAATCAGCACATCGTGCCCGCGGTCCGCCGCGTCCTTGCGCGCCGCCAGCGCCAAAGCAATGGGCGAGTCCATCTCCTGCCCGGCAAAGCAGGGAAGCTGGATGGCCTTGGCAATTACAGCGAGCTGTTCGCGCGCCGCGGGGCGATAAACGTCCGTGGAGACCAGCATAGGCCGGCGCTTTCGGCTGGAAAGCCAAAGCGCCAACTTGCCTGCCGTAGTTGTCTTGCCAGAACCTTGCAGGCCGACCAGAAGAAAAACCGTGGGGTATTCCTTCGAGAACGTAAGCAGCGAAGCCTCGTGACCAAGAATCTCGATCAGCTCATCGCGAACGATTCGAATCACTTCCTGGCCAGGCGAAAGACTGGAACGAATCTCCTCCCCCAGGGCTTTCACGCGAACCCGCTCGAGCAGGGCTTTGACCACGTTCAGGCTGACGTCTGCCTCGAGCAAAGCGAGCCGTACCTCGCGCAAGTTTTCATCCACCACGTCCTCGCTCAATACTCCCTGCACGCGTAAGGACTTGAAAACTTTCTGGAAACGGCTTTGTAGGGCATCAAACATATATTTGGGCAGGCGGCTGGCCCTGATCCGCACGAACAGAATCCATCCCGCACACGGCTGAATTTCTATTCTACATCGGTAAACATGTTAAAGAAAGCCTGTTCTTGTGGCCGGAATGTAGCGCCGCCATCTTGGCGGCTCTTTGCCGGCTGGAAGCCGGCGCTACACCCGAAATTAGGACAGCACCCCTGTTCTTGTGGCTCGCGCTACTGTGCAGCCATCAGCTTTTCGATTTCCTCCACCTTGCGGGGCAGGCGGCTGCTGAGCTGTTCACTGCCGTCCTTAGTGATGAGGATGTCATCCTCGATGCGCACACCGATTCTCTCTTCCGGGATATAGATACCCGGCTCCATGGTAACCACCATGCCCGGTTGGAGAGGCTGGTTGTAGCTCATCGGGTCGTGAACGTTCAGGCCAATCGAGTGACCCAGGCCGTGGATGAAGTACTCCCCGAGTGGCTTCCCGTGCAAGTCTTTACCGTGGGTGTTGATGTAATTGTAGGCAATTTCGTGCAGGCTGTTCTTGCCCCATCCGATGTACATTCCGGGTTTGGCGGCGGCCATGGCGGCGTTCTGCGCGCCCAAAACGATCTCGTAAATCTCGCGCTGGCGTGGGGTAAAGTGGCCGTTGACAGGGAGCGTTCGGGTGATGTCAGCGGCGTAGCCGCCGTAAGAACCTGCCACGTCCATTACCACCACGTCGCCGTCCTTCATTTGCTGGTCGTCGGCGTCGTAGTGCAAAACGGTTGAGAAGAAACCGGACCCTACGATGGGCGGGTAGGCGGGCCATTCGCATCCCCGCCGCCGGAACTCGTACTCCATGCGCGCCGCCACCTCGTACTCCCAAACGCCCGGACGGACGGTTTTCATCGCTGCCAAGTGCCCTTCGACAGAAGCGTCTACGGCTTTGCGAAGCAGGGCGATTTCGCCCGGCGATTTCAGGACGCGCTGCCGCTCGACGCGTGGGCGGACGTCTTCAAGGGTTGCCAAGGGGGCCATTCCGCGCAGCTTCGAGACGACCTCAGCCTGGAAATAGTCTTCGCCACTTTCAGGCTGGGGAGTCAGTTCCGTGTAGATTTTAGGGAAAGTCTTGAGCGCGTCCAGAAGTACCGAATGAAACAGGGAGGTTGGCTTAACGATGGGGAAGCTGCTGCGCGCGCTCGCGTCAGCGTCGTCCGGCGCGAGCTTCGGGCCATTCCATCTCTCCTCGCGAGGGTCGCGCGCGGGTATGAAGAGAATTTCCTCGCCGAGCTCGGTCGTGGCGCCGAGCTGGGGAACCCTGGGAACCAGCAGCAGCATGGCGTTCGGCTCATTCCAGCCGGTGAGGTAGTAAAAATTCTCATTCTGGTGGAATGTCGTCACGCTCGCGGCCACGTCGGCATCCTTGTAACCAAAAAGCACGATGACTCCGTCATCACCGGTTTCGCGCACCAAGCGAGAGCGCCGCTCGTGAAAAACCGAGAGCGGCTCGCGCTCCCAAGCTCCCGCGGGGAGCGCGAAAGCCGAAACCAAAAGCGCCAGCCACAACCAGCAGAAAATGCGCCGTCGCCGTGTTTGCATGGAAACCTCCCCAGAAATGCGAAGACGCTATGTTTCTTGTGAGGCCGGACGCGATCGGACAAAGGCTGGCAGGGAATTCCATAGCCTTCGCAGGGGCGTCTGGAAAAGGGACATCATGCCCATGTAGGAATAGCCGATGAAGAAGAGGAGGAGAAAGGGTATGGTCAGGTAGTTCTCGACGCGGAATGAATAGGCGGTAGCGAAAACGAAGTAGGCCGCCAAGCCGAGCTCGACGTACGGCTTCCAACCACCGCCGCGTCGAACATACTTCTTGTGTTCCCAGCCTTCTTGCTTCAATTCGACGCGATACTTGGGTGTGCGGACAAACTCTGACCGCCTGCCCACCAGTGCTTCGATCACTGCCAGGGAGTTGGTGACGGACAGGCCGATGCCGGTGGCCATGAGGAAAGGCATGAATCTTATGCGTTTCCACCAATCCTGCGGGTAGAGCTCACGTTGCGCCACCATGTAAAAACTCGAGACCGAGCACGTGGAGGCCAAGAACAGGGGCAGGTCCAAGTACAACATCTGGAACCAGCCCTGATAAAAGCGCACGATCATGGCGGGCAGCAGGATGACCGAAAAAACCACCATCAGGGGATATGCGATATTCGCCGTGAGGTGGAAGGTGGCCTCGAGCTTGATGTGCAGTGGCTGAGGGCTCCGCCAGATTCGCGGCAGCAGTTTCTTGGCCACCTGGATCAGGCCCTTGGCCCAGCGCGCCTGCTGTGTCTTGAACGAATTCATCTCAACCGGCAGCTCGGACGGGCACTCGATGTTAGGGTCGTATACGAATTTCCAGCCCTTCAGTTGCGCGCGGTAGCTCAAATCGGTGTCTTCGGTGAGCGTATCGTGTTGCCAGCCGCCCGCCTCTTCGATGGCCGCGCGCCGCCACATGCCTGCGGTGCCGTTGAAGTTGAAGAAACGCCCGGAGAAGTTCCGCCCGCCGTGCTCAATGACGAAGTGGCCGTCCAGCAGGATGGCCTCGACTTCCGAGAGGTTCGAGTAATGGCGATTGACCCAAGTCCAACGGCCCTGTACGACGCCAACCTTGGGGTCGGCGAAGTATTCGACCATCTGGCGGATGACTTGCGGGGGAGGAACAAAGTCGGCGTCGAAGATGGCGATGAGCTCGCCGCTCGAGTGCTTGAGGCCCTCGGCTAGCGCGCCTGCCTTAAAGCCTTCGCGGTGGTCGCGATGATGATAGGATATGGGGCAGCCGGCCTGGGCATACTCGCTCACCAGCCGGGAGGCCACGAAACGCGTCTCGTCCGTCGAATCATCGAGGAGCTGTATTTCCAGCAGGGCACGCGGGTAGTCAATGCGGGTGACGGCCTCGAGCAAACGCTCCACCACATAGCGCTCATTGAAAACCGGGAGTTGGATCGTGACGCGGGGGAGCGGCCCGGAATGCTTTGGCGGCTTGGGCGCCTTTCGCTTGTTCTTAAGGTAAAGACAGGTCAGGAAATAGCGATGAAGCCCGTAAATCGACAAGATGCTGAGAATAGTAAAGTAAGGGATCAGGATGGAGAGATCGAAAGCGTTGATCCGGTAAATGCCGCGAAACGGGTCCTTGTGAAAAATCGAGTGCACCCATCGCGCCAAGGGGTTCGACGGAAGGGACAAAAGCAATAAGAGAAAACGGTCCATAAGAAGTCAGCTTATTGCGAGGAACGTCGGGTCTTGCGGCCCGGGCGCCCGCTCGGCGCCACAAGCCTAGAAGGATCTGAAGGCCACCAGTAACTTAGATGCGCGAGGAGCCGTAAGCGGCACATCATCTTGCGACTGTCGGCTTGTTGGTCCTCTCGCGGCCGGGAGCGACTTGCGCTCTTTGCGGCAGAGCGCAGCCCGGGAAACTCGCCCCCGAACTTCATTCCCTTGTCACCGGCCGGAACACACTATTATACGTGTCTGGCGTTCACCTTGTCGAGCGATTTATCTTGCTGGTAGTGGGTCAGTTTGATTCAGGCTGAATCCCCGCCAGCGCCGGAACTGTCTGTGCGGCCACAACTTGCAGTTAGACGAGCGAATGAGTCCCTCGGCGACCAACCGGAGAGTACTTTCCGAGGGCGACGATCCACGAGTTGAGTGATTTCGCTCTATCTCCGCTGACAAGCCACTAAGATCCTGAGACGAATGAATACCAAGCTACGAAAGGCAGCTCGCGATACAATGGAATTGAACTTCCGACTGAGGACAAAGTTCCGGAGTCCTCCCAATTCAATCCAGGAGAACATCGAGCAACTTGGCCCCGATCATTAATGCCCAGGGACTATCGAAGCAATACGGAATCACCCCGCTATTCCAAAATGTCTCTTTCACCGTATCGGAAGGCGACCGGATCGGCCTGATTGGGCCGAACGGTTCTGGCAAGTCTACGCTTCTGGAAATTCTTTACGGTCGCGTAAAGCCGGACAGCGGCGACGTTGCGACGCGCAAGCGCTGCAGGCTCAGCTATGTCGCACAGGTGTCCGATTACGCACCCGGGGAGACTGTCCGATCGGTAATCGAGAAGGTGCTCGAACGCGCGGGAGTACCCCAGGCGGAGCGGGCGGCCCGGACGGCTGAGGCGCTTGGCCGCGCCGGTTTTATCGACTTTGAAACGCCCACCGCAGCCTTGTCGGGTGGTTGGCGCAAACGCCTCATAATTACCGAGGGGCTGGTACAGCGGGCAGACATTCTGCTTCTCGACGAGCCGACTAACCACTTGGGCTTGGCCGGAATCGAGTGGCTCGAATCCCTGCTCCAGAACGCGCCATTTGCGTGCGTGGTGGTCAGCCACGATCGTTACTTCCTCGAAACTATTGCGAGCGAGGTGGTGGAGCTTAATCGTATCTTTGTGGACGGCGTGTTTCGCGTCAAAGGAAACTACAGCAGGTTTCTTGAGAAGAAAGAAGAGTACCTCGAGGCCCAGGGAAAGCGGCAGGATGCCCTTGCGAACCGCGTGCACACGGAACTGGAATGGCTGCGCCGCGGTCCCAGGGCCCGCCGGACCAAGGCCAAGGCGCGCATCAATAAGGCTCACGAAATGATCGGCGAGCTGGCGGACCT
>Ga0326727_10008818_pt1 | contig 25300 bp, 22 predicted proteins | sample MB2enrmetagenome_FD_207643 | JGI IMG/M metagenome (GOLD analysis project Ga0326727, IMG submission 207643) | Lab enriched peat soil microbial communities from McLean, Ithaca, NY, United States - MB29MY | ecosystem: Environmental > Terrestrial > Soil > Wetlands > Peat | place: USA: New York... | reverse complement strand
ATAAGCGGGAAGCACGCCCCAAGATGAGATCTCCCTGAAGGGCCCAGGAAGACGACCTGGTTGATAGGCTGGGTGTGAAAGCGCAGTGATGCGTGAAGCTTACCAGTACTAATCGCCCGTTTGGCTTAACCATAGAATTAACTCCGCGCAGTACAAACGCGGATGCTCTTCTAACTAAGCCTTGTCACCCAATCTATTTCGTTTTTGATTTTGCTGGCGCCAGTTTGCTGGCTGCATTCCTGACGGGCCCGGGCGGAACAATCCGGGATGCTCAGATGTTGCGGCCGGCTGCGGGACAACCATCCCGCCAAGCGCCATCCAAAGACAAGAGGCAAACAGCAATTCCTTCAGGCGAGACTCGTAAGAGACGCGCTCGGGATTGCAACGGAGGGACAACCATCCCCCCCAAACGCCTGCCAAGCTTGCCGGTGACCATACTGCGAGGGATCACCCGTTCCCATCTCGAACACGGAAGTTAAGCCTCGCTGGGCCGATGGTACTGCACGGGTAACTGTGTGGGAGATTAGGTGATCGCCGGCATTAATTCGACAAAAGGCCCGTCCCGAAAGGGATGGGCTTTTTGCGTTTTAGCTGCTAAATCATCCTTACGAATTCTCTTTCTCGCTCATCTGACTCGAGTTCTTACCCTTCTCCCTCGACCTGCACATTCCCATCCCTCATCCGCTATCGGCGGGCTCGGGTGTTATGCATCACTGAAAGCGCCGTCCGGTTGCGTTAGCCATTAGATGGCGGTGTCTCCACGGCCGCCGAAGATCCGCCCCGCAGCGAGCTGCCATCGTTCAAGCCGCTTTAGAGCGGCCCGCCGCAGCGCTTCCCGGCGAGATTCTTGCGGCCCGTCTACAGCGGCCGGAGCGTGCCGACGCTCGCGGGAGTTTGCCAACAATGGATCTGCGCAATCGCAGCCGGCGGAACTTTTTCACGCAGTGCCTCACTGGCGCTGTGGCATTTGGCGCAGCCGGTTTGCGCGCGACGGGCGAGGCGCAGGCTCCTTCCGGGAAATCCCGCGTGGTTGTGGCTCGCGATCCCCAACTGCGCGGTTCAGGTTCTACAATCGATTCCGGCCGGCTCGAAGCGCTTCTCGATCGAGCGATGCAGTCTCTCTTCCGTCTTCCCGCCACGGACAAGAACATGATCGCCACGTGGCGTCGCATCGCCGGCCCCGGTGACACTGTGAGCCTGAAGGTGAACACTCTTGGCGGGCGCGGCATTGCGACCAATGTCGATCTCGTCGCGGCGGTTTGCGAGCGCCTGCAGCAGGCAGGCGTTCCAGCGCGCAACATCACGGTGTGGGACCGCGACACGGAAGAGATGGAGCACGCCGGCTTTCAAATCGCGACGAGCGGCGACCGGGTGCAGTGTTACGGTACGGACCGCGTGGGCTATGAGGACGAACTTTCGGCGTGGGGCAGCGTAGGCAGCCGCCTGTCGCGGATTCTCACACGCTCCTCGAACGTGCTCATCAATTTGCCGGTGCTCAAAGATCACGACGGCGCTGGGGTCACCATCGCGCTCAAGAACATGTATGGCGCGATTCACAATCCCAACAAATATCATCCCAACGGCTGCGATCCCTATGTAGCCGACCTGAACATGCTGCCCGAGATTCGCTCGCGCATGAAGCTTACAATTTGCGACGCGACGACCGCAATGTACGAAGGCGGCCCGGGATTCAAGCCGGAACATAGCTGGAAATCGAATGCCCTGCTGGTTGCCGAGGACGCGGTGGCGCTCGATTTCACGGGCTGGCAGATCATCGAGCGCAAGCGCGCGGAGATGGGATTGAAGCCGCTCGAAGCCGAGCAACGCGCGCCGCACTACATTGCCACCGCAGCCGATCGCGAGCACGCCCTCGGCCATTGCGATCCGGCGCACATTTCCGTGATCGAGGTCCAGGCATAACGCCGGGAGGTACACCATGAATTGCGAATTGGTTCCATCGGAAAACGTCTCGAGCGTTCCACTCGATCGCCGCTCGTTCCTCAAGTGCGCTCTGGCCTCAGGGGCGGCTCTGGGCGCAGTCGAGCTCGCCACATCCGCCGCGGCTGTCCCAGCGGCATCGGTCGCGCAGGCGCTAAACGACGCGCAATTCACCCTCGAGGCAAGGTTTTACGAGAAGCTTGAGAGCCGCAAGATCAAGTGCAAACTCTGCCCGCGCGAATGCATTGTCGGCGACAAAGAGCGCGGCTACTGTGGCGTGCGCGAGAACCGCGGCGGCACGTACTACACACTCGTCCACTCGCGCGTGTGCGCGGCGCACATCGATCCCATCGAGAAGAAACCTCTCTTCCACTACCTGCCGGCTACGATGGCGTTCTCGATCGCCACCGCCGGCTGCAATGTGAACTGCAAGTTCTGCCAGAACTGGGAGATCTCGCAGTCGCGGCCTGAAGAAATACCCGCGCAGTTTCTCTCGCCGCAGCAGGCAGCCGGCGTGGCGCGCCAGTATAACTGCCCCACCATCGCCTACACCTACAGCGAGCCGGTGGTCTTTGCCGAATACCTGATGGACACCGCGGACGCCGCGCACCAAGCGGGCATGCGCAGCATCGTGGTCTCGAACGGCTACATGCAGCACGACTCGCTGGAGCAGGCCTACGGCAAGATGGATGCGGTGAAGATCGACCTGAAGGCTTTCACCGAGTCTTACTACGCGAAAGTTGTCACCGGACAGTTGAAGCCGGTGCTCGATTCGATCGTGACCTTGCGCAAGATGGGCAAGTGGACCGAGATTGTGTACCTGGTTGTGCCCACACTCAACGACGACGACGCCGAATTTCGCGGCCTCGCGCAGTGGATCAAGGCCAACCTCGGCCCCGACGTGCCGCTGCACTTCACGCAATTTCATCCCGAGTATCTGCTCAAGAACCTGCCCATCACGCCGGTGGCCACGCTCGAGCGCGCCAAAGCCATTGCCGATGCCGAAGGCCTCCACTATGTCTACATCGGCAACGTGCCCGGCCATCCCGCGCAGAACACGTATTGCCCGCAGTGCCGCAAACTGTTAGTGGAGCGTGTAGGCTTTACGGCAAGCCAGGTACTGATCCGCAAGGACTCAACCTGCCCATACTGCCGGCATGCCATCCCCGGCATCTGGCACGTTTGACGCGATCGAGGAGGTCCCGGCTCATGAAGATGCGAAGGAGTACAACAATGGCCTGGTTGATGACGCAATGCATCGCACTCGCAGTCAGCGTGCCCATTTTGCACGTGCGCGCGGCCGAGGGTGGAGGCGAGCCAAAGGTGAGGCCCGCGGCCGTCGCTGGCGCGTTTTATCCCGCCGATCCGCAGGCGCTTTCGAAGATGATCGATGAGATGCTGGCCAAGGCCGCGCCGCCTCCGGTAGATGGAACAATTCTCGCCGCGGTGGCTCCTCATGCAGGCTATCCGTATTCCGGACCCGTGGCCGCATGGACCTACGCGGCGATCAAGGAGCAAATAAATCGTGGCCACAAGTACACGCGCGTGGTGTTGATTGCGCCCACGCACTTTGTAGGCTTCGACTTCACATCCGTGTACGACGGCGATGCCTACACCACGCCGCTTGGGCAGGTTCCCGTGGACAAGGACTTTGCGCGGCGGATTGCAAAGATGGACCCGACGATCCAACTTTCCGACAAAGGCCATCAGGCCACCGCCGATGCGCCAGAGCATGCGGTCGAGGTCGAGTTGCCATGGCTGCAGAAAATCCTCGGCCATTTTGAGCTGGTGCCCATCGTAATGGGTAGTACCAGCTACGAGAGCAGCCGCGCGCTGGGCGTGGCGCTGGCCAAGTTGCTGCGCGACGATCAGGAGACGCTGGTCCTGGCGAGCTCCGATCTCTCGCACTACCATCCCTACGCCGATGCGGAGGCGATCGATCACAAAACCCTTCATGCGCTCGAGGTCTATGACTACTACAGCATGTCGCGCAACTTCCAATATCGCGGATCGGGCCAGCCTGGCATCTGGGAAGCCTGCGGCGGCGCGCCCATTGTGGCGGCCATGATCTACGCCGAGCGCATGGGCGCAAACCATGCCGAAGTGCTCAAGTACGCAAACTCCGGCGACATCACCGGCGACAAGTCGCGCGTTGTGGGTTACAGTGCCGATCTCTTCATCAAGTCCGCGCACGCGGCCAGCGGAGTGGCGCCGTTCGAGCTGACGGACCAGGAGAAGGCCGAGCTGCTGGCGGTCGCGCGCAAGTCGGTCGAGTACATGATCCAGAACAAGGAGCCGTATGCGCCCACTGCGCCGGCGAGCGAAACGCTCAATCGCGAGTACGGCGCTTTTACTACGCTCACAGAAGGCGGCGCTCTGCGTGGCTGCATCGGCTACACCGCGCCCATCAAGCCGCTCTACTTGACGGTGCGCGATACGGCGACGCTGGCGGCATTGCGCGATCCGCGTTTTCAGCCGGTGACGGCCGAGGAGCTGCCCAAGCTGGCCTACGAGATCTCCGTGCTTTCGCCGCTGCGGCGCGTGACAGACACCGAGCAAATTCAGGTGGGCCGCGACGGGCTCATCATGAAAAACGGCGAATTTGAGGGCCTGCTTTTGCCGCAGGTTCCCGTCGAACAGAAATGGGATCGGCAGACATTTCTTGAGCAGACCTGCCACAAGGCCGGCATGAATGTGAACTGCTGGAAGGACGAGAACACCGACATCTTCAGCTTTACGGCAGTGGTGTTCAACGAGAAAAACAGAGAATAGCCAATAGGGAGTAGGGAGTAGAAAGACGATGCGCCTCAGCGTGGATGGTGCGTCGCGTCTGGATCGTCGAGGCACACCCGCGCAGCCAGCAGCACTGCCGCTGCATTGATGGCGGCGATGAGCCACGCCGTGCGCCAGAAGCCGAAGACTGGAATCACAAACGTGCTGAGTGCGAGCGCGCCCACGCATCCGCCGAGCAAATCGATGGCATAGAGTAGACCGAGCCCCGAGCTTACATTGCGGCCACTTAGAAAAGCTCCTGCCGCACTGACGAATTGGAAACCGCCCAACATGCCGGCAAGCGCCGCCAAAGCGGGAAAGACGATTTGGGCTGCGAGCCACGTGGCTCCGTGCGATGGAAGATTTCCGAGTGCGCTCACGGCGACCAGCAGCGCGGGAGCGGAGAGCGCGAGCATAAGCTGCGCTGAGGCGAGCGACCATAAGCCATTCATTCGGCCGCGCCGCTTTCCCAGCCAGCTGCCCATTGCAATTCCCGTCATGAAGAGCCCGATAAGGATTGCGAGTTCGGTGTACACGTAGCCGTAGACGGCCTCAAAACCAAGCAGCAGAAAAATCTGCAAGGCCATCAGCGTGCATCCCGTGGCCGCGACCGAGGCGGCAGCAGCCGCGCGTTCGCGGTGCTCGCGGCCGGGAAGAAGCGCCAGAAATGCAATCCCGATGACCAACGCGAAGGCCAACACGCCGGCAACGTTGCCGAATGCGACGCGCTCGGCGGCGCGAAACCATACCGTGTAGCTCGACTTGAATTGCGCGCTCCACAGAACGACGTCGAACGCGTAAGCAACAGGCGCGAAGTCGCGGTTCACGGGTGTCGACGCCAGCGGTGCGAGCTCGGTTTCCACTTGCTCCATGCGGTCCGGCATCATGCGATAGGGAATGAAGTACTCGCGCACGTATTGCGTGTTGAGGTTGCGCTGGTGCAGGCGCGCAACAAGAACCTGCGGATCGCTGGTGAGGACGTCGGGCTCGACTGCGCCGAAAAGGTGAATGGTTTCGCCGGGGATCGCGGCCTGGTACGGAAAGACCTCGCCGAGCGTGCGGCGGATGGAGCGCAGGAATTCGGCGAGATCGGGGCTGATGGTTTCTTCCGACGAGCGCAATTCGATGGCGAAGAGTCCGTTGGGCGCAAGATGCGCGCGTGCCAGGCGGAAGAACTCGACTGTGTAGAAACGGTTCAACTGCGCGGTCTGCGGATCAGGCACGTCGACGATGACGACGTCGAATTTTTCCCTGGTTTCGGCCAAGTATCTGCGGCCATCGAGAAAATGCAAGTGTACGCGGGGGTCAGTTGCGCCGGAGCCGGAGCGGAAGACCGCTGTTTGCGCTGGGAAATACTGCTGCGCCATCGCGATCAGCGCGGGATCGAGCTCGACATAGTCGAGGCTCGCGACGGTCGGATGCTTAAGCGCCTCGGCCACGCTGCCATTCACGCCGCCACCGATCAGAAGCACGCGGCGCGGAGCCGCGTGCTCCAGCAGCGCATAGTCGACGGCCTCCTCGGCCGCGGCTGGATCGGGTGCATTGGCGAGGATTGAACCATTCTCGTACAGGCTGCGGATTTCGCCGCTGCCGATCGCGCCGCCGGAAGTGACATTCTCATCGGGGGTCGCATCGGCGCCGGTTTCGGTAACTACGAGATTGCCGCAGACCGAGTCGCGCTCGGCGACGACGTAAAAGCCGCGCCAGAGACGGGCGCGCGCGGCGGCGTCGCATTGGGGCGCAACCCAAACCAGCAGAGGAACCGCGGCGAGCGCTGCCGCAACGGCAAAGAGCGCTACTTGCATTCGCTTCATGCGGAAAAGGAGCGCCGCGGCCACCCAGAGATTGAGCAAGCCCACAATGGCTGCGATCTGAAAGGCATCGAGGAAACGGACGAAGACAACGCTGGCCAGGACTCCGCCGAGCGCGGAGCCGGCAACTTCAAGCAAATACGCGGCGCTGGCAGCCGCGCTTGCGGAGTTGCCGGTTTCGCCCGCGGCCATGCGTGCGGCAGCGACGAAGAGCGCTCCCGAAGCCGCGCAAAAGACGCTCAGATAGACCAGCGAGGTGAGCAGCATAGGCACTGGCCCGACCAGTTCGCCGGGAACGGTTTGGGAGAGAGATTTTGCGCCGCGCAGCGCCCAGATGGTTGCGGGAAGGCTTGCGGCCAGCGCGATTTCGAGCGCGGCGACGGACCAATGCGCGCGGCTGGGCAGCGAGTTTGGCGTGCGAACGAAGAGGCCGGCAAACGCACTGCCAATCGCGGTCCAAAAAAGCCAGGTTGCGAGCAGGATGCCAAGCGCGATCTCATTCCCGTTGAAGACCTGGATCAGTTCGCGCATAAGCACGATCTGGCCGGTGACAGCGGTAAATCCGCAGAGGGCAAGCGCGGCGCGCGCAGCGGTTTGGCCTGCGGGATTCACTGCTTCGGAATTAGAAGATGATCGACCCCAAAATGCAAGGTCAGCGGCCACATGGGTACGCGCTCCGCAAAGGCTACGAGGCAGCAACTGGTCGATTTATCGGATAGGGACGGGCGAAAGCCCTGGAAAGGCGAAATGCGGTATTCTTGAGGAGCGCGCCCGTAGCTCAGCTGGATAGAGGTCGCCGCGGCGACCCTCCGGAGCGTTAGGTCGGGAGTTCGAAGCCGATGCCCTTCGTGTACGTTCTTCGAAGCTCTTTAACCGGAAGGCTTTACACAGGAGCGACGACAGACCTGAATCGGCGGCTCTCGCAGCATAACTCGGATCTAAGCCGCTCAACCAAGAATCGGGGCCCGTGGGTTTTAGTTCACACGGAGGAGCTCACGAGCCTGGCTGACGCCGTCAGGCGCGAACGATTCCTGAAGACGGGTAGAGGGCGGGATGAGTTGCGTCGAATTCTAGACCCTGCGAACTGAGAGTGGACGCGACCGGCGCACTGCTCGCGGTTCGAGTCCAACTGCGGTATTCTGAAGGAGCGCGCCCGTAGCTCAGCTGGATAGAGCGAACGCCTCCGGAGCGTTAGGTCGGGAGTTCGAATCTCTCCGGGCGCACCATACTTTCCCCGCCACTCCGCAGACGCATCTTCCGTTGACTCCGAGCCGGTTTTTCAGCTATTCTAGAGACCTTGCGCGGTGTTGCGCCTGGGGTCTGTGTGTGCTCACCCGGACCGGTCTGAGGGATGCCCCGGAATGGGTTTGGGGGGCTCCGATGGAACAGGCAACCGGCTGTGGGACCCAGGGTTACGTGGTCCGTGGCAGCCAGGGCTCCCGAGGGGAGCAGACTCCCGCAGCTTCTCACCCGAACAGAATTGTTTGGAAGTGGGCAGAGTTTTAGAAGCCCGTGCTTTTTTGGCATGGGCGAGAGCGGTTTGCGCAGGTTTTTAGTGGCGCTGAGAAGGTTTTTTCGAGGGAAGAGATGTCGACCTTTATTCCGAGCGGCAAGGATATCAGCCGCAAATGGTATGTGGTGGATGCGAGCGGCCAGACTTTGGGACGCCTAGCGACCAAAGCCGCCAGTGTGCTGAGCGGCAAACTGAATCCGCAATATGTGCCGTACATCGACATGGGCGACCATGTGATCGTGATCAACGCGGAGAAGATCGTGTTGACGGGGCTGAAGGACCAGAAGAAGCTCTACCGTCGCTACACGGGCTTTCCCGGCGGTCTGCGCGAGGAGTCGTTTACGCGGCTGATCAACCGGCGTCCCGAGAAGGTGATCGAAGAGGCCGTGAAAGGCATGCTGCCCAAGACCAAGATGGGCCGGGCGATGGTTTCGAAGTTGAAGGTGTACAAGGGCGACAAGCACCCCCATGCGGCGCAGATGCCGGTGGCGTTGTAAGGCAGCTATTAGCTGCTGGCTTCTAGCTTCTGGCATTTTTTCTTGCTGGAGCGAGGGGGCCGATGGAAAAAGACGGACGCCCGACGGGGCTTGGACAAGCTAGCAGCTAGAGGCTAGGAGCTAGGAGCTAACGAGGAATGGCAGATCTGGTGCAGTATTACGGGACGGGGCGGCGCAAGAGCGCGATTGCGCGCGTTTTTCTGCGTCCCGGCACGGGCGAGTGGAAGGTCAACGGCAAGAAGTTCGAAGAGTACTTTGTGACCGAGCAGCAGCGCGTTGCCGCCAAGCGGACGCTGGTGGTGGCGGAGCTGACGGCGAGCTTCGACGTGCTGACCACGGTGAACGGCGGCGGCGTTGCCGCACAGGCCGACGCGGTGAAGATGGGCATTGCCCGCGCACTGATGGAGTTTAACCCTGAGCTGCGCAAGCTGCTCAAGGCCGAAGGACTAGTGACTCGCGACGCGCGCCAGAAGGAACGCAAGAAGTACGGCCAGAAGGGTGCGCGCAAGCGGTTCCAGTTCAGCAAGCGCTAACGCGCTTGCTAGCGATGAGCTTCTAGCTCCTAGCTTCTAGCTTTTTCTCGCTTGATTCAGCGGCTTTGGGACTCGCGTAAGAGTGAGTTCCGGCAGGGACAAGCTAGAGGCTAGAAGCTAACGGCTAGGGGCTGGTTTCACCAAATCTCCCCGCAAGGGGAATAAATCCGGGCCGGGGCAAAGCCCACCCGGATGCAGTCCACATAGGAGGAACATTGGCGACCATCACAATGAAGGAGCTGCTCGAGGCGGGTGTTCACTTCGGGCATCAGACCAAGCGCTGGAATCCCAAGATGAAGGAATACATCTTCGGCGAGCGCAATGGAATTTACATCATCGACCTGCAGAAGACGCTCAAGCTGTTCAAGGACGCGTCGAAGTTCGTCACCGAGCTGTGTTCGAGCGGCAAGACGATCCTGTTTGTCGGCACCAAACGCCAGGCGCAGGATGCGATTTCTGAAGAAGCCACGCGCGCGGGCATGCCGTACATCAACCAGCGATGGCTGGGCGGATTGCTCACCAACTGGGTGACGGTGCAGAAGAGTGTGAAGCGCCTTCAGGAACTGGATGAGATGGCCACCGATGGCCGCTACGAGCTGCTGACCAAGAAGGAAGTCATCAAGCTGGAGCGCGAGCGGAAGCATTTGCAGGCCAACCTTGCCGGCATCAAGGCGATGAAGCGGCTGCCCGACGCGCTGTTCATTGTGGACTCGAACAACGAGGCCATTGCGGTGAAGGAAGCGCGCAAGCTGGGCATTCCCGTGGTGGCGGTGGTAGACACCAACTGCGATCCCACGGTGGTGGATTACGTGATTCCGGGCAACGACGACGCGCTGCGCGCCATCCGCCTGTTTACCTCGAAGATTGCCGATTCGGCCGCCGAGGGCGTGAACCTGCTGGGCGACAAGGCATTCCACGAAGAAGCTGCCGAAGCGGCGGCGGAAGAGACCGTCGAGGCTGCTGTCGATGCCGCACCGAGCGAAGAAGTGGATTTGGAAGCGGCGCTGGGCGGCGGCATTCGCAAGGCGCCTGCCGCGGTGGCGGCTTTGGTGGCCGATGAGGACGAGGCTGCCGAGGGCGCGCTTTAGTTTTTGAGGCGCGGAACCACGCGCACGCCGAGATCAGCGTGGCCGTTTGCGGTCTGCCGAAAGCGGACCTTCAAGTCAAGCGCCACGCTTTTCTTATGCCGGAAACATTCGCGGCGTAGAGTTGGATCGTAAATTATCACCGCGGCGCGTTCGCGGGGCCGGCTAAGGCCGGGGAAAAACAGAGAGAGAAAATGACAGTGAGCGAAAAAATCGATGCGAAATTGGTAAAGGCGTTGCGCGAGACGACAGGCGCGCCCATGGGCGATTGCCTGAAGGCGCTGCAGGAGAGCAAGGGCGACCAGGAAGCCGCGATCGTGGTGCTGCGCAAGCGCGGCATGGCGTCAGCGCAGAAGAAGGCGGCGCGCACCACGAACGAGGGCGCGGTGGGCACGTATATTCATGCCGGCGGCAAAATCGGCGTGCTGCTCGAACTCGACTGCGAGAGCGACTTTGTGGCCCGCACCGACGATTTTCAGGAGCTGCTCAAAGAGATTTCCATGCACATCGCAGCCAGCGATCCGCGCTACGTGAAGCCGGAGGACGTGACGGCGGAGGATCTGGAGCGCGAGAAGGAGATCTATCGCGCGCAGGCGGCGGCGACGGGCAAGCCGGCGGCCGTGATCGAGAAGATCGTGGACGGCAAGATGGCGAAGTTCTACGAAGAGGTTTGCCTGCTGGAGCAGCCGTTTATCAAAGATCAGGCCGTGAGCATCAAGGAGCTGATTGCGCAGAAGGTCGGCAAGCTGGGCGAGAACATCACGGTGCGGCGTTTTGCGCGCTTCAAAGTGGGCGCGCCCGACTGGACCGTGGCGCAGACCAAGGCCGTGGAAGCGGCGGAGTAAGCAAGCGAGTCAGTCAGCCAGTTAGCGAGTCAACGAGGGCAGCCTGGACGGACAGGCTGCCTTCTTCTTTCTGGACTGAATAAGAGGCAGGCGACCGACGCGATTCACAAGCCGGCGGGCGCTCCTGCTACGCTGCTTTGCTCCGGAGCCTGGGCAAGCGGCGAATCGCTTTGCCTGCCTTTTGCTCTGCCAGGCGAAGGTCATAGATGCTTTGCAGGTTGAGCCAGAACTGAGGGCTAGTACCGAAGAAGTGGCTGAGCCGCAACGCGGTATCGCCGGTGATTGCGCGTTGCCCCTTCAGGATAGACGTGATGCGGTTGGGCGGAACCGAGAGCTGCCGCGCCAACTCCGAGGCGGTCAGGCTCAGCTCTTCGAGTTCCGCCGCCAGATGTTCTCCGGGATGAATGGCCGCAATACCCATAATCGCTCCTAGTGATAATCGACGATCTCGACTCCGGACGGTCCAAGCTCGCCTTCGCGCCAAGCGAAGCAGAGTCTCCAGCGGTCGTTAATGCGGATGCTCCACTGGCCTTTGCGGTCGCCCTTGAGCGCTTCCATCCGGTTGCCCGGAAGTGCGGCCAGGTCTCCTAGCGCCGTCGCTGCCTCCAGACGATCGAGTTTCATCCGGGCCGGCAGTTCGATGGCTTCGAAGGCCTTGATCCGCTCGCCGCGGGCGAAGGCCGCAGTGCGCTTGTCGCCGTAGCTCAAGATCACGATGAAATTCTATCGCTTTTTACGCGTTACGTCAAAGATAAAGCGACCGCAGGTCCTTCGACTCCCTTCGCGCGCTTGTGTGCGTTTCGGTCGCTCCGGATGACAACCAAACTGTGATGCGAACTTCTAACTCACCACTCAGGCGGTCGCTCCGCGATGCCAGACGGCGGCATCGAAGCTGTGGGCGCATTCGTAGCCTTCGTTGTTGTAGAGTTTGATGGCATCGGAGTTGGCCTCGGTGACGGTGAGCGAGATCTCCGAAGCGCCCAGGCGCATGAAGCTGAAGGCCGCCTGGTCGAGCAGGAAGCGGGCCAACCCGCGGCGGCGATGCGCGGGATGCACGCAAACCTGAGTCAGGTGCCCGCTTTGCTCGCTGACGCGCGAACCGAGCACCAGGGCGGCCAGTTCGTGGCTGGCGCGCTCGGCCACAACGAACGACGCCTGGGTGGCGAAGGTGCCGCAGCCGGCGTAGCGCACGATGTTGTTGAGGAAGCGCATGGAGCCGTGTACGGAGCGGTACTGGTCGTTAATGGCGCTGTCGGGATGGTCGCGATAGGCCTCGCAGATGAGGCGCGCGGCCGGGGCCAGATCGGCCTCGCGCCAGGGACGGAACTCGAGGTTTGCGGGCAGATCCATGTGGGGCCGGCTCCAGCGGCGCGCCAGGGATTGCACCAGGAAGAGGCGGCGGGCGACTTCGAATCCCGCGGCGCGAAAGGACGGAGCGAAGCGGCCGGAGGGATGAATGAGCAACTGCGACTCGATGCGGTCGACGTGCGGCGAGTTAAGCAGAAGTTCGAAAAGGTGCTGCAACAGCGTTTCTTCGCGGGGGTGGACCGGGCTGGAGCTCCCGTTGCCTCCGTCGCGTGCGCCGGAAAATGCGAAGACGTCGCCAATCACCGCCTTGGTCTCTTCGTAGACGCAGAAGACGTAGCCGGTAACTTGGCCGGCCTCGATGGCGGCGTAACCGGGCAGCATGCGATTGTCCAGATACTGCATCAGCAGCCGGGATGAGGCGCGATAGTCCCAGTGCAGGCGCTCGGACCAGATCTCGCTCTCTGCTTCGAGCAGGGGACGCAGCACGGGCGCCGCGAAGTGCCGGAGGTCGAGAATTTCCATGGTCGCGTTCCGTGCCTGCATTGGTCTCCGATCCCCTCGCGGTCCGGCTCGCCGCGGATACCGATTGTCGCGTGGTGGCTGCGGCGCTGTGCGACGCCCGGTTTTACCCTCCCGGTCACTTTGCCACGTTTCCACCTGCGCCGCAAGTCGGTTGCGCACTTTTCGCGGCTTGGTGTCGCTCCGCGACGTCGCCAGTTCGCGAGTTGGCCCGGCATCTTCCTTTGGTGAGACCGCCTAGCGCGCGCCCACGAGATAAACTTCCAGTCCTTGCTCCGGCCAACTGAAGAGCTGCTGATGCTGGCGGCCCTCGAGCAACTCTTCGAGCGCCATCTGCGTATCGAGGTCGACGCCGTGACGGCCCTGAATGCGCGCCACCAGAAGGTGCTGCTCGTCGGGAACGCCGTCTTCGTCGTAGTTCACCACTTCGCGATCGCGATAAAACGCCAGCCCGTATTCAACATCGCGGCGCACGCGAAACACCGCCACAGTCTCGCCGGCGGGCTCTGCCTCAGCCAGCTTTTCAGCCAAAGGCCGCGCCGAGTACGTGCGGTCGAGGAGATGAATGACGCGCTTGGTGGCGGAAACCTCGGGAATTCCGAAGAACGGACCCATGCCGTAGATGAACAACACCAGAACGACGAGAATCCAGCATGTAGCGGGCCGCAGCCACGCTACGCCAAAGCCCCTGGTCACGATGAGGATCAGCAGGCCCGCCCCGGTGGCGGCGAGTGTGGCGGCGGCGATCGCGGGCACGGGCGGCATGGCGGAACCGTGGGCTACGAACCATGGCAAAAGCAGCACAGTCATTGTCATCGTGCCGCAAACCACGGCGTGCCCGAGAAGGATCCAGCGGTTGAGGCCGGGCTTGCGGCGGCGGAACAGGTAGTCGCCGGTGAGAATTGTGATGGGTGGGATAGAGGGAAGAATGTAGCCGGGGAGTTTGGATTGGGAGAAGGAGAAAAAGAGTACGGGGATCAGGGCCCAGAGGACGAGAAACTCCGGGAAGGCGTCGCCGGGGCGCGTGGGCAAGGGCTTGCAGGTGCGGGAGTAGCGCAGCCGCCACTCCGCCACCGAGGTCAGGATGCCGTCGATCAGCGCGCGCGCCGCAAGCACGGTCCAGGGCATGAGCGCCAAGAGCATCACCACCAGGTAGTAATAAAACGGCTGTACATGCTGATAGCGGTCGGTGGCGAAGCGCTCCAGGTTGTGCTCGAGGAAAAACTCGCGGAAGAAAATTGGATTCTGATGCTGCACGGCAATGAACCAGGGCAGCACCATGGCGAAATAAAGCACGATGCCGGGCCACCAAAGGGAGCGGCGAAGAATGCTCCACTCTCTGCGCAGAAAAGCAAAGGCAACGATAATGAGCACGGCGAGAAACGGCGCTACCGGGCCCTTGGCCAGCGTGGCAAGGCCGGTAAAAAAGTAAATGTCGTAGAGCCAGAACTTGGAATCTGTCTCGTACCACGCATACCAGCCCAGCAGCCCGATGGCGAGCGGCGCGGCCATTTGCATGTCGGTGGAAGCGCCGCGCGCGAAGCCCATGATGCCGGCGCAGGCCACCGTAATCAGGGCGGCGTCAAGATGCCCGCCGGGGCGGAATCGCCGCATGTGCAGGTAGATGAGCGCCGCCATGATGAAGGCAAAAGTGGTGGAGGGAAGGCGCGCGCTCCAGTCGTGCACGCCGAAATCTTGAAAGAGAAACATGGCGCGCCAATAATAGAGCGCGGGTTTTTCCAGCCAGGGATGACCGTAGAGATAAGGAGTAACGCAGGCGTCGAGGCGTCCCTTGAGCGTGTGCGCGGAGTCGAGGCGCACCAGCATTTCGTGCGCGATCTGGGCGTAACGCGGTTCATCGGCTCCCACCAGTCCCAGGCCATCGCCGCCGAGCAGTGGAGTAAGTCCGTAGACAAGGAAAAAGATGGTAAAGGCGAGAAAGATTCCCGCTTCGCAGAGGATGCTCCAGCGCGGCATGCGGCCACGCCAGCCTGCGGGTCGATCGGGAGCCGAGGGTCCTGCGGAAAATCCCATCTAAGCCATTGCTCCAGATGCGCGCCGCCGCGCACATCGTTCGGACGTCGTTCCTGTATCAGCGCAGGACGAATGGGGGAGGACCTGGCCAGCATACTCACCGCGTCTTTCGCGGCGCGGATAGACTCAAAAAATGCGACAGGGACAAGGCTAACAGATTTCCCCAGGGTTCCGAAGCTGGCCAGGAACTCAAGGTGGAGGGGAGGCTTTTCGGGGTCTTTTTTCCCATCGCGCGCCCGATTCGGCAGGGATCCGAGCACTTTCTAGGGCTTGCGGTCGATTGCCTGAGTCAGCGCTTCCGCGGCGGCAGAATCGCGGGCGCCGCGCGCAGCCGCGGATTTGCGCGACCGGCTCATCAACTCGTCGATGCGCGCCTGGAAACGGCCGGAGCGGTCGGCGATAAAAGTCAAGTCGGGCACGTGGCGAACGCCCATGCGCTCTTTCAATTCGTAACGGATGTAGCCCTTGGCGGCTTCGAGTCCGGCGATGGTATCGGCCTCGGCCTTGGCGTTATCTTTGACGGCGCTGTCGACGGCCACGTAGACGCGCGCCGATTTACCGCCGGGATTGAGAGCGACCTCGCTCACGTAGCAGAAATCGATGCGCGGGTCGGAGAGCTCGCCCTCGATGAGGACGCCGATCTCGACGCGCAAAGTTTCCGCCACACGGTCTTGATGATGTTTGCGCGCTCTTTGCTCCGGCATGGCTTCCTCCATCCTGCCAATCAGGGCCGGTGCTTACGGCCGTTTCTTTGACAGGTAAACCATTCAGCATAGCAGAGGGCAGGCGCATGTGCGCGCTTGAATTGCGCTGGCGCCGCGGCGACGCACGCGCGGCGGGCTCGAGCGCGGCGATGTCGAGCTTTTTCATCTTCGTCATGGTTTGCGTCGTTTGCAGGTTGCCGGCAAATTCCGTAGGATGCATTTGTGGCGCGGCCAATCCAGGCCGAACCCCGCCGCTTCCCCTATTTCGCGCAAGACGAAATCCAAGACAGAATCCAATTCCCCGAAAGGAAGGTCCGGACAATGAAACTGAATCCGTATCTCAACTTCCCCGGCAAGTGCGCTGAGGCGCTCGATTTTTACGTCAAGCATCTCGGCGCGAAGATTCTGGTGAAAGGAACATTCGGCGAGATGGCCGTTCACGGCGCTCCCCAGAATCTGCCTCCGGGTTTGAAGCCGGAACACATTCTCCACGCCCGCTTCCAGATCGGCGACACGCTGGTGATGGCCAGCGATGGCCCGCCGGAGAGCTGCCTGCCTATGCGCAGCGCGTATCTTGCGCTCGCGGTCGACAGCAACGAAGAGGCCGAACGCATCTACGCGGCGCTCACCGAGGGCGGCGAGGTCTTCATGAAGATGGGCGAAACCTTTTTTGCGGAGCGCTTCGGCCAGTTCCGCGACAAGTTCGGCGTGAACTGGATGGTGATTCACGAAAAGCCGATGCCACCGCGCGGCTAATCGCTAAAGGCAGCGGGATAGCTCAAGCGGCCTCGCGCATGGTTATTGGTGCGGGCTGCCCATCAGGCGCTCGGCCAGGACTCCTGCAAGGCTGCGATTGTACGCGGCCGTGAGGTGGTCGTAGTCGCGATAGACAATGACGCCGCCAATTTCCGGATAACACTGGGTCGCGCTGCACATCTGATCGGTCAAGTCGATGAAGCCAACGTTGGCCAGGCCGGCCGCGCCGCGTTCGACCGCCGCATAGATTTCCGGATAGAGCGCAGTGGCGGGATCGATGACGGGGCAATGTGTGCGGGGGTTCCACTCCGTTTGCGCCAGGCACTCAAGCACGTTGAAGCTCGCGTGCGGCGTATCGCGAAGGAAGCGGATTCGGGTTCCGGGCTGAGCCAGATCCGTGAAAGCCGCGCGCGCGGCCTGCTGCCAAACGGCGACGTCCGTCACCAGCGTGCTGTTTTCTCCCGAGTAGAGCCAGGTGCAGGAAATAACGACCAGATCAGGATGCAAGGCGCGAATCTCCGCGGTGGAGTCGCGCCACCACTGGGCGCAAACGCGCTCCATCAGCGGCATGGATGCGGCTGCGATTTTGAGAGGCGTGCAACCGGGCTTGATTAGCGTGATGAGTTTCCAGTGCTGCTCGCCGGCAATCTCTTCCAGTGCGGGGAACCATTGGGCGGCGTGCGAATCGCCAAAGAGAACCACGGTGGATCGAGGAGATTCGCTTTCGCCGAAGGTACACAGACGGGGCTTTGGGTCGCTAAGATCCGGAAAGCAATCCCGGTTGTAGACTGCGGATGTATCGTGCAAAACCTGGTCGAATTTCTGGAATTGCGCGGAGTGGAGCAACAGTGAGCGCCATCCGCCAAGAGCGCCTGCGCAGATGCATGCCGCGACCAGAGCAAGCTTGAGCGTGAGACCCGGCCGCGGGACGAGGACCGGATGAAAGCGGATGGGATTTTCAACCAGCCGATGCGTGAGTACGGCCAGCACGGCGGCGACGGCGATCGCGGCCAGGCGCACGGCGAGCAAGCCCGATGGAAAAAGTTGCTGCGCCACAACCAGCGCGGGCCAGTGCCAAAGGTAAAGAGAATACGATAGTCCTCCGACGATCTGCGCGGGGCGAGTGCTGAGCAGCCGCGGAATGAGCGAGGACGGCGCAGCGACGCCGGCCACGAGAATCGCGACTGTACCGAGAGCGGGAAGGATGGCGACGTAGCCCGGAAATGCGGACGAGGGAATCCATTGGGCGCTGAGGAGCAATCCCGCAAATCCGAAGACTCCGAGCCAGGCAGGGATGCGTTGGCCGCGGCGAATGCAGGCGCCTGGCAAGAGGACGGCGAGTGCGCCGAGACAGAATTCCCAGGCGCGCGCAGGCGAAGCGAAGAACGCGGCGGACGGATTTTGGCCGGTCTGCCAGATGCAAAACGTAAAAGAGATTGAGGCGAGCGCAACGAGCGCGACCTGGATTGTCCTGGCGCTGTTTCTGGCGCGCGCGAGAAGGAGAAGGAGGACGGGCCAGACGAGGTAGAACTGTTCTTCAACGGCGAGCGACCAGGTGTGGAGCAGAGGATTCTCAGCCGATCCGCGATAGAAGTAGTTCGTGCTCATGTGCGCGAAATAGAAGTTGCTCGAGTAAAGGATTGTGGCAAAGGCGGTCTTGAGCACGCGATATTGCTGGAGAGGATTGATGACGACGGCTTCGACAAGGCAGACGGCGACGACCAGCAGCATGGCGGCGGGTAATAGGCGGCGCGCGCGGCGGGCGTAAAAGCGAGCCAGGTTGAGACGGCCGGTGGTGCGGATCTCATCGAAAAGCAGATTGGTGATGAGATAACCGGAGAGGACAAAAAAAACGTCGACGCCGATGAAGCCGCTTGGAAAGACGCGCAGGCCGGCATGAGAAAAGATGACAAGAAGAATGGCGACTGCGCGGAGGCCTTCAATATCCGGACGAAAGGCGAGCGCGGGGCTGGGGCTTGAACCGGATCGGTCACCGGATTGGAGCGGCTGCGTCATCGAGCGGTTGCGGCCGGCGGCGCAGGTGCATCGGCTCGCGCGGGCTTGAGGTCATTCGCCAGCGCCCACGGTCCGCCCCATAGGCCGATAGCGATGAACAGACTCGACCACTCGTTGGGATCGGCGATGGCGCCAGGAATGTGGTAGAAGCCGAGCGTGCGCGGAATGTGGAGGGTGATGACCCAGATCGCGAACATGAGGCCGAGGCCGGCCCAACTCCAATTCTCGAAAAGACCGAAGCCGATGCCGATGCCGGCGGCGATGAATGCGACACCGAAAGAGGCGACCCAGAAGCTGTGCCACGGAATCCAGCCGGGGAGAAGCGATGAAATGAATGCGAGTCCGAGAAAATGGTCGACGCCAAAGACGATCATGGCGATGGCGATGACGATGCGGCAGGCGCGCGCGAGCCACGTTGGCGTGAGTGCGGGGCCGGGCAGGAGCAGTGCGATCGATGCGAGCGAGAGCGGCTCAAAGACGATGGTGCGCAGGCCCATGTCGCCGGGATTCGCGACGTATTGCGGCACAACGTGGACGAGAGTCCAGAAGATGTAGGTTGCGCCGAGCGTGTACGCGGAGGGGCGCAGCCATCGCTCGATGAGCAGGCCCACGCCGCAGGCCATCCAGAGGATGCCGAAGAGAATGGCCAGCCAGGGAATCGGCGGCAAAAAGGGCAACGCGGGAATGGAGTTGGCATCGTGCGCGCGGGCGATGTTTTCCGCGCCCAGGGCGACGATGGCAAAGGAGAAAATCCAGCGGCCGTAGCGATTCAGGGTTTGCATCGGGCGGCAAGCCTCCTGATGGAATGAATCCGCGCGACAAAGCGCGGCGCGAGCGGATGAGCGGGCTGGCTCTTGGGAAACGGGGACCGATCTTTCGATTTACAACAGACTACACCGCAACCGTGAAGCTCTCCTCGGTGCGCGTTACGGGGCGGTAGAGCGTGTCGCGCTCGACGGGGGTGCGGCCGGCCTCGGTGATTAGACGGCATAGTTGCGCGCGGGTCATGCCTTGCGGAGTTGTTGCGCCGGCGTCGTGGTAAATCTTCTCTTCGATCACGGTGCCGTCGAGGTCGTCGGCGCCGAAGCGCAGCGCGATCTGCGCGATCTTGGGCGTCATCATCTGCCAGTAGGCTTTGATGTGCGGAAAGTTGTCGAGGAGCAACCGGCTCACTGCAACCTGGCGAATGTCGGTCAGCCCGGTCGTCACGGGCAGGTGGTCGAGCGGCGTGTTTTCCGGATGAAATGCCAGCGGAATGAAGGTCTGAAAACCGCCGGTCTCGTCCTGCAGGGCTCTGAGCTTGAGCAGGTGATCGACCCGGTCGGCATCGTTTTCAATGTGGCCGTACAACATCGTCGCGTTCGACTTGAAGCCCAGCTTGTGCGCTGTGCGCGCGGTTTCCAGCCACTCCTGACCATCAATTTTGTGGTCGCAGATGATGGAGCGGACGCGCGCGGCGAATATCTCCGCGCCGCCGCCGGGCATGGAGTCGACGCCCGCGTCGCGCAGCTTGAGGAGAGTTTCTTCGATCGAGAGCTTGGCGCGGCGGGCCAGGAACGCAATCTCCACCATGGTGAAGGCCTTGATGTGCACCTTGGGGAATCGCTCTTTGAGGCCGCGAACGAGATCCAGGAAAAACTCAAGGGGCAGATCAGGGTGCAGGCCGCCGACGATATGGAATTCGGTGACGGCTTCTGAATAACCGGAGGCCGCGGTCTGCCATGCCTCTTCGAGGCCCATGGTATAGCCGGCGGGGTCGCCTTTTTTGCGGCCGAAGGCGCAGAGCTTGCAGGCGGCCACGCACACGTTGGTGGGGTTGATGTGGCGATTGACGTTGAAGTAGGTCACGTCGCCGTGCATGCGCTCACGCACATGGTTGGCCAGCCAGCCCACGGCCAAAACGTCGCTGGAGCGGTAGAGATGGAGGCCGTCGTCCGCCGTGAGCCGCTCCTCGGCCATCACCTTGGCGGCGATGGGCTCGAGATGCGGATCGTATGTTTGAAAGGAGCGGCTTGGGGAAGCGGCTGCGGTCTCAACGCTCATGATCCTGATGATACCGAAAACCGGGGGCCTTCGCTGGCGGGGCCATGCGGCCTCGTGGGTGTGGGCCAGATCACAAGAGTGGACCGGGATGGCGGCGTAAACTGCCCTTCATCGTTAAAAAGAGGCACAAACAGGATGCCTGCAATTTCCATGAGTACTGACGAGCAGATTCGTACCCAGAGCTATGCGCGGGGGCCGGCAAAGCCGCTGCTGGAACTGACGATCGGCGACCTGCTGCAGCGGAATGTGGATCGCTGGCCGGAGCGGCCGGCGTTGGTCTCGCGGCACCAGGACCGGCGGCTGAGCTGGGCGGAGTTGAGCGCCGAGGCGGACCGCGTCGCGCGCGGCCTGTGGGCGCTGGGCATCCGCCGCGGTGATCGCGTGGGCCTCTGGTCCACCAACTGTGCGGAGTGGGTGGTGATGCACATGGGTTGCGCGCGGGCCGGAGCGGCGCTGGTGAACGTGAATCCCGCGTACCGCTCGCACGAGTTGCAATTCACGCTCACGCGCTCGCGGATGAAGGCGCTCTTTCTGTGGCACAAGGACAAGCACGCCGATTACGAGGAGATTCTGGGGCGGGCACGGCACGGGCTCGACCTCGAGCTCCAGCACACCATCTATTTCGATTCGCCGGAGTGGCCGGCGCTGCTCGACGCCGAGGGGCGGCTGCCGGATCACGTCGCAGTGGACGACATCGCGAACATCCAGTACACCAGCGGGACGACGGGATTGCCGAAGGGCGTGATGCTGACGCATCGCAATGTGGTGAACAACGGGCAATTTCTGGCCGCGGGATTTCACTACACCGAGATCGACAAAATTGTGGTTCCGGTCCCGCTCTTCCACTGCTACGGATGCGTGATCGGCACCATGAGCGCGGTGAACTCGGGCGCGACCATCATTCTGCCCAATTGGACTTTCGATGCCAGGGCTGTACTGAAAGCGATTCACGACGAGCGCGCCACCAGCGTCTACGGCGTGCCCGCGATGTACGTGGCCGAATTTGCGCTCGACGATTTTGCGAGTTACGACTTCACCAGCCTGCGCACCGGCATGATGAGCGGCGCGCCCTGCCCGGTGGAGCTGATGAAGCGCGTGCTCGGCGAGATGCACATTGGCGAACTGGTGATCGCATACGGGCAAACCGAAACCTCGCCGGTGGTGACGATGAGCGACGCGGGCGACTCGCTCGAAGTGCGCGTGAATACGGTGGGCCGCGCTATGCCGCAAACCGAGATCAAAATTGCGACCATCGACACGCACGAAACCGTGCCCTGCGGCCAGCAGGGCGAGGTGTGCGTGGCTGGATACGCGCTGATGAAGGGCTACGACGGCGATCCCGAGGGCACGGCGCAGGTGATCCGGCCCGACGGCTGGCTGCTCACCGGCGACTTGGGCGTGATGCGCGAGGATGGATGCATCCACATCACCGGGCGCTCGCGCGACGTGATCATTCGCGGCGGCGAGAACATCTATCCGCGCGAGGTGGAGGAGTTTCTCTACACGCATCCCAAGGTGGGCGAGGCTCAGGTGATCGGAATTCCCAACGCGCGGCTGGGCGAGATCGTGGTGGCGTGGATTCGCCTGCGGCCGGGATTGAAACCCGATGTCGACGCCACGGAAGAAGAGATTCGCCAGTTCTGCCAGGGCCAGATTGCGTACTACAAAGTTCCCGAGCACGTGCGCTTTGTGACGGAGTTTCCGGCCACGCTCTCGGGCAAGATTCAGAAGTACAAGATGCGCGAGTTCGAGATCGAGGCGCGGGGATTGCAGGCGGTGGCGAAGACGGCGATGGCGTAGTGCGCCGGCTCAAGGCAATGTGCTCTCCCACATCTTCCGCCTCGCCGGACACGATGTGGGTGCCTGTGTGAGGTGAGATTGCGTTTTAGAGATCTGCGCCACCAGGCTTTCAACTGCCTTCGTTCACGGCAATGGATCGCGGTCGCAGGATGCGCGCGATTGCCAGCAGAACCACGAAGCTCACCGCCGCGATTTCCAGCATCCGCAAGCAGAATGACGTCTGCGATCCAGCCAAAGGCATATCCGTGACAATCAGAACTGCCTTGCTGCGGCTGGCGGGATCGTAATGCACCGCGATGGGCGTCCCTTTTGGATGCGCGTCGACCCAATCCTGCATCCTTTCGAACTGCGGCGGCTGCGATTCCCAAATGATGCTGCGCGGATCGGGCGTGGTGCGCGAATGGATGTGAGAGACAATTTGCTCCCCGCGCACTGTATAGCTGATGCTGCAATTGATGAGATAGTACTTCGGGTCGGGCTCGTAAGGATCGAGGCTGCATTGCTCGACCTGCGCCGTTGCCGCCGGCCATTGCCCGTGGACGCGATCCTGCCAGGCCATGGCCGCAGTCGCCACCAACATAACGACCGCGCACAGCCCGAAAAACAAGCAGAGAAACCCCGCGAGCGTCAGGACGATCCTGCGCCACGTTGGCAAATTCTGAATTGCGCCTGCGTCCGTCATCTTCTCACCGATGCTATCTAAGCTACACTTTCACGGTTGGATATTTCTATACAGACCGATGAAGAAATTGGGTCAACAGCTCCGGTGGCGATGATCGGGGATTTTGAAGTTTGTGCTTTTATACACGTTCCGTCTCGGCGGACGGGATGTGGGGTACCGACCTTTGAGATTCTCGTTGGGCAAGACAAACTGTTTCGATCGCCCGCTCGAAAATATCCCCTGGGCCTGGTTTTATATTTAAATATTTGCGGTAGGTTTCGAGGTTGCTCATGAACAGGAGCCATTCTTTAAGAGCTTCGTATTCCTCAGTTCGAAGTCCCACGAATCGCGCTCTGAAGTAATCCTTCCAATGATCTGGACTTGGAGTCCAGTCGAGCGATCCGAAGGTTTTGATTAAGTATGCGGCCGATGACAGATACTCATCTGGGCGTTGTAGAGAAAGAAGCAGCACGCTCGGAAGCCAATATGCAATTGCATCTCGATTGAAATAACACAATGCCTCAGCACGCGATTTCCAATCGTTCCACGTAATTTCACGCCAATTTCTTCCTGAAAACCATAGTACGTCTGCTACATCCGAGTCACGCTGGTCAGAACAATCCGAATCGGTAACCTTAGCAGGCATCTCGCGCCCTGCAAAGGCTTTTTCGATCACTTCTGCGAGCCCCATTCACACCTCCACTAGAACGATTCCAGGAGATCTGCACAATCCTCGGCATTATCCCATTCTCTGTCAACTGCCGGGTGCCGCATCCTTCGCGCAGCTTGATCGCGCGAAGGGTGGGAGAGCGCGAACCTCAACCGCCCGCTCCTATTTCATTGGAATTTGCAGCAGAACCGCGATGTATTGGCGCACCTTGGCAATCATCTTCGGTGGGGCTTTGGAATGAAACTCCGCCCCGCTGCGTTCCCAATCCATGCTCTTCAATTGATCGACAAGCACGGCCCCTTCGACGCTTCCAACGGTGATCGGCAAAGTGAAGGGATACGGTTTGACCTTGCTGGTGAGGGGGCAGACCACGGCCAGGCCGCTGGCCCGGTTGTAGCGGAGATCGGTCAAAACCAGAGCGGGCCTGCGCTTGGCATGTTCGCGGCCAATTTGAGGATCGAAGTCGAGAAAGACAATGTCGCCGGTGTCCGGAACGTACTGGTTCACCATTCGACGGTTTCCTTTCCGACTTCCGGCCCAAGTGAAATCTCCGCATAGCGATTCTCCGGGGTGATTTGGGCCACGAGTTGAGCCAGAGTTGGAAGCTTTCCTACACGGTGCATCTCGACAACCCCATCGGCAGCTACCGCGATCTCCAGCGGATCGCCTAGTTGCAAGCGAGCGTCGTCCGCGATGGGCTTTGGGATCCTGATCGCCAGGCTATTTCCCCATTTCAGCACCTGTGCCTGCATATTCCCCCCTGTAGATACATTGTATCACTGGCGGACGCCCCGGCAAAGGGAGGAGATTATCGGCAAAGCGCGGGAGGGTTTTTGGGGCTCGCGCTTTTCCACGTCTCAAATGCGAGAAGTAGAGCGCCCTATTTCGTGGTGAGTTTGTTTTCCGGGGACGCGGGCCACCAGCCATATCACGAGGGGATTTTTGGGCGGCCGTGCATTCCCACACCTCGAAAGCGAGATATGGCGCGCCCATCGTGATGGCGAGTTTGCGTCCCCGAGATGCGGGCTACGCGCCCAAGGCGTGGAAGCCTTTGTCAAAAGGTCAGGGTGAAGCCGCGATTGCTATGATAGTGGTCATTCCATCAAATCTACGATGGCTGCATAGAAGGAACCTATTGTTATGGGCGAAACGCAGGAAGGCAACATTCATCCGAAATACCGCCGAGACATCGATGGGCTGCGCGCAATTGCTGTACTCCTCGTTGTCATTTTTCATGCCTTCCCGGGAAGAATACCCAGTGGGTTCATCGGCGTTGATATCTTCTTCGTGATCTCCGGCTTTCTTATTTCATCGATCGTCTTCTCTAATCTGGAGAGCGGTAGCTTCAGCATCGCGGGTTTCTATAATCGGCGTATCCGCAGGATATTTCCCGCATTGCTGATCGTAATGGGCTGCAGTCTGGCCTTCGGATGGGCGACGCTTTTTGCCGATGAATACATGCAGTTAGCCAAGCACGTGGCGAGCGGTGCGGCGTTTGTATCCAACTTTTTGCTCTATCGCGAGAGCGGCTATTTCGATAACACTTCAGAGACTAAGCCAATGCTTCATCTCTGGAGCCTGGCCATCGAAGAGCAGTTCTATATCTTCTGGCCGCTGCTCCTGGCGTTCGTGTGGAAGCGCAAATGGAGCTTTCTCCGCATCACGGCGGTCATTGCCGTGCTTTCTTTTGCCGCCAACATCTATTTGATCCAGAAAAACCCGGTGGCTGCGTTCTACTGGCCGATTTCGCGATTCTGGGAGTTGATGATAGGCGGATTGCTGGCTTACACAGCAC
>Ga0326727_10008815_pt1 | contig 25303 bp, 29 predicted proteins | sample MB2enrmetagenome_FD_207643 | JGI IMG/M metagenome (GOLD analysis project Ga0326727, IMG submission 207643) | Lab enriched peat soil microbial communities from McLean, Ithaca, NY, United States - MB29MY | ecosystem: Environmental > Terrestrial > Soil > Wetlands > Peat | place: USA: New York... | reverse complement strand
CCGCCGCAGCCGCTGCAGCGAAGTTTAGGATTTATTTTTTTTGGTCGGAACAGGTCGGAACAGGTCGGAACAGGTCGAAACGCGACTGAGGGCAGATTCTTTTGCAAATTATTCATGATAAGGTATTCGCATACGATTTGCCGCCGGTTTGGCCGGCAGGATCGGTTTGGCTGGTTTGACGCCTTCCGGGTTGCGACTTTTGCGACTGACTGCGACGCGGTGCGACGAATGGTCTAATAAAGCCTGGCATTGCACGGAAAATGGCATTTTTGGCATTTTTTAAAAATTTGCTCCTTTCGCTTGACATCTCTCAAAACCGCAGTAAAATGGGCCTAAAGCTGAGGTTAAACCGGTGAAATAAGGCGTTCCTCACGCGTTCCGCGCAAATGGCCCTGGCCGGAGGCCTGGCAGAGGCCGGTTTTCTTAATTCATCCTTCATAATTCTGCCTTTCCGCCTTCGCCGCTGCGGCTATGTGGCGCGACAAGTCCGACATGGCCTTAATTGGTCATTCATTAGACGAACATTACAGTTAATATATTCTTTCGTCAACAGATATTTTAAAGATTCTTTAAAAAAGTGTGATTTTTTACGATAAAAGGTTTAACAGCTTGCGCGGCAAAGGCTTATGCAGTTTTGACGCGGCAGGGCGAGACTCCCTGGCCGCCATAGCTTTAGCGACGGAGGCTGTCGAGCCGTGATCTGCCGTCGCCAAGACTATGGCGGACAAGCTGGATCGATTTGGGGTTCGACGCCCGCCGTCGCCAAAGGCTATGGCGCGCCAAGGGAGTCTCACCCCACCAACTGCCGCTTCTTGTGCTTTGTGGTGTAATTCGGTTGCGGTTGGCGGCGGCGAAAGCGGACTTGTTGGTGGACAGAGCGGGCGGGGCGCGGCAGACAAAATGTTGACATGCTCGGAACCCGTTCACGCGACCCGTTCACGGGACGTGAAGAATGACAAAATCCTAATTGATTTGACCTGTGCTTCAGGTTTACTTTCGAGCTTGGATGAGATCAGATATGACGTCGGGTCAATTCTGGACCGGGGTCGTCGGAGGAATCCTCCTCAGCCTGGGGATTCTGTCTGGCGGGGTAGCTTGGAGGCGCGGCCCCAGTTATGTGGTGCCAGCATCTGGAAGACACGGCCCAATAACGCAGGACGAGGTAATATTAGACTCCTTCATTCTGATGATAGTTGGGGGTATCTGTATTTACTACTGCTTCCGGCGCCCCAAACAGTGATTTATGTTCAACAGTCGTCAATTGCGGCTTCACGAAAGGGTCCTCGGAAATTGGTATTAGTTCATTTTGGCCAAGCAATTGGCCAGGCGGAGGGGTTGACAAGGTAACGGTTTTGGTTATAAACGGAATGACTGTTATGAAAGACCCAGCCTTAAATCCGGTGCATCCGGGGGAAATCCTGTTGGAGGACTTTTTGAAGCCGCTGTGCATTTCGCAATATCGTCTGGCCAGGGAGATTCATGTGCCATCGCGCCGCGTCAATGAAATTGCCTTGCGCCGGCGCGGCGTTTCCGCCGACACCGCTCTGCGCTTGGGACGTTATTTCAACACCACGCCCCAGTTTTGGCTTAATCTGCAATCCCATTACGAATTGGATCAAGCCCGGTTGAGTTCTGCCAGGGAAATCGAAAAGACCATTCACCCATTGCCGAAAGCGGCCTGAATCTGGCTTCTTGTCCTAATCCTCTGATCAAGAAGATTAGGATTAGGATTACGATTAAGATCAGGAACTGCCGCCTAAAGGCGGGGATGCGCCCCCGGCTGCCCTGGTGAGGCGGTCGGCGATGGCGCGCCATTCTTCGCCGGTGGGCGGGGCTTCGACGACGATTAACTCCGCGCCGGCTTCGTCGCATTGGTGCAATTCGGAGTAAATGGCGCGGGCAAATGCTTCGGCATCGCGGGGAATGACGGCCACCCGCCCGAAATTCTGCCGCAGGGCAATCGCGTGGTGCGCGATCACATGGATTCTGTCGCGCTGGACCGGGTATTTTGAAATCTGCGCGGCCAAATCGTTGTCGTTACGCCACTTCAAGAGGACCAGTCTGGCTTTGGGTGAATAGTGTTTTGGCAGCAGACCCGGACTGCGCAAAAATGCCCCGGCGCTGTCGGACCAGTCGGGAGCAGACGTTTGCAAAGCACTCCCGCCCATGGCGGCGAGCAAAGATTCGGTGTGGATCATCCCGGGCCGCAACAGGCGCGGCGGCGAGCAGGCCAGGTCGAGCACGGTTGATTCAATACCCACTTGCGACGGCCCCCCATCGACGATGAGGGGAATGCGGCCGCCCAAATCCCTGCGGACGTGTTCGGCGGTGGTGGGGGAAATATGATTGGACCGATTGGCGCTCGGGGCGGCCAAAGGAAAGCCGCAGGCGCGGATCACCGCCTGAATGAAAGGGTGGTCCGGCCATCGCACCCCGACAGTGCGCCCGCCCGCTGCGACAACATCGGGAATTTCCGGCGAGCGCGGCAGAACCAGAGTCAGCGGTCCCGGCCAAAACGCCCCGGCCAGTCTGGCGGCCAGCGGCGGCCAATCGGAGACGCACCGGCGCGCCAATTCCAGGCTGGCGACATGGACGATGATGGGGTTTTGCGGAGGACGCCCCTTGACATCGAAAATGCGCCGGACGGCGTCAGCATTCCAGGCATTGGCGGCCAGGCCATAAACCGTCTCGGTCGGCAAGGCCACCAACTGGCCGGCCCGGAGCAATTCAGCCGCGCGCGCCACCGCCGTTTCAAGCAGCGACATGTCGTTTGTTGCGATGACTTCGGTATCCATTGGCCAGCCACTCCTAATCTTAATCTTACTCCTAATCCTAATCTTCTTCGTGCAATTCGGATTCGGATTAAGATTACGATTAAGATTAAGATTAGGAACGAGAAACCGCCACCCAAAAAGCCGCTGGCAAACAAGGCCCCGTCTTTCTACACTTTCCATCGTGTTAATCGCGTTGACCAAGCAACTGGCCGGAGGCAAGGCTCTGACGGACGAGCAAGTCTGCGGCGCGGTGGAGGAATTGACCGGCGAAGGGGAAACGGCGGAAGTCAAAGCCGATTTCCTCGCCGCGCTGGCCCGCAAAGGCGAGACAACAGAGGAGATCACAGCCTTCGCGCGCGCCTTGCAGGCCAGGGCCATCGCGCCGCCGCTGGACGCGGAGACGCGCTCGCGGACAATCATCGATGTTTGCGGCACGGGTGGGGACCGCTTGAACACGTTCAACGTCTCGACCACCGTGGCGCTGGTCATGGCCTCGGCCGGGGTGAGCGTGGCCAAGCACGGCAACCGCGCCGTGACGTCGCAGGCGGGCAGCGCGGACGTGCTGGAGGCGCTCGGAATAAAAATAGATTTGACGCCAGAGCGGGCCGCGGCCTCGTTGCGCGACCATCATTTCGCCTTTTTCTTCGCGCCGAACTACCATCCCGCCTTCAGACAAATCGCCCCGGCGCGGCGTTTGTGCGGCGAGCGGGGGCAAAGGACGATTTTCAATTTTCTCGGGCCATTGCTGAATCCGGCGCGGCCCGCCGCCCAACTGGTCGGGGTCCCGCGGCGGGAGCTCTGTGCGCCCATTGCGGCCGTCTTGCAAAGCCTGGGAGTGCGCCGCGGGATGGTGGTTTGCGGGTCCGTTGTGGACGGGGGCAAAAAGCGGTATTTGGATGAATTCTCGACTCTTGGAACCAACCATGTGGCGGAATTTTCACAGGGCATGGCCCGCCTCCGATCCATCCCGCCCGGAAGGTTTCCCATTCAACCGGCGACGCTGGCCGATTTGGCGGGGGGAGATCCCCAAGCCAATGCGGAGATGGTGCGCTGTTTGTTGCACGGTAAAGACCGCGGACCGAAACGGGATGTGGTTTTGCTCAACAGCGGCGCCGCGCTGTTTATCGCGGGGAAAAGCCGTTCGACCGCTGCCGGATGGAAGATGGCGGCGGAGCTGATCGATTCGGGGAAGACCGGGAGCAAATTGAAAGAGTTGATTGCGGCGTCCGAGGGGGCTTGACGGGGCGAAGCGGTTCCGGGCATCTTCACGCCATGTACAAGATTATCGGAGCCGATCAGAAAGAGTACGGGCCCATCACCGCCGACCAACTTCGCCAGTGGATTTCCGAGGGGCGCATCAATGCCCACACCAGGGTCCAGACGGAAGGCACCGGGGTTTGGAAAAGTGTTGCGGAATTGCCCGAATTCGCGGCGGCGTTGCCCGCCAGCGCGCCATCGGCTCCCGTGACTCCCATCCAAATGGCCACGGCCCCTGGCGCGGCGAAGTCCAACCCGATGGCGCTCTGGGCCATGATCACCGGAATTATCTCGCTCCTCTGTTGTCAAGTTTTAGGTCCGGTCAGCCTTGTGCTCGGCATTGTTGCCCTCTCGCAGATTAAACAAAATCCACAGCAGACAGGCTCGGGATTCGCCATCGCTGGCATTGTGCTGGGAATTCTTTCCCTGATTATTGCGGTCGTTGTCCTTTTGATCTTTATATCCTTTCCCCAGTATTTGACGAACCTTCAGAACTCGTTTCCCCAATAAATTATGAAAGGACCATTGGCAGCGTCGCCTTGGTGTTATTTCCTTGCCATCGCAGGTTTGGCGGCGGCGGCAGGGGCGCTGGTGGCTTTGTTCCTTTTTGACCCCGCCACCCACTGCTTTTATCCCATCTGTCCGCTGCACCAGACGACGGGGCTGTTGTGCCCCGGATGCGGCACGTTGCGGGCGCTGCATCAATTGACCCACGGCAACTTTGCGGCGGCTTGGCGGTTGAATTCCTTTGTCGTGGCGCTTTTGCCCGTCGGGTGTTGGCTGGCGGCGCGGGAATTGATCTGGCTGGCGGCAGGCAAGAGGCTGCCCGGCATTGTAACCCGCCCCATCTTCGGATGGGCATTGGTGGCGGGCTTGTTGATTTTTGGGATTTTGCGGAATGTGCCGATTGTACGGCTGCTGGCGACATCTCATTAAGCTGGAGTCATTCATGTATAAAGTCATTGGCAGCGACCAAAAAATTTACGGCCCTGTGCCTGCCGCGCAAATTCGGCAATGGCAGGCCGAAGGACGGGTCAACAGCGCAACGCTGCTCCAGGCGGAAGGGAGCAACGAGTGGAGGGCCTTGTCGTCAACGCCCGAATTCGGCGTCCCACCGGTCGTGATGATGCCTCCCCCGGCGGCGGCCCAACGGGGCAACGGCCTGGCGCTGGCGGGCCTGATCTGCGGCGTGCTGTCCAATGTCTGCTGCTGTTTGGGCATTCTGTTTGCGATTTTGGGAATCCTCTTTTCCGTCATTGCCATCAGCCAGCACGAAGCCCATCCGCAGCCGGGCGGCAAAACCATGGCCGTGTGGGGTTTGATTCTCTCGGCGGTGGGTTTGACCTGGCAGGGTATTTTGCCGTGGTTTTTCGGCGGGCTGCCGCCGGGCCGCTGGATGTGGGTGCATCGCCACTGGCGCCACTGGTAGGCTCCCCAAGCTCACTGTGAAACTCGTGCTTGCCAGCCGCGCCAAAGGCCCCGCCAACCGCACGGAGGCTTGGGCGTGTCTGACCGCCAATCTTGCCTTGCCCGGGTCAGGTTCGCTGGCGGCGGGAAAACCCATTGGCTATTATCAATTGGCCCTGGCGGCGGTCGGATTCATCCTCAGCGTGGCAACGGGCATTCACCTGCTGGAATGGATGCTGGGCAACTGGACGCGCATGAACCAATCCACCGGCGATCCCGTTGAAGCCCTGACAACCCTCTGGCGTCAAATACGGTGGCCGTTGGCGGGCCTGGGCATTTTCGCGGTCTCCTGGCTGTGGGCGGCGGGAACGAGCCTGCAAATCCTGTCCACGCACCCCAAAAACCCCCTCCCGCCGCGCATTGTTTAACTTTGGACTTTGAACTTTGCGGCTTGAACTTTAAAATCCCCCAATGGGAAACTCGTTTGGACAGTTGTTTCGCATCACCACTTGGGGGGAATCCCACGGGGGCGGTGTCGGCGTCGTCATTGATGGTTGCCCGCCGCGCCTCGGCCTGGTGGAAGCGGATATTCAGCCCGATCTGGACCGCCGCCGGCCCGGACAATCGGCCATCGTTTCACCGCGCCGGGAGGCGGACCGGGTGGAAATTCTTTCCGGCACGTTCGAGGGCAGGACGCTCGGCACGCCTATTTCCATGTGGGTCAGAAATGAAGACGCCCGGCCGGAGGCCTACAGCGAGATGGCCACGAAATTCCGGCCTTCCCATGCGGATTACACCTACCAGGCCAAGTTCGGCATTCGCAACTGGCAGGGCGGCGGCCGCACCAGCGCCCGGGAAACGATCGGACGCGTCGCCGCCGGCGCTGTCGCCAAAAAACTTTTGCGCGAACGCTTCGGGGTCGAAATTGTCGCCTTTGTCCTGCGCGTGCAGGGGATTGAGGCGCGGGTGGACATGGAAAATGTCAGGCAAAAAGATGTCGAGGCCAGCCCGGTGCGGTGCCCGGACGGGGAGGCGGCGCGCCGGATGATCCGGCTGATCGAGAAAATGCGCCGGGCTGGGGACAGCGTGGGCGGGGTGATCGAGTGCGTGGGGCGGGGCGTCCCGGCGGGGTGGGGCGAACCTGTATTTGACAGGTTGGAGGCGGATTTGGGCAAGGGCATGTTGAGTTTGCCGGCCTCGAAGGGTTTTGAAGTCGGCTCGGGTTTTGCAGGAACATTGCTGACAGGATTGCAGCACAACGACGCGTTTCAGAGCAGGGGTGGAAAAGTGCGGACGCTGACCAATCGTTCGGGGGGCATTCAAGGGGGCATTTCCAACGGCGAGACGATTTACTTCCGGGTGGCTTTCAAGCCGGTGGCCACGGTGATGCGCGAACAGCAAACGGTGGACGTGAACTTGAAGAACACGACGCTCAAAGCGCGGGGCCGGCATGATCCGTGCGTCCTGCCGCGCGCCGTGCCGATGGTGGAGGCCATGGCCGCGCTGGTGCTGGCCGATCACGCCCTGCGCCAACAGGCCCAGTGCGGTTGGGGCGCGCCGTCAAAAAAATAAGTGGCGCACCCAGTTGTATCCGCCAAAAACCCAGAGGACAGCGGCGGCCGCGATGTAAGGTCCATAGGGCATGCGGCTGGACCAGCTTCGTTTGCCGGCAAGAATCAACGCGACGCCGACGAGCGAGCCGGCGACCGCGCTGAGGGCCAGCGAAAACAGGACCCCCGGCCATCCCAGGAACGCTCCAATGGCCGCCATGAATTTCACGTCGCCCATACCCATCGCTTCGCGCGGCAGCACGAGCTGGTCGGTCACCGCTTCCATGAGGGGGACTTTTTCCGGATCGAAAGTGTCCCCGCCGATTTGCAGGCGTTCGGGTTGCAGGCGGACGGCGACGTTGAGGTAGCAGCGGTCGATCAACTCCACGGTGCGGGCTTGGAGTCGGATGGCATCACCGGAACGGTAGAACAAATCTTCGTAGGCGATCTCCTGCCCGGGCAATTTGACCGCCGTTTCGGTGAAGAAAATTCTTGTGGCCGGCGGCAGAAGGACCCGGTAACGGCCAAAGAGCAATTTGCCGAGGCGGAGTATCCCATAGACGACAGCAGCGCCCACAGCCATGCCGATCAAGCTGTCAACCATCGCGGGTCCGGAGGCGCGCAAACGGTTGAAATACGGGAAGTTCAAATGGGAGGCGGGAACGAGGAACGCGGCGCAAAAGCCGGCGGCCATTCCTCCAAACGTGATTTCATCAGGGATGATGAAATGCTCCCAGTCAATGAAGGTGGCGGCGATCAAGCCGCCGATCATGACACAATAAACCGGGGCGAGCAGGGGATGGGAATGCCCAAAGTGAACCCAGCAAGCCGCAAAGAGCAGGCCGGTCAGCAGTTCGACCAGGAAATAGCGCGCGGAAATCGGCGCCCGGCAATTGGCGCATTTGCCGCGCAGCCAGAGCCAGCTCAGCAGCGGAATGTTCAGGCGCCAGGGGATGGAATATCCGCAATGGGGACAGTGCGACGGCGGCCGGACGATGTTCTCTTCACGCGGCATCCGATGAATGCAGACGTTGAGAAAACTCCCCGCCACGCAGCCGAAGACAAAGAAGCACAGCGTCCAAAATTGAAACGGGACCAGCGCCCATATTTTTGGGTCAAACATAACAAGGGCGGTGGTTTCAGTCATGGATGTCTCTCTCCAGAGCGGCGCGCATGATCTGAAGCGGGGGTGGAGCGCCGGACCAGAGTTTCAGCGCCTCCGCGCCCTGGTAAAGCAACATGCCTAGGCCGTTGGCCACCCGGCATCCCGCCTTCCTCGCCGCCCGCAACAACGCCGTTTCCATTGGGCGATAAATCATGTCATAGACGCGGGCGGGCCGGCGCGATTGCAGCCACGGCAGCTCGATGGGCAGCGGATCGTCGGGCTTCAGACCCAAAGAGGTCGCGTTAATGACCAGATCCACCGGATCGCCCGGATAACCCTGAATGACGCTCAGGCGCGGATAGTGTTCGGTTATACTGGCCGCCAATTGCCGGGCGCGTTCCCCGGTTCGGTTGACCAGGAAGATCTGTCCAACCCCCTCCTGCGCCAATCGCAGAGCGGCGGAGCGCGCCGCCCCGCCCGCGCCCAGGATCAGCACGGCGGCCCCGCGCAAATCCGGCCACTGGAAATCTTCCTTGAGCGATTGGACGATGGCGTCGGCATCCGTGTTGAAACCGTGGCTGCGGACTTCGTGGATGGCGTCCTCCCTGGTCCTGGCCAAAGGGACCCAGGCGCCCCGGGAGTCGGGGGTTTCAAAAACAATGGTGTTGACGGCTCCCCACAGCCTGGCCCGCGCATCGGCCACGTCCACCATTTCCAGAGCCAGAAGCTTGTGGGGCACGGTGAGGTTCAGGCCGATGAAGCGCATGGCTTTGGCGCCTTCGATGGCCGCGCGCAGATCATCCGGGCGGACCTCGAAGGCCAAATAGCGCCAATTTAACTTCAGGGCGGCAATCCCGGCGTTCTGCATCCCGGGCGATGCTGAATGCCGGATGGGATGGCCGAAGACGCCGCAAAAGCGCGTGCTGGCATCAATTGAGTCATTGGCTCCGTCGGACACGCGCTGGTTATAAGGCAACCACCCGCCAAGTTCAAATTGCAAAGTTCAGGAAAAGACGGTGCGGCTTCCCTTCGCGCCGTCTTTATTATCCTGCCCGGTCCCTCCAGACCTGTTTTACACCGCCAATTCTCCTTTCTCGTCCGTACGGATGCGAACGGCTTCCTCCACATCGGAGACAAACACCTTTCCGTCCCCTATTTTGCCCGTTCTGGCCGAAATCATGATGGCCTGAATGGCGCCTTGGACGCGATTGTCCGGCAGGACGATTTCAAGCCGGACTTTTGGCAGAAAATCCACCTTGTATTCGCCCCCCCGGTAAAGCTCAGTCTGACCTTTTTGGCGGCCGAAGCCCTTGACTTCGCTGACCGTCATGCCTTCGATGCCGGCCTCCTCTAAGGCATCTTTGACTTCGTCCAACTTGAAAGGCTTGATAATTGCGTCGATTTTTTTCACTTGATTCTCGCGGAGCAGCAGTGATGCCATTTCTGGAATCTTTTGCCAGACAGGGCGGATTCCGGTGGTTTTCGATGAGATTTATTTTCAACGTCCTTGCCCTGCGCAAAATGTGCTGTTGCTTTTTGCACAACCGACCTTCTTTTAGCCAAGCTGGTGTGAATAACCTGTGAGCAAGTTTTCCTTTGACCTTTGAGCCATTTGGTGGTTGATTATCATCATACCAAGAGGTGAGGCACGCGTGCCTGCGCTTTACCTGTTTGGCCACAATCCATGAGCGCGGGGCTTGATGTTGATGTGTTTGAGAACAAGGGAGGGGAAACAGCCAGGCGGTGCGCTGTCGTCTCGATTTATGAAGACCTTGGCGGTCGGGACTTGCTTCTTCAGCTCTGCAATTCCCTGGCTTGGAAGTTCAAGAATGATTTGGAATTTCAGTTTGATTGGTGGCGCTTCAAATACCTGGCGGACCCCGAAATTGCGATGGAAGCGGCACGGAGCGCAACCCGGGCTGATTTGATTCTTCTTGCCGCGCACTCGCCCGAACTGCCGGTTAACGTGCAAAAGTGGTTCGAAGGGTGGCTGCCAAATCGGAAAGCCGGCGATGGAGCGCTGGTGCTGGTGCAGCCATCGCTGAAAGGAGCCTCGCAATCACTTCCGGCTTATCTGCGCCTGACGGCCCAGCGGGCGCGTCTGGATTATTTGCGCCTCAGTTCTTCGGGGCCGGCGGCGGGCGCGGCAGGCACAGTCGCGGGACTCTCACTGATCCAACCCGACGCCAAGGAGCTTCCGGCCGATGATGACTTGCCTGTGCATTGGGGAATCAACGAATAGCCGTCACTGCGGCGCGGCGGCGTCCAAGCGGGCCAACTCCGCGGCAGCGAACTGATACTCGGTATATTCCCGTACGCCGGTGGCCACGGATTTTCGGAAGAAATCCCGCGCGCCCGCCTTGTCGCCATTGGAGAGACGCTTCATGCCGATGTAGTAAAACGCCTCGCATTGCCGGTTGAGCGCCGGGACGGCATCTTTTTCCTCCGCCGCCGCAAGCAACGCCTTTTCGTCCAGCCGGTCCGCCACAAACAGGCCGATGGTTTTGATCCAACCGTCCTTCCATCCGGCCGCAGTTGTTGAAAAATCTTCCGGCGGGCGGCCGAGTCGGCGCAGCAAAGTCTGGCGATGAAGGCGCGCGCCGGCCGAATTGTCAGGGTTCAGTTCGATGACTTTGTCATAGTCGGCCAGCGCGCCGGAAAAATCGCCATGAATTTGCCTGGCCAGGGCGCGGTCGGCGTAGGCATCGGCATTCTTCGGATTGATTTCCAGGGCCTGGGTGTCATCGGCGATGGCGGCGTCGAAATTCCCGCTGCTGCAATTGGCCATGCCTGATCGGACGAAGAGATTGTCGCAATTCAGGCGCACGTTCTCCGCAACGCGCCAATTCCCGCTCCCGGCTCGTGGTCTGGGCCGCACATAGGCAAAGCCGTTTTTCCCATCCACGACCAAATCCATGCGGGTCAGAGCGCGGAGGCCGATGACACCGGCCACTTCGGCGCCAGGGGCCGCCTTATTGAGCCAGGCCGCTTCGGCGGCGGGCATGTTCTCCACCGGCACATCGGTGAGGATGAGCGCGCCCAGTTTGATTTCATCCGCCCACATGGCCTGCGCGGTGAAGGAGCCGATGGACCATGAGGAATGATTGACAGGAGTCAAGGACGCTTCCGGATGGGCGGCCCTGGCTTCCTGCCACTGCGCCGGCGCCAATTGGACCCCTTGTGGCGCTCCTGTATCCACCAGAATGGCCCCCGCTTTGCCGTCCGACAGCGGTGTTTCCAGCAGCAATGTGTTGTGCGGCCGCACCTTCAGTTTCAACCATCCGGACGTTTCTTGCGGAAGTTGCGCCACGCTGCGAACCGTGCGATGGGCGGCGTCAAAAACCAGGATGTTGTCCCGAACCTCGGGCCAGCCGATGACGCCATCTTCTCCCGGTGTTGAGGAGATCAGGCGGGAAGACGACGGCAATGTGAATACAGGAAGCCGCGCCGTCAACGTCCGCGCACCCGCCGTCACTCGCGCCGGCTCGGACATTCCCGCGACGATCTCAAACGCGCCCGCGACGACATCGTGCCGGGGCGGCGCAAAATTCAAACCCACCCGGTTCGCCGCCGCGCTGTAAAGCACGGTTGAAGCCGCGCCCGTGTCCAACACCATTTGAACCGGCTGCCCGTTGATCGCCAGCTTCCTGAAAACAACACGGGGCGTCGCCGGCTCACTCACACATCCGGCAAAAAGAAAAGCCGCCGCCGCCAGGCACGCCAGGGGGCCGCGAAATAACAGACTGATGGCATTCATCACAGCGATGGAATATTGGATACCGTTTCTGATGCCGTCTTTCAATGATTGATTTCCTTTCGTCAAGCGTCATGTACTATCGGCAGACAAGTGAATGCAAACAACCATAATGCCGTGCAGGCTGTTTTGGATTATCTGGAGCTAAACAAGCCCCGGTTTATTGAAGATCTGTGCCAGTACGTGCGGCATCCCAGTGTTTCCGCCCAAGCCGGCCATCGCGCCGATATGACCGCGTGCGCGAAATGGCTCGTGGCGCATTGCCGCCAAAGCGGCTTGGAGGCGCGCTTGTGCCCGACGGAAGGACATCCGATCGTCGTCGCGAAGACTCCGCGCCTGCGCGGCTCAAAAAAGCCGGCGTATCTCATTTACGGACATTACGATGTCCAGCCGGCCGAGCCGTTCGTACTTTGGAAGAGTGATCCATTCAAACCGCGGATCGAAGGGCGCTCGCTCTTCGCCCGCGGGGCCAGCGATAACAAGGGCCAGAATCTGGCGCACCTCAACGCCGTCGAAGCCTACCTGAAAACAAAGACGGAACTGCCTTGCGATTTGACCTTCGTGATCGAAGGCGAAGAGGAGGTGGGCAGCACGAATTTGAGCGGTTTTCTCAAGGCGAACCACAGGGAATTGGCCTGCAAAGCGGCGGTCATTTCCGACACCGGGATGCCCAGCCTGCAACTCCCGGCGCTGACGTATGCCTTGCGCGGCGTTGTCGCCTTTGAAGTGACGGTGCATGGGCCGTCGCGCGATTTGCATTCAGGCATTTATGGGGGCACGGTGGATAATCCGGCCATGGCGCTGTGCCAAATCCTGGCGCAGTTGCGCGACAAGCAGGGCCGGGTCAACATCCCCGGATTTTATGACGGGGTGGCGGAACTTTCGGCCCGCGAGAGAAAGGAAGCGGCGCGACTTCCCTTGAGCGCGGCACAATATCGGAAATTCCTCGGTGTGCCGGAACTGTTCGGCGAGCGCGGCTACACCTTTGCCGAGCAGCGCGCCGCGCGTCCGACCATCGAGATCAATGGATTGACCAGCGGCTACCAGGGGGAGGGGAGCAAAACAATCATTCCGGCCCAGGCCAGCGCCAAGCTGACGTTTCGGCTGGTGCCAAACCAGAATCCCGCGCACGTCCGCAAAGTGATCTTGAAACGGTTGCAAGAGCTTTGCCCGCGGACGGTGAGGCTGGAGATCAAGGCGGGGCACGGCGGCGAGCCATACTTGGTTTCGCCAACCAGCCCCCTGGCGCGGGCGGGGTTGCGCGCCCTCAAGGAAGCATTCGGGCATGAACCCATTTTGATCCGGGAAGGCGGCTCCATCCCGATTGTCACGGAGTTTAAAAAAATCCTCCACGCCGATTCGCTGCTGCTCGGCCTGGCCCTGCCTGACGACAACGCGCACTCGCCCAACGAAAAATTCAGCCTCGATTGCTACGAGAAAGGGATGCGAATGAGCGCGTTGCTCTGGCCGGAACTGGCGCGGGTTTGAAAATGCAGTCGGTCGGTGACGAATTGTCACCAACTGAAATTGCTCGCCGCTGACAGCAAAAGACGCAAGATGGGATGATAGGTCCGAAAAAGGGGAAACACCCACTGCTGTCCAAAACAGGCGGTCATGGCCAGTAAAATATGCGGTTTTGTTGGGTTTTTTGGCTTCATTTTTCAGGTTTTGAAAACAGGTTGGTCATCCTGGCGCACAGATGCTGTCCAAATGAAACTCCAGTTGGGCCGCCGGCTGCGGCGGCGTGTCAAAGGGGCCATTGAGCCATTCGCACAGGTCGCGATAGGTGAATAAGTCCAAGCGTAACAGCGCCACCAGATTGGAGACCGCCCAGCCGAACCGGGACCGGAACTGCAGATAACGCACCACCAGTATTGCAATCAGTGCTGTCCAAATCTGGATCTGCATCGCGTTGGCGCTGGTGCCCACAAAGGTTTTGATCTTCAGGTGCTGCTTGAGCAGTTTGAAAAAGAGTTCAATCTGCCAGCGTGACTTATAAATGGCGCTGAGGGTGGAGGCGGCCCAATCCAGATGGTTGGTCAAGATCTCCATTTCCTCTTGGCGGTCTTCGCGCCAGACCACGATGCGGCGCAACAGCGGCAGCGGCGCGCCGCCCCGCGGACTGTTGAGCCGGATGAGATCCTCCCACAGGATAGGGCTGCCCTGGGGCCACCGAGCGCGACTCCACCCGCGCATAGACGGCGTTGCGCTTGAGGCGGGTGACGAAAAAGACCCCTTGCTCGGTCCAACGGGCAAAGAGATCGTAATCGCTATAGCCGCGATCGATCACCACCACGCTGCCCGTGGGCAGAGCCAAGCTGCGGGCCACGGCCCGATCGCTGCCCTGGCCGTCGGTGACATGGGCAAAGACCGGCAAATGGCCCTCATGATCCAACAGACAGTGGATTTTGATGGCTCCCTTGGTGCGACTCCAATGGGCCCAGTCATACATGCTGGCGCAGAGCTCGACCAGGGTGCTGTCCAACGTCAGCAGACGGTTCATAAAGCGGAAGTTCTTTTTCCGACTGATGGCCTGGCACTGGGCACAACCAACGCAAGCATTCCTAGCCCAAGTTCGTCAGTTTGGGGGCGGGAGGAAGGGTGGTTGAGTTGATTTGCAACGAGTTGCGCATTTTCAGTGGGCGGTTTTCGGCACTACATTTTCCAGGATTTTTGGGGTTCGCGGCAGGTCCAATCCCAGATGCGCCAGCGGTTGCGCCAGTGCCTTTTCCGGTCGTGCCACCACTGGCCAACGAATCTCTCCGGCGGGCCGGGTCGGCAGGATCACGTCCATTGAGCGTAGTTCGTCCAGTTCGAGCAGCAGTTGGCGGACAGCGCGATTGCCAGAATCAAAATTGTGGATCTCATCGTCATGGCTTTTCTCCGTCCATCAAAAAATGCACGCTCCGCTCGCCGGCGGCCCGGTCCGGCTCATCGCCATTCGTCGCCGGGGGCAGGGTGTCGAAATAGCGAAGCGCGCATCGAGGGCAGCACAACACCACCGTGGGCTTCTTTTCACGAGGAATCTTGCAAAACCAGGCTCCGTCACCGATCTCTTTGTCACAGAAGAGACATTTCTGCTGCGCGGCATCCACGCCTGGCCGGGCGATAGCTTGGAGGTTGGTAGTAGTCATAATAATCGATTGAGCACTTTCCCCGCGGAGAGCCGGACCTTGCGCGGCCAGTTTGTTCTGGCGAGCGGTATGCTGTCGGAATAACACAAGCAGTCCACCCCAGCCTCCGAAGCCAGGTGGCTTAAATCGATTTCCGCGGAAGACAACCGGGGCACAATCATTCCGCCTGTTTCCAGCAAGGCCAGCAAAGAAACCCGGTGGCTTGCTTTGTGGAGCAATCTTTCTTCAAGCCATTTTGTCAGCGTCTGAGGCAGTTCTCCTCCAGAGAGGAGTGCGAAGATTATGATGTCCGCCTTGGCGATAGCATCCGCAGCCACCCGGAGCATCTTGGGATGCCAAATGGACTTAAGCTTCCACCAGGAGACTGAAAAATTGAAGGAACGACCCAATCGCCGCGTGAGTTCCTCATGCATAAGTTGCGCTCGATTACGGTTGAGATCCTGCTCGTAAACAGTAAAAATGCTTATGACAGGCTTTTGCATTTGAGAGAAACGCCCATGGCGAATTTGGGGAAGGTGAGCTTCTGAGATGGGCGTCTCCGACCGCAAACCCACGCGCCGGCCGTGATCCTCCGCAGTTTTTATTGAATATCGTTGAAGAGACATAACTCTGGTGAAAGAATATTGAGCCGTCTAATCATCCGGCGTTTGATGCGTGAGCTTGGGACTCGCGGATAGATGGGAACGGCGCTGTGAAATTTTGGTTGGAATGGCGAGACTTCCACCCAACTAATGATGATCCGCCGAGCGAGTTTGGCGAATTCCGGTGTCATATCATTCCTTTCTTCGTTTTGCTTTTCGTACTTTTTCCCATTTGATCTCTGTTTAATCAGGATTTGTGCCAAGGCGATGGATTCGACGTAAGACGCTCACTTGCAATAAGATGATACTTTTTGTCAGGATTCTTAGGCGTGTCGGGATTTTGAACGTTCGAATTTCCGTCGTATCAATGATTGAAAATCCGTCACACTTATGACCAGATATGGGTTCATATCTTCCTCCTCCGCTTCGTCGGCACTTTGGGGTCTGTTGGCCGCCTTTTGTCCCGATTTCTGGCGGGCTGATCGTGCCAGGCAAGCGTGAATAGGACCGTCAACACTACTGTTATGGCGAGAGAGGGGCTCATAGGCAGCGATCATTTAGTTGTTCGCCGTGGGCGCGTTGGCGGATTTGTTCCAAGCTGAACGACGAAGATCCGAGGCGACCTCAGCGAAAATTCCGCCAAACGCTTGATTCCACCCCTCCATCAGCGCGGCGGCGCTTGGCGCAGTGACCGGTATGCTGCGCGAATACTCCTGTTGAAGAATTGGTTTTGTCGGGACGCCGTTGCGGGCTTCAAAGAACACCAGGTGCATTGTCACGACGGCCGACGGGTGGTTTGACTGTCGAAAGTCTCCATAGAGCTGGGTCACGCTGATTTCAACGACGGTATTGGGCTTGAGGGCGCTGCCGGCGTCCACGACTTCGCTGAAGCCGCCGGCTCGGCTTAACCATCCGCGCACCGGCGCCATCATCTCTTCCTCTGGCGGGTCCAGGAATTCCGCATACGGATCACGCACGTAGGAGAACTCGCCCGTGCGATAGACTAGCGACCGCCCATCGAATGGCGGGGCGATTCGCAGGGATCTAATGCCCAGCACACGGTCGCCGGCGACGGTGCCGCCGGAGGCGGTTGGCGGCGCGCCAAAGGTGAAGGTTTGTTTGTGCAAAGGAGGTTTGGACAGGCAGCCGCTTAACACCAAGACGGCGGCAAAAATGGCCAAAATACTCACGATCCATTGATGAAAGGCATGTAAAGTCTTCATAGTGTTGACGCCGTAGCAGGAATTCATTGTTTTGCCGGGGGTTGAACGTTCTTTATTGGGACAGGGGGTTGGCCGAGAATGAAGCCCGATGGGTATTGTTTCAGCTCAAATAAAACATCGTCCGCCTCATGCAACGTGCGTGAAGCGTTGTCCAGTGTTTGATTCAATGCATCGAAATCAAGGTTCGCCAAGCCGGGTTGGAGACTCCCAACCGTCTCCTGAAGCTGTCCAACAAGTCCGTCCGCATCGTGGGCCAACTTCTCGAGGTTCATTTTGGCGATGGTGTCGTCGGTGTGATCGAGGAAAGATTGGAGTTTTGCGTTGCTGCCCCGTACTTCCGTCAGCAGCGCAGTGGCATTGGTGCCCAGGCTTTCCAAGTCTATTCGCTCGACGCGGCCCAGCAAGTGGCCAACTGATTTGAGATCGACTTCAGCCAACTGACCCAATGCGACCACATCAACCTGATCGAGCTTGTGCAACGCCTCGCGCATGGAGGCGAGCAAATCTCCCAATAAACCAGGCGCCGAAGGAATATAGGTCTGCCGGGGCGTCCATGGAACTTTCAGCGGCGGGTTCTCAGCCGGGTTCAGAAACTCAAGCGACAAAATGCAGGTGCCGGTGACCCCTAGCGCCTTGGGACAAGCGCGCAAACCATGTTCAATGGCCCTCTGGAGCCGCTCGTTGCGCTCCTTGCCTGGGGGCAAAATGGAGACATCATCGTTCATCTCGAAAACGACCACGACATAACCCGGCGAGGCATCCTGATATTCGTTCCAGGAAAAACCAATGCTGGTGACTTTGCCAACGCGCACGCCTCGAAGTTCAACGGCCGAGCCGACTGAAAGCCCGCTCACATCGGTGGTGACATAGGTTTCGAACAAGCTCGACTTTTTGAGGTTGCTCCACACGCCGAAGACCAGCAGGCCAGTCACGACGAGGCCCACACCAATGAAGGTAAAAAGACCGATTTTGAAATTGTTTATTTTCGCGCTCATAAGTATCTAGCTAGTCTCCAGGGAGTGATCAGGATCGGGTTGACGGTTGAAGAAACGGCGAACCCACGGGTCTTCAGCCCTATCCCTGAGTTCGGCCGGCTTTCCTTGGGCGATGATCCCCTTGGCGCCGGAGCCAAGCATCACGACGCGGTCGGCGATGGCGTAAATGCTGGGCAACTCGTGGCTCACAATCACGAAGGTAAAGCCGAAGTGATGCAGGCTTGTAATCAAGAGATCAATGCCGGCAGAGGTAATCGGATCCAGTCCGGCGGACGGTTCGTCCAGGAACAGAATTCTTGGATCCAGCGCCATGGCGCGCGCGATGGCCGCGCGTTTCTGCATTCCGCCACTCAATTCGGCAGGCATCTTGTCCGCGGCGGCGCCCAGACCGACCAGCTTCAGCCTGGCTAAAGCAGCCACTTCCTTCAAAGGATCCGGCAGGTCGGAGAACTCATCCAGCGGCAGCCGGACGTTCTCGAGGATTGTTAAGGAGCCGAACAGCGCGCCACTCTGATACATCACGCCAAATTTGCGCAACAGCGCCAGCCTCTCGTTCCCCTGTGCAGCCCAGAGGTTGCCCCCATCGATCCACACCTCGCCAGACAAGGGCGAGTCAAGCCCGATCATTGCCTTCAATAGGGTACTTTTGCCTGAGCCCGATACGCCCAGGATCACGAATACTTCCCCGTGCCTGACTTGAAAGTTTACGTTCTGGAGAATGACGGTGTCTCCATAACCGACGGTCAAGTCTTTGACGGAAATCGCGATGTCGTCAGGCGCATTCATCATTTGAGAAGGTAAGAAATTGCGGAAAAGAAGGCATCGGCCATGATGATGAGCAGCAGGCTGGTTACGACTGCCCGCGTGGTCGAAAGGCCGACGGCACTGGGTCCCTGTTGAGTGCGCAGACCGTGCCAGCAACCCACCGCCGACACAATGACGCCAAAGACCGCGCTCTTGGCGATCCCGGCCCCGAGATCGTTCAAGTGAACGCTGGATGCCAATTGATGTAATATAAGCGGAAGCGTAAAACCCAGTCCCAGCATGACGATCACGCCGCCGATCACCCCCATGAGAATCGAGTAAAACGTGAGCAGCGGTGTCACGAAAATTCCCGCCAGGATTCGCGGCACCACCAAAAAGGGGATGGGATCCAGTCCGAAGGTTTCCAACGCATTGAGTTCCTCATTGATTTTCATGGTGCCGACCTCCGCCGCGAAGGCCGAACCGGTCCGGCCGGCCAGCAGAATGGCCGTCATGAGCGGCCCCATGTCACGAACCATCACCACCATGATGGTGTTGGCGACGTATAGTTGTGCGCCAAATTCGGCCAGGCGCCGCGCCGACTCAAAGGCGATAATGAATCCCAGGAGCAAACTCATCAGCGAAACGATCGGCACGGCGTTGGCGCCCGCCAACTCCACGATGCGGCGTGTCTCCGTCCAGCGGCTCCGTTTGGGGTGGAAAATGCTGACAGGCAGGCTGGCGATGATAGCGCCCGAAAAGACCATCTCCTCCTGGAAATCCCTGTTCATTTGCCTGACCCTCCGGCCCATTTTCTCCACGAAAGAGTCGTGCTTGATCGCCGGGCGTGCGTGGGACGCTTGGGAGTCCTCCATATTGAGTTCGCGGAAGATTTTCTCCAAATCAGCTTTCAATCCAAGCACCGAGACGGTCGCCTGTGGCGTCATTCTTCCCATGTTGAGGTAGAGGAGCAAAGTCAGACCCGCGGCGTCGCATAAGCCAAGGCCGCTGACATCCACTTGGAGTGTCTCAACTTTCGTCCCTAGCAATTCCTTCTCCAGAAGGCTCCAGCAACCCACGACTGTCTGCTCGTTCAAGCGGCCACGAAAAACCAAGCGAGCCTGGCCGTCGGGTCTCACTTCCACGTCGGTTTCCAGTCCGTTTTGTGTTGTGGTTGTCATGAAAAGTTTTGACGCGTGGGGCTTACTGGGAAAAAGGTTCGAGTTTGGCCAGAATGGCCTCCTTGGTCGCGGTGCCAACGATGCGCAAGCAAGGATTGCCTCGGACAAAACAGAGCAGCGTTGGAACCGACTGAATCTCGTACCAAAGACTAAGGTCGAGACTGTCATCCGCGTTGACCTTGACCACTTTGACCTTTCCCGCGCAGGCGCTGGCTAGTTCTCGAAGCACGGAATCGAAGACCTGGCATGGCCGGCTCCAAGGCGACCAGAACTCGACCAGGACCGGTTGGGTCGATTCCAAGACTTCCGCCTTGAAATCCTCGGCTGCGATTGCGAGCAGTGCTCCGTTTTGGGTGTTCATATTTTCGGGTTTGTTGAACATCACCAAGCTCTACGCACAGGCTGTGCCACATTGGGGGCAAAAGCGTAACATGCTCAGCGACATGGTTTTGCACACCGACTGGCCAATTTCCGCCGGGGTCGGGAAATTGAAGGACCCGAAAAATCGTGTGGCGTTCGCGGGCGGTTCCATGGCTCTAAATCCTCTATGAGGACGAAATGACTCCCGCTGTTGCTCCAGACCCGCTACAGCGCGCGCTTCCCGAAGGCGTTTTCGTCGAAATCGTTGAAAACTGGGTTACGCGGACCTGGTCTGGCGACTGGATTGAACCGCACGCTACGCCATGGTCGAATTTTGAGTTGCGTTTTCATAATGCTTACTCCTTTCGCGCGGGTTTTATCCCGCTTGCAAACGGACCAACTTCATCGCAAGAGGGACGGCTTGCTCGTAGAGCGCGAGACGGGCACGGATTTGGGCGGCGACGTTGGCGTCGGTCACGGTATTGATGTGCGTGGCAACAGTTTTTTCAAGTTCCACCAGTGCGGATGGCAGGTCTGGCATGGCGTGTTCTGGTTTGCCTTCCACCCGGGCGGAAAGGTTCAGGAGCAAGTCGGCCAACGTCGCCCGGAATCGGGCCGATGTCTCGCTCAACGGCCCCGGCACAGCCGATGGCCGCAAGTCGGGCCGATGTTGGACGATCGCGAGTTGATGCAGGAACAGCGCCTGCGCCGCGTCACGAATGGCTTCGAGGCGCTCGCGCTGGGACGCGCCGAACTCGAACTTCGAGCTTTCGAGCATTTCGCGGATCGCGCCAAAATCCTGATAAACCTGGAGGCGCAGGGCGTAGGCCCCGGTCAACTGCCGCGCATGCTCTTTATCTGTGTCAGGCAAACCGGCGAGTTGCGCGAGCGCGCGCAGGACAGAGGCCAGTTTCGCGCGCATTGTTCCCAATGCCGTGACCGGCCAAAGCCGGCTATTGATGATGCCGAACACAACGAGGCCCAGGGCGATCCCAATGAGGCGGTCGCGCGCCACGCGCAGTTCGGTGTAAGTCCCGTAGGTTTGCAGGACGCATTTGCAAAAGGCCAGGCAAATCTGGATGCCGCAGTAGGAAATCCGCACACTGCCGAAGTTGACATAGGCTGCCAACGCCATCACCGCACCAAAGGGAAGCCAGAAGCCACCCAGCGAGTCGAGGTGAGGGAAGACATACATTAGTGAGATGAATCCAAGAGCGCCACCAACGGCTGCGCCAGCGAAACGGAGGACGCCTTTCTGCAGGCTCGCTCCAACCGTCGAGAGCGAACAAAGGATGCAGGTAATGACGGAAGTGTATATGGCCGGATAAGCGGACAGCGTAAAAATGAGATAGCAAATAAAACCAGCGAGCGCTCCTTTCATGGCAAAGTGAATGTGTTCCGGATTGGTGAAGGCGTCGGGAAGGAGCAGGCCGCTTTTATCCTGGTTGGACACCGGCTTCAACTCATCCGGCAACTCCCTGCCCGGAAATGTGAACGGCATCAGCTCGGCGGCCCGTTCCATTTCTGCGAGCGGAGGCAGGGCGTCCTGATCCGTCATGGCCGCCGGAGCGGCCGCCAGCGCGCCGGGAATTTCCGGCGGCTTGTGGTTTTGAATTGCTGTGCGCCAGCGGGCGCAGGCGCCGGCCAGGTTTTTCAGCCGTTGTTGAACCGCTTCATTCGGGGACGGAACTCCCTGCTCTTCGAGCATGACCGCCGCCGTCACCAGGCGGTCAACGACAATGAACTGCGTGCGCACTTCGGCGTTGTATTTCTTAAGCCACGGCTCGACCGCGCTGGTCATCTTGAGAAGACGGAGTGGATCGACCACACCCTCCAGCGCAAATGGAGCCACTGACGAATGGCGGGGATCGGCCGGCTCGCCGGCAGCCAGCCGGAGCAGCAACCTTTCGACCGCGTCGAGGCGGGAGGTCAATCCGCGCACGAGCACCGACTTCGAGGATTCCGGGCTTACCAGAAATTGCACCGCCAGATTGATCAGGAGTCCCAGCGTCCAGGCCCACCAATAATGGAACGGAGTACGATTCAGGGTTTCGATGTTGGAGACGGTGTCGGGAATCGTCATGCCAAAGCCGATGCAGATGGCCACGCCCAATCCGATGATGCTGGGATTCACGACCCGCATCATCATCAAGCCCAACACGAGGAACACTGGAACACAGAGCACACGGAGCCATGTCAGGTCGAGCGCACACATGTAGTAGAGAAGCAGTGCTCCGCAAGTGAGGGTTGCGGCAAAGATGGCCAGAATCGTTCCTAGCACCGTGGTCGAGAAGTCCTCCCTGGTGAGCATGAACATTCCAATCAGCAGCATGACCGGCTGTTTCAAATGAAAGACCATTATCGGAACTGTGCAGGCGAGGCAGGCCAGCGTGACGCGAAACGTGGCCAGCCAGCGGCCGGGCGTCGGAGCGAATTCGCGGCGCAGGAACTCCCCCCACTGGGAAGGCATCAATCTTGGAATGGCGGGTGTCGCGATCACAGGCGCTCAAATCCTACGGCCTAGCCGCGCTGCCTTGTCGAGGAGGCGTTCTCGTGATCGTCACGACAGCCGACGCGCCGACGCGGAAGCTGTCGTCAGGGTCGTCCACCTGAACCCGTAGCGGAAAGCGTTGCGCCAAACGCACCCAGTCGAGGTTGCGGGGAACATTGGGCAAACCCATCGCGCTGCTTCCGTCTTCGGGAACGACGGCCCACGCCAAGCCGACGACTTTGCCCTTGAATCTTTTCCCGCCTTTGAATTGCAGATAGATCTCCGCCGGGTCTCCTTCCTTGACATGCCTGAGTTGGGTTTCGCGGAAATTGGCGACGACATACCAAGTGCGCGTGTCCACAAGTGTAAACAAGTCCGCACCAGCCCGCGCGAACGCACCCTGGGAAATGTTGAAATTCACCACTTTGCCGCTAAACGGCGCTTTCACACGGCAGTATTCAAGGTTCAACTCGGCGTCGTGGAGCTGCGCTTCGGCGGCGGCGATGCGCGCGTTCATGTCGCCCTCCTGGCCGATGGCGTCATCGGCGCGGAGACGCTCAACTTTTGCCTGCTCCACTGCCGCGGCAGCCGCCGCCAAAAGTTTCTGCGCCTCGCGCACAGCGGTATTCGCCACGTTGCGGCGGGTGCGCGCCGCTTCGAGTTGATCGGCGGTGACAAATTCTTTTACCAGCAGCGGTTCGAGCCGTTTGACGTGATCGTCAGCCTCCTTGAACTCCGCCTCGGCGCGCTCAACCGACGCTTCAGCAGCCAGACGCTGCGCTTCCGCCCGCACAATCGAGGCGTCCGCCAGTTGCAAGACTTTCTCCAAAACAGCCACCTCCTTGTGGGTCAGGCTCAAGCCGGCCTTCGCGCGATCCACGGCAATTTCATAGGGACGCGGATCGATGACAAACAACAGATCCCCTTCCTTCACATATTGATTGTCCCTGACATGCAACTCGACAATATGTCCGCTGGCTTGCGGAGCCACGCCAATAAAATTCGCCCGGAGCGTGGCATCGTCCGTCTGCGGCCGGTTGTCATGCGACCAGACTGCAATGATGCTGACGACCACGAAGGCGATGATGATGACCAGACTGATTCTTCGACCAACGGTTTTTAGGTCTGGTGGGGATGGAGCAGTGTTTTCTTCGGACATAATTTTAACTCCTGAAAAAGAGCAGCCATGAGAGCAGTGTGATCAGCCCCCAAAGACAAAAATAGACGAGCACGCGCGGCTGCAAATGCGGCTCAATGTTTGTCCTGATGCAAACTTGACGAACAACGAGTGCTCCCGCCACGCCCAGGATCATGCAGAGCATCCACCCGGGAAAGAACGAACCCAGCAGGTTGATGGACGGCGCGCCCCGGCAGCCAGTAAGCAAAACCAGACTTAGTCCCGCTGCTGTTTGCCACAGCGTCCTGCCTGTGAAGCAATGCCGGATCGCGGCGCGGATTTTGTTGGGTTTGATCAAGTTCATGGTTCGGTGTTCCTGTTTGCAGATTTTCGTTTGAGCAGTTGCGGACCGAGGTCCCCGGAAACGAACGCCAGCGCAGCGGTGGATTCGAGCAGCGTCGCCCGCGTGTCGAGTTGCGTGTAGCGCGCTTGACTCAATTCGCGCCGCGCCGTCAAAACATCCACGAGACTGCTCAGTCCGTTTTGATAAGCTTCGAATGTTTGGCGATAGGATTTGTCCGAGGCCTCAACCAGCGCCACAGCGACATCGAGTCGGCGGATGGCCAGCTTCGTATCCGTGTAGTAGAGCCAGACTTGCGAGATAGCCTTGTCGCGCAAGTCCTCCAGGGTGTGCTGCGCCGCCTCGCGTTCGGATTTGGCCATTTCCAGTTTGCGCCTGCGCGCGCCACCATCAAACAAAGACCAGCTCAATTCCAGCCCCACACCCCAGGTTGCCTGTTGTGTTGCTGCCCAGGGAAGCGAATTGCCCGCAACCCCGATTTGCGCACGCTCGAATGCTCCACCAACTTCACCTTTAAAAGATAGTGTGGGATAATAAGCTGCGCGAGCGTGACGAATCTCCGCTTCCTTCTGACGCAAGATGGCCACTTGCGCCAGAAGCTCGGGCCGCTGCTCCAAGGTTCTATCAATCAACTTTTCAACCGTGTCCTCAAGATTGGTGGGGATGGACAATTTTGAAAAATCAACCACGTGCAGAGGAACCGTCGGTGTAATGCCAATGCTCTCGGCGAGGATGACCTGCGCGTCGCGTTCTTTGGCCAAAACGTCCTCCATTTCGAAGGCTGCCTGGGCCGCTTGTTGCCGCGCCAGCGACACATCGGGAGCGGTGGCCAACCCCAGCTTAAATCGTATTTCCGCAGCCTCTTGGACTTTTAAGGCTGAGGCCAGGGAAGATCGCGCAACTTCAATCCGCCCGCGAACTTTTGATAATTCGTAAAAAGCACTCTGCACCTTGAAGACAATCTCCTGATGCTGCGCATTAAAACCAAGATTGGCCGCCAGCAACCGGTTCTTCGCGGCGCCCACGGCGGACTTTCGCCGTCCGAAATCGAGCAAAACCCATTCCAGATCGGCCACTGGCTCTGCCTCCTGCGCTTTGACATCCTCGAATCCCCCTTTTGTTGGTGTCAGTGGCAGTGGAAGAGGCTCACGCGCATAATCCGCTGAAGCCCGTAGTGCGAGCAGTGGAAAATACTCGCTCCGCGCGAGTCCGACCGCTGAAGCCGCCTGCTTCGCCTGCTCCCACGCCGCCTTCGTTTTCGGATTCGCG
>Ga0326727_10008813_pt1 | contig 25307 bp, 22 predicted proteins | sample MB2enrmetagenome_FD_207643 | JGI IMG/M metagenome (GOLD analysis project Ga0326727, IMG submission 207643) | Lab enriched peat soil microbial communities from McLean, Ithaca, NY, United States - MB29MY | ecosystem: Environmental > Terrestrial > Soil > Wetlands > Peat | place: USA: New York... | reverse complement strand
CCCATAGCTGCCGCGTCCGCCGCAAACGCCAGCGGCTTCCTTCTAGTCTCCTTATCGAAAACGCCTCGGCTCGAAGTTCCCGTCTTCGCCCCAGTTGTCGTGCGCCGAGGCGTTTCCGATGAAGGCTAGCGACAAATCGTCCATTTGTATGGTTCCAACCGGGCTGAAAGGCCCAAAAGGAGATTAAGGCCTAAAACGAGATTCAAGTTAAGGAGACGATGATGAAAAACGAGAGTGGACTGACGGATTCCCTGAGCCGGCGCAGCTTGTTGGGGCACGCAGTTGGGGTAGCCGGCATCATCGCGGCTTTGGGGTCCACAGGCCAGGCAGACGCGCAAATACAGCCGCCGGGCGATAGCGGCGCGGCCCGAGTGCGGGACAGCTTTGACTTCGGTTGGAAGTTCTTCAAAGGGGATGCGCCAGGCGCGCAGCAGCCGAATTTCGCGGACGCCAACTGGAAAGGCGTGGACCTGCCTCATGACTGGAGCATCGAGGGGCCTTTCAGTGAGCAGCCGGGTTCGGTGTCATCCGCGCATTTGCCCACGGGTATCGGCTGGTACCGGAAACGCTTCAGCCTTACCGAATCTTACCGAGACCGAAAGGTAGTCATCGAATTCGACGGCGTTTATCAGCTCAGCGAGGTGTGGATCAACGGTCAATACCTCGGCAAGCGGCCGTACGGATACATCAGTTTCTGCTACGATCTCACTCCCCACCTGAAGTTTGGCGGCGATAACGTGATTGTGGTCAAGGTAGACAATTCCCACCAGCCCAACTGCCGCTGGTACTCGGGGTCCGGGATTTACCGCCACACCTGGCTGCTGGTTACGAACAAGGTGCACATCGCCTACTGGGGCACGTTCGTCACGACTCCCGAAGTCACATCCGGGTCTGCCCTCGTCGAAATCAAGACCAAGGTTCAGAATGAAGGTGGGAGCGACGCCGAGTGCACGCTGATCACCAGCATACTGGACCGGGATGGGAACAAACTCGAACCCAGCGGGAGCAACACGTCCATCGTGATGGCGGGCCAGACCATCGCAGCGAAAGGTGGAGAATATGAGTTCGTGCAGCAGGTACGGGTGCCCAATCCGAACTTGTGGTCGCCGGACAATCCGTATCTTTACAAGGTGCGCAGCACGGTGAAGGAAGGGGACCGGGTTGTGGACGAGTACGACACGGTTCTGGGGATTCGAGGGATTGAGTTCGACGTGAACAAGGGATTCCTGCTGAACGGCAAGCAGGTGAAACTGAACGGCGTGTGCCTGCATCACGACTGCGGTCCGGTGGGAGCGGCGGTGCCGGAGCGGGTTTGGGAGCGGCGGCTGGAGAAGCTAAAGGCCATGGGCTGCAACTCCATTCGGACCTGTCACAATCCTTACTCGTCGGATTTCATGGACCTGTGCGACAAACTGGGCCTCATGGTCATGGATGAGATCTTCGACGAGTGGAAGATTCCCAAGAAAGAGAATTGGGCTCTCCAAAGCGGTGTCACCTACGGATACCCGATCTACTTCGACGAGTGGTCGGAGCGCGACGTAACCAGCTTCGTTCATCGCGACCGGAACCATCCTTCTGTCGTGCTGTGGAGTGCGGGCAATGAGATCCCCGACCAAACCGTCCCTGCCGGCGTAGAGACTCTCAGGAGACTGGTCGAGATCTTTCACAGGGAGGATCCTACGCGGCTCGTCACCGCGGCCTGCGAGAGAATCGCCAGCGTAGGTCAGGCCGCTACGGTGCGGGAGTTCCCCGAACTCCTGGACGTGGTTGGCTACAACTATGGGGAGCGCAAACCCGGCCGCGAGGAAAAATACTACAGTATCGACCGGGCCGCGTTCCCACAAAGAAGGTTCATCGGCACGGAGAACCCGTCCATGGCGATTGGCGCTCCCGCGCGAGATGACCCTCAGCAGGGCGGCATCGACTGTTGGAGGGTTGATATCGAGCAGTTGTGGAAGTTCACTAAGATCTACGACTACGTGTGCGGCGACCACATGTGGACAGGTATTGACTACTTAGGCGGCGAGCGGTGGCCTTTGAAGACCTCAGACTGTGGGGAGATGGATACCTGCGGCTTCGAAAAGGACGGTTACTATTTCTTTCAGAGTCAGTGGACGGATAAGCCGATGCTCCACGTGTTCCCTCACTGGAACTGGAAGGGCAGGGAAGGAAGAGTCATCCCGGTCCTTTGCTACACCAACTGCGACAGTGTAGAACTGTTTGTGAACGGCGAGTCCTTCGGGGTGCAGGGCTATTGGTTCCCGCGCGTGGAGAACTGGAAGCTCGGTGGGCGGAATAAGGCCCCGCGCACCACGTCGGATCTGCACCTGGCATGGACGGTGCCCTATCATCCGGGCACGCTGAAAGCCGTGGGCACCAAGGACGGGAAAGTGGTCGCCGAGGTCGAAGTCGCGACCACGGGAGAACCGGCGGCTATTGGACTCTCCGTCGACAGGGACGCCATAGCGGCGGACCGCCGGGACGTCGCTCATGTGACAGTCAAGATACTCGACGCGCAGGGCCGGGCAGTGCCGGATGCGGATCATGAAATTGCCTTCGAGATTCAAGGCGAGGGCAAGCTCATAGGGCTGGACAACGGAGATCGGGCGAGTCACGAGGATTACAAGGGCCAGCGCAGGAAAGCGTTTAACGGGCTGTGCCTGGCGATCGTACAATCGACGGCCAAAGCGGGCCGGATTCAACTGAGCGCGACTTCGCCCGGGCTCAAATCAAACAGCGTCGCCATCACTACGAAGGCATAAGCCGGAACGGTAGCTGGGCTTGTGAAAAATGCAAAGGAGATAGTCATGAAACTTCGAGCTTTGTTTTGCGCCACTCTCGTGTGCCCTCTCGCCTTCGTTGCGGGCCAGGGCCAAAGCAGATCGGTCTCAACCACCTCTGCTTCCCAAATCCCTCACTTGCGGAAGCAGGGAACAGCCACCCAACTGATCGTCGACGGCAAGCCGTTCCTGGCTTTGGCGGCGGAATTAAGCAACAACGGCGCCACCAGCGTCGAGTACATGAAGCCGGCATGGGCTAAGATCGTCGAGGCAAAAGTCAACACTGTCCTGGCGGGCGTTTCCTGGGCCCAGATCGAACCACAGGAAGGGAAGTTCGACTTCAGTGTGCCGGACGGCATCATCCGGGATGCACGGAGTCACAATCTGCATCTCGTGCTTTTGTGGTTCGCAACCTGGAAGAACGGTCAGTCCAGCTACCCGCCCGGTTGGGTGAAAAGGGACTTTGAGCGCTTCCCGCGCGTCCAGATCGTAGGGGGTACCTGGCCCGTGTTCGGAGGAGAAGCGGGGCAGCCGCGCGGCCCGTTCACAGGGAGCATCGAACTGCTCAGCCCCTTCGGCGATGCGACGCGGGACGCGGATGCTCACGCCTTTGCGGCCCTGATGCGGCACATCAAGGCAGTGGACGGCCAGCAACATACGGTCATCATGATCCAGGTGCAGAACGAAGTGGGGATGCAGGGCGACACCCGCGACCGCTCACCCCTGGCCAACAAGGCATTCGAGGGACCGGTTCCGAAGGAGTTGATGGACTACCTTCAGCAGCACCAGGATACCCTGATTCCGGTGCTGCGCAAGGTGTGGGAGGCGACCGGCTTCAAACCATCGGGGACTTGGGAAGAGGTGTTCGGCAAGGGCAGGCCGACGGAGGAGATCTTCATGGCCTGGAACTTTGCGCGCTATGTCAACCGGGTGGTCGAGGCGGGCAAAGCCGAATACCCGATACCGATGTTCACCAACTGCCCGCAGTCCGGATTTGGAACGGCGCCTGCGCCGGTCAGAGGCGGACAGAGCGGCGGCCCCATGCCCGACGCCATGGACGTCTGGAGAGCTGGGGCGCCGCGAATCGACATATTCGGGGTCGACGTTTACGGCTTCGACTTCGTGATGATGTGCGCACGGTTCACCCAATCCGGGAATCCGCTCTGGATACCCGAGACGGTCGGTGGGCTGGAAGGCGCCGCCAGAGTGCTTTACGCCTTCGGACGCCATGATGCGATCGGTTTCTCGCCTATGGCTGGGGGGATCGACAGGCGCCTGACTCCCGACAACGATCTGATCAGCGGCTACGACCTGGCCACACAATTGACGCCCCTGATCCTGGAACACCAGGGCACGGGCACGATGTCCGCCGTGCTGCTGGAACCGAAGGACCCGCCGCAGAAAATCCGGTTGGGGAATTACACGTTGGACGTCGCGTTTGTCAGGCCCATGGCAGAAAGACGCGGGGAACCACCACCGGAGCCCCCGACCCTCGCGGGGGCGATTTTCATCGCGACGGGGCCTGACGAGTACATTGCGGCTGGCTTCGGCGTAAGCGTCGCCTTTTCTCCCAACACACCGGGGCCCCCTCTGGTTGGACTGGAAACCGTGGAAGAAGGCAGCTTTGTCAACGGCCGCTGGGTTCCCGGGCGGCGGCTGGCCGGCGACGACACCATCGAGGGGGACTGCCTGGAGCTGAAATGGCCACGGAAGGGGGCGCCCCAATCACGAATGAGTACGGAGGGCATCCAGCGCTTCACGTTGTACCGCTACCGTTGAGCGCGGGTATCGATGTTGTAGCAGACCTGTTATAATCACAGCGGTTAACGCAATGCTCATTGCGCTGGCTTCGGCGTTCTGGCGGGAATAATCCTAATCCTCGCAAGCGTCGCCTGACGGACGATACCGTAAGACGCGCTGCCCCCGGTTAGTCCAAGGCTGCCCATAGAGGAACGAACATGCGAATGCAAGCTCCACTCCTCTCCATGTGCGGGGTGAAGAAGCGTTTCTCGGGCGTGCCGGCCTTGGCCGACGGCAACTTGGAACTGCATCGCGGTGATATCCACGCATTATGCGGAGGCAACGGCGCTGGCAAATCGACACTCCTCAACATCCTGATGGGCTTCATCCAGCCCGATGAGGGTGAGATATTCATCAAAGGCAGGCGCGTGCGCTTTGCCAACGCCAAGGAGGCACTGGATGCAGGGGTCGCCATCGTGCAACAGGAACTTAGCGCGGTTCCGGACCTCACCGTCGCCGAGAATATCTTCCTGGGAGCCGAACCACACCGTCACGGCTTCGTCGATTTCCGGCGGCTGAACAATGACGCCGGCGAACTCCTGAAGTCCCTGGGATTCGACATCGATCCCACGGAGACCATGAAGCATTTGAGCATCGCTTCGCAACAACTGGTGGAGATCGCCAAAGCCCTCTCTCATCGCAACGCCGACATCCTCATCTTCGATGAACCCACCTCCGCTATCGGCGAGAAGGACGCCGCCCGACTGTTCAAGGCCCTGCGCGACCTGGCGTCGGCAGGCAAGGGAATCATCTTCGTGACGCATCGCATCAGCGAAATCTTCGAGATCGCCAACCGCTACACAGTTCTCAGAGACGGCGCCCGAGTCGCCGCAGGAAACGTCGCGGCTATCAACCGGGAACAATTGATCGAGAAGATGGTGGGAACGCCGCTTGACAGAGAATTCGTCAAGCAAAACAGGCCCGGGACCATCCCCCTGCTGGAGGTGCGGAATCTGACTCGCGCTCCGCGCTTCGAGGCCATAAGCTTTACCGTCCATGCGGGAGAAGTCCTCGGCATCTATGGACTCATGGGATCCGGGCGTACCGAGACCTTGGATGCAATCTACGGCCTGCGCCGGGCTGACACCGGCAGCGTCTCGGTTCGAGGCCGCGTACTCAAAGGGCGTGGAGCCGGCGAAGCCCTCGATGCCGGTATCGCCTATGTCACCGAGGACCGCAAACGCAACGGCCTGGTGGCGTGCGCTGCGGTGGGAGACAACCTGTCACTGAGCATACTTCAGCGGGTCCGGAAATGGGGATTTGTCGATTCCGGCAAAGAGAACCAGTACATCGACAAAGCAATCCGCAGGATGCGCATTAACCCTCCGGATATCCGGCAGTTGGTGCGGTACCTCAGCGGCGGAAACCAGCAGAAGGTGGTCCTGGGACGATGCATCCTGACCGATCCCGACATTCTATTGCTCGACGAGCCCACGCGCGGCGTCGATGTCGAGGCAAAGAACGAGATCTATCGCTTGATTTCAGATTTCGCCAAAGCCGGTGGCGGCGTCGTCATTGTGTCATCGGAACTGGAAGAGATTCTCGGTGTAAGCGATCGTATTCTGATCTTTCGGAAGGGGCGTCTGGCTACTGTATTTTCCCGTGAAGACGCAACACAGAAGAAATTGCTGATGGCGGCGGTTTAGGGAGATCCCATGCGGCGTGAAACAAATCCCTCCGACTTGGGTGAAGAGAAGGTCACTGAAGTGCCGGTGTCACATCGTGAGCCGTACACGCGGAGGGACGCGGCCGTTTTTGCAAAACGCTATGGCATTATCTTGGTCTTCATTCTTCTGTGTCTCTTGGTGAGCGCCGTCTGTCAATACAAGGTGATTCGCGGTGAGTGGCCGGAAAACGCCTTCACGACGAGGGACAATTTTCTGTTGATCCTGTATCAGGTCTCGATCAATGGCATCCTCGCAATCGGCATGACTATTGTTATCATATCGGGGGGCATCGACTTATCGGTGGGTTCGGTGTTGGCTTTCGCGGGGATGCTGGCCGCGTCGTTTGCCACGGGTTCGGCGGCTGTGACGCCCTGGAGCGGGAGCTACGGGATCGCCATTCCGGCCATATCGGCACTGTTGGCGGGCGTGGCGTGTGGCGCCTTGAACGGATGGGTCGTTTCCCGTTTCAGGATACAGGCGTTCATAGCCACACTGGGCATGCTTTTGGCCGCACGGGGCTTTACCATGTCGTTGACCGGCGGCAACCCGATTTCAAGCCTCAGCCCGGCGTTGCGTTGGTTCGGCACGGGCAGACTTTTCAGGGTCCCCGTTCCCATCGTGATCCTGCTGGTCGTCTTTGGGTGCGCCTGGGTTCTCTTGAATAAGACCGTCTTCGGGCGCCATGTCTATGCGGTCGGCGGTAATGAGAACAGCGCCCGTACCTCAGGCATCAAGACCAACCGGGTGAAGATCTGGGTTTATGTCTCTTCCGGTTTTTTGGCGGGGTTGGCCGGCATCATCTTGACCGCCAAGACCGGTTCGGCGCAGACGAATGCCGGCAGTTCTTACGAGCTGGACGCCATTGCTGCGGCGGTCATCGGCGGAAGCAGTATGAAGGGCGGCGTTGGGACCGTATCGGGAACGCTGTTCGGAGCGCTGATTATAGGTGTGATGAACAATGGCCTGGACATCCTGGGAGTGGAGAGCTTCTACCAGTCCATCGCCAAAGGTGTCCTGATCGTTGCCGCGGTGATCCTTGACGCCTCGCGGGGGCAGGCGGATGACTAAGACGTATGAATTCCGGGAGAACATGAAAGTCCTATGAAGAAGTCGCTTCTTTTCGCCTTAGCACTCTTAAACGCCGAGGGCTTGAGTCCAGGCATGGCAGCCGTCTCGAAGAAAGTAAGAATCGCCATTTTAATGTATGGCAACAAGGCTGAATTCGTCCAGTTGATGCAGCGTTATGGCAGGCAGCACCCTGCCGTAACCAGCGGCCTGGCGGACATTACCTTCTATGATGGCCGATACGATGCCGCCGTGCAGAACGATCAGGCGCAACTGGCAATCAACTCCAAGTGTGACGCCGTCATCGTCAATCCGATGGATTTTGAGGCCAACGTCGAAGTCGTCAAGAAAGCCAAGGCGGCGCACATTCCGGTGATCGTCACTAATGCCCGGCTTGACACGGTGGAAATGACCTCCGAAGTGACTTCCGATGACGTACTCGGCGGCTATCTGGAAGCTCATAGTGTCCTCGAAAGACTCGCCTGCAAGGGGAATATCGTCATCATTGAAGGGCCCAAGGGAGGATCGGGAGAAATCCAGCGGGGACAAGGCAACATGAAGGCAATCTCCGAGTGTCCCGCGGGAGCTGTCAGAGTTGTGGAACGAAGGACTGCTAACTGGTCGCGTGCCGAAGCTCTCGACCTCATGCAGAACTGGCTCTCCAAGCACAGGGGAACCATCAACGGTGTCATCGGTCAGAACGACGAAATGGCTCTGGGCGCCATTGAAGCCATCAAATCCGCGGGCCTGAATGTGAACAAGTTTGCGATCGCCGGCACCGACGGCGTGACTGACGCTCTCAACGCCGTGAAACAGGGCGAGATGGCTTCGGTCCTTCAGGATGCCAAAGCCCAGATGCAGGCCAGCATCGATGTCGCGCTGCGTGCGGTTTTGGGAGCCGGCTATAAGCCGATGTCTCCGATCTGGAAGCAGTATGCGAGCAGCCTACAATGGAACGACGGCCAGAGCAAGCGTTACGCCATACCCTGGACGATCGTTACAACTGCAAACGCCGATCAGTTACTGCAAGCCCGTAAGTGATCTCTCATGACCCCGTACCTGGTGGAAAACATATGGATAGAGACCTCGTGATCGGGTTGGACAGCAGTACCTCAGCCACCAAGGCCATCGCCTGGACACGAGATGGCTTGCCCGTCGGCGGAGGGCGCAGTCCGGTTGCGCTGGCGAGTCCGGCTCCCGATTGGTACGAACAAGATCCGGAGGATTGGTGGGGATCGGCTTGCGTTGCGCTGCGAAGTCTGGTGGAGCGGATCTCGCCCGGGCGGATCGCGGCACTCGCCATTTCCAACCAGAGAGAGACGTTCGCCCCTCTAGCGGCGGATGGCAGTACAGTGCGCCCGGCAATCGTGTGGCTGGATCAGCGCTGCCGCGACGAGGTGAGCTGGCTGAGCGGGCAGGTGGGCGAACGCCGAATCCACGAGATCTCGGGAAAGCCCGTCGATATGGCTCCGGTTGCCTATCGACTCGCCTGGATGCTGCACCACGAGCCCGCCGCGTACGCCCGGACAGCCACCTTTGTGGATGTGCACGGATATCTCACATGGCGGCTTACCGGCCGGTTCCGGACCAGTTGGGCAAGCGCCGATCCGCTGGGGCTTTTCGATATGCAGGGCCGCGTCTGGTCCGAGGAGATCCTGCGGCCCCTCGATCTGGAACCTGGGCGATTGCCCCAGACCGCGGCTCCGGGAACCGTGATCGGCTGCGTGAACGAAAGTGGAGCGCTGGCTACCAGCGTCCCGGCCGGCACGCCGGTAGTGGCCGGCGGAGGCGATGGACAAGCCGCGGGCCTGGGCGTCAATGCGCTGACGCCGGGCCGCGCCTATCTCAACCTGGGAACCGCGGTGGTGGCTGGGATACATTCCATGGAGTACCGCATTGGTCAGGCGTGGCGCACCATGGGAAGCTGCTCCGGGGAGGGATATTACTATGAGACGAGCCTCCGAAGCGGCACCTTCCTGATCGATTGGTTCCTGGATAACTTGGGGGGTGGGAACAACGGAGGCGAAGCCCGCCAGCGTCTCGAGGCCGAGGCAGCCAGCGTGTCCATAGGCAGCGGAGGAGTGTTGGCCGTGCCTTACTGGGGGGCCGTGATGACGCCATACTGGGATCAGGATGCGCGCGGCTGCCTGGTGGGACTTACGGCCACCCACCGTGCCCCACACTTGTACCGTGCGCTGCTGGAAGGAATCGCCCTGGAACAGGCCATGGTCACGGGAATGATCCAACACGACACCGGAATCCGGATTCAGGAATTCGTCGCAATTGGGGGCGGGGCCGCGAGCGACCTGTGGTGCCAGATCATCGCGGACGCCTGCGGCAAACCAGTCAAACGCTCTCGCACGGTAGAAGCCTCCAGCTTGGGGGCTGCCATGTGCGCGGCGGCCGGCGCCGGCTGGTTCCATGACGTGGCAGCCGCGGCGGAAGCCATGAACGGTGAAATCACGCGCGAAACCGAGCCCTGCGCGCCCCGCCAGGTGCGTTATGCCGAACTTCTGGAGATCTACCGCGAAATCTATCCAAAACTGCGGCAGACGTACGGGAAATTGGCGCGCTTCGCGACGAAAGGGTGACCGGTGCCCAAGCTCGCCACCTCATTGAATCGGAAGGCTTGATCGTGGGCAGGTATCGAAATCCACACGATGCCCATGGCTGCCAGCACACGGCAAAGCGGATCTATGAGCGGCTGAAGGAAGAGCACCGCTTCGGTGGTGGCTATACGATCGTGAAGGACTACGTGCGCGATGCACGGCTCCGACACCAGGAAGTGTTTGTGCCGTTGGCACATCCGCTGGGAGATGGATGACTAACGCAAACTCACGCTTGATGCGGTCCTCATGCGTCCCCTTCAGGAATGTGACGCGGTGACGGTAGCCCTGGTTTTCCAGGGGAAGGTACCCGAGCCAGCCGTCGGTGTGCACCATGCTGCCAAGTTCAATTGTCTCCTCGAGAAACGGCATCCGATTCTCGGCAGACGCGTCTGCCATACGTCGCATCCGAAGGCGCCCAATCCCCTCGCCATCTTCTTGTGCCGCCATCACGATCAGCGCCTTGCGGTCCGTCTGTCGCCCCTGGACGCTCTTCTCTTTGCTGCCCCAGTACGTCTCGTCCGCTTCCACGCGTCCGGAAAGGCGATGGGGCTGCCGGCTGGCGAGCGGCAGTCAGAAAGGACGGCCAGCCGGTGGGGCAGTGAGCGTGGCTATTGCGTGGTGATAGGCCAGAAGGTCCCGATCCAACGGCCACGAGGTGAACAGACGAGAAAGAGGTCCGATTAGGAAGTTATGAAATGTTTCACCGGGGCGAGCCGCTGACCGAGACGGTGTGGGAGAAGTTGATGCTCGGTCTGAGCACCAGGAAGTGCGGCCAGACGGGGCGCGAGTTCAGCGAAGCATACGGGTTGGACAAGAGCGCGATCAGCGAGCACTTCATCGAGGCCAGAGCATGATGGAACGCCGGCTGGATAAGCTGCGCCTGTGTGCGTTGCTGATCGACGCGACACCGTTTGAAGGACAGCAGATGGTAGTCGCGTTGGGCATCGGTGAAGACGGGCGGAAAACGATCTTGGGCATCCGCCAAGGAGCGACTGAGAACGCGACGGTGGTCGGCGAACTACTCGCGGACCTGGTGGAGCGTGGGCTCGATTTCACCTAGCCGCGGCTCTACGTTCTGGATGGTGGCAACGCTCTGAGTGCCGCGGTCAAGAAGTACGCCGGTGAGTCAGCGGCGATCCAGCGATGCCAGGTCCACAAACGGCGGAATGCTGGACCATCTCACCGACGAACAGAAACCTGGAGTAGCGAAGAAACTGAACGCCGCCTACTCTCTGGAAGACTATGCCGCCGCCAAACAAGCGCTGAACATGCTGCACCGCGAATTGATGGACCTCAATCCGAGTGTCAAGCCCGGACCCAACCCGGCGCTCCCGCTGATCGCCGCCGTGCCGGCGTTTTGTTTCAAGCTGCGCCTCCACAAATTGTTCTGGTGCACATGGTAGATCCTAACGAGGAGTTCCGCGGCAATCCACTGAAAGGGGCCGTTCTGCTGGGGTGAATCAAGTCAGGTCCGGTGACCCTCGAAGCCGATCTTCCACAATCCATTACGCCAACCTGCGATAATGCACGCAAACGGCCCATTTTAAGGGTGGCAAGTCATGCCGGAAAACCGATAGGATATACTTCTGCGACTGGGCATTCACACCTCGATTGCCGTGTCTCTGGAAAACGCCGCGCTCCATGCGGCGGAGCTGGGCGCCAACACTTTCCAGATCTTCTCCGCCAGCCCGCGCACGTGGCGCGCACGGGCGCCCGACCCCGGCCAGGTCAAGCTTCTGAAGGCCGCGCGCCGACGATTCGACCTCAACCCGCTGGTGATCCACGTCAGCTACCTGGTCAACCTCGCCTCGGCCGACCCTGTGATCCGCGCCAAATCCATCGCGGCGTTCCGTGGAGAATTGGAGTGGGCAGCGGCTATCGGCGCCGAGTACCTGGTCCTGCACCCCGGCAGTTATAGAGGACGCTCCGTGGAGGAAGGCATCGCGGATTTCGTCGCCGCGCTGCGCGACGCCGCCGCTGGCTTCCACTCCCGCAGCCTCACCGTACTGCTCGAAAACACCGCCGGCGCCGGCTCCCACCTGGGCAGCCGCTTCGAGGAGCTGGCATCCATCCGCGAACGGGCCGGCGAAGTCACGGATCTCCCCATCGGCTATTGCCTGGACACCTGCCATCTGCTGGCCGCCGGCTTCGACATCACCACCCCAGCCGGCCTGCGCGCCACCGTGCGCAGCGCCGAAAGCCTGCTCGGCCTGGCGAACGTGCGCATGTTTCACGTCAACGATTCCAAGACCCCGCTCGGCTCGCGCGTCGATCGCCACGCCAACATCGGCGAAGGCCACATCCCGCTGGCCGCATTCCGCCGCATTTTGAAGCATCCCAAACTGCGAGCGAAGCCGTTCATTCTGGAAACGCCCATCGGCGAGCCGGGTGACGACCGGCGCAACCTGGATAGGTTGAAGTCGCTGGTCCGTATTTCTCACACACCGAGAGGGAGGCTTTCCGCAAAGGGGCGAAAACCAGGGGACTGACGGATGCGTCCACGCGGCGGTGTGCCGGCACGGTGTTTGGCGAGGGGGACGCGCGCCTTGGGACACATTCGTCAGTCCCCAGGTTTTCGGCTGGTGCTGGTAGGATGGAAATCTACCCCGCACTATGCCAGAAAAGCCCTACGACCATAACCGGATCGAATTGAAGTGGCACGCGCGTTGGCAAAACGCCGATTTCTACAAGGCCGAGGAGAACTCCGCCAAGCCGAAATTCTACGTGCTCGAAATGCTGCCCTACCCCAGCGGCACGCTGCACATCGGCCATATCCGCAACTACTCCATCGGCGACGCGCTGGCCCGCTACAAGTGGATGCGCGGCTACAACGTGCTGCATCCCATGGGCTGGGACGCGTTCGGCCTTCCCGCGGAAAACGCCGCCATCGCCAACAAGCGCCCTCCGCGCGAGTGGACGCTCGAGAACATTGCGGCCATGAAGAAGACCCATCGCCGCTTTGCCTTCAGCTACGACTGGGATCGAGAGGTCTCCACTTGCGAGCCCGAATACTACCGCTGGAACCAGTGGTTCTTCCTCAAAATGCTGGAGCGCGGGCTGGCATACCGCAAGAAAGCGCTGGTCAACTGGTGTCCCCAGTGCGCCACAGTGCTGGCCAACGAGCAGGTGGTGGAGGGCTGCTGCTGGCGGCATGAAGAGACACCCGTCGAGCAGCGCGCGCTCGAGCAGTGGTTCCTCAAGATCACTGATTACGCCGACCAGCTTCTGGACGATATCGCCCAACTAGAAGGCGGCTGGCCCGAGCGCGTCCTCACCATGCAGCGCAACTGGATCGGGCGCTCTTACGGCGCGGAGGCCGATTTCAGACTGGCCGGGACCGGCGACCCCATCCGCGTCTTCACCACGCGTGTCGACACCATCTACGGCGCCACCTGCGTGATCCTCGCGCCCGAGCACCCGCTCAACGAGACGCTGCTCGACGGCGAAGGAAAGGCTCGTGCTAAGGCCATGGTGGACGCGCGCGCCGGCCGGGATCCCGGCGACATCGAGAAGGAAGGTTTTTTCACTGGCCGTTACGCTATTAACCCGTACAGCGGAGAGCAGGTCCCCGTTTGGATCGGCAATTTCGTGCTGATGGGTTACGGCACCGGCGCCATCATGGCGGTGCCCGCGCACGACCAGCGCGACTTCGAATTCTGCCGCAAGTATGGCATTCTCATCCGCCCGGTGATCCGTCCGGTGGATGGCGATCTCGCCGTGGAACCCGGCATGACGCAGGCCTTCGTCGAAGATGGCATTGTCGAGAACTCCGGCGAGTGGTCCGGTCTTGCCAGCGAGGAAGCGCGCAGCAAGATGGGCGCCCACGCGGAACGGCAAGGCTTCGGCCAAGCGGCCGTGACTTACCGCATCAAGGATTGGGGCATCTCGCGTCAGCGCTACTGGGGCACTCCCATTCCGGTGATTCACTGCCCGGCGTGCGGCATCGTGCCGGTTCCGGAACGCCAGCTTCCCGTGCTGCTTCCGGACCGCGTCGAGATCACCGGCGCCGGCCGCTCGCCGCTCGAAAACGTGCCGGAGTTCGTCGACGTGGCATGTCCCAAGTGCGGCGGCGCAGCCAGGCGCGAGACCGATACCATGGACACCTTTATCGATTCGTCCTGGTATTTCTACCGTTACTGTGATGCGCACAACAGCGCCATGCCGTTCGACCCCGCCAAGATCGCTTATTGGTTTGAGATCGACCAATACATCGGCGGCGTGGAACACGCCATCCTGCACCTCATCTACTCGCGTTTCTTCACCAAGATGATGCGCGATATCGGGCTGATCCAAAACAGCGAACCCGCGCGCCGCCTGTTCACACAAGGCATGGTAATCGCCGAGGGCGTCAAGATGTCGAAATCCAAAGGCAACGTGGTGGGTGCGGACCGGCTGGCGGATAAATTCGGCACCGACGCCACGCGGATGTTTGTCCTCTTTGCCGCACCTCCGGAGAAAGAAGTTGATTGGCGCAGCGAAGGCGCCGAGGGCCTTTACCGCTTCCTGGGCCGCGTCTACCGTTTCGCCACCAGAAACGTGGGGCTGAGCGGGGCGCCCGCTGGGCCCGGCAGTTCCGATAAGAAGGTTCTCCGTAAGCTGCACCAGACTCTCAAGAAGATGACGGAAGACTTCGAGACCCGTTGGCACTTTAACACCTGTATCGCTTCCATCATGGAACTGATCAACGTCCTTTATGCCGAGGAGCCAGATATTTCAGCCGTGCCGATGGCAGAGATCCTGGAGAAGCTGGCCCTGATGCTGGCGCCCTTCGCGCCTTACCTCTCGCAGGAGATCTGGGAAGAGCTGGGCAGGGACGGCCTGGTATTCCGCCAGTCCTGGCCCGCGTTCGATCCCGAGCTTGCCAAAGAGGATCTGGCCGAAATCGTGGTGCAGGTGAACGGCAAGCTGCGGGGCCGCATACACGTCCCCTTCGGGACGCCTAAGGAAGAGCTGGAAACCCTCGCCATGGCCGATCAAAAGGTGCAGCCGTACCTCGCCGGCAAACAGGTAGTCAAAGTGATAACTGTGCTGGATAAGTTGGTCAACGTGGTGGTGAAATAATCATCCAAGGCGATGTGCCGCGCGGCCCAAACCAGCCCGGGAAACAAAACTCCGCGCGATCAAGGCTTGCGGACACCAAATCTCCTGATAAGGTCAGGTATTTTCAAAGCGGGTTCGATAACCCCGGTGCCGCCTATCGGTATTGTGTGCTTATTGATGTTCGCATAATATAAAGACATCAGAAAGACAATTCGGCCTGCTGCCACGCGCTGATTCGGTCGCGGGGAGCAAAATCGTTCCGCTGGGTCGTTTGGCGGCGGGTTTTACTGTCGGTTTGATCAGCTCTACTCATTGCATAGCCACGATGTCCAGGAGTTTCGGTTCGAACTCCGGATCGGGACTGAAGGTAAACGTGCGCATGCGATGTGGTTGTAGTTCCGATGCATGCAACATCGTGTGAACTGTGCTGTGCGGCAGGCCCATCTTGCGCGCCAGCATTCGCACGCTCCAGCGTCCTTGCGATTCCGGCTGCTGACACGCCATGGTTTGCAGCCTTTGCCAGACTGCCGCATCATGTTTCGGCGGTCGGCCCGAACGAGGCGCATCGTGCAGGCCGTCCAGGCCCCGTTCGGCAAACGACCGCCTCCACTTTCCCACCGTAACCTGAGGAATTCCCAGATCCACGGCAATCTGCCGGTTGGGGCGTCCCGCCGCGGCCGCTAAGATAATGCGGCTCCGCAATACCAACGCTTGCGCCGTCGACGGAGCTTGCACCCAATCGTTCAAAGCTGCTCTGGTTTCCGGATCGAGGCTAATGGCAGGGGCAATTCGTGGCACAACCCATCGTACCAGAAGTTCCCTATATTATAAAGAACTATTTGGACGATGCACTAGTCTCACGCTTCCAAGGAGACCGCCTCATTTCCCGGCGATGCGGAATTTCAGGGGGTTCCGCCACGGACTGCCGTAGAGGCCACTGGATGTATACTCGATGCTGGCCGGGGTGGCAAAACCGAAATCCTGGCTTAGCTGGGAGGCTACGAAGATGAAAAGAATTATGGGGCTGCCAGTTCTACTTTGCCTGGCTGCTTTTGCGCAAAATAAGGAGCCCGGGGCAGTTGGCGGTGGACACCTCCCCGCTCGCGGTCCTGCTCCCGCGAAGGCTGGCGGGCCTGCGCGCGGTTCGACCTCTGCACAAGGTCGGCAGCCCATTGCCGCGGGTGAGAACACAATTGCCGTGGACGAACCAGGTCATCCCAATGTTCCGCACGTTCACGCTAACAACGATCAATGGGTCGGACATGATAGTGGCCCCAACGATCCGCATTACCACCTCGATCACCCGTGGGCACACGGACGCTTCACCGGTGGCTTTGGACCGCAACATGTGTTCGTGCTTGCGTGGGACAAGGTCGATCCTGGAACCGCTGAATGGCTTTCGAAAGTATCGGGACGCACCTGCTTCGACCATTTCTACTGGTATATGGCCCCGTACGATCTCTACACCCATGCGCGCTGGAAGTGGGCCGGCGATCGGATCGCGATCTACGAGGACCCTGACCATGTCGGCTGGTATCTCGGATACAACCCGCGGTTGGGCACGTTCGCTCACATGGAGTATCTGGGAACAGGCGACCGGGGGCCAGACGTGATCCCCGAGGAGTCACAAAGGCCCGCAATGCGACAATCGCCCCTCGAGAATGAACAGGTAATCATCAATGAGCCGCACGCACAGATGCACGTCCACAGGTACAATCGCGTGATGATCTACGGCTCTCGCGGCGGGGAATTGCTCCATTCTCTGGACGGCACCACGGTGGACCTGAGGTGGGAGGCGGGCGAGGTCAAATGGAGCCTGGCAAGCGCGATGCACTACTCGGAAATCCCGACCACTAACGAAGTACCTCAGGGGCCAAGGGGCCTCGATATCGGAATCAAGAAGCCGGGAGATCCCAGCAAGATGGCGAGCACCGCTCTCGATCCGCTGCGGGTTGATCCCCAAGATTTCAAGTTGGAATTCGAGAACCCCCAGGTTCGGGTTCTCCGCTTGAAGATGGGTCCACGGCAGAGCGTGCCGATGCACGAGTATGTGCTCAACCGCATAGTCTATTACTACACGGATCAGAACGTGCGCGAGACCTCGCCCGACGGAAAGGCCGAGGTGAAGCAGCACAAGGCGGGGAATTGGGTTTGGGAGGGCAGCCCCCGCAAACTGAAGCTAGACAACCTGAATGACAAGCCGTTCGAAGCGATCGTCGTGGAATTCAGGAACTGAGCCGGTCATCTCGACCAACTCCGGACCAGCCGCTATTCACTCCGGAATCAGCGCTCTCCAAATTGGCTGCACCCAATCATCTTTGGCCATGTCGTAAACGATGAAATCGGAATCGAACTGCCAATAGGTCCACGCCCAGCCGAGCGACTCCGCCGTGCGCGCCACATGGGAGGTGTAGCGGACGCGCGAATCCATATCGGCGCCGCCCTGGTCATAGGCCCCGAACTCGCCCAGCAGGATGGGCCGCTTCCGTGCCTTCGACCAGTCCTGAACGGTGGCAAAGTCGTCCTCCACCTTCCGCTTCTCCTCATCCGTACCCCAGCTTACCCCCGAAAGGTCGGCTGTGGACTTGTTCCAACGTGCGCCCTGGTGCGTGAAATTCATCGGCAGATAGTAATGCACTGTGACCACGATATTGCGATCGTCGTCCGGAAGTTCCAGCTTATCGAGGTAGTGGATGTTATTCCACGATGCCGGGCCGACCACTACATTCCGCTTGGGATTCGACTTCCGAATGATCGCCAGCGTATTTTTGATCCAGGCGTTCCAGAGTTCCGGGGTGACCTGGCTGTTCGGCTCGTTCAGAATCTCGAAGAGAACGCTGTTCGGCGAATCCTTGTAATGCTCGGCCACCTGCTCCCAGAACGCCATCAGCCTTGGCTTGCACGTCTCGGCGTCGTTTCCGCATACGTTGTAGTCGTGTTCGTCGAGAATCACCGTCAGCCCATTTGCCAAAGCGTTGTTCACCGCCCAATCGAGGGTCTTGAACCAGGCCGAATCGAGTCGGTTCCCGGCGTCCATATGCGAAAACGCCTGCAAATTGATGCGAACCGTCTGAAACCCACCCTCGCGGATACGCTGGAAGTGCCGCTCTTTGAAACGTGCTTTCTCGAAATCGCGCCACAGAGGGTCGTATCCGATGATGTTGACCCCGCGACGCATGCTCTTGATTTGATCCCACGGATCGATCGGAACAAAGCCGGACGGCTGTGCCCCAGCTACACCTGCGATCAGGCAGGCGAGCGCCAGCAATCTATTGGCTCCCCAAATCACATTGCAGCCCTCGGTGTGCTGCTAACGGAGTTCCAGCTCTGGAAGCTTGATTATCGCACGCATTCGAGGCGGGAGGCGCGGGCGCGGGCAGGCCCTGAGTGGCGGTAATATGATCGGTGCTGACCGAGGACCGTTGAAATGAACAGGCGAATGCAGTCTACGAAAATGCTGTTGAGGGTATTCGCGGTGATGTCGAGCCTGGGAGCCTGGGCGCCTGCGGCCGACAAGACTTTGATCGACTATTTTCTGCCGATGCCGATTCGGGGTGGGCTGACAAGAGACGTGTGGGGCGCCGACAATGTTCTCCCGCGCGACCCGCGGAACGGCCTTGAGGACGCCACCATGAAGCAATGGTGTTATTGGGACGGGCAGATTATCGCAGGGCCGGACGGCAAATATCATATGTTTGCCAGCCGCTGGGATCAAAGCCGTGGCCACAGCGGATGGGGCGGTTCGAACGCCGTGCACGCGGTCAGCGACAACATCATCGGTCCTTACATCGACAAAGGTCTCACATGGCCTGACAGTCAAGGCGGCAAAGGGCACAATGTGACGGCGCTGGTTCTTCCGGATAAGCGCTATGCTGTGGTGGTCAGCGAGACGAGGCCGGGCGATGTTTTTGTTTCCAAGTCGCTGGATGGGCCCTGGGAAGAGCTCGGCTCGATCAAGGTTGACGCCGGCGGCTTCAATGCCCGGGACGGCAGAATGTCCAATGTGAGCGTGATGCTTCGCCCGGACGGCAGATTTGAGATCGTTCCGCGGTCAGGCGCGATTATGATCAGCTCGGAAGGTATCCTGGGGCCTTACAAGCTCCAGGGCGGCAGCGTTTACCCGAGCATTCCAGGCCTCCCCACGCGGAACCTGGAAGATCCGGTGATCTGGTACAGCGGCGGCATGTATCACATAGTGGTCAATTGCTGGAGTGAGCGCAAGGCGTTCCATTTGACCTCGCCCGATGGCATCGGCAGCTGGACGAACCAGGGGCTGGCCTATGATCCTACCACCAACTTCGTTCGCTATACGGACGGAACCGTTAACCATTGGGACAAGATGGAGCGTCCCGGCGTGGTCCTGGTGAATGGCCATGTCGCTGCCTTTACCTTTGCCGTCATCGATATACCGAAAGATCAGGAGCTTGGAAACGATAACCACGGCAGCAAGGTTATCGTAGTGCCGTTCGACGGTGCGGCGTTCGATCGGGATACGCAGAAGATCGCCAAGACTGAGAAGGAGAAGGCCAAGTGAGGCAAAGATCCGACTTGCCGGGAGTGATTCGCGTTGTTTGTGTTGTAGAGTTCCTCACCAACTCGCGTCGAAATTGGTATCGATAGGAACGAATCTGCGCTACTCCGTTCGGAGCGCAGTCATGGGAGAAATGGATGCGGCCACGGCGGCGGGAATCATTGCCGCGGCGACGGCGCAGATGGCGAGCGCACCCGTTGCCACTGTCAGCGCGAGCGGGTCCCAGAAGGAGACCTCGTACAACTGGCTTGAGATCAGTCGTCCGGCGGCGATGGCCAGCGGAACTCCCAGTGCTAGTCCGACCGCCACACGGATCAAAGCTCCGCGGAGCACGAATCGAACCACCTTCGTGCGGTCGGCGCCCATCGCCATGCGGATTCCGATCTCATTGGTTCGCTGCGCTACGGTGTAGGCGGTTACCCCGTAGAGCCCGACTGCAGCCAGCAACAGAGCCACGATTCCAAACAGTCCGGCAAGGCTGGCGACGGCGCGTTCCTGATCGAACGTGAGTTCGACTTGTTGTCCCATCGTCCTCACGCTATTGATCGTCAGATTCGGATCCGCCCCTGCCAGGACCCGAGTGAGCAGCGGCTCCAGCGTACCGGGCGAAGTGTTCGTGACGAGCATTAGTCCACCAATGAAATGGGACTGCAACTCAACTCTCTTCATCAGGGCATCCTTATAGGGAACGTTCTGGGCGAGCGGAACATAGAACATCGGGCGCGCCGGCCGGCGCAGGGCAAAGCCGGCAAACTTCGCGTCGCGCACGATGCCGACGATGCGGAATGTGCCGGCGTTCTGGGGCAGGTCGAGGCCAAAGTGCTGCTCCAGCGGATCTTCGTCACTTCTGAAGAAGCGTTTCACGAAAGCCTGGTTGACAATGGCAACTGCCTCGGTTGTTTCATTGTCGCTTCTGCTAAAGTATCGTCCGCGGATCAAGGCGACGCCGAGGTTCTGAAGATAATCCGCGCTCACGCGGTCCCAGGAGGCGCCCGCCTCCTCGCTCAGCTTAGGCGCCGGATGGCCAGACACCAGAACGAGTTCCCCCCAGTTGTCCGTCAGCGGGTTATATAAGGCCAGGCCCGATCCCATTAAGCCCGGCAAGCGATTCACGCCCTCTTCCATCCGCCGATAGAGCGATGCCAACTGTGGCAGGGTGTAAGCAGCCGGAGGCCGGTTCAAGGAAACCACCACACGGCCTTCCGTCAGAAACCCGAAATCCTGGTGCTCGAGCTTGTTGAGACTGCGCGCCAGCATGGTCGCACCCGCCACCAGCACGACGGATAGAGCCGCCTGCACGATGAGCAGCGCCTGGCGCGTAAGGGAAGAGCGATCACCCGTGCTCCGGCCCGCGCCGCGCAAGGCTTCGAGCGGATCCGTGCGGGTGGCAAACCAGGCTGGAGCCACGCCGAAGACGATGCCCGTCGCCAGGGCTACGGCAAAGGCGAACGCGAGGACCAAGGGCGACGGCAAAGCGCTGATGGGGAGGAAGTGTGAGCCTTGAAATGCCAAGGCTAGCAGCAGACGCCCGGCCAGTACGGCGACCGCGAGCCCCGCAATTCCACCAGCGATGGCCAGCAGGAACGCCTCGACCAGGGCCTGCCCTACAAGCTGGCGGCTGCTGGCCCCCAGCGCTAGGCGCAGGGCAGTTTGCCCGCGCCGCGCCACCGCGCGGGCCAGCAGCAAGTTCGCGACATTGGCGCAAGCGATCAGCAGCACCATGCCGCAGACCGCGAGCAGGATCTGGAGACTGCGACCGTACTCTTCCTTCATTTCCGCGACGCCCGCGCCTGCCGGAACCACGTTGATCACTTGTTTGGGGAGCATCCGAATCACGTCCGGCATCCAGTTGGCGGGATAGCCGGAATCATGTTGCATCCATTGCCGCAGGATACCGGTCAACCGCGGCGCCATTCCGGCGGTGGAAGCGCCCGGATGCAGGCGGCCGATTACTCGCAACCATGCGCCGACCGACTGATGCAGCAGTGCGCCATCGCCGGCGATGATGGGTTCCTGTTGCACGGGAATCCAGATGTCGGGCGGATTGCCGCGCAATGTTTCGCCAAAGAACCCCGGCGGGGTTACACCGATCACGGTGAACGGGTGTCCCTCCACGATGAACGTCGAGCCCACCACGGAAGGATCCGCGCCATATTCCGCCTGCCAGGTATGGTGGCTCATGACCGCAACCGGCGGAGCGGACGGCTGGTCGTCATCCGGGGAAAGCACGCGCCCACCCAACGCTTTCACGCCAAGCGTCGAGAAATAATTGCCCGTGACGTACTCCGAACGCAGCGGCTTGGCGGCGAGTCCGCTGCCCTCCCGCCGCACGCTCATGCGCGCCCCTCCTGCCTGAAATGCAGCCACTTCTTCGAATTCCGGCGTCTCTGCTTTCAGCCGCTGGTAGAGCGGAAAGGAGAACATTCCCCACCGGTCCTGCGGGCCGCCTTCCACGCAGCAATCGTCGCCGTCGCCGATACGGTACAGAAGCGCCGGGGCCGAAACGGGCAACGACCGCAGCATGACCGCGTGGATCATGGTGAAGATGGCAGTGGTTCCCCCAATTCCCAAAGCCAGCGTCAGTGTAGCGGCCGCCGTAAATACAGGCGACATCCGAAACTGCCGCAAGGTATACCGAAGAGTGCTGCGCAGGTTCTGCATCCGGGCCTCTACCCTTGTACGAAGTTCGGACGACTGTGCGTTCCGTGAAATACTGGCTTTTCGTCAAAGGTCGCGGCTGTCGCCAGCCTTCCGGTGTTTCGTGGGCTTGTCCGAGTTCCCAGTCCGCCATATCGCAATACTTCCGCTGGCCGGAAAGGTTACAAAGATCGAGTTGTCAGATCAAGGCTATACTTCGGTCTGCATTCGGGCGGAGTGCTGCCTTGCAAAAAGGAGGTATAAACGCCCATTCCTGAGACGTCGTGCCGATGAACTCACGTCCAGTCAGCGGGTTGGCGATGTTCTCCAGGATTAAGAACATTAGGTTGCGAACGCGCGGGGCACCCACGGGCAACTGTTTGAGGCTACGCGAGTTTCCCATGGCCGGCAAGCCACGGCCACGGAGTTTGCCGCCAGAACCGCTACAGAATCGCTACAGGCCCCCGAGAACGTTCGCGCCAGCGGCACCAATAAGGTCCGATTTCCGTTAGCGCTAGCACGTTTTCATGGAGTTACGGGGGTTTGCCAACCTTAGCCAACCACACGCGACGCGCCAGAAGACCAGCCCTCAAACAAAGGCCGCAAGAGGCACCGAGGTTTTGGCCCCGTTCGCGCACAGGTGCGCCCTGGCGCGCCGCTGGCGGTTGCCTGGCATGGTAGCGGCCTCGCGGCAACGGAGAAGCCCATAGCCGGCAGCGGAATCAGCACAGACGGCACATGTTTCCATCGTTCCTTCGAGAACCTATGCCAGCGCAGTGTCTGGTTGCGCGAACCCTCTTGAGTGGGTTCGACGAGCTTGCCAGCCTTCGCCAACTTCGCCTGGATGCGACGCGTCGTTCTGCCGGCCGCGCCGTACACTTACACCATTGTGCCCGCTCTGGGCGCCACCAATCCGACCGGGATCGAGTTGCAGCAGATTCGGCCGGGCGGCTCGGCGGTGCTGGATGAAATGCTGGTGGGCTGTGCGATCAAGGGATGGAAGCTGTCCGTCAAGAACTCGCCGGGCCGCGCCAGCGCCATGTGCTCGTGCTAGTGCGTCATCACCGGCCAGTACACCACTCCTAGCCGGATCACGCTGCCCGCCGTCATGACGCCGCACGAATTCAACGTCGGCATGATCAGCGCGTTGACGATCAATGGTATCAACTATCTCACGGGCGGCAGCGCCAAGCAGTTCGTCTCCATGGATGCGTCTTGGGAGAACAACTTCCGGCCGGGCTTCTTCCCCGGTTCCGGAACGCAGGATGGCTTCCAGATCCAGGGGCGATTCGAGTGGGGTGACCGAGCCTTCGCGGTGCAGTTTGTGGTGCGTGTCCAGGCCGGGTCCGAGGAGTATTCGAACCTGATCAACCAGACTACGGGAACCGCCACCATCACCTTCACCCGGTCAACAACTCTTTTACGCTGACCATCCAGAAGATGGGATTCAACGTCGCCGAGTTGTCGAACACCGATGGCATCGCCACTCTCCAGGTCACCGGCGTGCAACTCTATGCTCCGACCAATGGCCTGGTCACGGTAGCAATTACCACGCCCCAGGGGGGCATCTGCCAATAGGAGTCGCTCATGACCCTGCGGGCCACAACGCAGAATGAAAATAGCCGGCCGGGCGGCTCAACGTAGGTTCAACAACTTGCGGCTATTCTCGAAGGAATCGGGAATGACCGTGCCGGTCACAACGAGTAATGAAAATGGACGCGAGCGGGAGTAGTGTGATGATGGGGTGCATCCGGAATCAGGTCGTTTGTTTCAGTGGCGCTGCTAAGCCCGCGAAGGAGTCTGGCCGAGAAGCCTGGAGGCACAACGAATTGTCGCTGCTGTCAATGACAGCCAGCACGCGAGGGAGACTCTCAAATCAGAAGGCTTCCTCCGAAGGCATTCCCGGAGGGAGAACTATGCAAGTTGTTTATGCTCGTTGCGCGGGGTTGGATGTGCACCAGAAGACGGTGAGCGCCTGCATCAGCGTGTGTGGAGCCGACGGCAACAAACGCCAACAGGTGCGGGAATTCGGGACCTTCACGAGGGACTGTGAGTGGATTGCCGACCTACTCCAGCACGGATTGCTGAAAGGTAGTTTCGTGCCGCCCACCGAAATCCAGGACCTACGCGATTTGACACGCTACCGGGCGGAACTGCGCCAGAGTCAGAACCGGGTGGCTAACCGCCTCCAGAAGTTTTTGGAACAGGCCAATCTCAAGCTCAGTTCGGTCGCTTCCGATGCGCTGGGCGTGTCCGGTCGCAGGATGCTGGAGGCGATCATCGCCGGTCAAGACAATGCGGAACAACTGGCGCAGTTGGCGCGAGGGAGGTTGAAGAGCAAGGTGGCGGAACTGGAGCAAGCTCTAGCCGGACAGGCGCGGGATCATCATCGGCTTCTGCTGGACGAATGGAAGGCATTCGGGGAGCGGATCAAGCGCATCGAGGCGGGGATCGATAAGCGGATCCGCCCTTTTGAACAAGCTGTCGCCCTGTGGCAAACCATCCCCGGCGTGGACCGGGTGACAGCTTGCAATCTGGTGGCGGAGATCGGTGTGGATATGAAGCAGTTCCCCACGGCCCAACACTTGGCCTCGTGGGCGGCGTTGTGTCTGCGGTGCCGGGCGGCCCCTGGGCGCATTTAGGTAATCGAGAACCACTACAGTGCGCCTCCCGCATAACCGTGGTAAACTCAAAGGTGCCATACACTTGCGGAGGTGGCGGAATTGGCAGACGCACTAGCTTGAGGTGCGTAAAATGAGGGAACGCCACGGGCAAAGTTTTGAAGGGTACAGACTTTTCCCATAGCCGGCAACCCACGGCAACCGAGTTTCCCGTAGGAACCACTACAGATTCACTACAGCCGCCGCAGCGCGTCGCACGCGCCCTATTCGACCTGACATCAATGCAAGTTTCTGGCGCCAGTGACGGCCTAGTTGGCCTCAGGCGCTGTTAACCGATTGGTTATCGTTTCGAGTTCCGTTTGGGGAGCCAAATAATCCGACGACGATCTCTCTGTCCCTCCGGTTAACCTCGGGGCGGTATGGACTTGCCGGAAATGGCCAATACTGCGGGGAAAGCCGTTCTCTCAGAGACTGCCCGGAGTGCCCGCCATCCTGCCCAAGGCCCCTCTCCCGGGCCTTTTCGGGTGTGTCTCTCAGAATCTCCGCCGAGGGTGCGC
>Ga0326727_10008812_pt1 | contig 25309 bp, 18 predicted proteins | sample MB2enrmetagenome_FD_207643 | JGI IMG/M metagenome (GOLD analysis project Ga0326727, IMG submission 207643) | Lab enriched peat soil microbial communities from McLean, Ithaca, NY, United States - MB29MY | ecosystem: Environmental > Terrestrial > Soil > Wetlands > Peat | place: USA: New York... | reverse complement strand
GGTCCCGATCTCTCGCGTAATTCTCCCACCCGGCCTGAGCCTGTCAAGGCGCGAACCTTGCTCTGTGTTAAGCTTTTTTCTGCATTCCTGCCATGCCTGACGACCTCTACTATTTGCAGCTTGCTCTCGACGAAGCCCGCGCCTCTGCCGCCGCCGGCGAAATTCCCATTGGCGCCGTGCTTGTCCACAACGATGCCGTCCTCGCGCGCTCCGGCAATCGCACGATCCGCGATAATGACCCCACCGCCCACGCCGAAATCATCGTCATTCGGGAAGCCTCCCGTCTCCTCGGCAACTACCGCCTCGCCGACACTGTCCTCTACGTCACCCTCGAGCCCTGCGCCATGTGTGCCGGTGCGATCGTTCAGGCGCGGGTTCCCCGCCTCGTCTACGCCGCCGACGACCCCAAGGGCGGCGCCTTCCGTTCCTGCTTCGAGCTTCTTACCAGCCCCAAGCTGAATCACCAGGTCGAAGTCACCTCCGGCCTCTTGGCCGAAGACTCTACCGCCCTCCTGCAATCCTTCTTTGCCTCCCGCCGCTAATTCCCTCCCTCGCCTAGTGCCGTTCCAACTTGTTCCAGCAAAATCCCTTCGAGAATACTCGCTCCGTGTTCGCGTCAGATGCTTGGACCGTCATTTGGCCCAAATAGTTGGAACGGCACTAGTCGCCTCTCTCTTCTCATTGTGCTCGTTGATCTTCCGGCGAATCTCCTCCCTATCTCCGTAGCCAGCTTCAGGCGGTGTCTGCTAAAATGTCCTCAACGACCACTGCGGAGAGGTGACTGAGTGGTTGAAAGTACTCGCCTCGAAAGCGAGCGTACGGGGAACCGTACCGTGGGTTCGAATCCCACCCTCTCCGCCATGCTGTCCGTGGTCCCGGCCGGGCCGGGTTTTCGGCTGCGGGCTTGGACGCCCGCAAGGCGCGCCCCCCAACCTGAGCTGACACGCAAAAGTCTTTTCAATCTCACATAAACCCGGGCGATGAAACAGCCAATATCGCCTCTTCATAAGGCATGCACATGCTGGTCACTTAGCCGGAGCTCCTCATTGCCGGGGTTGCGCGACAAACATGCACATCACCGCGCCGAGTTCTCAATACGGAATCTTGTCAGGCTTATCCGCCCACGCGCGAAAACCCGCGAGTGCTTCCTCGCGCATCATCTGAATTGTGGGGATGCGGCGTCGCGAAGGGGGCTGTTTCAGCTCGCTGTAGAGGAATGAGTCGTCAAAACCGATTTTGGCTGCGTCCTCGTGGGTGTTAGCGAAATGGATGCGCGAAAGGCGGGCCCAATAGATGGCCCCAAGGCACATGGGACACGGTTCACAGGAAGTGTACAGCTCGCAATCTCTCAGTTCGAATGCGCCGAGTTTTTCGCAAGCCTGGCGAATGGCCAGGATTTCCGCATGCGCCGTTGGATCATGACTCGAGGTCACCTGATTTACGCCCTCGGCGATAATCTTTCCATCTCTCACAATCACCGCGCCGAACGGGCCGCCGCGCCCGGAGTAGACCGCCTCGATCGAGAGTTGAATCGCCCGAGCCATGAAAGGGTTGCTCATCGGTTGTTGCTACCACTCTTTCGTTCGTTATCCGCGTTGCAAGTCCGCGGTACGTCCTGTGTTTCCAAAAGAAGGCAAGCCGTACTCGCGCGCCGGGCAGCAAGTATAAGCCTAGAGAACCGCCAGCCAGCACTTTTTTCGTGTTGAATGATCGATTTTCGCGAGTTGAAAAACGATTGATATAAAGCTACCTTCTTGCCTCATTCTCAAGAGACTTTGCAGGTACCTGCTAATCACTACTCTCGCCGCTTGATCCTCATTAGCACACCCGATCCACATTATTGGGGTCACTGTGTAGCCAAAGAGCTGCGGATTTTGGCGTAGCCCGGCTTGATGACGGAGTAGATCAGATCGCAACGCTGATCATAGGGCAGGAAAGCGCTCTTCATCGCGTTGATGGTGATCTTCTCAAAGTCCTCTAGAGTAAGGCCCAAAGTTTCCGCCGCGGCCTCGAATTCCTTGGTCATGGAGGTGTCGCTCATCAACCGGTTGTCGGTGTTCAGGGTGACGCGAAATTTTGCCTGATAGAAAATCTTAAAGGGATGTTCAGACACGCTGGGTGCGGCACCTGTATGGACGTTGCTGAGCAGGCAGATCTCCAGGGGAATCCGTTTGTCGAGGACGTACTGCGCGATGTCGCCCAATTTCACGGCCTTGCCGTCCACGACGGCGATATCATCGATTAACCGTGTCCCGTGTCCGATGCGGTGCGCTCCGCAGTATTGAATGGCCTGCCAAATCGATTCTTTCCCAAATCCCTCGCCGGCATGAATGGTGATGTTGAAATTCTGCCGTTGAATATAGTGAAACGCGTCCACGTGCTTTTTGGGAGGATACCCGCCCTCCTCACCCGCCAGATCGAAGCCCACAACTCCCCGCTCGCGAAAGTCAACGGCAAGTTCGGCCATTTCCAGCGACACGTCCATATTGCGCATCGCGCAGATGATTAGCCCGCAAGAAACTCCAAAGTCCTTTCGACCCCGCTCCAGGCCCCTTAGCACGGCGGAGACCACCTGCTGGTGGGTTAATCCTCTCTGGGTATGAAAAATAGGAGCAAAGCGAGTCTCAAAATAGACCACGCCGTCGCGGCTTAGGTCTTCCGCTTGTTCGTAAGCCACCCGCTCGAGTGCCTCTTCAGTCTGCATCACCGCGATCGTGTGCACAAACCCTTCCAGGTACTTTGGCAAACTGCCCTGGTTCGCCCCCTGGTGGAACCAACGCGCCAGTTCTTCCGGATCTTCCGTGGGGAGCTGGTTATATTCCAGGCTTCTCGCCAACTCAATTACCGTTTTCGGCCGCAACACGCCGTCCAGATGCTCGTGCAACAGCACCTTGGGGAGACTCTTCAATACCCCGTGATCCAGCTTCATGGAGGCCTCCGGTCTACTCATTCGCCGCGACCACCGCCACAGGATAAAACGCTGTCGACTCTTCGAGGGGCGGCCCCGCAGCGGTCCCGCTCCCGAATCGAGATTCTGGCGAGAATAGTAGCATGCGTCCCATGATGCTTCGAGAAATGACTGCGATCTATGCCGTCACGCATTAGCCCGACCCCGCCTCTTACGCCAAACTGCGGGCCGTGCGCCTCGCGTGCGGAGTTCCAGGGGCGATTCCGGAACGCGGCGGTGGAAATGCTACCGGTCGCCGAGACGGCGAACCAGGATTATTGCGTGTTCGCCATTCACCCTCACAGAATACAAGGCCAGAATGGGGTTCTCAGGAAAGCTGAGAACCCCGCCCTGGCCACTCGCTTGTGCCGTTCCAACTTGTTCCAGCAAATCCCTTCGAGAATACTCTCTCCATGCTCGTGCCAGATGCTTGGACCGTCATTTGGCAGAAATAGTTGGAACGGCACTAGTTGTCTCAGAAGGTGAGGCGCAGAGCCATTTGAATCTGGCGAGCGCTGCCGATGGTTTTGTTGACGTTGCCCAAGCCAAACGGGCAGTTGTAGAACCCGTTGACTTGATTTGCCGTGCCGCATCCGGTGGGCAGAACAGGCAGGCCTGTACCAACTGTTGGAAAGCCATTGTAATACTGGTTTTGCGAGACGTCGTCGATGGGTATATCGAAGCTGGGGGTGTTGGTCACGTTGAACACATCAAAGCTGAACTTCAGGTTCGTGCGTTCCGTGAGGCTGGTGTCCTTGACAAAGGAAACGTCCAGGCGGCGCTGCCACGTTTGCCTGAAAATGTTGCGCTGTCCAGTGGTGAAATTGGTTTCGTACGGGTCGTTCATGGGAATTGCGCCACCCAATGCACCGGGCTGCAAGATCGGAATCGAGAAGCAGGGAGCATAGAGCGCGGGAAGGCCGGGCGTCGCGCCGTTTTGTCCAGTCACGGCCTGTTTCAGGGTGCAGCCCGACTTGATGGGAACGACTGGGTTGTTAATGCCGTCATTGACGCCGTAAAAGAGGCTGCCAACTGCACCGGTGTAATCAATCACGCTAAACGGCTGGCCGCTCTGGTAAATGCCGACCCCTTCAAGGGCCCAACCGTTGGTGAAACGCCCCTTGATGGAGCTGGAATCCGCCGTGAATTTAGGCAATTGGTAACCGAAATTAAAGTTAAAAACGTGGGTGCGATCGAAGTCCGATGTCCCATACGCATCCCGCAAGTTGAGCGGATTGTTCCCGTTATAGAACAGTCCAAGCCCGCTCTGCTCGTCCGTCGCGTGCGACCACGTATAGGAGAAGCCAACCTGCAAACCGTGACTCAGGCGTTTTTCGACGTGCGTCTGCAGCGCGTTGTACATAGAAATGCCCGAGGCTTCGTAGCTCAACGACTCCGAAGAATAACCTACGTAGGGAACGCGTAAATCGACGTTGCCGCCTTCATACGTGCTGAGGTAATTGCCCGGAGAGACCGAAGGCTGGCCGGGAATGCTCGGCAGGGCTATGGGAGTGGGAGTGGCGCTGTTGGTTTGGAGGGTGTAGCCGTAACTGTAGTACTGCCCGTTGATGGGATGCGAAGGCGAAGCGATCTGCGCCTGGTTGAAGGGCACGGGAATGACAAGATGACGCCCCAGGTTGCCGACGTAGCCGATCTGAATCAAGAGGTCGTTGCGCGGCTGCCACTGAATGTCTAGCGTGTTGTTAATGGTGTAGGGTAGCTTGTTCTTGCGGTCGTACACGGCAATTGCAAAAAGTTGATACCCTTCTTCTATCTCCGATACGGTGGGCAGATAATTGATGATGTTCGCGGGATTGCCGGTTGGAGGAGCCTGAGGGCTGTTGCCCCACGGATAGGATAGCGATCCTCCCTGTCCAGTAATGTTTGGCGCGGTGCCGACCTGCCCTGGATCGCAGGTAGGTATGTAATTCTGATACGGGGTCGTCAACGATTGGCATACTTGCGAGTTGACGAACGGAGGCGACTGGTTCACTCCAAAAGGGCCGCCGGTGATGACTCCGGCCGCAAAGCCGGGGGAAAAATACGAAAAGAGCTCGCCGCGATCGTAGTAGATGCCGGTTCCCGCGCGGACCACCACTTTGTTGTGAAACATTTCCGGACTCCAGGCTATCCCGAGGCGTGGCGCAAATCCCCACTGGCGCCCGGTGAGAGTCGAGTTGCTGACTCCCTTAGTGGGATACTGCTTGTTGTTTCCGGCGATGATGAATCCGGTGGATGTGACCTCACTGCCGTCGAACGCGTACTGGGAGGGATCGAAATTGTAGATGCGGCCGTACTTCTCCGTCAGCCCCCCGTTCCAGTCGTAGCGCAGCCCGAGGGTCACATTGAGGTTGGATCGCAACTGGTATTTGTCCTGAAGATACAGCCCGGTCTGCCCGGCGCGGTAGTAGCGGTTCGCATCCCCTTGGAGGTAGGCCGAGGTCACGAAGCCGTTGGAGGTGTAGGGAGTGATCTCGCCCAGCAAGAACTGGGAGAAATCCACAACGCCAATATTGCCGGTGTTCGTTCGCCGGTCGCGCGTGTCCAACTGCGTGTAGGCATAGCTACCGCCGAAGGTGATAGTGTGTTTACCCTTTGTCCAGATTGCGGTGGCCGACGGCATGAACCGGTTTTGGAATACGCCGGTGAAGGCGCCTTGGGAGGCCGAGCCTTGACCGATGGAGAGAGCGGCATCCGCGACCGGAGCGGGATAAGCGCAATTCGGGTTGGAATTGGGACAACCCGTATTGTAGGTGGCTGTGTTCCCGAAGTCGTCCACGATGGTGATGCCTGGGAAAATATTGGACCCGAACGTGTCGATACCCACGGACGACGTTCCGAACGGTATGGCCGATGGTCCGAACGGTTGCGCAATGGTGCTGTAAACCTTCTCCCGGATGAATCCAAACGTCTCGCTGACACTAAGATTCGATCTAAGGGTTTGCGTGTTGCCGATGGAGAACACCTGGCTGCCCGCATCCAGGTGCTGAGCGAAGCCAGCCACGCTGGAATACGCATAAGGTGCGATGGTCGGATCGTGCTGGTAGTAATACTTCAGCGCCACGGTATCTTTGGCGGTGGCGTTCCAATCCAGGTCCGCCACCCCTTGGTCCGCGGTGAACAGGGCTGTGCCCGGCACAATCGCATTTTCCGGGAAGTTTACGGTCGGCGTCTGCCCGTCAGCCGAGGGGATCAGGTATTGGCCGTTCGGGAGTTTGTAGTTGAGCAGCGCGTAGGCGACGGGACTGATATCGCCTGGAGTATTGCTAACCACGGGGTTCACTGTGGCAGGGAAGTTGCCATTTACCACGGCGGCCAGCCCAGCCGCGCTACGGTCATCCGTCAGGCCCGCGGGCACGGTGATGCGAGAGAGCCCAATTTCCTGGTCGGAGCTGTGAATGTGCTGGTAACTGATGAAGCCGAAAAGTTTATCCTTGATGAGCGCACCGCCCAGTGTTCCCCCAAGCTCGACGCGGTGTAATTCGGGATTTTTTTCATCCGCGGGAATGTTGGGGTCGGCATTGAAGAAGAAAGGCGCGGCGTTCAGTGCGTTGGTGCCGCGGTGAACGTAGGCGGAACCGTGGAGAGCATTGGTGCCCGAGGCCGTGCTCATGTCGATGTGCGCGCCGCTGGTAGAGCCTTGTTGCGCGTCGTACATCGAAGTGTTGACGCGGAGTTCCTGGATGGAATCCGGGGCCGGCGTGGGCAGAGCCTGACCGATGGCCAGATAGGGAGACGCGGTGCTCTGGATAATAGCGGCGCTGCTGCTGGCGGCGCCACTTACGCCGGTGTTGTTCACCACGCGGGCGGATGCCACCTGGCTGGTGCTCTTGCCGTTGAACAGGTTGCTGGCATCCACTCCGTTCAGCAGGAAACTGTTGCTGGTATCGCGCTGGCCATTGGCCCAGATGGGTTGGTTGCCCAATCCGCTATTCGCGCCCGTGCCGCTGGGCAGTTCGGCGTTGACGCCGGGAGATAAGATCGCCAGGCTTGTAAAACTGCCGGTGGACAGCGGCACGGACTCAATCTGGCCCGTTTCCAGAATGTAACCGTTGGTGGTGTCTTCGGCGTTCATCAGCGGCGCCGCCTCGACCGTCACCGTCGTGCCTACCAGTCCCACCTTCAACGTCGCATTCACCGTGGCGGTGCGGTCGGCTTGCACGGGCACGGCAGGAATCTTAAGAGTCTCAAATCCCTCGTGCGTGAACGTGAGAGAGTAAGTGCCAATGGGGAGGTTCACAAATTCATAGCTGCCCACGCTGTTCGTTTTCTGCGTGCGCGTCAGTTTGGTGGCGTCCGCGACAAGGGTCACCTGCGAATCGATGATTGCCCCGCCCGAGGTGTCTGTCACTGTCCCCGTGATGCCGCCAAGAGTCTGCTGTGGAAATAAACCCGGTGCAAGAAGAAGCGTAAAACAACAAAAAAGGCAGGATGCAAACAGGAAGGAAAGAAATCTGCCTGTAGTCTTGGTCATTCGGTGATGCCTCCAAACGTCTCTCTAAACGCACATGGCTCCAACCGTTATCCACAGGTAGACCAAGCAGCTTTTTTTTTGAATGAACTCGATCTCCTCCGCTTGGCCCCTCTGTCGAACAAATCGTTGCGAGGAAATTATTCCAAATAGAAGCGAACCGCAACTCAAACTTTAGTTTTCCACAATTCATTTTTTTGTTTCATGCCGCAAGGCTGCTTTTGCGCGGGAATCCTCGAGGAACTGGCGAGGATGCGGCTTTTCGGATGTTCAGCGTGGCCGGAATCGTACCGCTTTTGCTGGCACAGCCTGACGCTGAAGCGCGACTTTAGTCCTCAGCCCAATGCTGGTTTCCGATTCCGTACCCTCAGGAAGAACCACGACATCCCTGCTGCAAGGTACGCCAGATAGATATAGGGAAGCTTGCCGTACGGTCCCTCCGGAACGGGATACAGGTTTCCCACAAGGGCCAGCAACATGGCTAAACACGCCAGCCAGGGAATAATCTGTGCTCCGGAGTGGTAGGCGCCGTGTTGTTTCAAATAACCCGGCAGGGCAGCGCTCACCAGCGCGTAAGTCACGATGAAGCCGTAGGTTGCGAGCGAGCCCATCCAACCATACACGTCCAGGCCGCTGGCGCCGCGCACCGCCAGAATCGCCACTGGGAGGACCGCGGCGGCACCGGTAACCACGATCGCCAAGCTGGGTGTTTCGTTGCGCACATGCGTTTTCTGAAGCGAGCCGTGCGCAAGCCCGTTGTGGGACATCAGGAGGAGTACTCTAGCGGCCGCTGTGACGCAAGCCAGTGTTCCCGCAAACATGCTCACCAATGCCCCAATATCGATCAGCAGACCGAGTATGGGAAGCCCGCCAACCTGCGCCAGCACACGCATCGGCGCCTGGCTTGTACCCAGATCCTGCCCCACGCTGCGCAATCCCAGCACTTCGGCGTAGGCACAAGCCGTGAAGATAGCCCCGGCGAGAAGGGCACTCTGGATGACCGCGCGGGGAATTGTTCGCAGAGGATTGCGCGCTTCTGCACCGAGTGTGGTGGCGCTCTCGAAGCCCGCAAAACTGAACAGCGCCAGTACCAGGCCCAGCCGCAGGCCGCTGCCGCTCATGCCGCGCAGTTGCAATTGGTGCCAGTCCAGGTGCCAGCCATGCCGCACGAGAACCAGCACCACCACGATCAAAATAAACGAAACGGAAACTGCTTCGATCCACAACATCAGCCGTGCCGAAATTTTCACGTCGCGCCAGGCAATCCAGATGGAGATGGCTGTCACCAAAAGGGCGAGGAATGCGGCCGAAGTGCCGTGGCCCGTGGCGTCGCGTAGCAAAAGGTTTCCGTAGTGGTAGAACCCCCCGATCACGCTCGATCCCGTCACAATATAGGCCAGCAGCAGGCTCCAGGCTGCGGTGGCTCCAAGCGACGGCGGAAGGATCATCGAGGCGTACGTGTAAAGCGACCCCGGCGAAGAAGAGTAGCGCGCAAATTTACTTACACACAGCGCTACCAGCAGAATGGCGGCCGTTGCCAGAACGTATGCGAACCACGTGCCATTGCCGGCGAGCGCGCAGACCAGGGGAATGGTTGCTACCGGAGTCGTGGTCGGCGCGATTGTGGAGACCGACTGTGCCAGCGTCTCCAGCGGCGACAGCACTTCGCGCCGCAATCCATAGCCCGCTGCTTCCGTCTGCGTTTGTGCCATATTCCGGATGTGGCTCCGTTCTTCTTTTCTTTGCCCAAGCGGAGAGTAAGTGCGGTTACGATATAGGCTCCGCTCACTTGACACAAGGGGCTTGTAACTCGCCGATGAAGAATTCTTGCATTAAACTTTCGATTTGAAGGTGCGGAAATACCGCTCGCGCTCCTCTTGCTGCCCGGTTATCTCATTTGTCTTCAAGAAAAGGAGGCCGCTACGAGGGGCTGTAAGAATACAGTGCTGGATTTCTTAGCACGCCTGAGTCAGGAGAAAACATGACCTCGACACCGGACTACCGTTCCATGCTCGCCGTCGCCTTCGCGGAAGCGCGCCTTGGCCTGAAGGAAGGCGGCATTCCCATCGGTGCGGCCATTTTCGACGAGACAGGCAAGCTGATCGGCGCGGGGCACAATCGCCGCGTGCAGCAAGGCGATCCCTCCGTGCACGGAGAGACGGACGCGTTCCGAAATGCGGGCCGCCAAAGAAGCTACCGCAAACTGATCATGGTGACGACGCTCGCTCCGTGCTGGTATTGCAGCGGTTTGGTGCGCCAGTTTGGGTTCGGCACCGTGGTGGTTGGCGAAAGCAGGAACTTTCAGGGGGGCACCGAGTGGTTGCGTTCCCTGGGCGTACAGGTGGTCGATCTCGACTCGCAGGAATGCGTCGCGCTGCTTGCCGATTATATTCGCGCGAATCCCGCCGTGTGGAATGAAGACATCGGGGAAGAATAAGCCAGCGAAAAAGGGCGACTGTCCAGTGGAATTTCTTGGACACATGCTATAGTCTGACGCCTCGTTCCGGTTATCCAAGAGGATGGAACGCACACAGATCGACGCGTCCCTCTGGACCAGGAGGATAAGTTGACGGATATTCAGCAAGGACCGACACATGCGAATACCCTCGACGAACTTTTGCCGCCGCTGACGCGCAACGAAGCCGCCGTGGAAGCGGCACGATGTTTGATGTGCTACGACGCGCCCTGCACGCACGCCTGTCCCACGCACATAGATATACCCAAGTTCATCAAGAAAATTGCCACGCAAAATTTGCGCGGCTCCGCGCGCGCCATCCTGGAGTCCAACCTGCTCGGCGCCACCTGCGCGCGCGTGTGCCCGGTGCAGGAATTGTGCGAAGGCGCATGCGTCCTCGGCACGGAACACAAGCCCATCGCCATCGGCCGGCTGCAGCGCTATGCCATGGACTTTGCTTATGGAAAGGGCATGGACCTTTTCCAACCCGCGAAAACCACGGGCAAAAGCGTGGCGGTCATCGGGGCCGGCCCCGCGGGCCTTTCCTGCGCGGGCGAACTGGCGAAGCGCGGGCACAGCGTGACGCTATTTGAAAAGCGCGACCTGGCGGGCGGTCTTTCGACCTACGGCATCATCGGCCTTCGCGAGCCGGTCGAAGTGGCGCTGGCGGAAGTCACGATGATCGCAAAACTTGGCGTCACGCTGGAAACCGGCAAGGAGTTCGGCACAAACTTCACCCTGGCCGATCTGAATGCAAACTTTGGCGCCGTATTTCTGAGTGTGGGCCTGGGCGTCACAACGTCCTTGGGCATTCCCGGCGAAGAGCACATCATCGATGGATTGGACTACATCGAACAGAGCAAATTGGACGCTCCCAACCTCGTGATCGGCCGAAATGTCGTGGTCATTGGTGCGGGCAATACCGCGATTGATTGCGCCACGATCGCCAAGCGGCTCGGCGCGAGTCAAGTCACGGTGATCTATCGACGCTCGGAGAAGGAAATGACTGCGTACGCCCACGAGTACGACTTCATCAAACGGGAAGGCGTGCGCTTCTCTTTCTTGACGCAGCCTGTGCGCGTGCATGTGGAAAGTGGGTCGGTGAATGCGCTGGAATGCTTGCGCATGAGCTTAGGGCCGGCGGATGCCTCCGAGCGTCCTTGGCCGCAACCTGTCGCCGGATCGGAATTCCTTCTTCCCGCGGACCAGATTGTGAAGGCCATCGGGCAGGAAAAACCATCCATTGCTTCTCACCTGAAACTCAAAACCGAAAAAGGATTCATCCAGGTGGACGCAAATTTCGAAACGAGTTTGACTGGCGTTTATGCCGGGGGAGATTGCATCCGCGCGCGCGGCGCGGCCTCCACCGTGATGGCAGTGCAGGATGGCAAGCTGGCCGCGCAATCGATCCATGAAAGGTTGGTGGCCCGTGGCTGACCTGAGTATCAACTTCGCGGGGATTCGCTCGCCGAATCCTTTTTGGCTGGCCTCCGCGCCTCCCAGCAATTCCGGTTTGCAGGTGCATCGCGCGTTTGAAGCGGGCTGGGGCGGCGCCGTGTGGAAGACCATCGGCCCACCGGTGCTGAATGTTTCCAACCGTTACGGCGCATGGCATTACGGCGGCCAGAAAATGCTGGCCATCAACAACGTCGAGCTGATCTCCGACCGCCCGCTGGAAGTGAATCTTCATGAGATTGCGGAAGTGAAACGCGCCTGGCCCGATCGCGCCGTCCTCGTCTCCGCGATGGTGGAGTCCAAGCCGGAAACGTGGCACGACATCATTCGGCGCATCCAGGATACCGGCGCCGACGGGGTCGAGTTGAACTATGGGTGTCCGCACGGCATGAGCGAGCGCGGCATGGGCAGCGCCGTCGGGCAAGTGCCGGAGTACTGCGAACAGATTACGCGTTGGGTCATGGAAGTGGCCAGGATTCCCGTGATCGTCAAGCTCACGCCAAACATCTCGGATATCGTGATGCCGGCGCGCGCCGCAGTGGCGGCCGGCGCGAACGCGCTGTCGCTCATCAATACGCTCAATTCCATCATCGGCGTCGATCTTGACACGCTCGAAATCACGCCCAACATCGGTGGCAAAGGAGGCCACGGCGGCTACGCCGGCCCGGCCGTGAAACCCATCGCCCTGAATATGCTGGCGGCGCTGGGAAAAGACCCCGTGGTGGGTGGTTCCAAGCTGCCGATCTCCGGCATGGGCGGCATTTCCACGTGGCGCGACGCCGCGGAATTCCTGCTGCTCGGCGCCAGCAGCCTGCAGGTTTGCACCGCGGTGATGCACTACGGTTTCCGCATCGTGGAAGACCTGTGCGACGGCTTGTCCAACTGGATGGACGAAAAAGGCTTTGCGAGGATTTCCGAGGTGACGGGCCGCAGCTTGCACCGCGTCTCCGACTTCAATGATTTTGACTTGTCGTTTCGCGCCGTCGCGCGCATTGACCAGCAGAAGTGCATCCGCTGCAATCTTTGCTACGTCGCTTGCAACGATACGGCCCACCAGTGCATTGACCTGATGGACAAGGATGGGCGTGTCGTTCAGCCGCACTCTTATGACGTTCGCTCGAATGGCAAGGAAGAAGCCGTGAACACGCGTCCCAGCGTCCACGTTCGCGAAGAGGATTGTGTGGGCTGCCGCCTCTGCTATAACGTTTGCCCCGTGGAAGACTGCATCCGTATGATGGAAGAACCGTCCGGGAGGCAGCCAGTTACCTGGGCGCAAATCTCCGAGTCGCACCAGGAAGTCACCGAGGACTGGGAGAAAATGAAAAAATATCGCGAAGAGATGGGCATTCATATTCACTGAGGATGATGTGCCGCGTTAAGGGAGTGAATCATGGCTCTGCTGATCCGAAATGGCGAGATTGTGACGGTGGGCTCGCGTGTCCGGGCGGATATTCTTGTCGACAACGAAACCATCACGCGCATTGGCAAAGATCTCGAAGCGCCGCCGAACGCCGAAATCATCGACGCCACCGGCAAGCTCGTCTTTCCAGGCTTCATCGATCCCCACGTGCACATTTATCTGCCGTTCATGGCGACGTTCGCCAAGGACACCCATGAAACGGCCAGCATCGCGGCGCTCATCGGCGGAACAACCACGTACATCGAGATGTGCTGCCCCAACCGCAACGATGATGCGCTCGAAGGCTACCAGCTTTGGAAATCGAAAGCCGATGGCAAGAGCGCTTGCGACTACGCCTTCCACATGTCGGTAACCAAGTTTGTGACGGAAACGGAGTCCCAGTTGCGCCAGGTTGTCGCCGACGGCACCCTCTCGTTCAAAATCTTTCTCGCTTACAAAAACTTTTTTGGCGTTGACGACGGCGAACTGTACCAGACCCTCGAACTTGCCAAACGCCTCGGCGTGATTGTCACCGCGCATTGCGAAAACGCGGAACTCGTGGCGCGTTTGCAGCAGAAGCTGCTCGCGGAAGGCAAGACCGGGCCCGAATGGCACGAGCCCAGCCGCCCCGAATCGGTCGAAGCCGAAGGCACCGGCCGTTTCGCAACGTTCCTGGAAAACACGGCAGCCACCGGCTATGTGGTGCATCTCTCGTGCGAAAAGGCGTTGCATGCCGCGCTGGCCGCGAAATCGCGAGGCGTGAAGATTCATGTGGAGTCCGTGTTGCCGCACTTTTTGCTCGACAAGTCTTATGCCGAACGGCCCGGGGTCGAAGGCATGAAGCACGTGATGTCGCCGCCCTTGCGCGCGAAGCACAATCAAACCGCGCTTTGGAACGCGCTGGCACTCGGTTCCATCGATACCGTCGGAACGGATCACTGCCCGTTCGACACGGAGCAGAAACTTCTCGGCAAGGATTCTTTCGTCAACATTCCCAACGGCATTCCCGGAATCGAGGATCGCGTCAATCTGCTGTATACGCATGGTGTGAAGCGCGGACGCTTGGATCTGGACCGCTTTGTCGACGCGGCCAGCACGCGCGCCGCGAAACTTTTTGGGCTTTTCCCGCGCAAGGGCACGATCGCCGTGGGCAGCGATGCCGACCTGGTTGTTTACGATACAAATTTCCGTGGCGTGGTCTCCGCGAAAACGCAGCACGTCAATAACGACTACAATGGCTTCGAAGGCATGGAGATCGAAGGCCGCCCGACGGTCGTAACCGTGCGCGGGAAAGTCCAGGTCCGCGACGGCAAGTTTATCGGCGAGCGCGGCCGTGGCAAAATGTTGAAGCGCGAGCCGATTTATCTTTAACTGAACACCTATGAGCCTCAACCCCAAACGCACGGTTGCCGAATTGCAGGAGCTTCGCGCCCTTACCGGCGACGAAAACGGCGCGCAGCGCCTCGCCTGGACGGACACCTGGCTGAAAGCGCGCGATTGGTTCGCCGCAAAGGTCAAAGAACTTCCCGTTGAGCAGCACTACGACGCGGCGGGCAACAATTGGGTCACACTGCCGGGCGGATCCGGGAAATCGTTGTTGATCGGCGGGCATCTCGATTCCGTGCCTAATGGCGGTTGGCTCGACGGCGCGCTCAACGTGCTCGCGGGCCTCGAAGTGTTGCGCCGGATCGCCACGGAATTCCACGGCCGACCTCCGGTTACCGTCCGCCTTGTGGATTGGGCCGATGAAGAGGGCGCGCGCTTCGGCCGCAGCCTCCTTGGATCCTCGGCGTTCGCCGGAACACATTCCATCGAAGCGGATCGCAGCCGCACCGATCGCGATGGCGTGAAATTGGAAGATGCGTTGCGCCGTTGCGGCGTGGAGATCGACCATTTCCCGGACGCCCGGAAAGAACAAAAGAACGCCGGTGCCTATCTCGAATTGCACATCGAGCAAGGCCCGGTGTTGGAGCGCATGGGATTGCCGCTCGGCGTAGTTCTCGGCACAAAAGGCGTGGAGCGGCACATCATCACCTTTCACGGCCAGGAGGCGCACTCCGGTTCGACGCCCATGAACGCGCGGCGCGATGCCCTCGCCGCAGCAGCAAAGCTGGCGCTCGATATCCGCACGATCGCCGGCAAACACGAAGACGCGGTCTGCACCATGGGCAGCGTCAAAACATTCCCGGGAATCGTTACGGCTGTCGTGGGCCGCTGCGAAGTCACGCTGGACCAGCGCGATCTCGACGCCAACATTCTTGCCCAGATGTACCGCGAAGCCCAGGAAGCCAGCCGCCGGTTCGCTGCCGAGGAGAGTTGCACGGTGAACTGGTCGCGCCTCTGGAGCATCGAACCCGTGCCGTTTCATCCGCACCTGCTGGATCTGTGCGAACAGGCTGTTCGGGAAACCTCGGGCACTTCGCATCGCATGCCCTCGGGTCCGCTGCACGACGCGGCGGAAGTTTCGCGCGCGGGAATCCCCACCGTCATGATGTTCGTGCAATCGCTCAAAGGCATCAGCCACAATAAAATTGAAGACACCAGGGAAGAGCATCTCGAAATGTCCGTCGTGGCCCTCGATCGCCTGGCGTCCAAAACGATGGACTGGATTCTGAAGCAGCACTAAAGCCCGCGAAATTTCCAGGAAGGATATACAGCAGATGGATTCTCATTCCCGCAAAGTGGTGCAAGAAAACCGCGACTACACCATGTTTTCCTGGTCCGTGCAGGGTGCCTCCAATCCAATTCATATGAAACGCGGACAGGGCGTTTGGTTCTGGGACGGGGATGACAATCGCTGGCTGGACTTCAGCTCGCAGCTCATCAACTTAAACGTCGGCCACCAGCACCCCAAAATGCTGGATGCCATCAAAAAACAGGTTGACGAGCTCTGCTTCGCCGGACCGGGGTTCGCCACGGAGCCGCGTGGCTTGCTTGGCAAGAAGCTCGCCGAAGTCACCGGCCTCGCGAAAGCCTTCTTTACACTGGGCGGCGCCGAAGCCAACGAAAACGCCATGAAAATCGCCAAGCTCTTCACCGGCCGCGACAAAATCATTACGCGCTATCGCTCCTATCATGGCGCCACCATGGGCTCGATGAGCGCTTCCGGCGATCCGCGGCGCTGGCCCATCGAGCCGGGCATTCCCGGCATCGTTCGCGTTTTCGATCCCTACTGCTATCGTTGTCCGTTCGGACAAAAAGTGGAAACATGCTATCGCGAATGCGTTTCGCATATCGAAGAAATCATCCAGATGGAAGACCCGAACACGATTGCCGCGATTCTCGTGGAAGGCATCACCGGCTCCAACGGCTTGCTCGTTCCACCCGACGATTACTATCCGAAACTCCGCGCCCTCTGCGATAAATACGGCATTCTGTTGATCGACGACGAAGTCATGAGCGGATTCGGCCGCACCGGCAAATGGCTTGCCACGCAACATTACGGTATCCGTCCGGATATTGTGAGCTGCGCCAAAGGACTGACGAGCGGCTACCTTCCCCTCGGCGCCGTGCTTGTCTCCGATGCCATCGCCAGGCACTTTGAGACGCACATGCTCTGGGCCGGACTCACCTACAGCGGCCATCCCGTTTGTTGCGCCGCTGCTGTCGCCAATCTCAATCTCTACGAGGAAGAGCAAATCTTCGCCAACGTCGAGCGGCAAGGGCTTTATCTCGCTTCGCGCCTCCAAGCCATGAAACAGAAATATCGCTGCGTCGGCGACGTGCGCCACAAAGGACTCTTCAGTGTCCTTGAACTCGTGAAAGACAAGGTCACGCGCGAGCCTCTGGCGCCATTCAATGGCAATAGCCCGGAGATGAGCAAGCTCGCCGGTCACTTGAAGAGCAAGCATCTCTACGCGTTCAGCCGTTTCAATATGTTGTGGGTTTGCCCGCCACTCATCATCAACGAGGAGGAGCTCCGCCAGGGTCTGGACATCGTGGAAGAAGGCTTAGCCTTAGTGGATGCTGCGTTAGCTCCGGCTTCCGGCGCACAACCTGCGCCGGTTCTGGCGCAAAAGTAGAACTTCGCCAGCGCATGACGCACATTCGTTGCGCAGAACCACAAGAGATGGCCCGATGCTGACGATGGCGCTCCTCAAAAGGGGAATCGCACCGAGCATATGGCAATGTGGTTTGTGGGGTGGAATGACGTCACGGCGATTTCGTATCCGCCGCCGACGGTGAATCCGAGACGATGCCAAAGGTGGAACTTCCCGAGCACCACGCCCGGCGTGAGGTATACGACCGTGTTGCCGTTATGCTCGCCTTGGTAATAGTGGACGAAATTGACTTCCGTTTCAGGCCAGATTTTCTTGTAGATGTGGTACTGAAACGCGTTGTTCCAAGTCAGATTGCGTCCGATGGTCTCCTCGTTTCCGGTGGGCAGACTGATCCCCAGCGTTCCTTGCACATCGAAATCCCGGAAGCCCTTTCCGTAGGCAATCGTAGGCGTGATTACCGGATTTGGCTGGCCTTGCGTGTACTGTCCCGTGGGAACACTCATTTGGAAGAAAGCCGTCAGTATGTAGTTTCCGTGCTCCTCGTTTTTCGCGAGGATTCGATATTTCACCAGGAACTGCCAATCGCCGAATCCGTCTTTGGAATCCGGGTTGTTCACGATGTAGGGAGGGATGGCCAGGATGACCTCGAACTTTTCCGCCGGAATGATTTCCAGACCCTTGCTCACGCCGTAGTTGTCCGTAACGACGCCGCTATTGTGAGGCTGCGTTTGAATGTCATACCGAAACTCCTGTTCGAGCCGGGGCGTGATCGTGGCGAGGGGAGTAATCCAGTGGGGCTGCTCGCTTTGCGTTCCGGATACCATGGTGAACCAATCCTGGAAGAAACCGTCCGGCTGATTCGCGGTTCCGGTAGGCGTGGAATCGGGCGGCGGCGTGGCTGTCGTTTGTGCCTTCAGGTTGGCTGCGAAACAGAGCGCCGCAAGGCCCAACAAAAATGCGATCGACCGAATTCTCACTGCTCTCCTCCTGTGGCACGCCAAAGAACGTCCAAAATCAAGCGGCGATCCACGAGGCAGGTGAATTTATACCAATCAATACGATAAGTCAAAACGAATTATGACGATTACGGTGTGCGGAAAGCGACTGGGGGAGAGCAGCGGGAGATTACACTCGAAGCGCTCTGGTTATGCCAAGCCGAAGCTTATCCTGGGCTTCGAAGGGCCCCGGAAGAAAGTTTCCGCGGCGTCCGTCGGGATTCTGTCAGAGATACTTGATCAGTACAACTTCGTTGCGGGCCTCGTTGTAGACCAACTCATCCACCATCTGTTTCGTAAGCAGTAATCCCAGACCTCCGGGCCGCAGACCCTTCTCTTCGCGTGCTTGCTCATGGGCCAGCGGATCATCGTCGGGGTTGTTGATCGCAGCGTGCTTGATCTCCTCGAGTTTGAAGCCGGGGCCGGGATCGTCCATGCGATACATCAACATTTTGTTCGTGCGAATGTAGGAGATGCGCACCTTGAGGTTCGGATCGAGATGCCCGCCCCACTCGATGGCGTTGTTCAGCAGTTCGCGGAAGGCGTAGCCGACTTTTTCCATGACGTCCGGAGGAAGATCGGTCTCCAGGAGATTCAGAAAGCTCTGCACGCGGTTGACCACCGAGCGTTCGCACGGCACCAGGAGTTCGACCCAGTGAGGCTTGGCGGAAAGGACTTCGATGGGGGGCGTGGCCGGATGCGTGGAGAGCGCATTTTCGACGACCGCGTGGAGGCTTTCGGCGTCGAAAGGCTTGCTGAGGAACTGGTAGACGCGTCCGCGCAGGGCGTTGAGCAGGGTCTCCGGCGTATTGTCCGAGGTCATGACGATGATCTTCGGCATATGCGCTTCGCCGGTAAGGCTGCCGAGGAGGCCGAGGCCCGTCATCTTGGGCATCCAGATGTCCAGGAGGACCAGATCGAATTTCTTCTTGCGAATGGCCTTCAGGGCCGCGACGCCGTCGGACGCGGTACTTACGGTGTAGCCATGTTTTTTCAGGATGCCGCGGACCATCTGGCGGGTTGTGGCGTCGTCATCCGTTACGAGAATGTGGGGCATGCAGAGACTCCGCATCGTGGAAATCGGCATTACGCGGGCAGGCACGATTCATCGTTTCTTGCGTTTCCCCGTCAGCCTCTTCGTCGGCTTGGAAACAGTGGATCGCGGTTGAGCCTCGATTTCCTTCACGTATCCTCTCAGGTTTTCTTCCAGCTTCGCAATCTCTTCCTTCAGCGCGGCGTAGACGGCCGTTGCTCCGCCCAATTCGGATTTACGGCCGAGCTGTTCGAGCTCCCGCGCGCGGTCGCAGGCGTGTTGCGCAAGGAAAATGCCGAGGGAACCCTTCAGGGCATGGGCCAGTGAAGCGATTTCGTCCGCGTCCTTGCGCTGCAGCGCTTTTTGCAAAGCGGCGATGCGTTTAGGGGTGTCGTGGAGAAATGTCCGGATCATTTTGCTCAGGAGTTTTTTGTCGCCGCCAATGCGCCCCAATAGGTCGTCAATTCCTGCGGAAATTGTTGCGGGAGGCTTTTTCGGCACGGACGTGAGCGGAATAGTGCTGCTGGCGGCGTCAAGGATTGCAGTGAGCCCTTCCAGACGGAACGGCTTGCCAAGCACGGCGTCAAACCCCTCCCGCCGCAGGCGGGCCTTGTCGTCCTCGCTGTTATTGCCGGTGAGGGCGATGAGAAACGCGTGGCTGCCGGCGCGCGCTTCGTTTTCGCGGATGCTGTGGGCCGCTTGAACCCCGCTCATCTCGGGCATCTCTTCATCGAGCAGGATGGCGTCAAAATGCTCCTGAAGAAGAGCGCTGACAGCTTCCCTCCCGTTGCAGACAGCGTGAACGTGGTGGCCGCTACGCTCCAGTTGATAGGTGGTCAGCGTGCGAATGTCTTCCTGATCGTCGGCAAACAAAATGCGCATGGCGCGCCTCCCCTCTACGGCAGACCTGGGATCGCCCTCAGCGGAAAGAAGTTCGTCAGGAGCCACTTCCTCTTCCGCGGGGGCTGCGGCCTTCCCCGTAGGGGTCCCAAAGCACTAGGTTCACTTCGCTGTTGTTGACCTGCACTGCTTTCTTGCTGATTTTCACCCCGACAGTCGCTGGCCGGTTCAACCTGCACTCTACAGTGAACAGTGGACGGCGCGAAGCCGCCACGGCTACGGGTTGCCGCTAAGAATTGCGCCGGGCAACGCGGCGATTTTACTGCCCAGCGGCCAGGATGGCGACGCCGTAGCTTGGCAGCTCAACCGATTGCTTGCTCCCGCCCTGCAGCACGTCATTCATGGGCGCAGGCAGATTGACGGTCTGCGCTTGCTTCGCAAAATTAATCAGGATGTACACAACGCCATGCGCACCGTAGCGCGGATTGACTTCGACGCCCGCGGGCACACCGGCTAGCGGCGTCTGGATCCCGCTGTCTTCCGCCATCCACTTGGCGGCTTGCGCCATTGTTTGCGGGTCCAGCCACGCCCCAATATAAGTGATGCGGCCCTTGCCGACCTTGCGCGTGATGGCGGCAGGTTGTCCGTCCAGCCAGCCATTGCTCTTGCCATACCTCATGAGAACAGCCGTCTCCGGGTCCTTGGTGCTGAGCAATTCCGCCCAAAGACGAGACTCTCCGCTGCCCCATTGGCCCTCGAACGGCACCGGTTCGGTGAGCGCGTAATACTGCTCCACGCGGCCACCCAGCAAAGCGGCCAGCGGGCCGGGTTGGCGTTCGGGCCGCAACGAGTTGTCGTCGTCTTTCATGCCGGATCGCTGGCCGAGCACAAGGTGCCCGCCGTTCTGCACGTAAGCGATCAGGTTCTTGGCCACGCCATCCGAAATCACATTCAGCCCGGGCGCGACGACGAGTTTGTACTGATTCAGCGGCGCGGCGGGCGAGATGATATCGATGGATTGCGCGATCGCGCGCAACGGCGCGTAATAGCTCATGAGTTCTTCGAGGGGCTCATATTGACGGTTGTGCTTCTGCCACTGGATGGCCCAGCGGCTGTCGTAGGAATGCAGAATGGCGATTTGCGATTTCGGCGATGTGCCGGCCAGCGCGGGTCCCGCTTTGGCGAATTCCTGGCCGACTTGCGAGACTTCGCTATACAGCGGCACCGGCGTTCCATCCGGCCCAACGATGTTGCCGTGATACTGCTCCTGGCCGTTCAGGGCGCTGCGCCATTGCCAGTAACTGACCGCGTCGGCCCCGTGGCCAACATCGTGCCACGCCATGGCGCGGACTTCGCCCTTGTCCAGCGAGTTGCTGACCCCCGCCCAATTCACGAAGCCGGGCTGCGTTTCCATCACCCAAAAATTCTTCTGCTTGAAGCCGCGCGTCAGGTCATGCCCCGCGCCATTCAGAACGGGATTCAGGTGGCCCTCTCCCACATAGTCATCCCAGGCGGCCAGGTCGAGGTCCTGCAGAACGGTGTAGTGATCGAAGCCATCGTACGGCCCCATGGTGTTGGTGGTGACGAATTGCCGCGCATCGCAATTGGCGCGAATCACGTCCGTCTGGTTCTTCTGGTAGCTGCGCCAGGTGTCGCTCACAAAGCGCATCCAGCTCAGCAGCAGTCCGGGATTGCCGTAGCCGGTCTGTATGGGAATCTGGTCCCACGCAGTGTACGTTTCGCTCCAGTAGGACGTGGTCCAGCGGGCATTCAGGTTGTCCAGCGTGCCGTACCGCACCTTCAACCATTGCTGAAACTGCGTGCGCGTTTCGGGATCGTAGGAGACTTCGGAGTACTCATTGTCAATCTGCCAGCCCAGGACGTTGGGATTGTGGCCAAAGCGCTTGGCCATCTGCTCCACGATCTTGCGCGCCATCTCGCGGTATTTCGGATTCGCCCAGTTCCCTTGCGCGCGATTGCCATGCTCGTCGCGCCGGCCGTCTTCGCGCATGCGCAGCGTTTCCGGATACTTTTGCGTAAGCCACGCGGGCGGAGCGGCGGTGGGAGTGCCGAGGACAGTGTAAATGTCATGCTTGGCTGCCGCAGCAACCGCGCGGTCGAGCCAGTCCAGATCGTAGTGACCTTCCTCGGGCTCCATGCGGCTCCAGGCAAATTCCCCGACGCGCACAAAGTGGATGCCGGCCTTTTGCATGAGCGTCAGGTCGGCTTCCCAACGCGACTCCGGCCACTGTTCGGGGTACCACGCGGTGCCCAGCAGAAGCGCGGGCGGAGTTTTGGAGGAAGAAGTTTGCGCCAAGCCAACTTGCGTAAGGCAAAGTGCGGCCAGACCGAGGCAAACGATAAGGCAGAGGATCACGGTGTTTCGTAAGCGTTTATTCACGATTGTATCTCCCAAAGAAAACGGCGAACCCGCCTGCGGCGGCGCGCAGGTCGCATTCGTCATCATCAGAATGTAGAGCGACTCCGGCGCGGCAGCCTGAGTGTACATCAAACTGAAGTCTTCGTGGCACAGACACTCCTGCTTGCTCTGAGTCGCGAAGGGCTTGCCCTGAGCCTCGAAGGGACTGTGGGTTTGGCCTTTGCTCGTAGGGGCGCAGCATTTTGTTCGCACCCTCGAAGGGTCTGCGCCCCATGTCCGCAAAGTCTCCATACCCAGAACCTTCGCTCGGCCAAGTGATCCTGCAAATTGAAGGATTTCCCTCTTCCTCCGAAGCGCCGGAGGCGCGACATACGTTAGCCCAGGGCGTGAGCCCTGGGTACGCAACATACACAATCGCGAGCGCCCTAGGCGCGCCACAGGTTAGCCCAGCCCGTAAGGGCTGGGAACGAAAGCACGACAATACCAAGCGCCGCAGGCGCGAAACAGGTTAGCCCAGGGCGTAAGCCCTGGGTACGAAAGCACGACAATATCAAGCGCCGTAGGCGCGACAGAATGGACACGGTGTATGAGGATTCTTCAGCGCCGTAGGAGCAGGACACCTTAGCCCAACCCGTAAGGGCCGGATACACGTTATATAACATTTATGGTATATAACGATGTCAGCACCGGAGGCGCAACACATGTCACACACCTACGCGCAAAACCTGCTCCATATTGTCTTCAGCACCAAAGACCGCCGCAAATCGATCTGCCCGGAATTTCAGCCCCGCCTCTGGTCCTATGCCGCAGGCACCTGCCACAACCTCGAAATCCTCGTCCACGCCATTGGCGGCATGGAGGACCACATCCACCTCCTGATCCAAATTCCGCCGAGCTTGCCCGTGGCCAAGGCGGTCCTTGCCATCAAATCCAACTCTTCCCGATGGGCCAACGAGGAGGGTCACAAATTCTCCTGGCAACAGGGCTATGGGGCGTTCAGCGTCAGCAGTTCCAACGCTCCCGCCGTGATCCAATACATCCGCACGCAACAAACGCATCACAAGAAAATGGGTTTTGAACCGGAGTTCCTCGCCCTCTTGAAAAAGCACGGCATGGAATTTGATCCCAAATTTGTATTCGGCTAGGTGCCGCACCTACGGCGCTCCAAATTTCCTCTGCCACGTTTCCCAGCCCTCACGGGCTGGGCTAACCTCTGCCGCGCCTCCGGCGCTACTCAAGCGCACAACGCATCTCTCCCCAGCACCGCAGGCGCGCCTTTTGCGTCCGCCGTTTTTTGGAGGACGCGACACATCTCCGCTCGCTGCCCCACCCACCAAAAATCAGAGCATCCTCCGCGCGTTCCGTGGTCCTTTGGCAGGCCGCTACGATTTGCCAGACCGATCAGGGAGTAGATGCGGCGGGCGGCTGGCTCTTGGAGGGTTGCGCCGGAGCAGCCGCCGGGACCTGGGCCTCGCGCGAAATAATCTGCTGCGAAGTGGGAAGCGTGGAGGAATCCCAACCCCCGCCGACCGCCTCGATCAACTGCACGCTGGCCACGATTTGCTGGATACGCAGGTTCACGGCGGTCTGTTGATTGCCGAAGAGTGTGGTCTGGGCGGTAATGACGTTGAGGTAGGGGTCGATGCCGAGGCGGTAGCGATCCGTCGCAAGATTCAGACTGCGCTGCGCGGACTGGACGGCAGTGTCTTGTTCCTGAATTTCCTTGGAAAGAATGCGCAAGGTCGAAAGATTATCCTCGACTTGCTGAAACGCGGTCAGGACCGTCTCGCGATAGTTGGCGACCGTCTGATCATATTGCGCGCGATATTGTTCCATGGTGGCGCGGCGCAGACCGCCATCGTAAATCAACTCGGAAATCGCCGGGCCGACGGACCAGAAGCGGCTCGGCCAGCTAAACCAAGTGGAGCCGGTCGTGGATTGAAACCCGGCGGAAGCGCTCAGAGTCAGCGTTGGATAAAACGCCGCTCTGGCAACGCCGATTTGCGCGTTGGCCTGGGCCATCAGGCGCTCGGTTGCAGCGACGTCCGGGCGGCGCTCCAAAAGTTGCGAGGGAACGCCAAACGGGATGGCGGGCGGCGGAGTCTTCAAAGGCTCGACGGCGATGGAGAACGAGGAAGCAGGCTGGCCAACCAAGAGCGCAATCGCATGCTCATACTCAGATCGCAGAATGCCAACACTGGTGTCCAGCGCGCGGGTGGCTTCCAGTTGAGTTTCGGCTTGCGCGACAGCTTCGTCGGAGTCGATGCCCGTTTCATACAGCGCCTTGGTCAGTTTCAAGGACTCTTCATAGGCCACCACGGTGGAATCAAGCAGTTGCTTGAGAGCGTCCTGCCCGCGCAGTTGGAAGTAGTCCACGGCGAGTTCCGCCTGAGCCGTCAGGCGGGTATTCTCGAGGTCGGCCTCGCTGGCTTGCGCGTTGGCGACGTTGGCGCGAACCGTGTTGCGCACGCGGCCCCACAAGTCGGGCGTCCAGGAAGCGTCAAAGGGCAGCGAGTATTCAGTGAAAGTCGTTCCGCTCACAGAAGCGGGCTGGTGCTGGGGAACGATGCTTGCACCGACCGAGACGGTTGGGAAGTATTGCGAGCGAGCTTGCCGCACCAGGGCACGCGCCGCCATGAAGCTGGCAAAGGCAGCGGCGACGTTTTGGTTGGAAATGTTGACTTGTTCTTCGAGGGCATTCAACTGGGAATCGCCAAAGATCTCCCACCACTTGCCGTGGAGAGCGCTGTCCTGGGGCTGCGCGACTTTCCAGCCGTCCATTTTCTGGAGGTCGTCGGGAGTGACCTCTTTGAACGTCGCCGGCACCTTCGCTGCGGGGCGATTGTATTTCGGGCCGACATCGCAGCCCTGCAAGAGTACGGCGCTACAAAGAAGCGCAGTTGCAACACGCATTTGGTTCGTTGCCTTCATGGGTGTTTCAGACTCCTAAAGAAAGAGACTTCTTCAGCAGCAATGGCTGTTGCTTGCGTCAAAGGCGCCCGCCTGCCCGACCAGGTCGGGGTGAACGCCAGGCGGCCGCTGGGAAACCCAAGATAGAAGCGCCAGTCTAAAGACTGGCCACTACAAACCCAAGAAAAGACTTTGCCCTCAGCCAGTGAAGCCGTGCCCTCCCGAAAAACAGCTATGAGAGAGGATGTAGTCATCCGAAGGACTCAATTTGCCTCTGCTGTTCGAGCTTTCCGTGAGCGCGAAGCCACTTGACCCTCAAGCGGTCCAGGGAAAGGTAAACAACCGGCGTAGTGTAAAGCGTGAGCATTTGGCTCAGAACCAGCCCGCCGATTATGGCGATGCCGAGCGGATTACGCAGTTCCG
>Ga0326727_10008811_pt1 | contig 25310 bp, 17 predicted proteins | sample MB2enrmetagenome_FD_207643 | JGI IMG/M metagenome (GOLD analysis project Ga0326727, IMG submission 207643) | Lab enriched peat soil microbial communities from McLean, Ithaca, NY, United States - MB29MY | ecosystem: Environmental > Terrestrial > Soil > Wetlands > Peat | place: USA: New York... | reverse complement strand
CTGCCCTTCGCAAGAAAAGAGCGATTTCCGGGACCTGTCTGGCCGGCCAACTGCGCCTGGCCCTGGGATTAACTCCGGCAACTTCAGCCTGACCGGGCTTTCCCTACCCCTCTGCAGTTAAGACACACGAGCAGAGGCGTTCTTGCGGAACCTTCTAACAATAACAAGAAATCGGGGTGGGGTCAATGCGTTCTGTCCCCACCCCTATATTATTTACGAAATCTAGTTGATGGATTGCAGCTTCCAGGCGCCGCCATCCACCACAAAAGTGGCGATATGCCTGTTGCTCAACTTGTTGCGGGACCCGGCAGACATCGATTGCAGCGGGTTCGGCACGCCTTCCAGGCTCGGGCTTTCGACGAAGCTGACGCTCTTGGCTCCGCCCACTTCATCCTGCGGATCTCCCACATCGTGCACTTTCAGAGGGTGAACCGCCAGAGTCGTCACCACGACTGAAAAGCTCTTATCGCCGGCGTTTCCCGGACGCCATTGGATTACGTCTCCCCCGCTGGCCAGCTTGATCAACTTTTTGCCGTCCGGGGTCAGCGTGAAGTCGGCCCAGAATCTGTTGGGATAAAGCTTGGTCCGCGCCCAATAATTGGCGTCCACGCCCGTTTTCAGCCCTTTCTCGTCCACCGCGATGTTAATGCCCACCGCCGGTGTCTGGTCATACTTGGCCTGGATCAAGGCCTGCGCGTTGGCTTGCGTCAATTCCGGCCCTGACTTGCAGCCGCTCAAAAACAACCCTGCGCTCAAGAAACCAATCATTCCGAAAACAAAGATCTTCACTGTGTTTTTCACTTTCCCTCCGTAGGCCGCGTAAAGCATTTTATTTGCCTCGCCTCGCTATTTTTCTCCTACTCGTCCCCGCTGTCAATGGGGTTAAAGGCAACGTGGAGCGCAAGACGCTGATTTGCGCCCGGAAAACGCAAATTCCTCGGTGAAGGAGCGGATTGTCAGTCAAAAAAATGACCGAAATTTGGTCTATCCCGCTCCATTTACCGATAGACAAGTGGTTTCCGCGGCCATCCGGCGCAGCGCAAACTCCCCCAAAAGCCTTCTCTCCGGGCTGGAAGCGGGCTTCATCACAAACTTTTGGCGCCAACCGCCCCGGGTCTGCGATAGCATCAAACCACGTTTCGACGACTCCCCCAAGAGGGAAACGTACCCATGCTCTTCGGTTCTGCTCTTCGCCGTCTGGCGGCGCTCGCCTTGGTTGCGTATGCCTGCTGGCTGCCCGCCCAGTCTTTCGACCTGGATCACGGCCGGGAACCGGTAACCTCGCTCGACGGACTATGGCGCTTCCATCCCGGCGACTCGCCGATGGATCCCGAAGCCGCCGCGCCGCTGTGGGCTGCTCCGGACTTCGACGATTCCGCATGGCCGCTGCTGGAAAGCGCCAGGTCATGGTCCACCCAGGGCTATGCGGGATTGAGCGGCTACGCATGGTACCGGTTCACCGTCGAGGTTCCAGCCGGCCAAAGGCCTGTTTCGCTGCTGTTGTCGCCCGTTGTGACTTCATTTGTGGTTTACGTGGACGGCAAGCTCATCGGCGGTTCGGGGCAGATGCCGCCTCCTGAAGTCATTCCTTCCACCCGGATGAGCTATCACCTTTTCCCCCTGACCTTGAGCGGGAGCAACTACGCGCGCACGGTGCATGTGGCCATTCGCGTATGGCACTCGCCTGTCTGGGCAAGCTACGTGGGCGGCGGACCCTATCTTGGAGGCCATCTCGCGGGGGATCCGGCACTGCTGTCAGTCGAACAACAGCATCGTCAGACGACCCGCAATATCCGTTTCGTGGACGCATATTCCTACAGCATCACCTCCGCTCTGGTCGGATTCGCCATTTTTTGCCTCTTTCTCATCCGGCACGCAGAGCGCGAGTATCTCTGGTTCTCGCTCATTTTGCTGGCCCAGGCAGCGGACAATGCCCTGACCGTCGGCCAGGAAATCTACACTGTGCTGCCCGTTCCCCTTTTCGACCTTCTGGACGGGGTCTGCGCGGCTGTCACCATCGCCGCGGCTCTGTGCTTCTTTGCGCGCATTCTGAAAGCTCGCGCCGGGTGGATAAACAGCGCTTGCCTTGCGCTGGTGGCCTTGAGTCCGCTGGCGGGCGTCTCTTATTGGCCGGGCTGGTTCTCCGCACCCGCCGCGGGCGCAATCCAACTGGTCTGCCTTCTTCCCGCGGTGGTGTGGATTCTGAGCGTGCTGGTTGATCGGACCATGCGAGGAAATCTCGACGCCCGTCTGCTGCTGGTGCCCACGGTGCTCGATTTCGGCTATTACCTGGCCGACAATCTGGCCATCGTGCTCAACCAGGCTGGATGGACCAGCGTGCCGCGAGTGCTAGAGGTTCCGCTGCCGCTGCCGCCTTTCACCATGCATACCGGCATTCTGCTCCATCTGATCTTTCTGCTGGCGATGATGGTCTTCCTCATCCTGCGGTTCACGCGGGCGCGGCGCCATGAGGCGTGGCTGGCCGGCGAGTTCGAGGCCGCCCGCCAGATACAACAGGTGCTGCTTCCCGACAAACTGGACCAATGCCCCGGTTTCACGGTCGAGTGCATTTATCAGCCTGCCGACCAGGTGGGCGGAGACTTTTTCCAGCAGATTGCCGACGGGGAGGGCGGCATGTTGCTCGTGGTGGGCGACGTCAGCGGCAAGGGTCTGCCGGCAGCCATGCTGGTTTCCGTACTGGTGGGCGTCATACGCGCCGAGGCAGCGCACGGCACGGACCCGGCCGCCATGCTGCGCGCGCTCAACGACCGCCTGATGGGCCGTTCGCACAGCGGATTTACCACCTGCCTTGCTGCGCACATCTCCGCGGACGGCCAGTTGAGAGTGGCGAACGCCGGCCACCTGCCGCCTTATCTGAATGGGGAAGAAATCGGCATTCCCGGCTCTCTTCCGCTGGGCATCCTTGCCGGGCAGCGGTACGAGACCGCTTCTTTCAGAATGTCGCCCGGTGACCGGCTTACGTTTGTTTCCGACGGCGTAGTCGAGGCACAGACTCAGTCGAAATCAACCGCCGGAGAACTCTTCGGCTTTGATCGCACACGCGACCTCAGCCGCCAGCCTGCCGCACGCATCGCCGAGGCCGCCCGCGCCTTCGGCCAGTTGGATGACATCACTGTGGTCACAGTGGAGTTTTCAGGCGCTTCATTAGCGCCAGCCGCCGCCCACGCGTGACACGCATCCCCCGCTGAGTGAAGTCGGCGAATTCCGAACAATATAGGCGAGCTACAAAGGTCGTCGTTTTCCGGGAGGTCGGACTACGGGTTTTGATCGACAGATGCAGGTTGCATCGGACTTGGTGACAATCTGCTCTTAGCGCCTGTTATTTGCACATTCTCACGGCGAGCTGTCAGAGATTACCGTCCACAGCGTCAAGGCTTTTCTTGTAAGGTGAGGAAAACTCTTCCGGGTACAAGCCTAGTCCCTCAGCTAGAAGTTCGGCTCCGGGGCAACGGTGAGGCACGCCAATGTACATGTAGTAGTCCCAACCAAAGTGAACAAATCCGCCTTGGCATTCCAACCGGCACCAAAACTCTTCCCGCAGGATTTGCCGAATTACATCGCCGACTCGCTCCAAGGAGAGAACTGAGCCTTCGCCAAATTCGAGCTCAAGTCCTTCGTGGTTCTCTATTCCTTCTACGGTCAGAGAGTTAATTCCGCCCTCCCGGAGGAAGGCAATTGCAGATTTGATATAGGCCTGTTCTACTCTTAGGTATTCGCCTTCGGTCAGAACTACGCCCCCAAATGTGCGACCAATATCTTTGAATAGTATCCACTCATCAGCGATATATGCGCCGTGGGCATCGCGCAAGGCGGGGTCGTATTTCGTAACTCGATATTCGATCATGATTTGCTGTGATCCTTTCATTCTTTCACGGCCTACGGCAGGTGGACCGCTCATCAACCCCAAAGAGCCTCTATGAGTCTTAAGAGGCTGTGCCCCGTTCATCGCGGCCCTATCGCGATGAGCGGGTCTTCGGGCGGGCACTCCTTCTTGCGGCTTCCTACTGCCGCTTCGCGGTTCCCAGCGATAGGTCTTCGTAGCTGGGGCGATCATGGGTGGAAGACTATGCAGCGCGTCTGATTTGCAGAAAATTACTATCCACAGGCGCACAATCTAACCATCGTCGCGCAGGTAAGGGATCACGCGCGAAGAGAGGTCGGTCCGCAATCGTAAAGCACCAGTTCTCCCGCAATCCGCTCTGTCAACAATCCTCCCGGTTTATACCCCCCGTTTGGGTACCCCCTCCCCCCAATTTCCTGTGAAACTGTGAGACTGTGACGTGGCGATGTGGTACCCCACCCCCCTGTTTATATTTTCAAAACCTTGCAGGTAATTAATCGCTAACCGCATAAAAGCTCAGCGCCGCATCGCCTTGTTCGGGCAGGCGTGTGCGAGCGGGCGAGCCGTAACGGTCTTCGAGATGTTCCTTGCGGCGATGCTCGGCGATGATCAGCGCGCCATCGGCAAGCAACTCTAACGCGGAGCTTCCCAGTCGTCCGACATGGTCTTGCCGCCATTGGTCCAGGTGACCTCTATGGCCTGGTAATCGAACGTAATCTTCTCAAACTTCCCCTCCTTGCGGACGCTCACGATGTTTGCGTTTGTGAGCACGATCCTCTGGGCTGTCTTCTCGCCTCGCGAACCTCCCACGAAGGTAATCGCCACTGTGCGCATCGTCTCATTGCTAACCAGCGCCGTTTGAAACTTGGGCGAGGCCGCATCGATCTCTTTGGTGATGGTGATGGTGGAGTGCCTCCGTTTGCCGACGGCCATTCCGGTCGTCATTGGGGTGTCGCGTACGACGCTGACAAGGCGAATTTGTTCCGACATCCCATTGCCCTTGATGGGTCCTTGCCTGGCGCCCGTCACCGTCATGTATGATTCGATCGCGGCCATGGCCGGCGTCGCGGACAGCAGCGCAGAGACCACGCCGCAGAGAACTAACAACCGTCCTGCATGAATGATTCGCATCGCAATCCTCCTCGTGTTCCTTGAACTTTACTTTCTTGAACTTTCAATGAGTGGGAAGCCGCTTCAAGCCGGGGCCGGTATTTCGCGATCGTGTCCAGTCTGCTGTCCCGGCGGCGACAGTATATCGCCAGTTGCAGCTGCTGCGGCTTTTTTCTGCATTCGTTTCAGTATCAAAGAACCGGACGCGCCCGGCAGAGTCCTCGCCAAAACCAAGAACCCATGATGGGTTCTCCATCGGTATCCAAATGGGCGTGACGAACTGGCTTCCCCTTACTCTGCCGTTGCAATGGCACTGACCGCATAAAAGCTCAACGCCGCGTCGCCTTGCTCGAGCAGGCGTGTGCGGGCGAGCGAGCCGTAACGGTCTTCGAGATGCTCCTTGCGGCGATGCTCTGCGATGACCAACGCGCCAGCGTTGAGCAGCCCGGCAGCGGAACCGCCCAGCAAGCCCAGCGTGGCCGCGTACTCCCTTGCCAGGTCGTAAGGCGGATCGAGAAAGACTACTTCGTAGCGTTCTCGCATTGAACCCGCGCTGGCGGTGCGGCGAAGAAACGCGCTCACGCTGGCCGAATGAATGTGGAATCCCGCCGTCAATCCGAGCCTCTCCAGATTGCCGCGCAAGACTTTCAGCGCCGCCGGAGCCCGCTCGACGAAGTCCACGCTCACAGCGCCGCGACTGAGCGCCTCCATGCCTACCGCGCCCGAGCCGGCATACAAATCCAGAAAGGCCGCGCCCTCAATCCGAGGCGCAAGCACATTGAAGAGGGTCTCGCGCAGCCGGTCGCTGGTGGGGCGTGTGGCTAGGCCCGGCGGAGCCGCGAGCGTGCGAGAGCGGAGCGATCCTGAAATGATGCGCATCGGCAACCAGCATACCGGAAGCACGGCAAATTTCGAAACGATCAGGCCCGACCCACTACAATCAATGTGTATGCGTGGCTGGTCAATTCCGTTCGGGCGTTGGATGGGCGTGGAGATGCGCGTCCACGTCTTTTTTCCGCTGCTTGCGCTGGTATGCCTGGCGCTGAGCGGCTCAGACGGCATTGGGCGCGGCCTGGGGCTGTTTCTGGTACTGGTGGCTGCGGTGGTGGTCCGCGAGACGGCGCGGCTGCTGGTTGCGGTCTGGCTGGGCTTGCGGCTGCGCGCCATTCTGCTGCTGCCCATCGGCGGGCTATTCGCCTACGCCGACCCGGAAAGCCAGGAGAACTCCAGCCTGGGCGGCGGGCAGTTTGCCCTGGCGCTGGCCGGCCCGGTGGCAAACGTAGCCACGGCGCTGCTGCTGGCTGCGGCGTTTCTGGGCGCCAGCGGCGATATAAAACTTTTTGTCCAGCCGTGGATCTCGGCTGGAGTGCTGGTGCGCAGCATGGTGTGGATGCAGGCCGGCCTGGGCCTTTTGCACCTGTTGCCGGCTTACCCGCTGGACGCGGGACGGCTGCTCCGTGGCGGCTTTGCCCGCGACCTCGGTTTCGCGCCATCGGCCCGCGCGGCGGGCGGCATAAGCCAGGTGATCGCGCTGACGGCCATGGTGGCCGGCATGTTGCTGCATAGCCCGTGGCTGATCATCGCCGGGTTCTTCATCATGATCGGCGCGCAGATCGAGGACCAGGGCGTGTTCTTCCAATCGGTGGTGGACACCGTGCACATGCGCGAGGTGATGCTCACGGACTTTGCCACACTCTCGCCCTCCGACACGCTGGCCGACGCGCTGGCTCGCTGCGTCCACTCGCTTCAGGAGGATTTCCCCGTGGTGCGCGGCCCACAACTGGTGGGCATCATCAGCCGCCAGCGCATTGTGGACGCGCTGCGCAACGACGGCAACGGCTATGTGCAGGCGGCCATGTCAAAGGCCTTCCAGGTGGCACGGCCCGAGGACACGCTGGGAACCACCATTCGCCGCATCCAGACCGGCCGGGGACTCTCGCTGATTCCCATCACCGACAGCGGACGCGTGGTGGGCATTGTGAGCGTCCAGAACCTGATGAGCGCCATGTCGCTGCTGGCCGAACAGCGCCGCCTTGAGCGCGAAGAGGCCGGCGCGAGAGAGCGCTAGAAAGCCGGAGACTGACCGTGCAAATGCCCGCCGATCCGGAAGAACCGCAATCCAGCTCTGAGAATGCTCTCGCGCCCGGCCTCTATTTGGTGGCCACGCCCATCGGCAACCTGGGCGACATTACCCTGCGCGCTCTGGACGTGCTCAAGCGCGTGGACCGCATCGCCTGCGAAGACACGCGCCAGACGCAGAAACTGCTGAACCACTTCGCAATCACCACGCCCACCGTAAGCTGTCACCAGCACAACGAGCGCCAGCGCGCGGCCGAACTGATAGATGCTCTCAAGGCAGGCGGGCGCATCGCCGTGGTCACCGACGCTGGAATGCCCGGCATCAGCGATCCCGGAAGCTGGCTGACCGCCGAGGCCATCGCCGCGGGCGTTGCGGTGATTCCCATCCCCGGAGCCAATGCCGCGCTCAGCGGGCTGGTGGCTTCCGGACTGTCCACTGACGAGTTTCACTTCATCGGCTTCTTGCCGGAAAAGGCAGGAGCGCGGCGAACCAGGCTTGAAGCTCTGGCCGCTGAGATCCAAAAGAACGAGGCCGCGCGGACGCTGATTTTCTACGAAGCGCCGCACCGGATTCTGGAGACTCTTGCCGATTTGGAAGCGGTGTTTGGCCCCGCCCTGCGCGTAGCGGTCGCTCGCGAGCTGACCAAGATTCACGAGGAGTTTTTGCGTGGAACGGTGGCCGAAGCGAGGCAGGAGTTGGCTGGCCGCGATCGCATTCGCGGCGAGATTACGCTGCTGGTGGACGCGCGGCCTCGTGCGCAAGGCGAGGCCGCGGGCGTACTGACAGAAAAGATCGCCGAGCGCGTCCGACGCCTTCAGGCTGAAAGCGGAGTGGACGAAAAGGAAGCGCTCAAGCGCATTGCGCGCGAACTGGGCCAATCCAAGAGCGACGTTTACCGCGAATTGCAACGGGAACGCGCGCGGCGGCGTTGAGGGTCACTCAGAGGTCAGCTTCATGCGAGGGTTGAAACCCCCGCATCCCTCCGTTTCTCGCATCCCTCCGTTTTTCGCGCCGCATGAGAGGCACCGAGGCCCTTCCCGAAGGAAGGGCCTCGGTGAGGGACAAATTGGACAAGCGGCGACAAGCTAATTCACGGTCACTGAGAAAGTGGTTGTGGGCGCTGGGGTGACTGTGGGATTCCCTGTTGCGGTTACGGTGAAGGTATAGGTGCCGGCTGAGGTTCCCGAGTTGGGGGGCGGGGTGGTCGTGGCGCTTCCGCCGCCGCCGCAAGCGGCCAGGCTGCCCAGCGTTGCCATCACCACCAGAATGCCAAGCATCGAGCGCCAACTGCGCCGCCGCGCCGGAATCCCGAAGAAGAACAGCAAGGCCAACACGGCGCCGCTGCCCGCGCCAAACAAGCCGCGGCTTTTACCGGGCAGTTTCGGATAGATGAGCGCAGCGCTTGCAGCCGTCGTGTAGATCGTAACGGTCGCCGTTCCGCTCGTCGCGGTGGAACTCAGCGTAACCGGTGAGCCGCTGGTGACTGAACAGGAGGGCGGGTCGGACAGGGTGGTTGGAGAGGTCAGTACGCAGCTCAGCGTCACCGATCCCGCATAACCGTTGGTAGAACTTGCAGTAATGGTTGCAGCGGAAGTGGCTCCGGGGGCGATGGTCGTCGGAGACACTACGGGCAGTGGGTTGTTCACCACGAATGTCGGGGTAGAGGTTGTCCCGGTCACCGTTACTTTTGCCGAATTACTTGTCGCCGCAGCATAGGTCGAGCTACCCCCATAGGTCACTGCCAGCGTGTCGGTCCCGACCGTCAGGCTTCCCGCTGGAACTGTGAACGTGTAACTGCCCCCAACCAGATTCTGAGGAGGCGACGTGTAGCCGCCGCCTGAGAGAGTTACGGTCCCCGCGGGCGTTCCGCTGGAGCCGGTCACCGAAACAGGTACCGAAAGGCTCTGAGTGGTTGTCACTGGATTAGGCGTTGGGGCGGTCATGGTCACTGTCGGCGCCACCAAGCTGGCCGCAGAGCTCCAGTAGTTCACCAACTGTGTTGCATCTACGCTGCCCATGCCGGAGGCCAGATCATAGCCGGTGGCTGCGTTGTAACCGGTCTCAAAGTAGTACCCCTCCGAGTCCTCAACGCAATTCGGAGTGCCGCTGACACAGGGAACGGAGTTATTGCCTACTGTCACATCGTGAAAGACCGAGCTTGCGTGGCTGCCGTTGTAAAGGGCATACAGCGTTTGGGCTGCTTGTCCCAGTCGGCTGCCGCCGGTACTCTGCTGCACCAGCGCGAGGATCCCCGCGAAGGCCGGCGCGGCGGTGGAGGTTCCTCCAAAGCCGTCAAAGTAGCCCCCCGGTATATTCGAGCAATTCAGCACGCCCTTCGTGGTAGATGAAAAGGCGAGGTAATTTGTATCGTCGTCGCAAACCAACCATGTCGCGGAGTCGTAGCCATTGCCTGACATCAGTGACACATCGGGAATGTCGCGGACACCGTCTGCGTCATAAGTGCCCGTACCGGCTTGCCACGACGGTTTGATGTAACCGGAGATGCAGCCGCCGACGCTGTTGGTTGAGCAACTGCTGTGGCCACCGCTGCCGGCTACGATACTTGCGTATTTGCCAGTCTCAGGCTGATTTTCGGTCAGGGGCTGAGTGTCGCCTAGCGTCGAGTCGTTCCATATCGACTCCGGGATATGGCTCTGAGCTGTCCTGTAATAGGTCGGAGGGCCGGCAGTACCGACGCCGGTGCTCACGTAACCCGAGAGTGAGCCCCCTTCCAGCGCGTAGAAATCCGTGCCGCCCACAGCGATGTTATACGGCGTTGAGGCGAAGCCGCTCACCGACAATCCATCCTTGGCTACCAAGGTCGTCTTGGCAGTGTCGCCATCGCAACTAGCCGAACCGCTGTCACCGGTCGAGACCGTCACCGCAATGCCCAAGCCCGCCGCTTCTTTCCACCAGCCATTGATCAGCGCGTTATCGCTGGTGCCCATGTTCTGTTCGCACTCGCCGAAACTCAAACTGAAGATGTCTGGCGTGATGCCGTTGATATTGCCTTCAATCGCTGCTTCGATCCCCGTGTTGAGGTCCGTGGAAGCGTAGTAGTAAATTGCCGCTCCCGGTGCCATGGCTCCCGAGAGCTCGGTGTCAAGATATGCTTCATCGGCATCGCTTGCATCGTATCCGGAGCCCGGGGTGCTAGAGCAGCTGGTGTAAGTCGTGCAATAGTTTAGGACGGGAGTGGTTGAGCTGCCGAGGAATGTGCTCCGATACGCACCGACGATGCTCGCGATGATCGTAGCATCGCCGCCAATCCCGATATTCACGCCTGCACCGGTATAACTTGTTCCCCCTGTGGGGAAGTTGAGGTTGAAGGGGTTCGGCGTGTCGTAGATGGTCGCCGCATCTGCGGGGACGATATAGAGGAAGTTGCCGCCGCTGGTAAGCATGGGCGATGGCCCGTTGGCCCGAATGGAATTCGGCTCCGAGCGCCCGGTTTGCTGGTTTGCTCTGTCCACACTGCCGCGTACGGAGTGCGCTCTGGGGCGGATGGTGTTCAGGTGGGCGACGCCCATGACCACGCCGGAGAGCGCAGAGGGAATTTGCGGGTCTGTGGTATTGGAGTAGAACTGGGCATCGGCGGTCTGATAGGAGTGAATGGAGGTGCGGAAGGCCGCTTCCACTTGGCTGACCGAGCCGCTGAAGGCGATATTTGTACGGCCGGCCGAGATCGGCTCTACCTGAAACCCGTGCGACTCCAGCCACGCCACGAGGGCGGCAATGTCGGAATCCGCAGGGCCGTAGAGCTGGCCAAACTGCTGCGGAGTGAGCCACTTGTGATAGTTGGGCGAGGACTTGTCCTGCAACTGGGCGAGATAGTTGTCAAGCGCCGACTGCTGCGCGGCGGAGCGCGAGAGGACGAGGCGCATGTGGGTCAGCTGCGTTGCGGCGTCGGCCTCGCCCTGATCAAACTCCGCTCGCGCCAGACGGGGCACATTGCCCTTGAGCGGAGTCAACACGGATTCATCCACATACGAGGTAATTCTCGGGGCGGTGTTGGAACTCTGCGCCAGAAGCGCTGACCCGCAGAGCAATGCGCCTGCTAATACAAAGAGGGAGGACGCCTTCAGAGAGCGCATAGAGGAATTTCCTGGACCCTTCCTTCGGAGAATAGCCCCCGAAAATGCAAGAAGTTGCGGTTCGAACCGGTAATTTCGCCAAGCCATGGGCGCCCGCCGCAATTCCGCCATTGATTTCAGAAGCTGGAACTACGATAAATCGCAGATCAGCTTCTCGGCGGAAGATAAGGCTTTTCCCACAAAACGCGCAGAAATTTTTCTCAGAAGGGGAAAATTTCAACGCCTGTTCCAGTCTGCATAGGGAGTCATTGCTCCGTCAAATCCGCAGGCCGGATACAGGAACGAACAGGAAAATCCAAGGCTACGCCAGCGCCGCGGCGCGCGCAAACGCGGCAGGCATGATGCAGCTGATTAGACGCGGTTCTGTGGGGAAAGTTGACGCTCCGGGGCTGAAGCCCGCGATGATTCTGCCGGCTTTATACGGGGGTTGAAACCCCCGCCTCCCTCCAAAAACTCACCCGCTAACAGCCGGCGCGGTCACGGCTCACAGGCCGCCAGTTTTGATACACTCCAGAGCCGGAGGTAGATTCGAATGGCTCCAGCAGTTCGCTCACTTGCACTCACGCAGCTTTCAGAAGAAGAAAACCTTTTTTATACGACCGTCCGGCAGTTTGCCGAGGAAACAATAGCGCCGCTTGTGCGGACGATGGACGAGGAACAACACCTGGCCGCGGGGCTGGTGGATAAGCTTTTCGAGCTGGGACTGATGGGGATTGAGATTCCCGAGGAGATGGGCGGCGCGGGCGGCAGCTTTTTTGACTCAGTGCTGGCTATTGAGGCGCTGTCGTCGGTGGATCCCGGCGTGGCGCTGGTGGTGGACGTGCACAACACGCTGTTTGTGAATGCGCTGCTGCGATGGGCGACCGAGGAGCAGAAGAAGCGTTGGCTGCCGCGGATGGCGACGAACACGGTGGGCGCGTATGCGCTGAGCGAGGCGGGCGCGGGGTCAGACGCTTTTGCGCTGCAGACCAAGGCGGAAGCGGTGGAAGGCGGCTACCGGCTGGACGGGCGCAAGCTGTGGATCAGCAGCGCACGGGAGGCCGGGCTGTTTATTGTGTTTGCCACGCTGGATCCGGCTGCGGGCTATCGCGGGATTACGGCGTTTCTGGTGGAGAGAGACACGCCGGGATTTACAGTGGGCCGCAAGGAAGACAAGCTCGGGATTCGCGCCTCGAGCACCTGCGAACTGATTCTGGACGGTTGCGTGGTTCCGGCAGCGAACCTGCTGGGCGAGCTGAGCAAAGGGTACAAAATTGCCATTGAGACGCTGAACGAGGGGCGCATCGGGATAGGCGCGCAGATGCTGGGGCTTGCGGAGGGCGCGTGGGGGCATGCTGCGCGCTACGCGAAAGAGCGGCGCCAGTTCGGCAAGCCGATTGCGGAGTTTCAGGCGGTGCAGTTTGCGCTGGCCGAGATGGCCACGGAGATTGAGGCGGCCAAACTGCTGGTTTATAACGCCGCGCGGATGAGGGATGCCGGTCTGCCGTTTTTGCGCGAGGCGGCGATGGCGAAGTATTTTGTTCCCGGGGTGGCCGAACGGGTGGCGAGCCGGTGCGTGGAGATTTTCGGCGGCAACGGCTTTGTGCGCGATTATCCAGCGGAAAAGTATTACCGCGACGCCAAGATTGGCTCGATCTACGAAGGCACATCGAATATGCAACTGGCGACGATTGCCAAGCAGGTGCTGGGAAAGTAGGGCGATAAGGCTGCCTACGCCGTTTGCGCGCGCTGCACGGTGCGGACGCCGGCCACGCGGCGAAGGCCGAGGACCATGCGGTTCAGGTGGCCCACATCCGTGGCTTCGGCGACAAACTCGATGATGGCTTCGCCGTTTTCGTCATGGCGAATATCGACGCCGCTGATATTGGCGTTGTCGTCAGAGATGACGGCGATCAGCTCCTTCAGGATGCCGGAGCGGTCGTCGCAGAAAACGGTGATTTTCACGGGGTAGCGCTGCGGACGGTCCGCGGCATCGCCCACGCGGGACCACTCGACGGCGATGCGGCGGTCGGCCTCGTAGAGCAGATTTTGCACGTTGGGACAACCGCGCGCGTGGACGGCCACGCCCTTGCCGCGCGTAACGTAGCCGACGATCTCTTCGCCGCGAATGGGGTTGCAACATCGCGCGCGATAAACGAGCAGGTCGTTCTGACCCTCGACCTGAAGCGAATCAGAGCCGGTCAGGTGCAGCTTTCGCACCGCGTCGGACATGGCCCCCGCGCCGGGCTTTAACTCCGGTACGGCCTCAGTCTCCGGCTGGTTGACGGCGCTGGGCGCCAGTTTGCTGAGCACCTGGCGAGCGGTGTGCTTGCCCTGTCCCAGGGCGGCCAGCAGATCGGCCGCGGTGGCCACGCCATATTCGTTGGAGATGCGGCCCAGGTCCTGGTCGCCGATCTGGGCCATCGGCACCTTGTACTTGCGCGCCTCGCGCTCGAGCAGCTTGCGCCCGATTTCGACGGCGCGGCGGCGATGATCCTCGTTGAGCCAGTGCTTTATCTTGTTGCGGGCGCGGGGACTTTTGACAAAAGTCAGCCAGTCGCGGCTGGGATTGTGGTCCTTCTGGGTGACTATCTCGACGATGTCGCCGGTGTGCAGCTTGGTGCGCAGAGGAGCCATGCGCCCGTTGACCTTGGCGCCGACGCAGGTGTGGCCCACCTCGGTGTGAATGGTGTAGGCAAAATCGACCGGCGTGCCTTCAGCCGGAATCACCACGACCTTCCCCTTGGGCGTGAAGGTGTAAACCTCGTCGGGATAGAGGTCCATCTTCAGGCTGGAGAGAAATTCGTTGGGGTCGGTCATCTCCTTTTGCCAGTCGACAAGCTGGCGAATCCAGTTGAGCCGCTCCTCGTCGCGAGCAGTGACCGCGCCTCCGCCGGCCTTGTACTTCCAGTGGGCGGCGATGCCTTCTTCGGCGGTGCGGTGCATCTCCTCGGTGCGGATTTGCACCTCGAACTGGTGGCCGGTGGTGCTCATCACCGTGGTGTGCAGCGACTGATAGCGGTTGGCGCGGGGCATGGCGATGAAGTCTTTGATGCGGCCGGGCACGGGGCGCCACAGGGTATGAATGAGGCCGAAAACCGCGTAGCAGGCGGCCACGTCTTGCGTGATAACGCGGACGGCCAGCAAATCATAGACCTGATCGAAGGAAACTTTGGAGCGCTGCTGCTTTTGAAAGATGGAATAGATGCGCTTGATGCGCCACTCGACCCGCGCCTCGATGCCGTTTTCGCGCAACTGTTCGGTGAGCGTGTCTTCCACGCCGCGCAGGAACTGCTCGCCCTCGACGCGGCGAGATTCAACGGCTGCGGCGACTTGCTCATAGGCCACTGGGTCGGTGTAGCGGAAGGCCAGATCTTCCAGTTCGCCGCGCACTTTGCCCATGCCCAGCCTGTGAGCCAGAGGCGCGTAAATGTCCAGCGTCTCGCGGGCGATGGACTCCTGGCGGGCGGGCTTCAGGTGCTCTAGCGTGCGCATATTATGCAGCCGGTCAGCCAGCTTGATGAGCACCACGCGCACGTCCGAGACCATGGCCAGCAGCATTTTGCGCACATTCTCGGCCTGGCGGTCCTCGCGATTGGCGAACTCGATCTTGTCGATATTGGTGACGCCCTCGACGATGTGGGCCACCTGATCGCCGAAGCCGGCGGCAATCTCCTCATTGGTGGCGGGAGTGTCTTCCACGGAGTCGTGCAGCAAGCCCGCGGCGATGGAGGTCGAGTCCATCTTCATCTCCGCCAGCACTTCGGCCACTTCAAGCGGGTGAATAATGTAAGGCTCGCCGGAGGCGCGCATCTGACCGCGATGATGCTTGACGCTGAACTCCCACGCCCTGCGTATCAGAGAGATGTCATCGGTGGGCCGGTTGGCGTGGACCTGCTTGAGAATTGCTTCCAAACGCCGGTCCATGGCCTGAGGGTCGACCTCGCGCACCACAGCCTGCGTCTTGCCCGCCGCAGCCGGGACCGCGCCAGGTACCTCTGCCGGAATGGGTTGCCGGACAGTCGCCATACCGTATTATAGGCCGCTTGCGTTGAGGGGGGATGAATGGAGGGTCTCAAAACCTGCGCAAATGCTCGTGAGAGGTTCGAGACTTGTTAAGATGAACCAGACCAAGGGAGCCTATGACGAAGCCACGCACCGCCCGACCTGCCGCAATCCCAAAGGAACGAAAACCCGCTCCCGGCGCGAAAATCAGCCGCCGCGCCGCCGACCGGCTGCGCGCGGGCCATTTGTGGGTTTACGCTTCCGACATCGAGTCGTTGGAGCTGCCCGCGGGCGAGGCCCCCGCACTGGTGCCCGTGGCCGACAGCCGCGGACTGCTGCTGGGCACGGCTCTTTATAGCCCCACATCGCAGATTGCTTTGCGGCTCATCTCGCGCGAAGCCGTCGGCGAGGCCGCGTGGCTGGATATTCTGGAGCGCCGTCTGCGCGCGGCGATTGCCCGGCGAAAACCCCTGCTCAATGAGCGGACCAACGCCTGCCGGCTCTGTTTCAGCGAGGCAGACGAGCTGCCCGGGTTGGTAGCGGACAAATACGGCGAGCTGGTGATTTTGCAGTTGCTGGCCAAAGGATTGGATTCGCCCGCGGTGCGCGAAACCTGCGTGCGAGTGCTCGGCAAAGAGCTGTCGCCCAAAGCGATTTGGGAACGGCCCGACCCGAGAGTGCGCGAACTGGAGGGGTTGGCCGCGCCGAGCGCCGCGCCGTTGTTTGTCGCTGACGCAGCGGCTCCGATTGCAAGTACGGAATTCCGGCTCAACGGCCTGAGGTTTCATTACGACGCCAATTCAGGGCAGAAGACGGGCGCATTCCTTGACCAGAGAGCCAACTACGCCGCCGCAGCCGAGTGGGCGCACAAGCTGGGCTGCACCGGACGGGCGCTCGACGTTTGCTGTTACCAGGGCGGCTTTGCCCTGCACCTGGCGCAGGTTTGCGGCCAGGTAACGGGCGTTGACGCTTCCCGCGCTTCGCTCGAAGTGGCGGAGAAAAACTACGAGGCCAACCGCGCCAACCTCACCGCACAGGTGGAATGGGTGGAAGGCGACGCTTTTGAGATTCTGCGCGGCTGGTCAGAAGCCGGCGAGAAATTCGACGCCATCGTGCTGGATCCGCCTGCGTTCGCCAAGAGTTTGCGCGCCGTTGAGGGCGCGCTGCGCGGCTACAAGGAACTGAATCTGCGGGCGCTCAAGATGCTCAGTCCGGGCGGGCTGCTGGTGACGTGCTCCTGTTCGCATCATGTGAGCTGGGCCGACCTGGAAGGCAGCGTGGCTTCGGCTGCGGCCGATGCGCACAGGCGTGTGCGGCTGCTGGAACGGCGTGGAGCCGCTCCCGATCATCCGGTTGTGCTGAACCTGCCGGAGACCGAGTACTTGAAGTGCCTGGTGCTGGAAGTGGAGTAACAGGTGCGCGAATCTGATCTCAGAGCGCCGCACCGCACCCGGAGCAGAACCGCGCACCGGTTGGGAAGGTCTGTCCGCAGCGCGCGCAGGCCACCAGCGTACCCGGTTGCGGAGCCGCCGGCACATTGACCGTGACGTTGAATGGATAGCTCCAGCCGGGCATCGAGATACCAAGCATGGCCGCAATCCCAGCGGCCTGAATGGCGTTGAACTCCCGCACACGGCCAGGCATGAAAAAGCACTCGATGAAACCGAGAATCCACGGAAACGGCGTCCAGAAAAACAATAGATAAAGGACTCCCAGCCCTGTCCGCCGCAGATAGAAGTGGTGAATGCCAAAACCTCCCAGAAACAGCGCCAGCAGAATGCCGACGACTTCGTCGCGGCGCACCGCTTCATACTGCTGGTAAAAGATTGCCTGCGCGTTGGGATAGGGTTGGGTGCTCATGGCCGGTTCTCCTTGCTCTTTTGCCAATATACGCAAGCGGACCTCTGGCGGTTCCCGGACCAAAACCGCCGGGCGCTGGTTACCGAATTGAGGCTACCGCAAAGAGCTAAGGCTGCGCCGGCGGAATGACAGATGGGTCGCGCTCCCAGCCTTCGTTTTCGAGCTTGATGTGCTCGATGGCGACGGCGTTGGCGTTGGCGTCCAGGTCGGGAAGCGCCTGATACTCCGAGGGCCAGCAGCGGTAGATTTTGTAGGCGCGAACCACTTGCCCGGCTTCGTTGTAGAACTCGAGGTAGATGTCCTTGCGGAACTCGTTCAGCGACACCTCGGAGCCCAGCGCCGCGCCATACTTCCAGACCAGATTGGCCCAGTCTTCAAAGGCGGTGTCGTCGGTGAGGCCGCGTTCCAGGGTGATGGGCCCAAACTGGTTCAGGCCGGGCGATTTCCGGCTGGTGCTGGGATCGCCGCCCTCGCGGTGCTCGACGACCTCCGTGGTGCGCGTGAGCGCTGTTATGCGTGAGACAGCAGGGATGTATTGACCATCCCACTTCACGCGGAATTTGAAGTTCTTGTACGGGTCGAAGCGTGTCGGATTGGTGGGGAATTCTGTCATGCGAGGAAGCATATCACCGGAAAAGGCCGCTGGGTTAGCGAATTCCGCAAACAAAAAGCCGCAATCCCTTCCGAGATTGCGGCTCTGTTTTGAAAAGCAGCCTGGCGGGCCTTGCTGCCGGATTACTGTTCTTTGACCCCGTCGACGAAGGCTTTCAGCTTGCGGCTGCGCGAGGGGTGACGGAGCTTGCGCAGGGCCTTGGCTTCGATTTGGCGGATGCGCTCGCGGGTTACCTGGAAGCTCTGGCCGACCTCTTCGAGCGTGTGCTCGGAGCCGTCTTCCAGGCCGAAGCGCATCTTGATGACGCGCTCTTCGCGCGGGGTGAGCGTGCGCAGGACCTGCGAGGTGTACTCCTTGAGGTTGACGCTGATGACCGCTTCAGAGGGCGAAACCGCCTGACGGTCTTCGATGAAGTCGCCGAGGTGCGAGTCTTCTTCTTCGCCGATAGGGGTTTCGAGAGAGATGGGCTCCTGCGCGATCTTGAGCACTTTGCGCACCTTGGCCACGGGAATGTCCATGCGGCGGGCGATCTCTTCGCTGGAAGGCTCGCGGCCCAGTTCCTGGACAAGCTGGCGGCTGGTGCGGATGAGCTTGTTGATGGTCTCGATCATGTGCACAGGAATGCGGATGGTGCGGGCCTGATCCGCGATAGCGCGGGTGATGGCCTGGCGAATCCACCATGTGGCGTAAGTAGAAAATTTGTATCCGCGGCGGTACTCGAATTTGTCCACGGCCTTCATCAGGCCGATGTTGCCTTCCTGGATCAGGTCGAGGAACTGGAGTCCGCGGTTGGTGTACTTTTTGGCGATGGAAACAACCAACCGTAGATTGGCTTCGATCAGCTCACGCTTCGCCTGATCAGCGTCCATGTCGCCCTGGATCATTTCGCGCTGAGTGCGCTTCAACTCGGCGATGGAGACGCCCGCGTCGGCTTCGAGCTTTTCCAGATCGGCCTTGCAGTTTTTCTGCTGCCGGCGGTACTCCTTTTTCAATTCTTCGCTGCGGCTGGCCTCGTGCTTTTGCTCGAGCGAGCGAATCTGCCGCTCCAGCGTGCGCATGGTGTCCACGGTCTTGTTGACCTTGTCGAGCAGGCGCTTGCGCTCCATGGGCGTGTATTTGAGTTCGCGCACAATCCGCGAAATGAAGACCCTTTCGCGGGCGATGAGCCAGCGGGTTTTACGCGCGGCAGACGCCTTGACCTTGGCGGCGCCGGAAGCGGCCTGCTTCTCTTCGAGCGCGGCAATCTTTTTCTGATGCTTTACCAGCGCGTCTATGCGGACCACGGTTGCCTTGACGCGCGCCACCACCACCTCTTCGGTGAGTTCCTCGTCGTCGAAGATGACCACCTCTTTGACGTTGCGCACGCCGCGCTTGAGGTCTTCGCCCAGGGCCACAATCTCGCGAATCACGATGGACGAACGCGAAATGGCCTTCAGGACGCGCATCTGGCCGCGTTCGATGCGCTTGGCGATCTCGACCTCGCCCTCGCGGGTGAGCAGCGGAACGGTGCCCATCTCGCGCAGGTACATACGCACCGGGTCATTGGTCTTTTCCAGCGTTCCGGGCGTCAGGTCCAGCTCGACGTCTTCGCCCTCTTCCAGATCGAAGTCCTTGTCGCCGTGGAACTTGGGGCCGTCAAGCAGGTCGATGCCCTGAGTGCCGATGGTGGTAATCAGGTCGTCCAGATCGTCGGGCGAAGTAGCCAGCTCATCGGGCAGCATCTCATTGACATCGCCGTAAGTCAGATAGCCCTTTTCCTTGCCCACTTCGATGAGGGTGTCAACGTCGTGTTCGTGACCCTGCTCGTGTTCGTGTTCGTGTTCGAATTTATCGTCGATCGCCAAAATACTCCTACTCTCCAGCGCAAGTTCAGATTCAGCACCGTCTTGCGCGCCGGTGCGCAGGCGTCCATCCGGTCAGGTCCAAAGCGCGCGAAAAATAAATTCCCGTGCGAAACCGGGAAAATCGGCGCAAACGGACACAAACCCGCGGTCACCCGCATAAATGATGCGGTTTCTTGTGATTGCTCGGAGCAGGATGACAAGCGCTTCAGGTTTCACCTGGGTCGCCCGCGAGCCGCGGCTCATAGTTGGGGCAAAGGGGCGCGCATCTGCACAGAGATCAATAGAATACCATGCCCTGGCTTGCCAGGCCAAAATCAGGCGTAGTCAGGCGCCAATTGGGCCGAACTCTCAGCCGAGCCGGACAGTTTTGCCTTCCACCTGCCCCACGTTCTAATAATTTGACGCAGGAATTGCCGATTGGACGCAGAAAATGGCAGCTACTGCTCCGGCGGCCTATGGTTATGCAACTGCCGCAGCGCCCGGTCCAAATCGAGCTTTTGCTGGGTCAGGACCGCCAGTTCGGAAAAGTCGCCACGCCGCTCGGCCTCGGCGATTTGCGCGCGCAGGTCGCGCTGCCGGTTCTCGATGGCCCGCTCGTGAATCTCCTGAATGGCGCTCTGGACTTCGCTTTCCTCGGGTGGTTTAGTCTCGGCCAGCAGCGCCTCGGCCAACAAGGCGCGCTGCGCCTCATCCTCCACCACGCCCATGGGGTCGCGAGCCTGCCGCCCGGCAAGCGCCTGCAGTGCCGCAAAGGCGCCGAGATGCTCGAACCAGGTTGGCTGCTCGGCCAATGCCTGGCGGGCGAGCCGCCGCGACAGTTCGAAATCGGGATCGTCGATGGCCAGGGCACGCAGCAGCACCCGTTCAACTTCAGTCAGCGCCGTCGGGCGCGTCTCGATGTGGTCGCGCCGGCGGAGCGCGGCCTGGTGCAGTTCTTCACGCAGGACGGCTGAATCGATGCCCAGCTTTTGCGCAGCGTCAGCGGCGAACTGGTCGCGCGAAAGCTTCTCAGGCATGCGGCGAATATGGGGCAGCAGGTAGTTCATGGCCTTCACCTTCTGCTCCGCGCTGGCGCCGGGGAACATTTGCCGCGCGCGCTCGATCAGGTAATCAGCCTGGCGGCGCGCGCCACGCAGCGCCTGCGTATACGCCTCCACGCCTCGTTCGCGAATATAACGGTCGGGGTCGAGGCCGCCGTCGAGAGTGACGAGCTTGATGTTGAAGCCTTCTTCGGTGAGCAGCGCAATGGACTTTTCGGAGGCATTGGAACCGGCGGCGTCGGGATCGAAATTGACCACCACCTGCGAGGTATGCCGCTTGAGAATCGCCACCTGCTGCTCGGTAAAAGCCGTTCCGCTGGTGGCGATCACATTTTGAATTCCGCGCAGGAAAACCGAGATGCAGTCCATCTGGCCCTCGACCAGCAGCGCAAACTCGTGCTGGCGAATCGACGCGCGGGCTTTGTCGAGATTGAAGAGGACGAGACTCTTGGAATAAAGCGGCGTCTCCGGCGAATTGATGTATTTTGCGCCGGCTTTCTCGCCCGTCTCCAGCGTCCGCGCCGTGAAGGCGATTACCCGGCCGCTCTCGTTGGAAATCGGAAACATGACGCGCTTGCGGAAGCGGTCGTAGATGGGGCCCTGGCTGCCATCACCCTGCTCTTTCGAGGCAAACAGGCCACTGGCGCGCAGGGTTTCGTTGTCGGCCATGCCGCTGAGCCGGTCGCGCAGGGCATTGAAGCTGTCGGGCGCATAGCCGATGCGGAAGGTCTTGATGCCTTCCGGCGTCAGCCCGCGCCCGGCGAGATATTCGCGCGCCACGGCGCCTTCAGGCCCGCGCAACTGCTCTTCGAACCAAGCGGTCGCCGTCTCGTGCAACTCGAAGAGTTTTGCCCGCAGCCGCGCCCCGGCGGCCTCTTCCGGCGAAGAAAACTCCCGCTTGGGCAACGGAATGCCGCATTTGCCCGCGACGATGCGTACCGCCTCGGGGAAGCCGACGTTCTCGATCTTGGCGACAAAAGAGAAGACATCGCCCGAAGCCTGGCAGCCGAAGCAGTGGTAAAACTGACGCACCGCATGAACGGAAAACGAGGGCGACTTCTCTTTGTGGAACGGACAAAGCCCCTGATAGTTTTGCGCGCCGGATTTGCGCAGGCGGATGTAGCCCTCGATCACCTTGACGATGTCGGCCTGCTGCTTGACGGTTTGGGCAAAATCGCTCACGGGGTCTCTATTGAGGATAAGGCCAGCGGGTGGGGCGCTTCGCGGAAGGAGTGGATAACGGGGCGGCTTCTGCGCCGTTGCCGACGCACTCCTGAACGGCTCGCCAAAATATGTTCGCGGTAGGTCTCTCAATACGGTAGATTATCGGCATGCGAAAACTTCAATTTCTGACGGCTTTTATTCTTGGCTTGACGTGTTCTACCTCGTTCGGTCAGATCGAGCATACCGCGATACCTATTGGTAATGCGCTGGACAGGGCATTGGCCAAGGGATCGATTACGGGCGAAGGAGCGCGACCATTTCATATTCGCGTCGAAGTCTCTGAACCGGAAAATCCGCAATCGCCCTACCAGGGCTCCTTTGAGGAGTGGTGGGTTTCGCCCGATCAATGGCGGCGCGAAGTAACAGATAAAGACGGCATGCGGCAGACGATTGTGGTCGTAGCCGGAAAGAAGACTGAAAAGGACGAGGGAGACTACTTTCCGGTTTGGCTTCGCAATTTCGTAAGGGCCGTCTTCGATCCCATCCCAGACCAGGCGCAATGGACCGGAGATGGACTGATGATCGAACAGACTACTTTTCCTGGTGGGGCCAGGACAGATGCCTGTGCCCGCAGGGAGAGGAAGATAGGATCGTTGGGCCGCGACTCGAAGGTCTATTTCAATCTGTGCTTTGACGATGATAAAAGGCTCAAGTTTTTCGGTAGCCCTGGCTATGGCATGGAGTTTCACGACTATCGCGGTTTTGGAAAGAAGCAGATCGCACGCAAACTGGCCGACAATCCAGAATCTGGCACGGCGCTCGTCGGGCAGGTCACAATCCTCGAAGATCTGTCGAAGGCACAGGGCGCAGCCGAATTGTTTGTTCCGCTTCGAGAGGATGAGAACAGGTTTGAAGAGATGCAGGTGAGCGCGGAGGCGATGGAAAAGCTTACTGCAGGCAACCCGCCCATCGTTTGGCCGACAGTTCACTCCGGCAATATCCGCGGCAGGGAGGCAGTCTACATTTCTGTCGACACGGAGGGCCGGGTGCGGGAGGCATGGCCGCTGAACTCCGACAACGGCCTCGTCGACGACTCCGTGCGCGATCAAGTCCGAAAATGGATCATAAAGCCTCCGGTTGATGAAACCGGGAAGCCGGTGCAAGTGGATGGAGGTCTTTCCTTTTCCTTTGAGACCCGGATCGACGACCCGCCGACGCAGTTGAGCGATGCCGAGGTGCGCCAACTGGCGACAAAGATCGTCGAGCCGGTTTGGCCGGCCGGATCTGTCGAGCCGGGACAGGTGATCGCGGTCGATGTCAGCGTAAACGAACAAGGCCAGGTCACCGGCGCAGCATTTAAGGCGGCCCCGTCAGCCACGGCAGCGGTGATTGCGCTGAACGATGCAATTCACCAATGGAGCTTCCGCCCGCTTATGCGGAACGGGAGAGCGGTGAATTTCCATGCAACCGTGAAGTTCGTTGTTCCATGATCATGGGTTGCAACTTTGCCTACAAGCTGGGGCTTTCTTGGGAGGGTCAAATGTTTCCCGTCCGGGCCTGAGGGTGGTACTGAGGAAATGCCTTGCATTGGCCAAATCCGCTCCCCATCCTTAGCCTGGGCCAACGGAGCCGCTCGATGGGTTGGCATAATACCTGTTGCAACGAATATTTCCTTCGCGCATCCAATTCTCAGCAAGCCACAAGGAGGTCCACCATGTCGCTTCGCCCGGTGAAGCAAATCTTTGAAACCAAACCCACCATTGAGGGTGCAGGCGTACGGTTGCAGCGCGCCTTCGGCTTTGGAAGAACCGCGGAGTTCGATCCTTTTCTGTTGCTGGACGATTTCCGCAGCGACAATCCGGCCGATTACATGGCCGGCTTTCCCTGGCATCCCCACCGGGGAATTGAAACCATTACCTACGTGCTGGCCGGTGAAGTGGCGCATGGCGACAGCCTGGGCAACAAGGGCCGCATGACCGCTGGCGATGTGCAATGGATGACGGCGGGCAGCGGAATTCTACACCAGGAGATGCCCGCGGGCGACGCCGAGGGACGCATGCACGGCTTTCAGCTCTGGGCCAATCTGCCCGCATCGCTGAAGATGACCAACCCGCGCTATCAGGACATCCCGGCTGCCGCGATTCCGGAAGTGACAGAAGATGACGGGAGCAAGGCGCGTGTGATTTGCGGCGAGTTCTGGGGCAAACGAGGGCCGGTGGATGGCGTGGCCGCCGAGCCGCGTTATGTGGACATTTCCATTCCGCCAAACAAGCGCAAGCGCATCAAAGTGGAGACCACGCGCAACGCATTCGCATACGTCTTCGCCGGCGCGGGCACGTTCAGCGACGCATCAGAGCCACGCGCGGTGCTGACCGAGTCGGCTGTCGATCCCAATGCTCAGCCAAAGTACGACGCGAGGAACCACTCGCTCGTACTTTTCGATCGCGGCGATGAGATTGCGGTCCAGGCTGGGCCCGAGGGCATTCGCTTCCTGCTGGTTTCCGGTCAGCCGCTGGAAGAGCCGGTGGCGTGGCAAGGGCCGATTGTGATGAACACGGAGGCCGAACTGAGGCAGGCGTGGAGCGAGTTGCAGCGCGGCACCTTCATACGGCACAAGTAAGGCGGGTTGAGCGGCGAGTAGACGATCACTCCGCCGGCAGCTCGCCCGCGAGAATCTGTTCCGGTGTAACTCCGCGCTGGCGAAGGACGCGCAGGCTGAGCGCATCGTGGCGCTTGGCCAGGCGCCGGCCGTTCGCGTCCGCAACCAGGCGGCAGTGAAACCAATCAGGAGTTTCGAGTCCCAGGGCGCGGTAGAGGAGAATCTGCCGCGCAGTGGACTTGAGCAGGTCTTCGCCGCGCACCACTTCAATGATTTTCATGGCCGCGTCGTCGGCCACGCAGGCAAGCTGATAGCTCGGGCCGCCGTCGCGCCGCCAGACCACAAAGTCGCCAAAATCCACGCCGGCCACAAAGCGCTGGGGGCCGAGATTTTTGTCTACAAACTCGATTGCTTCGCCATCGGGAACGCGGAAGCGCCAGTTGAAATTACCCGGCTCTTCAACTTCGCGCGCCGTGGAATCGAGCGCGGGCGGAATGCTGCCCTGAAGCAGCCGGCACGTTCCCGGATAAACGGGCTCATCGTCCAGAGGCTCCTGCTCGTCATTACTTTGCGCCTTGTTCGCGGCTGGCGAATTGTTCTCGTGGGGCGCGCTGAGGGCAGCGGCCAGGTCCTTGCGCGAGCAGCGGCAGGGGAAGAGAAATCCGCCGCGCAGCAGCCGTCGCCACGCATCGAGATAAAAAGCGTGGCGGCCGCTCTGCGCGTAAGGCGCATAAGGGCCTCCCTGATCGGGACGATCCGGAACTGTGCCTTCGTGGCCCGGGCCTTCGTGCCAGCGAATGCCCAGCCAGCGCAGGTCTTCGATGGCGGCTTCGGCAAATTCGGCGCGGCTGCGCTCAGGGTCCAGGTCTTCCATGCGCATCACCAGCGCGCCGGCAGCGTCTCGCGCCCGCTCGAAGGCCGTCCAGAAAGTGCGCGCGTGGCCCACATGCAGATAGCCCGTGGGTGACGGCGCAAGACGGCCGCGATAACTCGATCGTGGCAATGGAAGAGGGCTGGACATACTTTCAATTAGTGTAATCAGTTTTGTCCTCACCGCAGA
>Ga0326727_10008810_pt1 | contig 25318 bp, 19 predicted proteins | sample MB2enrmetagenome_FD_207643 | JGI IMG/M metagenome (GOLD analysis project Ga0326727, IMG submission 207643) | Lab enriched peat soil microbial communities from McLean, Ithaca, NY, United States - MB29MY | ecosystem: Environmental > Terrestrial > Soil > Wetlands > Peat | place: USA: New York... | reverse complement strand
CATGATTTCGGCGGACAGCAACATTTGCGTTGTGGGCGAAGCGGGCACGGGGGAAGAAGCGCTGGAGGCGATACAGAGGCTGCGGCCGATGGTGGTTTTGATGGACCTGCTGTTACCCGATATCCCAGGATCGGAGGTGATCCAGCGGGTTTGCGCCGTCTCGTCGGACACCGCATTCGTCGTCTTGACCACGCTCTCCGGAGACGAGGAGATCTACCGTGCGTTGGAGGCCGGTGCCCGCGGTTATCTCTTTAAGGACATGGCGCGAAAGGAACTGGTGAAGGCCATTCGCGCCGTTGCCGACGGTAAGCGCTACATCCCTCCCGAGGTAGGCACGATAGTCGCGGAGGGGCTGCCCCGCACCGCCCTGAGCACACGGGAAGTGGATGTCCTGAAGGGAATTGCGGGCGGTCTCCGAAATAAGGAGATCGCCCACGAGTTGGGAGTCTCCGAATCCACCGTGAACGCCCACATCAAACACATCCTGGAAAAACTGCATGTGTCCGACCGGACACAGGCGGTCACCACCGCACTGCGCCGGGGAATCATCAGACTATGATTCCGAGGGAGCGTTCACGTTAGCCGGCTGGAACGGACCTTTAGGAACGTTCCTGATCGTCATCGAAGGCGAATTCGTCCTGGTTCCATAGCCAGGTAGTGTCAATATCGCCGCCCATTTGCATGATCCCCAAAATGACGTCCTGCGCGGCGCCTACACAATTCAGGTTCGGTTTTTCGTACATGGTTTTCTCCTTGTTTGAGTTTTTGCTATAGGTAATTGGAAAAAGCCGATTACAGACGTTCCAGTACTTGCAATCTCGCCTGGTAAATCGGTGAATCGTTCGCCACGCGCCCGGCCACTTCGACCCAGGCGTGGCTGAAAAACGGGGCAGAGCGGTACCCGATCACCACCTCTGCCGGAATACCGTGGCCGCGCATGATCCGCGCCGTCACAATGGAGCGCTGCAGACAGCGAATGGGTTTCCAATAGAAAGGAGCGACCGATCGCACTGCCTCACAGATCTCTGCCTGTCTTTCCGCGGAAGCAGTGGCCCGAAGCACAGCTGCGTGACGTGGGCGCACTCCCTTCATACCGCAGCAGGCAAACAACAGGTCGTAGCGGACGAGCTCCCAAAGCACGCGCGCATGCAAAGCAGCTTTCCGCCTGGCGGTCATATCAATATCTCTCGGGAACCAGCAGTCCCTCTTTCGCCAATTGGGCCACGAATTCCGCGGCGTCATCCTGGGCGGCCTGGGCGGGAATGTGGAACTCGCGGCTAATAGATTCGGCAATACGAGGCAGGGTCCAGCGTTCGGCGGCGGCGTTCCAAATCATTGCGCCGACGCGATTTGCCGAAAAAACGGTTCCCCGGCTGACGTCGATCAGCACGACGCCTTCGCTGTGCAAGGACGCCTTGACGTCCGGAGCGACCCGGAATCCCAAGAGTCCGTAGTTCGAATTACACGACGCCGTCTTCCGGCGTCCAATTCCAAGAAGACCTAGCATGGCTGTAACCTACACTTCCTAAGTTGTTCTCTGGTAGAGTCTTAAGATTAAGCGACAGCCGGCTTGGCAGCGACATGAAATTCAATTATGATTTGATAGCTTTTCATAGCTATCGCGGGATAGGATAATGGCAACGGTCCGGGCAGCGGCACATCACCGGTTTCACATTCCTGATGCAGTCAATCTCCGCGTGCGATGGTTGTTGATCCTGGTAGCCGCGCCTTCCCTGTTTGCACTCAATCCGAACCTTTCGCTCGGCCAATATCTGCACACCAGCTGGACCCAGGAAGAAGGCAGCGCGCTCCCGCCAATCAACGCGCTGGCCCAAACCGAGGATGGGTATCTATGGCTCGGCACCGACAAAGGCCTGCTCCGATTCGACGGGATGCGATTCACGGAATGGTCGCCCATTGCCGGCCCGGCACTGGCGAATTCGACGATCGGTTGGTTGCGGCCGGCCTCTGCCGGCGGGCTCTGGGTCGGCACACCCTCAGGGTTGTCCCGCGTGGATCGCGACCGGGCGATTCCATATCCGGCTCTCGGCAAGGCGCCTTGTCCGATGATTGCCTGGGTCCTGGAGGACCGCTTGCGCGGGCTGTGGCTGGTGAACCGATGCCCGGCCGTCTACACGCTGGCGCTTCTATCACCAGATGGAAGCCTGCAGACCTTCGGAATCCGCGATGGCCTGCCCGACCAACCATTGCATGCGCTAGTCCCCGGCCCTCAAGGCACGCTGTCGATTGTGACGCCGAATTCCGTATGCCAGTGGTCCCCGGGGCACACGGCGATGTGCTCGAAGGGTCCTGCGCCCGATCTCTCCGCGATCGCCGCCATCGGCGACGGCCAGGTTCTGATGGCGGACGGGAAAACGGGCCGGATATTCCGCTTTTCCAACGGGCGGGCAGTCTCCGCCGGCCCGCATATTCCGGATGCGGAGTTCTCCAAGGCCATGCTATACGACCGTGACGGCAACATCTGGATCGGCACCGCGGGACAAGGTCTGCTTCGCATCCGCAACAACAGAGTGGACCGATTCACCCGAACGGAGGGACTTTCGAGTAACGTCGTCACTGCTCTGGTGGAAGACAAGGAGGGCGACATTTGGGTCGCAACCCCGCGCGGTATCGATCGCATCCGCGACCCTAAACTGCAGCTCTACTCCACCCAAAGCGGACTGTCCAACGATCTCGTCAATTCGGTGTTAGCCGGCCATGACGGAGCCATTTGGATCGGCACTGGCGGCGGTCTGAACCGGCTCGCGGGCGAGCAGGTAACCGTATATTCCCGGGCAGAGGGATTGGCCAGTCCCTTGGTGCTCTCTTCTTACGAGGACGCTTCCGGCAGACTCTGGGTCGCGACCGCTACCGGTCTGACGCGGCGCGACCGGGACCGCTTTGTGGAGGTTTTGACGATGAAGGGCCAACACCTCGAACGCGTCTTTAATATCGCAGGCGATCCTTCGGGCGCCGTCTGGCTGGCCGACGGCAACCTGGGGCTTTTCACCGTCCGCGGCGGCGTCGCTCATCCCGTGACCGTACCGGAGCGGGACACGGGCGATATCGTTGCCCTCTCGGTCACGCGAGCCGGCGAAGTTTGGTTGGGGCATCAGCACGGCGGCATAAGCGTTTTTTGCAAAGACTCCAGCAAACATTACGATGGCCGCGAAGGACTAGGAAACGGACCCGTCCGGGCCCTTTTCCAAGATCGCGATGGAACCGTTTGGGCGGGGACCGGCGACGGTCTGAGCCGATTCCGGGACTCCCGGTGGACCACTTGGACCGCCGCTCACGGACTGCCGGAAGGCGGAGTCCAAGGAATCGTCGAGGATGACACCGGGGGGCTGTGGCTGCTCGCACCTGCAGGCGCACTGCGATTGCCGCTCGCGAGCTTGGATGGACCGCCGAAGGCTCTCCAATTCCTTCTCTACGGCCGGACGGAAGGGTTGCGCCTGGGCAACGGCATGACGAATCCCCGCCTCACCCACTCGCGCGATGGGCGCATATGGGTCTGCACAGAAGACGGCGTCGCCGCCATCGATCCGGCTCGCATGAATCCCAATCCCGTGCCTCCGCCGGTCGTCATCGAACAAGTGATCGCCGATGGAAAGGTTTACGACCCCTGGTTGCGCGGCGAAACCGCGTTTCGCGGACATGACCTGCAGATCGTCTACACCGGGATCAGCCTGATGGTGCCGGAACGAGTACGATTCCGCTATCGGCTGGAAGGCCTGGATAGCCATTGGACGGACGCCGGCACGCGGCGCAACGTGTCCTACATGAACCTGCCTCCGCGTCACTACCGGTTCCAGGTGATCGCCTGCAATAACGACGGTCTATGGAATAACGCCGGCGCGGATTTCGCGCTCCGCGTGGATCCGTACTTCTACCAGACGAAATGGTTTGCGTTGCTCTGTCTGACCGCAGTAACTCTGCTGGTGTGGTCGGCGCATCAACTCAAGGTGCGCCGCGTGGTTTCGCGCCTGCAATTGATCGCGGCGGAGCGGGTACGCTTCGGCCGGGAATTGCACGATTCGCTGTTGCAGGGATTTTCCGGCGTGGTGTTCCTTCTGGAGGCAGCCACGCGCCAGTTGGAGACGGCTCCGGACGCGGCCAAACAGCGGCTGGAACGCGCTATCGACCAGGCGGACCGGTCGCTTCGCGAGGCCCGGGAGATGATCGTCAGCATGCGAATTCCGGCGCTGGACAACAACACCCTGCCGGAAGCGCTGCAAACCACGGCCCTGAAGATGGTGTCGGATACCGCTGTGGACGTTCAATTTGAAATCAAAGGACGCCCGGAGCAGGGTCCTTACAACGTGGAAGCCAATCTCTTTCTGATCGCCCGCGAGGCGGTGACCAATGCCCTGAAACATGCGTCGGCCACGCGGATACGGTTGGAACTATGCTACACGCCGAGGGAGTTGCATTTGACTATCCAGGACGATGGAGCGGGCTTCGAGCCCGAGGAGGCGGCGGCCAAGGCCGGACACTTCGGACTCCACGGAATGCAGGAGCGGGCGCGATTGATTCGCGGCCGATTTAGCGTAAACAGCGCGCCGGGAAGCGGAACCACCATTGAGGTCGCCGTGGGGTGGAAAAAGTAAGTCCCGGTTGCGCCGGGTCAGGGCGCCACGACTTCCGGCGAGCGGGCGGCCGAATCCGAAGACGGCGGAACGGCTATTCGTTTCCGCAGCCAAAACTCGAGGATCAGGATCTGACGCAGTTGCGTCTCGTTGCAGTCCAGCCCCTGGGTGAACCTGCCCAACCGGCGCAGCAGACTCTCGCGCTCCAGGTACCCGCGTTCGACCAATTGAATTTTGCCGGGCCCGGTGAGCAACCGGGTTGCCAGGGGTTTCAGAGATTGGCGATAGGTAGAGGCGTAGTCACCCTTCGATTTCCGTTTTGACACCATGGGGGGCAGCAGTCCGGCAAAGGCCCGGCGCATGAGCCGTCTCGGCTCATTGGGCCCAACCACGACTCCCGCCGGAATCGTCAGCATGAACTCCAGCAAGGGCCGGTGTGCGTAAGGGTGCGCATATGAAATGTGCTGCAGCGCCTCGGGGGTCTGGAGCGTACGCGATGCCAGTATTTCAGCGGCGGCGCGGAACCGTTGGCGCCTCCCGGGTGGCGCCTCCGCGACAAGCCCGTCGAGCGTCCCCTCCCGCTCTTCGGGTGCGAGAAGCGAGCGATGTGCGTCGACCAAAGAGTCTTCCGTGCTGGCCGGCATAGCGCCCACGGAATCGCCGGGGCTGGTGGGTGGAACCCACGAAAACCAGGCCTCGCGCATACCTCTCCATAAGATCGGATAAATGGGCGCCTGCATGGCGCGAGCCCATGCGTAGGCCGTCCGCGCGGCGGTTCCAAACCGCCCCCGGGCCAGCGGCTCCGTCACCTGACCAATGTCGTCATGAACGTTCCCCATTACGAAATCGCCGAATTGCCCGGTAAGCAGGACGCCTGAGCCGAGCGACTTCATGAGGCGCGCCAGGCCCCGATAGCGGGGCTCCCACAAAGCCGGAACAGTCCCCATGAGATCGGCCGCGGCCACGGGGTGATCGCGGAGCTCCAGGTGGTATGCGGAGACATCGCAAGCTCGCTCGACTTCGCGAAAAAATCGTTCGTCGGGTGAGTTCTCGTGGGTATAGCTGAAAGTAATCAGTTCCGGCGCACCACCGGGAGTCTCCCGCCGCAGGCGGTCTGCCATGCAGACCACGGATGAGGAGTCCAGGCCGCCGCTCAGCTCGGCGCAAGTCGGCGCGCCGGCCGCAAGCCGCACTTGCACCGCTTCGCGGAAGAGTTCCTCCAGCCGCTCCTCGTATTGCTTTTCGTCCGGATACCTGGTCTCCCGATGGATTGGCAGAGTCCAGAAGGCCCGATCGTCGAATCGGCGCTGGCCGATGGTGACGGCGTGTCCGGCCGGCACCGCCACGATACCCGCATACGGGGTCCGCGCGCCGGCGTTGCCGCGCACGAGAAAGTTGGCAACATAGGTATCGTCCAGCTCCGTCACGCCGGTCCAGCGCACCAGGTCGGCAATCGAGGAAGACCAGAAAAGACCGTGGGCGGTCCGCCGATAATAGAGAGGCCGCACTCCCGCGTAGTCGCTGGCCAGCACGATTTGGCGGCGGCCGGCATCCCAAAGGCAGAGACTCCAGTCGCCCAACAAGTCGCGCAGGCCATCGACGCCGTTCTTACGGAACAGGAGCAAAATGAGCGCGGCATCCGAACACTCCGCGGAGAGTCCGGTCTGGCTGAAGAGATGTTCTCGATTGTCCAGCCGCCCGTCCCATAAGCAGGCGCTCCGGTCGGGCGCCTGGAAAAGGCCCTTGCTCTGCGGAAATTCCGAGGTTGCCACCCAACCCATGAGCAGTCCCGGTTGCCGGCACGCTTGGGGGGTGAAGCAGCCGGGACTGTCCAGGGCAGTTCGCAGCCGGACCTCATCTTCGGCGGAAGCGGGCCGGGAGTCGAAATGAAAAATACCGCAGAATTTGCTCACGGCGCCTTACGCGAGGAACGTTTCTTCCCCGTACAAAAGTTGCAATTTGCCCTGAGCGAACTGGCAGGATTGCTCCACCAGTCCGAACACGGTGTCAATCTCCTGACGATCCCGCGGCGCATACACCGTCATCAGCGTCGTCAATATTCCGATGGCGGCAATCGGATGGGGCTCGCCCCAACTCAAACGCATCACTTCATGGCGAAGGACCGCCGGAAGCGTCAGGTGAATACTGCCCTCCGGCAAGGGGTGCAGGTGGCAGAACTCATGGCCGTCAATAAAAGCTTCCGGCGGCCCGGCGGCAATCTCGTCGCTGAGATAAAGGGCATGACTTGCGGGCGAGGCCATCCGGCTTTGTTTGGACCGGACAAACGGAATACGCAAACACCGTTCGACCAGCTCTTCCACGGCTTCCTGCGGAGGCAGCTGGTCTACCTGAAGGTGAGGCAGGGCGCGCTGCATGCGCGGCCGTGGGCCAACTCTCGGGTGCGGCAGAAGCGCCACCCTGGTAAGTATCGCGACAGCCGGCATTGCGGACATCTTTCCCACCACAATCCACTCAGTGTATAAGCGCCTCAGCCGGGCGAAATCGCCCATTTCGCTGATTTTATTGTCGTCAAATCTGATAACTCGCACATCGTCGCGATTCGGGTCCGGCAGTGTCTGATTCTATGGGTCGACATCCCATTTGAGATAATGAGGCCGTGATGGATATCCCTGGTTGGCTCCCACGCGCCGGTTTCGGCCTCGCAATCGCCCTCATTGCGCCAGTCCTGGGCGCTCAGCAGGTCAGCGTTTGGCTGACCACGGACGATCAGAAGACATTGATGCAAGCGCAGCCGGGCGTGAGCTTCAGCAATCGTGTGAGCCCGTCCTCGCCCTCTTTGGTGATCGACGACCGGGCGGTGCACCAGGCGGTGGAAGGATTCGGCGCGTCCATGACCGATTCGTCGGCGTATCTGCTGAACGAGGTGCTTCCGGCGGCCAGCTTGCCGGCCGTGATGCACTCTCTGTTCGATCCAACCCAAGGCATCGGCATCAGTTTCCTGCGCAATCCCATGGGTTCTGCCGATCTGGCGCGCACCAGGTACTCCTACGACGACCAGCCGGCAGGCGCCACCGACCCGAGTTTGGCTTCGTTTTCCATCGCGCACGATCGCGCGGACATTCTGCCGCTGCTGGTAATGGCCAAAGGCATCAATCCACAAATCAAAATGATGGGCACTCCATGGAGCCCGCCAGGATGGATGAAAACCACGGACTCGATGATCGGCGGCTCGCTGAACGCGTCGGCGTATACGGCTCTGGCCGGGTATTTCGTCAGGTACCTGCAGGCTTATGCGGCCGCGGGCGTGCCGGTGGATTATATTTCGCTGCAGAACGAACCGCTCACCGTGCCGACCGACTATCCCGGCATGTCGATGGCCAGCACGGAGCAACTCAACTTCCTCGGAAACTACATGCTGCCGGCGCTCGAAGCCGCCAATCTCACCACCAGGGTACTGGTTTACGACCACAATTGGGATCAGCCGGGGTACCCCGAGACGGTGCTCGGCAACGCCGCCATCGCCACCTCGCCGAGTGTGGCCGGCACGGCATGGCATTGGTATGCCGGCCCTCCGGGGGCCATGACCACGCTTCACAATCAATTTCCGGAATTGAAAAACTACGTCACCGAGGCATCCGGCGGTACGTGGATCCCCGACGAAGTGAAAACGGATTTCGAAATGATCGTCCACTCCATGCGCAACTGGGCCAGTTCATACGTGAAATGGGGACTGGCCCTCGATCAGAATCGCGGCCCGAACGACGGGGGCTGCAACACGTGCACGCCCCTGGTGACGGTGAACTCGCAAACCGGCGCCGCAACTTATCCCATCGACTACTACACGCTCGGACACTTCAGTAAGTTCGTCGTGCCGGGGTCGACCCAAGTCTGGTCGTCGAATGCGCCGGGGCTCATCGGCGCCGCGTTCGTCACTCCCAGCCGGTCCATGGTTCTGGTGGCATACAACGACTCAACGACCAGCCGGACATTTCAGGTGTCCTGGCGGGGGCGCTGGTTCAGCTACACGCTGCCGTCACTGGCCGGAGCGACGTTTACGTGGCCCGGCGGCGCGGACGCTGCCGCTATGGCCCGCGGGGCAAGAGTTGTCGCCGTGCCCGCGTATACCATCGCGGCCGCGCAGCAGATACAAGCTTCCAGCTATACGCAGATTGCCAATCTGCAGTCGGAACCGTGCAGCGATACCGATGGCGGCTTCGATCTCGGATATGCCGCGGACGGCAGTTGGGCGGAGTACGACAACCTCGATTTCGGAAGCGGCGTCACGGGAGTGGATGTGCGCTGGGCCAGTGCCGGATCGGGCGGGACGCTGGAGTTCCATCTCGACAGTGCGTCGGGTCCGACGATCGCGCAGGGCGGCCTGCCGGTGACCGGCGGCTGGGAAACCTGGCAGACTTACCCGATGGCGGTTTCGGGAGCGCAGGGGCTGCATAAACTGTTCGTCATCTTCCACGGGACGGGGGCCAACGGATTAGGAAATTTGAATTGGTTCCGCTTCCGGTAAGAGTCATGCCGGCCGCTGACGCGAGCACCCCAGGCACAGGGCAACCCTTCCGCCGCGATGGCGGGACAGTCCGGCCAGCGCCGATGGGCCAACTTTCGGAAACCGTCCGGGCGCCACAGGCCCTCGTTTAGGCTCTATGGCGCCTCTCGGGTGCGGTTGACGATAACCCGCTTTACTGAGCCGCAACTGCCGGGCCGGTCTGTGCCGGAGCCGGAGCCGGAGCCGCCTTTTTGGTTGCCGCCGCCTTTTTGACAGCGGTTTTCTTTTTGGCGACGGGCTTCGCTTTCGACATGGCGGCCTTCTTGGCGGCCCACCGTTTTTTCAAAGCGGCCACGATTCTCGCCCGCCCGGCTTTGCTCAGTTTCCTTTTGGGCTTGGCCGGTTCGGGTATCGTCGCCACGGGCGGCGCAGACTCTCCCCGGATCTTGGCCCATCTGCGCTTCTGGGCTTCTCTCATTCGCCTTAATGCTTCCGCGCTGAACTTACGCTTGGGCTTGTGCGCTGTGGGTTGGGTGGCGTCAGGCGCAGGCGCGCCTGACAACGTGGCGCGCAGCTCCGCGATTTGAGCGTCGATGCGCCGCTTCTGGGCCTCGAAACCTTCGATTGCGGCCTCGATAATCTCGTTAGTAAACCTGGGTGTCGGCATTTGAGTGGTGATTCCCCTTTGCTATTTTCACTTGTAACCATCTTGGCACAAATGTAGGCCGTGCTAACATTGAAATATCAAGATGAGATCGGAATTTTACCACTGCATTTCGTGGCTCATCGTGCTACTATTTGCCGCGCCGCCGGGGTATACGGGGGAATCCGCCAACCCCGGCCGCCGCGAATACCGGCTGCGCTTTTATAACATCCACACTAACGAGCGCATCGACGTCGTTTATCGGCGCGGCGGGACCTATCTGCCCGAGGCATTGGCCGATCTCGACCGCTATCTCCGCGACGTTCGCAGCGGAGAGATCCATCATTTCGACCCCCGCTTGTTCGATCTGCTTTACGATCTTACGGCATCGCTCGGCGACGCCGGCGGAGAGATCGAGGTAATCTGCGGATACCGTACGCCGGAAACCAACGAATTCCTGCGAACCCGCAGCGCGCATTCGGGAGTCGCGGTCCACAGTCTGCACATGCAGGCGGAAGCTATCGATATCCGTTTGCCGGGGGTTCCGACCTCGGCTGTCCGCGATGCTGCCCTGAGCCTCCACCGCGGGGGAGTCGGTTACTATCGCGATTCCAACTTCGTCCACGTCGACGTAGGTCCCGTCCGGCGCTGGTAGCACGGCGCTTTTTCACCAAGGGTACGGATATCCCTTGGCGAGAACCTTTTCGAGCGCGGCGTCGTGCCCGTAGATGTCGTCATAGAAATACACGAGTCCGTCTTCCGGCGCCACCACCGTGGCATAGAGGATTAAGACAGGAATCGGGTGGGCGAGATTCACCTGCTGGGCGTTCGCCCCGTCCGTCATGGCCGAGCGAATCCGCTCCGGTGTCCAATCCGGCTTGTCGCGCAGGACCCACGCCGCCAGGTCGGCCGGCTTTTCCAGCCGGATGCAGCCGTGGCTGAAGTCCCGGCGCGACTGCGCGAAGAATACCGTGGCCGGAGTGTCGTGCATGTAAACGGCGTAGCTATTGGGAAAGAGAAATACCACCAGGCCGAGCGAGTTCTTGGGACCTGGTGTTTGCCGGATGAATAGCTTTCCGGCGCGAAGCTGGTCGAGCATTTCGCCGGTCACCGTCCCCGAGCTGACCGGGTTCCGGCGGCCATCTACGATCTCCAGCCGGTCCTTCGCCAGGTAATCCGGGTCCTTCTGGAGGTGCGGAATCAGCTCCGCCCGGATGATGGAATACGGCACGTCCCAGTAAGGGCGGAAGATGAGATACTGCATGTCTTCGCTGAACACCGGCGTACCGTGGCCGTAGGCCATACCCACCACCACCTTCATCGTCAGGCCGACATTGAAATTATCGTCATAGGCGCGCAGGCGGAATTCGGGGATGTTTACCACGATGGGCGCTTTTCGATAAGTGTCCGGCAGCCAGCGCCAGCGCTCCAGGGTCCATTGCATTTGTTGGACGCGGCGGCTCAAGGGAACGTTGAGGTCGGCCAGCGTTTGGGGGCCGATTCGTCCGTCGGCATCGCGCCCATGCCGCCGCTGGAAGCTCTTTACGGCGTCCACCAGGGCGCCACCGTAGACTCGTCCGTCAGCCGCGACATCGGCGCCGGCCGGAAGGTCGCCGACCAGGCGAAGGAATCGCGTGAGCCGCGGCACGCCGGGCCAGGCGTCGCCGGATTCAATGACTTTCTTTGGCGGAGTGGGCGGCGGCAATTTCTCTCCGTCGTCCCGCTTCGCCAGCTCCACGTAGGTTTGAAAAGCTTGCAGCGTGCGGCGGTACCCGGGATATGGCGGCTCCACTTGCGCCAGTTCGGCCGCCACGTCGCCGGCACCCACCACGTGATCCCTGAGGAACTCCGGCAGATCGTATTTCTTCGACTCGTCGTCAAGCTCGAAAGCAAGGCGTTTGGGATTTACTTTGCCGATGTGGAGATCGGAGATGTACCGCATGACGCAGACCGTGAGCGCGAGGTCGAATTTCACCGCGTCCAGCTCCGCCGGCTGGCTGGCCGCAGGTCTGAGCCTGGCCAGGCGATCGCTCCATCGCGATCCGTCGTAGTCATCCGCCGAGAGTCCCTTCCGGCCGGCCTGTTGGAGGAGTACGATCGCCTGGCGTGCCTGCGGTGTCGGTTCCATTCCTTTGACCCACCAGAGGGAATCGCGGTTGAAGTCGTAGAACTTCCGCAGGTGCTTGCTGTAGTCGCTGAAGTTGGGCCAGCGGAGATCGGAGAATGTCCCGCTGCTGACGGCCGTCCGCAGCCAGGTTCGACCAGGTTCGCTGAGCGCCACCTGAGCCTGAGCGGAACTGCAAAAGAGCGCGATGAACGCCAGTGAGGCGCCGGGGATGGTCTTGACTCGATCGCTCATTGCTCCGCAGTTTAGCATTGGACCGCGTAAGCACGCACGGGCCAGGGCAAGCTTCGCTCGCTTGGACAAGCTGAAAGTTACAACCGCGCAGACATTCCACGCACTTAGCACACCGTTTCGGAATTATGGTGACGTATTCTGCGGGTGTGCCAGGTACCGCTCCCTTGCGGTCGCGGCTCTGTATGCAGGCTCGTTCCGAGCCGCGGCCGCAAGGGAGCGGTCTGGCGGGAATACGTTAGCGTATTTCCGAAATGATCGACTTAGTTACGGATTTTGAGGGGACGCGATGAGTCGAATCGGCCGGCTGGGTTTCATCCAGCTTGTGGATGCCTTTCTGGGCGTGTATACCGTTCCTGTGTTTGCTCAGGGCCTTCCGATTACGCCTGCCGACGAGGCCGCGGGACAGGCCTGGTGGACGCACATCAAGGTGCTCGCCGACGACGGCATGCTAGGCCGCTTGACGGGGCCGGAAGGCTACCTGCGTGCCGCCAAATAAGTCGTCTCGCAATTCGACGCCATGGGACTGCAACCGGCCGGGCGCAGTTCGACTCTTTTCCGGTCGATCTTGCGCGGCGGGCGGCCAACAACGCGGAGCGTCCTCACTACGTGGAGTCGGGTTTCTTTCCGCCGCTTCGAAAAATGAGCGATGGCCTGGTGCAGTTAGGCCTTTGCGGCCTTCTTTGCGGCCCACCGTTTCTTCAAGGCGGCCACGATTCTCGCCCTGCCAGCTTTGCTTAGTTTCCGTTTGGGCTTAGCCGGTTCCGTGGCCTTTGACGCTGGGACAGCCTCTCCCCGGATCTTGGCCCATCTCCGCCGCTGGGCTTCCTTCATTCGTTGTCGAGCCGCCGCAGAGAACCTCTTGCGTTTGCGCGGCGGCGCTTCCGGCGTGCCGGTGGGTTTATGGGAGCCGCCGGGCAACATGGCCCGGAGGTCGGCAATCTGGGAGTCAATTTGCTGCTTTTGTACCTCGAAGCCGTCGATTGCCGCGGCGATAATTTCGGGAGTGAGTTTAGTTGGCATGTAAGCTCTTCGCAATATCCACCTTAACTCAGTCACAGTCGAGTTAGGAAGATGTTCGGCTGCTATCCGACCCGGCGAAATGATCTCGAAAAGAAATCCAAAAGAAAACGTAAGTTGGGCACATGACATGGCTTGAACTTGTCTGCGCTGTGTGCCTGAGAACAGCGGTTCCGCGCTTGCCGAAAGGGTACCGCAATCATGCGCCGGATCGGGGCCCAGAATCAACTCCAATGCACATTCGTCTGCCGGAGGCTTGGCAAAGGAAAAATGACGTTGGGGTATTCTCACATTGGGCTCTCTGCACTCAGATCCCACCGCGGCGCGAACGGCCGCTTCATATTGCTTGCTCTTTTGGAAAGAGTGTCCGCTTTCATCCTGACGAGTGTAAAGCATACCCCTCGTCTGAGCGCAGTGAGCGGTTTTGCATTGCTTCCCTCCATATTCTTTGCACGCCGCGACGATTTCATACCGCTCAAAAGCTGAAAGCTGAAAGCTGAAAGCTGAAAGCCGAGAACGTGAGAGCTTGCGCGCAGCGCATTGCGGGACATGCTACAGACGGACTTGCAAAACTCCGCTGAATCGGCGGAAAGCACCTCTCCCTCGCGGGTGCCCAATGGGCCCGGCTCAGTACGGGCTCCTGTTTCAACGCGGGAATAATGAGCCGGGCCCAAAGGGCACCCCGCCAGCAAGCGGTTGGCGGAGTTTTGCAAGTCCCTCTGTAGCTCCCCTGACGGTCCACGCCCTCTTCGCCTGTTCTCTACGCTTCCGATTTCGTGTCTCGGCGCTGGCCAATGCGCTGGTGCGATCGGCGGGCGGCGCGCGGCTCGTAACGTTCATCGCTGCAGCCGGGCAGAAGCGGCCTGGGGTCCGTGAAAAAGTTAACGGTTCATTCTCGATACCTTCACACCGCGTTCATCCCACCGCAATTTCCCCCAGCTACTCTCCCCGAGGAGGAGAATCACAAATTGTTGGCTCTACGCAACTTGACTGCAGTAGCTTTTCTCGCCGCCATGGCGGGCGCACCTATGGCCCAAGCTGACGACGACCTGAGAAACAACCACGTACTATTGATCAGCATCGACGGGATGCACGCCGTCGATTTCGAGATCTGCGCGAAGAACAATACCTGCCCCGCCATGGCTAAGCTCGCCAAGACGGGCGTGAATTACACTCGCACGACCACCTCACGGCCTTCCGATTCCTTCCCGGGACTGATGGCCTTGGTCACGGGCGGGACTCCCAGGACAGTGGGTGCCTACTACGATGTCGCCTGGGATCGCGTCCTGGCGCCGCCCAGCGTCGCCACCGGCAATGGTCTCGCCGCCGGAACCTGCACGCCCAACAAAAACAATGGCACGCAGACCGAGTATGAGGAGGGCGTGGAAATCGACCAGACGCAACTCAACGGCGGAGGCCCGTACAAGTCACCGATTGACGGAGGCGTGTTGTCTATCGATCCCGGCCGGTTGATTCGCGATCCGTTCTCCAAACCGACCCCGTGCGCTCCCGTTTACCCTTGGAACTTCATCCGCACCAACACCATCTACGGAGTGATTCATGCCGCCGGCGGCTACACTGCCTGGTCGGACAAGCACGCCGTCTACGCCGTGGTTTCCGGCCCCACGGGAACGTCCAGCCCGAGCAATGTGGACGACTACTATTCGCCGGAAGTGAATTCCAATCAGATCCCGTTGCCAGGGGTCACTACTGCCGGAACCAACTTCAACTGCGGCGGGATCGCCGCGAGCGGCAACGACTGGACCACCGATTTTCAGGCCATCCAGTGCTACGACCAGTTGAAGGTCAATGCGGTGGTCAACTGGATCAATGGCAAGACTCACCTCGGCACCGGCAAGGCTCCCGTGCCGGTGATCTTCGGTATGAACTTCCAGGCAGTCAGCGTGGGAGAGAAACTGATTGAAAGCGGTGTTTACGGCGGCTACCAGGACGCGGCCGGCACCCCCACGCCGAAACTGCTGAGCGAGATTGAATTTGTCGACGCAGCCATCGGACAAATGGTGGAAGCTCTGCAGGATGAACACCTGCTGGAGTCGACCACCATTATTATTACCGCCAAGCACGGCCAGTCTCCGATCGATCCCGCGCGGTTCTTCCCGATTCCCGGACACTCCGGACTCAACGGCGCGTCGCCGGCCACTCTCCTGGCTGCGCAGAACCTGATTCCCGCGGTGGAAGTCGCCGGCCCCGGTCCGACCGAGGACGACATCTCCCAGTTGTGGCTTTCGCCCGGGAACACGGCCGCGACGAACACCCTGACGGCGGTCGGCGTCCTCGAAGCCAACGCCAAAACAGCGGGAATCGGCGAGATCTTCTACTCCACCTCGCTGGAGACCATGTTTAACGCTCCCGGCGTGCCCACGGTGAATGCTCCTTGCTGCGCTCTGCTGGCGGGCGGCGATCCCCGTACTCCCGACATCATAGTTGCCCCCAATGTGGGAGTGGTTTACACCGGGAGCGCAAAAAAGCAATCCGAGCATGGCGGTTTCGCCCACGACGATACCAACGTGATGCTGCTGGTATCCAACCCCGACTTCCAGGCGCGGACCGTCGACAGCTTCGTGGAAACCATGCAGGTGGCGCCGACGATCCTGGCAATCCTGGGCCTCGACCCGTATGCTCTACAAGCCGTCCAGGCGGAGGGCACGCCCGTCCTGCCGGGTTTGAACCTCTACCGGCATTAAATCTTGGGATGTGGGGCATGCTTCAGCTTGCCCAAGGCGGGCGCCCCTGGGCGCCCGCCATTTTGTTGTACTCCAGGCTGAATAGAACGATCTGCGAGGCTGGCGGGCCTCGCTCGGACAAGCTGAAGAGGTATTTGCAAAATTGTATTGAATCGGCGAAAAGCACCGCTCCCTCGCGGTCGCGGCTCAATAAGAGATCCTGTTTCAACGCGCGAATAATGAGCCGCGCGCGCAAGCAAGCGGTTGGAGGAATTTTGCAGGTTCCTCTTTAGCTTGCCCCGCCGGGCGACAGCCCGGCCACGCCCGCTTCCGCGAGGACTTCGCGAATGGCGGCGGCCAGCCGTCCGATATCCGCGGGAAAAATATTGCCGATAGTGCCAATGCGGAAGCAGTTTTCGCGCGTCAACTTGCCCGGATAGATGACGAAACCACGGCTTGAAAGTGCCGCGTAAAACTCATCGAAGCGGAACCGCGGATGCGCCGGGTAGCGAAAGGTAGTGATAATCGGGCTTTGTTGCTCGCGCCGCAGGTAGGGGACGAATCCCATGGCGTCCATTTCGTCCATCAGGGCTGCGCGATTGGCGGAGTAGCGCGCGCAGCGTCCGGCCACGCCGCCCTCCTCTGCGAGTTCCCGGAGCGCGCGGCGGAAGGCCAGAATCGCATGAGTCGGCGGGGTGAAGCGGAACTGGCCGTCGGTTTCCAGCCCCCGCCATTGCGCAAAAAGATCGAGGCTCACGCTGCGGGCCTGCCCTTCGCATTCGAGCAGACTGGCCCGCTTGGCGAGCACAAAGCCGAATCCCGGCACTCCCTGAATGCACTTATTGGCCGATGAGACCAGAAAATCGATGTGGCACCCGGCAACATCGAGCGGGATGCCGCCGAAGCTGCTCATCGCGTCCACCACGAAAACCGCGCCAGTGCGGTGCACGGCCTCGCCGATCCGGTCGACGGGGTTCAGGATGCCCGTGGTGGTCTCGCAGTGGACCACGGCGGCATGCGTGAACGGGGTTCCGGAATTGAGCGCCTCGGCCACGCGCCCCGCATCCACGGGTTCGTCCTCCGCGAACAACAAGTCCTCGGTTGCGATGCCGAGCCGCTCCGCGATCTGCACCATGCGGCGCCCGTACGAGCCGTTGACGGCCACCAGAAGCCGCCCCCCGCGCGGCACCGCCGAACCGATGGCAGACTCGATGGCGAACGTGCCCGAGCCCTGCATGAGCACTGCCTCGTAATCGTCACCACCCGGACCGGCGAGCGAGACGAGCCCGGAGCGGATCTCGCGGACGGCCGCGATGAACTCGGTATCGCGCGAGCCGAGATCGCGCATCATGGCATCCTTGACCGCCGCGCTGGTGCTCAGCGGCCCCGGCGTGAAGAGAAGTTTTTCGGTCATCGCATTCCATGGTAATGCGGAGGCCGGGCCCCTCTCCCGGCTCCCGCCACCATTCAGAACAGCAGCCGCAGCATCATTTGAATCGTGCGAGGGCCGCCCTGTCCCACGCTCTGGCTCTGGGTGACCAGCCCGAAAGCCCCGCCCACGTTCATATTCGGATTAGCCATATTGAGGATGTTGAAGAGGTTCGCGAACTGCGCTTCATAGCGCAAACCGATTCGATCCGTAAGGAAGAACGTCTTCCCCATGGTCGCCGAGAAGGACACCGTTCCCGGACCTTCAAGGATGCCGGAGCCGCAGTTGCCAAAGCGGCCGATGTTGCTGGCCGGAATGCTGAATGCGCCTACGTTGAAGTAGTCGGCGGAAGTGGGGTTAGACAAGTGTCCACTTTGGCCGGCAACGCAATCGGGCCGCTGTTGCTTCACCGAGCGATCCTGCGGCGCCGTGCCCGAGGGATCGGCGACACCGCTCGAGAAGTAGGGCGTGAGCCACGATCCGGTCTGCGCCACCGTGACGCCGGTAACGCGCCAGCCGCCGACCACCAGATTGGCGGCCCGGCTCACATTGCCCGCCATTTTCTGGCCGCGCCCGAAAGGCAGATCGTAAAAGAAGGTGCTGACGAACCGCTGTGTGGGGTTGTAATATGCGTTTCCGTAGTCGGAGGCGATATTGAAATAGTTCGCCACGTTGTCGCCGTTGTCGCCCTGCCCGCCCACCGGAATCGATCCCGAAGGCACGGCGCCCAGCGCGTTGGTGATATTTTTCGCCCACGTGTAGTTGTTGGTGAAGGTCAGGCCGTTCGAGAAGCGCTTGTTGAGCTCAAACGTTACCGCATGGTACTTGTCGCTTGGCCCATCCGCGCGAGTCAGCACTTCGCGGAAGTTGGGGTATAACAGGTTCTTCTGGCGCAGGGCGGGGGTTGCCGTGAGCGCGGCATAACCGGTCGTGTTCGGTTCCACCTGATTGAGATCCGGGCTGTAAATCAGGTCGTAGGTGTGCGAAATAGTGAAACTGCCGCGGATTACCGTATTCCAACCGATGTTCCGATCGATGGAGGCCGTGCTCTGAATGACGGTCGGGTCTTTCAGATTGTACTGATTGGCGCGGCGATAGCCGGGATAGGCCGCCGCGGCGCCCGCGCCCGTGGGAAACGCGTCGGGAAAGAACGTCGTGCCGAAGTCGGCGTAGTAACTGGTATCCACGCCCAGAAGCGAGTAGAGTACCGCGCCCAGCACCGGAACCGAGTATCTGCCGACGGAAGCACGCACGGAAGTCTTGCCGTCCGTTCCGGGACTCCAGGCGAAACCAAAGCGAGGCTGAATGTTGGTTAAATCGGTCTCGCGCAGCGTATCCGGCCAGCCCACCTGGCTGGCGGTCATAAAGGGCGTGTTCCCGACAGCCTGTTTCCACTGCGGGTTGATCAGGCCGGTCTCTTCGTTCTGAATGATGAGCGCACCCCCGGGGATCTTCTGATCGAAATTGCCCAACTGATGGGTGGCATCGTTGAACGGCGTATTGACTTCGTACCGGAGTCCGATATTCACTGTAAAGTTAGGGCTGACCCGCCATTCGTCCTGCGCGAATCCGCCGAAGTGGTAACCGAACGGCTTCCCGTCGGGCCCGTTCTGCGCCTGCACGGCATCGTCGACTCTGCCTAGCAGGAAGGTAGTGAAAGCCTGCGCGTCGCTGCCATTGTAAAAGTAGTCGCCGTATTCGTCGCCGAGGTTGAAAGTAATGTTGTCCCGATAGTTGAGGCGGCGATAATCGGCGCCGAACTTCAGCGAGTGGCGTCCGCGTACCCATGAGATGTTGTCCCCGATTTCGATGGTTCCGTTCTTGTTTACGCGCGGGTGTCCGTAGGGATTAGTCTGCCCGCCCAGAATGTCGCCCAGATAGAACACCGGCACGCCGCCCAACCCGTTCTTGGGAGGACCCGGCAAACCGAGGATTCCGGCATTCGCGACGATCGAGTCTCCCTGCTTCGCCTCGGGATAGCTGAAAGTAAAGTTGGCCTGCGTGTCTCCGAAACGCAGTTCATTTACCAGAGTCGGCTTGATAACCCAGTTATACGCAACAGCAACGTTCCAAAGATCGGAGTCCGATGTGAATGACCCCATCAGCGGGTTGTAGGATGCGTCACCCGCTCCCCCGGCGCCGAGGGCGGCGTCCGTCCCCACGGAACCGATGGTCCTCTGTGTGATACGGCCCCACAGCCGATGGTTCGAGCCGAAGTTCTGGTCAAGCCGCCCGTCGAATCCATCGTTGTTGTAGGTTGCCGGAAAGGCCTGAACCAAATTCGGAACTGTCAGCGCGTTTTCGGGGTTTGTCGCCGCGGGGAAAACCGATGGAATGAGCTTGGCGGACGTGGAGTTGATCATGGAAGCAGGAACCTTGTTGCCGGGAAGCGGATTGCCGTTCAAATCGACAACCGTGGATCCCGCCCCGCTAAGATCGCCGGTCAACCAGGATGCCGGAATGGTGTTGGTGTCGATGAGGCTGTTGGCGCTCAGCCGGACACCTTCATAGTCGAAGTAGAAGAATGTCTTGTTCCTGCCGTCGTAAATGTGTGGCGCCCACACCGGACCGCCGACCGACACGCCGAAGTTATCGGCGTCACCGGTGGGAATGATGCCGCTGATGCCATCCCGGGCGTTGAAATCCTGGCGCTGAAAATACCAGTAGCCGGTCCCGTGAAAGTCGTTGGTGCCGCTTTTGCTGATGGCCGTCACGTCGCTCGGCTGCGCGAATTCCGCGCTGTTGGCGGCGGTGTTCACTTTAAATTCGGCGATGCCTTCGACCGAAGGGAAGAGATCTCCCGTCGGTCCGCCGTAACGCGGAAGCTGCGTGGATACGCCGTCCAGCGAGTAGGACGTGGCAGTGGGCAACTGCCCTCCGATGGTGATATTCCCGCTGCTGTCGCTCTGCACGCCGGGCGAAAGAGTCGAGACGCCGATCGGGCTGGGGTTGGATGTGGCGCGGAAATTGAGCGCCAGATCGTCGATCTCTCCACCCGACTTGGAATAAGACAGCGTCAGCGCTTCGGAGACAACCGTCGATGCTGTGACCTCGATGGTTTCGCCGGCCGCCGTGGCGAGCCCTAACTGAAAAGGAATCGAGAGCTCATCGCGGGCGAGCAGGGGAACGCTCTTCCGTTCGGTCCGGCTGAAGCCGGCGGCCGTGGCCGCCAACGTATACACGCCGGGGTCGAGATTCACAAACCGGTATTGCCCGTTGGCGTCGGTTTCCAAAGAAAGAGTAACGCCGGTATGCTCATCGATAGCTTCCACCTTCGCCCCACGCACTACCGCGGAGGATGGATCGGTCACGGTGCCGTAAATCGTCCCGTAGGTGGACTGGGCAAATGCCGCGCTCGATACGGCGATGGCGAGAGCGGCGGTGCGCATTACCCGCGAATAAGAAAAAACACTGCTTCGCTTCAAGAAAACCTCCTGAAAAAAGGCCTGAATCATTACCGTCCAAGTCAGCCTGCGAAAGCCTGCATTCGAAGCGACTGGTTATTGGGTTACTGGGCAGGATACAAATAAAATGGTTTCAACCGTACGACTGTTTGCTTACCTCGCGATGACAAAGAGAATTAATGCGCTGACATCGGTTTGTCATCAAACAACCCGGAAACCCCGGTAATCTGGAAGACAATGCCCGAACGAGCGGACATCGCCGTGGTTGGCGGCGGAATCCTTGGTCTGGCCCACGCTTACGTCTTCGCGCGCCGGGGAAAGCGTATCGTCCTGTTCGAAAGGAGCCGGCCCGCAGCCGGCGCCTCGGTGCGCAATTTTGGAATGATCTGGCCGATCGGCCAACCGGCCGGCGAGATGCATCAGTTGGCGCTACGCAGCCGCGAGATCTGGGTCGAGATTCTGGCGGCAGCCAAACTGAACTACCGCCCCACCGGATCGCTGCACCTCGCGTACTGCCCGGACGAAGCAGAAGTACTGCGGGAGTTCGCGGAGATCGGTCCCCCAGCCGGATATGCCTGCCAATGGCTCAGTCGTGAGGAGACGCTCGCCCGCAGTTCGGCCGTGAACGAGGAATCTCTCCAGGGTGCGCTCTGGAGCGCCACCGAACTGACAGTCGATCCCCGCGAAACGGTTGCCGGGTTGGGCGCTTATCTGCGCGAGATCGGCGTCGAGTGCCGCTACGGTGTGTTAGTAAAAAGAATCGATCTGCCGATCGTCGAGACATCTTTGGGCTGTTGGGAAGTGGACGCCGCGATGGTTTGCGCCGGCGACGATTTCCAAACACTCTACCCGGAGGTCTTCTCCGGCAGCGGGCTAACAAGGTGCAAACTGCAGATGATGCGCACCGACCCGCAGCCGGAAGCTTGGCAGCTCGGGCCGGCCCTGGCGGCAGGTCTGACCCTGCGCTTCTACAAATCTTTCGCCCTTTGTTCGACGCTCGCCCGGCTGAGGGCACGCATCGCGGCGGAGAAGCCCGAATACGAAAAATGGGGGATTCACGTGCTAGTATCGCAGACGGCCGACGGAGCCATCACCCTCGGCGATTCACACCAATACGGTCTCGAGGTGGATGTTTTCGACCGCACCGCCATCGACGATTTAATCCTGAGCGAAGCTCGAACCTTCCTGAACCTGCCTTGCTGGCACATCGCGGAACGATGGCACGGCGTATACTCGCTCGATCCCGAGCGTCCGTTCTTTGAGGCCGAACCGGCGCCCGGCGTGCGCATCGTGACCGCGCCCGGCGGGTCTGGCATGACCCTGTCGTTCGGACTGGCGGAGCGCACCGCCCGGGCGGTGGCGGCATGAAACTCACCGCGGTCATCTTCGACTGGGCCGGCACCGTGGTCGATCATGGCAGCCGGGCGCCCGTCGCGGCGTTGCAGGAGGTCTTTGCCAGAGCCGGCGTGCCGGTCACGGTCGGCGAAGCGCGGCTCTCCATGGGGATCGCGAAACGAGATCATATTCGTGAAATTCTGGCGTTGCCTCGCGTGGCGGTGGCGTGGCGGGAGAGGCATGGATCGCCGGCGACGGAAACCGATGGCGATGCTCTGTACGCCGATTTCCTGCCGACGCAGACCGCGTGCCTGGGGCGGTTCTCGCGCGTGATCGCCGGCGTGCCGGAAACGTGCGAGCGCCTTCATGCGCGCGGCGTCCGCATAGGGTCGACCACGGGCTACACCCGCACTATGCTCGATTTCCTGCTGGAGCGCGCACGGGAACAGGGCTTTGCTCCCGACTGCGCAATCTGCCCGGGAGACGTGCCGGGTGGAGGGCGTCCGGCGCCATGGATGTGTTATCTGAATGCAATCCGCATGCAGGCCGGCCCTATGTGGTGCGCCATCAAGATTGGCGATACCCCCAGCGACATCGAGGAAGGCCTGAACGCCGGAATGTGGACCGTCGGCGTCACTCGCACCGGCAATGAATGCGGATTGACGGAAGAGGAATGGAATTCGGCCTCCGCCCCGGAACAGACCGAAATGCTGGCGCGGGCGCGGACGCGATTGCTCCATGCCGGCGCGCACTACCTGACCGGGAGTGTGGGCGAGTGCATGGACGTGATCGAGGAAATCGCCGGCCGCATCGCCGCGGGCGAAAGGCCTTGACCTCGTGACGCCGGATAGGCGCCTCACGCGGTGGCGCATCCTGACAGTCGCGTTGCTCGTGACGGGGTATGCCGGCTACTACCTCTGCCGGTCCGATCTCGCGGTAGCCATGCCGCTTTTGATCGCGGAATTGGCCCGCCGGGGAATCGCCCCGGACGATGCGCAGATTCGTCTCGGCACAATTGCTTCCCTCGGCGTTTTCGCGTACGCGATCGGTAAATTCCCCAGCGGATGGCTGGCAGATTTTCTGGGCGGCCGGCGCAACTTCCTGTTCGGAATGGCCGGCGCCATTTTGTTCACGGTTCTTTTCGGACTGGCCGGCGGAATCCCCGTCTTTACTCTGGCGTGGATGGGCAACCGCCTGGTGCAATCGCTGGGCTGGGCGGGGATGGTGAAGATCACGTCGCGGTGGTTTTCTTATTCTTCCTATGGAACCGTGATGGGCGTTGTCAGCCTCAGCTTTCTGTTCGGCGACGCGGCATCGCGCGAGTTCATGTCCCTGCTGATCGGCGCGGGTTTCGGCTGGCGCGGGCTGTTCTACGCCGCGGCGGCGACGCTCGGCATTTTCCTGCTGCTCAACCTGGTCTGGCTGAAAGAAACCCCGCTCGCCATCGGCTTTCCCGAGCCGCCGGCCAACCCTGCCAATCTATTCCGCTCCGAAGGGGAAAAGGCGGTGCCGGACACGCTGAGATCGCTGTTGCGGACATTCGGGCGCAGCGGCGTGTTCTGGCTGGTATGCTCGCTTTCCTGCGGCATCACCATTCTGCGCGAGACTTTCAATCTATGGACGCCCACATACTTTGTCCAATCCGTGGGACTCACCGTGGCCGATGCCGCGCAGAAGAGCGCCCTGTTCCCACTTTTCGGCGGAATCTCCGTCCTGCTGGCCGGATACCTGAGCGACCGCCTCGGCAAAGGCGGGCGCGCGGCGATCATTTTCTATGGCATGCTGCTGTCTGTGGGAGTGCTGCTGGTGCTGGCTTTCGTGGGATTCGGCGGATCGAAAGCCGCGCCCGTCGCGCTGGTCACCCTGGTCGCCTTCCTGATGATCGGCCCATATTCGTACCTGGCGGGCGCCATCTCGCTCGATTTCGGCGGGAAGCAAGGTAGCGCCACGGCATCGGGGCTGATCGACGGAGCCGGCTACCTGGGAGGCGTTCTCGCCGGAAATAGCTTCGCCAGCGTGTCGGTGATATGGGGCTGGAAGGGCGCCTTCGCATCCCTGGCCGCGATCGCGTTCCTGTCGAGCGTGGCCGCCGGCGTTTATCTCCATCACCAGCGGAGGACGGTATGACGATAGCCGATGAAGCGATCGGCCTGATGCAAGCCCGCGGCGGCGCCGCCTACTTCGGCGAGCCGGTCTCGCAACTGGAACACGCCTTGCAGACCGCCCACTTTGCCACCCAGGCCGGGAGCTCGCCGGAGTTGGTGGTTGCCGCTCTGCTTCACGACATCGGGCACCTTCTCCACGGCCTGCCGGAATCCGTGGCCGAGGCCGGCATCGATGCGCGCCATGAAACCGCCGGTTATGAGTGGCTGTTGGCGCGTTTCGGTCCCGCAGTCGCCGAACCGGTGCGCGATCATGTGGCGGCGAAACGGTATTTGTGCCGCGTCGAACCCGCCTATCTGACCCGTCTTTCGGCGGCGTCGCTCAAAAGCCTCCAGCTGCAGGGCGGACCGTTCGACGATGACGAGGTGAGTCAATTCGAATCGCGGCCGCACTACCGCCAGGCAGTGATGCTACGCCGTTGGGACGATGAGGCTAAGGTTCCGGGGCTGCCGGTTCCGTCCATAGGCGAATACCGGGAGTTACTGATCGTAACCAGCCGCCGGGGCGCATAGGCAGCGCCAATTATACGTGCCGGCCGCGGGAACTGAAAACCGGTTCCAGCGTGAAGAACCGAGCGAGGAACCGGAGAATCGCGCGCATCATCGCTAGGCTCCTTTCTTCATCTGGATAGACGCCGCACGGCCGGCGGAAGTTGCAGCTTTGTAACATTCCTGCAATGTCCATGAGCTACACTGCGGCGTCATGCACAGACTCCTGGTCTCACTCGCCCTGATCCTGGTCCCCGCAGCGCTGATTCTGGCCCAACAGAATCCACTGGCCGGCCGATGGCGTTCCAGCCAGGTGTCTCCAACCGGCGTAAGCTCCATCTTCGAATTCCATGGGGATAACCAACTGGAATCTCATTCAGCTGTCGTGTCGGAGGGCAAATACCGGCTGCTGGGAACCGATACCATCCTGCTGCAGCTCGACAAAAGCCGTGAGGAGAAGCAGGAATTGGAGTGGGACAACCAGGATCGCGCGCGAATCGAGGATGAGGCTGCGGGTAAGTCCATGGAACTGGTTCGCATGGGAAAGATCTCCGACAGCAGGAACCCGTTGACCGGCGAATGGGATACCAGGCGCGAGTGGAACGGTGGCAGGTATCCGGCCCGCGTTTCCTTCTTTCCCGACGGAAGAGTTCTCTGTGTCGTCACCCTCCGCACGGAACGTGGCCGCTACTCCACCGGGAACTCGAGTATCCGGCTGGAAATCGCCGGCCGTCCTCCAGTGGAA
>Ga0326727_10008809_pt1 | contig 25320 bp, 20 predicted proteins | sample MB2enrmetagenome_FD_207643 | JGI IMG/M metagenome (GOLD analysis project Ga0326727, IMG submission 207643) | Lab enriched peat soil microbial communities from McLean, Ithaca, NY, United States - MB29MY | ecosystem: Environmental > Terrestrial > Soil > Wetlands > Peat | place: USA: New York... | reverse complement strand
TTTGCCCTTCCCCCGCCTTTTCCCCCTTGCCAGGTCCATTTCGTTCCCTATGCCGCGTCCGCTTGCCGGCGCTCTCTTTCGACCACTCCAATAGGCTACCCCGAGTGGGTGAGCGTGTCAAGAGAAAAGTGCAGGAGACAAGAAGGCGGGTAACAAGCGCCAGGGGTCGGGTTAGGGGGGCCGGGGAAAGTAAGGATATTTATGACGCACTACACAAGTGTCCTGAATCAGAAGTTCGTTGAATAAGTCAGCCCGCGGAGCGGGCGGAAGAGTGTAGCCCACGGCGCAAGCCGTGGGTAGGCGAGCCCTCCCTCACCCCCGTCCCCTCTCCCGCCCGCGCGGGAGAGGGGTGTCCGCCGCGGCGGACGGGGTGAGGGTCCTCCTCCAGGGCTTGCGCCCTGGGCTACAGTCTTCCGCCCCTAACGGGGCTGCGAAAAGACCGCCCACATGAGAGAGATTTTGTAAGCGAACTTCTGACTCAGGACACTGGATTCCCTGTCGCAGCTCCGTTGCTCGTTGACATCAAGAGTTGTAGTATATGCACGGCTCAACAGCCCCTCGACGGCTCGGTGAGTAATCGTGCGCACCTGCCCTAAGTGCCAGCGAACGTATCCCGACGACGCAGATTTCTGTCTGAAAGACGGCACGCCGCTTCCTTCCGCTTCCAGTGTTACCGAGTCTGAGCTTGTCAGCGGTCTCGCGCGGCATTATCGAATTGTGAAAAGGCTGGGTGTAGGAGGCATGGGAGCGGTCTTTCTTGCCGAGCAAATCGCCCTCGGGAATCGCCCTGTGGCGTTAAAGGTGCTGAGCCGCCGGCTGCTGGATGATCCCGAATTCCTCCTGCGTTTTCACGATGAGGCCACCTCCACGGCGCGCATCCGTCATGCCAATGTGGTGACCATCTACGAGTCGGGCCAATCCGACGAAGGGACTCCCTACATTGCGATGGAATATCTGGAAGGCGAGACGCTCCGCCAAGCGCTCCGCGCGCGGGGCGCGTTGCCCGTGGCCGAGTGCGCTGAAACCCTCTCGCAAGTAGCGCGCGGGCTGAACGCCGCGCACAAACTCGGCATCATCCACCGCGACCTCAAGCCCGATAACATCTTCTTGACGCGCGGCGATGAAGGCGAGGTGGTGGTCAAGATCGTCGATTTTGGCATCGCCAAGCTGCGCGAGTCCGCCACCCACACGCTCACCGGAACAGTGCTCGGGACACCCGCTTACATGTCCTGCGAGCAGGCCTCGGGCATGCGCAGCGATCAATTGGACGGGCGCTCCGACATCTACTCGTTGGGTGTCGTGACCTATGAAATGCTCACGGGTCGTGTGCCCTTCCATTCTGACACGCCGCTTGGCTACGTGCGCAAGCACATGCTGGAGGAACCACCGCCTTTTCGGGCTGTCGCCCCGGGTTTGCCGGTCTCCCCTCAGGTTGAAGCCACGGTGATGAAAGCCCTGGCCAAGGACCGCGAGCAGCGTTACCCGTCTACACTGGATTTCGCGCGCGATTTCGCCCGTGCGGCCTCGTCGCAATCCGAAGCAGAATCATCAACGCCGCTGGCTACAACGAAAGTACTTGAAGACAGTATTCCGGTCCCTGAATCGCGCGGCCTTCGCGAAGTCGAGGTGCCCGCAGAGTCGGCAGGTGTAGCGCGGGCGTCTCGCCCGCTGTCGCAAGAGCGTCCCGCTCTCGCGCGCGGGCAGGATGCCCGTCCCGCAGGCGCGGGAGGCGAGACGCCCGCGCTACAGGCTGTGACTCCGCCCCCTAGCCCTGCGCCCAGTGCGAGGTCAGTTCCCGCTTCGAAGGACCGCGTCACCGCCCCAACCCCTCAGTTCCGAACCGTGCCGGAGCCGAGCAAGATGAAGTACGTCGGTCTTGGCGCCTTGATCATACTCGTCGCGGCGGGGGCCATCTGGTATTTTTACCCCTCCGCGAGTCAACAACAACAGAAAGCCGAAGTTCCCCCTGCACCTGCTCCTTCAGCGCCGCCTGGAATGGTGTACATCCCCGGAGGCACGTTTACCATGGGTCGTGACAACGCCCTGAATCCGGAAGAAACTCCTGCTCATTCCGTGACTGTCGCGCCATTCTACATCGACAAGGAACCCGTAACGCAGGCTCAATACAGCGGGTTTATTCAGAAAAGCAAAGGCGAGCCTGCGACGTATCTAGACTCGCAGGCTGCTTGGCCTGCCACTAACATCTCGTGGCAGGACGCGCAGGGCTATTGCGGGTGGGTCACGCCCGGCGGGCGGCTGCCGACTGAAGCCGAATGGGAGTTCGCGGCGCGTGGAACGGATGGCAGACTCTACCCCTGGGGAAACAGCTTCAGTTCGGCGCTTGCAAACAGTCTCGAAGGCGGCTTAGATCACCCGGAGCCGGTGGGCATTCGCCCGAAGAACGCAAGCCCTTTCGGAGTTCTCGATATGTCCGGCAATGTCTGGCAGTGGTGCTCGGACGACTACAAGCCCTACGACCCTTTTGCCTCGCTCTCATCGAGCCACATAATTCCTGAGGACGCTAAGGTCATTCGAGGGGGTTCTTTCAAATCGGACGCAGATCACGTCAGGACGACGACCCGCAACCTCGACCATGCTACTACTCGCTCACCCGCCATCGGCTTCCGCTGCGCCAAATCGCCGTAGCGGGCTTTCGAGCCCGCCTGACACCTAAGTTAGCGCTCATGGGGCGCTAGCCCCCGCTACCGCCCTATATCTCAAGGGAGAAGGAAAAAGGGTCAAGGACCAGTCACTTCCCCGCCACAACGAACCCCGTCGATGTTGTTCCCGTTGGCTGGATTGTAGCTGCTGCGGAACGATACGCGAACGACCCAGGGAACGCTGACCCAAGCCCCGCCACGCAGAACGCGCACCTGACCACTCGTGGGCCCGAGAGGATCTTGCGCCGGGCTGTTCCGGTAATAGTTCTGGTCGTACCAGTCATTCACCCATTCCCAAACATTCCCCAGCACGTCGCACAACCCGAATCCATTAGCTCGTTTCTCGCCCACCGGATGCGTCTGGCCTCCGCTGTTGACGCTGTACCAGGCAACTTCGCCGATCGGCCCATAGCGCGCCTCCGTGCTTCCCCCTCGCGCCGCGTATTCCCACTCCGCCTCTGTGGGCAACCGCGCTCCCGCCCATGCACAGAAGTCGTGTGCGTCATTCCAGCTCACATTCACGATAGGCATACTGTCATTCGCCCAACCCTTGTTGAAGTTCGGAGCATCTGGCATTGGTCGTTTCGTGGTTGCTGCGAAGCGCTTGTAGGCGCCCACAGTAACCTTCGTTTGCCCGATCCAAAAACCCTTGCCGATGGTTATTTGGTGCAACGGCTTTTCATCGCTTTCGCACTCGTTGTCGCCTGGCGAGCAGCCCATCATGAACATCCCTGGTGGTATCCAAACATACTTGAGGCCATCTTTGGAGTTCTCGCGTACCTCTCCTGGATTGGGCAGGTTCAACAACGCCGCCTCGACGCCGGTTTCTTTTCCGCTGGATACGTTCACCGTCTGGCTGAAATCCTTCTTGCCAAGCGCCGCGATCCGCAGCGCGTGAACGCCGGGTGCTACCTCAGAAACCGTGAGTTGTCCACTCGCGTCTGCGATCCCTCGACTCGAGCTGTCCAGTGAGACCTCCGCGCCCGGCGTGGTTCTTACCAGGATACTTCCCGGCAGGTCCGCGAGCGTGGCCACGATTTTCAGCTCTTTCCCTGCCACCACAGTTATCTTCCGCTCGAAATCTCTCTTGCCAGCGAGGGAGACCCGCAGGTTGTGCTCTCCGGGTTTTGGGCTGCCAATCACCAGCCGGCCTTCCGGACTCGCCCGGCCTGTGTATTGGTCATCCAGGTAGACCTCGGCGTTGGGGGAGGTCTCGACCACGATCTGGGCGGGCTTCATGGCGGGCGCTTTCGCTGGCTTTGGGGTTACTTGCGGCAGGAGCTGCGCCATTGCGGCTAAGGCAGTCGCCGCCACCATCATCACGGTGAATAGGCCAATGTGGACTCTGCAAGCCATGAGCTTGGAGCCTCTTTACCGATCTTCTGCCGCGTATCTTACCATGCTTTGCCAATCGGAGTGGCATTTGCTGTCCTGATTCCGTTCTGGCATAATGGCCTTTGGCAGCCGGTGTCACGCTCGTGGGGGATCGAGTGAATATTACAACCTCCAATAAACGGCTTAACGATTTCTGTCGCAAGTGGAAAGTCGCGGAACTGTCCGCGTTTGGGTCGGTTGTCCGGGACGACTTCCGCCCCGATAGCGACGTGGATCTGTTGGTAAGCTTCGCCTCGGACGCCCAATGGAGCCTCTACGACTGGACCGATATGATCGGCGAGCTCCGGGAGATCTTCGGGCGTGACGTGGACCTCCTCTCTCCCCAAGCACTACGCAATCCCTTTCGTCGGCACGAGATACTGAAGGCCCGCGAGATCCTGTATGCAGCCTGAGGCCAAGGATGCCGCACACCTGTGGGACATGCTCGATGCTGCTCGCGCCGTTCAGGAATTCGTGACCTCCCGCTCTTTCTCAGATTACGTAGCCGACCGCATGCTGCGGGGCGCCGTCGAGAGGCACCTGGAGATCATCGGTGAAGCGGCCAACAGAGTTTCACTCAGTTTCCGAGAGGCCCACCCCGAAATCCCTTGGCAACGGGTCGTCGCCCAGCGGAACGTACTGGCCCACGAGTACGGCGAGATCGAGAACGTGCTGGTCTGGAGGGTAGCGACGATTCGCATCCCTGAACTCATCCAGCAGCTCCAGAGGCTCCTCCCGCCCCTGCCTTCGCAGCCGAACGACGGAGGATGACGATAGGCCGCGAGGGAGTTGGGCTAACGGAGTTGTCTTCGAGCCTCCTCGAGGGACTCAATTAAGGCTGCAATATCGTCAGCGCTTGTCCGGTAGTTCGTGATGCAGGCCCGAAGCACGGGCAGCGAGTTGGCCAAGCGGGTAGTTGAAATCCAGGCTTTTCCAGAGCCCACAACTTTCATGGCCACCGCGTGCAGGTAGGCTGCGGAACGGCCCTCTGCATGCCGCTGGTCGATGAAGCAACAGAGCGGCAATGGCGTTTCGTTAACGACCTGCCAGCCCGAGGCTTCGAGCTGCTCCCGCAGCAGCGCGCCCATGGCCACCATCTGGCGGATGGCCGCCGCGTATCCCTCCCAACCTGCTACGGCCAGCGAGAGAAACACCTTCAGACCTATGGCCCGGCGCGACCACTGGATCGAGTGCATGCAGGGATCGACCACGTCCAATTCCGCCGCCTCGCGCGGCATATACGTTACGGCGGTACGGAATGTTCGATCGAGGATATCGGTGTGCCGGGTGATATAAATTCCTGCGCCCATGGGCACAGAAAGCCACTTGTGCGCGTCGAAGGTAATCGAATCGGCACGCTCGATGCCCTCCAACAGAGGACGCAGCTCGGGGACCAACGCCGCCGCCCCGCCCCACGCCGCGTCCACGTGGAGCCATAGTTTCTCGCGCGCGGCCACCTCGGCGACGGCGGCAAGGGGATCAATCACTCCCGCGTTGGTGGTTCCTGCCGTTGCCACCACCATGAAAGGCGCGAAGCCCTGGCGACGGTCCTGGGCGATGCTCGAAACCAGGACTTCCGGATTCATGCGCAGGCTGTCCTCCACTGCAATCTCGTGCACCGCATCCGTCCCCAGCCCGCACAGTCGAGCCGCCTTCAGCAAGGAATGATGCGCCTCTGCGGAAACGTAGAGAACGGGCTGAGCGGCAAGCGCCCGGACGCCACGGCAGGAGAATTCCGGAAACGCCTGCACCAAAGCGGTGAGGACCGCCGTATGGTTGGCTTCCATGCCACCTGAAGCAAAAGTTCCATCGGTCTGCGCGGGGTCGTAACCAAATCGCGCGCCGAAGGCGCGCACCAGATGCTGTTCAATCTCGATGGCCAGTGGGCTGTGGCTCCAGGCGGCGAGTTGGGGGTTGAAGGCCGCCACCAGCGCGTCCCCAGCGATGCCCATGGTAGTCGGCGCGGGGTTGAACAGTCCGTAATAGCGCGGATGCGGGGTGTGGGTTTGAAACTTCCACAGACCCTCGACAAGAAAATCGAGGGCCTCGAAAGCATCCATCGGCGCGCAGAAATCGAAGCGCGAGAGTAAGGCGCGGAGCTGCACGGGATCGAGCGGAGGGGTGACTCGGCCAGTCTCCAGCTTGGTGGCGTAGGTTTCAATAGCCTCCACCAACTGCCGCCAAAGTCTTGCGCGAGTCTCAGCGTCAAGCATCAAAGGCGGGGCAGCCATGTGTTACTCCGATTCTCGATTCTTGCAAGCCGCTTCCCACGCAAGCATAGCCTTCTTTCGCGCCGCTCCCCAATGATAGTCACCGGTAATCCCCATTTTGCGGATGGCCCTGTGGCAAGGAATGAGGAAAGATATGGGGTTCCGGCCCACTGCGCTGCCCACAGCTCGTGCGGCCGACGGCTTCCCAAGTTGGCGCGCCAGGTCTTCATAGCACACCATGGAACCTGGCGGAATCCTGAGCAGCGCTTCCCAGACTTTGACTTGGAAGTTTGTGCCCATCAACAACAGCTTCACGGGATTACTGCCGTTCGTTTTCTTGGGACTGAAAATTCTTGCGATATAGATCCGGGTCTTCTGCGAATTCTCTTGAAACTCTGCCGCCGGCCATCTTCGCTTGAAGTCCTCGAGAGCCTCTGCGCGACCCCCTTGCCCCACGAAACCCAATCCGCAAATCCCGCGCTCGGTAACCGCGAGAAGACACTCACCGAAGGGGCTGGGGTGGTATCCGTAACTGATCTTGCAGCCTGCCCCTTTGGCCTTGAACTCTCCAGGAGTCATTGCCTCGACATTCACGAAGAGGTCGTGCAGGCGGCTTGGGCTGGACAACCCGGCATCATAGGTGGCGTCCAGCACGCTCCGGGATTCCTCGAGGACCTTCTTGGCATGTTCCAGGGTCAGAAACTGTACCAAGCGCTTGGGACTGATGCCTGCCCAGCGCCGAAAGAGCCGCTGGAAGTGATATTCGCTCAGGTTAACGTTCCGCGCCACCTCGTCCAAACTCGGCTGTTGGTGATAGTTCTCCGCGAGAAACTGTATGGCTTTCTCGATGCGACGATAATCTTCTGCGTTCGTTTGCATTTTCCCTCCCTGCCATCCTGATCCATCATCGCTAGGATGGAGCGTCAGCGCAACCCGATTCTTGCTGCCGGAGGATATTTAAACCCCCATTCGATGGTTGGAGTTGTTACCGTAGTTCAGGGGCGCGCCCAATGCTGTCATCCTAAGTACTCATGGTCTGATGTGGACGGGATTTCCACTTTTCTCACTCTTCTCACTTTTTTGGAGTGCCCTGCCCCCGCAAGATCAAGTTCGCATGTGTTTTCAATGGGTTAGAAGAACTCCGGGGATATATGGCGAAGCGCATGAATGTGGCATTTTGCGACACTTGGCGGTCCGGCCCCTTAATAGTACGCTACACTAGTAGCCGACCAGGGCGAGGAAACTGCGGGCACGCTTCGTCCGCCCTAGGCCGGCCTCCTCAGCATGACATGGGGCTGCGCGACAAGTCAAAAGTCGAAGGTCGAGCGTCAAGAGTGGAATGCGTGGAAACGGGCACGACAGATTACGGATAATCCAGCCCAGGAACTAAAAGCTCGACCACAATGGTGCCAGTTTCGATTTTCCAGTTTCCAGTTTCTAGTTTCTGCTTTCTGCTTTTTCCGCCGGAAGACCTTCCGTGTCCAGGGTGACCGCGACGGGACTTGGCCGGTGGGTGATGATGAGCGCTACACCGGCGATGATGGTGGCGCTGGCCAGCAGCTCACGCGCCGTCAATGCCTCGCCTGCCACAGCCCAGCCGAGGAAAACCGCCACCGCCGGGTTCACAAAAGCATAAGTGGAAACCCGCGCCGTTGCCACCGTGCGCAACAACCAGATGTACGCAGTGAAACCGAGCAGCGAGCCCGCCACAATCAGATAGAAAAGACCCAGCCAGGAGCGGAGGGCGACTCCACTGAAATGCAATTGCCTGCCCTCCCCACTCAATACGCCCAGCAACAAAAGCAAGGCGCCGCCGGCCAGCATCTCCATGGCCGCCGCGAGAAAGGGCGAAGGCGGCAATTTCAGCTCATGCGAGAGAATGGAGCCCAATGACCAGGAAAACGAGGAGAACATCAGTACTCCCGCGCCGGCAAGATCCACGCGCGAGCTGCCCCACAGGTGGGCCGGGCCCACCAGCAAGGCAAGGCCTGCCACAGCGACCGCCATTCCGCCAACCACCCGCCCCTCCAACTTAGCGCCGCCTTTCCTTAAGCTATCGAGCAGCACCATCCAGATGGGGATGGTGGCCAGCAGCAAAGCGGCGAGTCCGGAAGGCACTCGCTGCTCCGCCCAGCACAATCCTCCATTCCCACTCACCAGGAGCAAAGCCCCTAAAATGGCTGCGCCGGCCCAATGCCGACGCGAGGGCGAGGGCGCCCCACCAGCGCGCGTCAACAGGTACAACGTGGCGCCAGCCATGACGAACCGGCACCCCGCCATGAACAAGGGAGGGATGGTTTCAACGCCGTAGCGGATGGCGAGGTAAGTGGACCCCCAGATGAGGTAAACGGCTGCGAAGGCGAGCAGAATCTTGGCGCGCGAGGGATGCGCGCTTGAGGTTGTTTCAGACAATGAGCCTCCCGACTTCTCTAGTTCACAGTTGAAAGTTGACAGTCGACAGTTAACAGACTACCAATCATATCGGCTTGAACCGAACGGATTATGATGCGGGGAAAAAGGGGCGGAGTAAATAGGTTTCAGGTGTCATGGGCTAGGGGCTAGGGACTGGGGACTAGGGGCTGGGGGCTGAGGCCTTGGGTGCGGGCCGATCTTGAATTCTGAATTCAGGACTGCACTCGCTCACCACGCCGTCCCTAGTGTGCAGTCCCGCGTCATTGGTGACAACGAGCAGCTTGGCAGCAACCCCCTCACCCGGCCCGCCCCGGCTGAACAAAACGCCGGCGGCGGTCCACCCTCTCCCCAAAGGGGGAGAGGGGCGGGGGAGCGAGGGGGTATTGTCGACAATCAAGTGGGACAGGACACTAGCTCCCAGCCCCTGGTCCCCCGTCCCCACCCCAATCTTCTTGAAATCTGGAAACCAATGGCTGAGAGTGAACACTGACCACTGACAACTGACCACTGACGACTGACAACTGACCACTTATAACTGACGACTTCTCTCAGCGTGAGATGCCGAAACGACTCCCAGATTCAATCACATATTCTTCAGCGCCCACTGAACGCGCTGAATGGTTGGTTTGGAGACGGCGGGTGCGGGGCCGGTGGCGGTAACGGTGGTGGAGGGGAACCACGGCGGCGCAAATCCTTGGGTGTTGGCAAACCGTTGGTCGAAGTACACGTTGAAGGTCGTTATGTTGACTCCGTGAGCCGCATTCTCAATCCGACCGCCCACATTGGTCACGGTGTTGACCGAGCCTTCGTTGGTACTGAAGCCATAATTCTGACCTGCCTGAAGCGCCGCCATGCTGGCATCAACTTCCAGGTTGTTGTTTGAATAATTGCTGTTGAGGTTGATGTTTCCGTTGGCCGTAAAAATGCCCAGCACCTGCCCGTTATTGTGCCCGGGGATCAAGGTGTCGGCGGGGTCACCATTGCAACAAGCCGGGTTCGTTCCTGACACAACTTGGTTCTGTGTCGTTGTGACAGGTTCAGTGTTATAAATCAAGTCTCCCTCGATATCGATATTGCCATTGGCCACGATGGTGATGGCATTGTAATCTTGAATGCCCGCCACCCCCTGACCTGGGCCGCTCAAACCACCGGTGCAGTTTCCACCCCACGAGCAACTCGAGGCAATATTGCCGTTCACGTAAATTATGGTGCCTGGCTGTGCCGAGGTTGCGCTTTGGTTCATGGGGACGGAGCAGAAGTTGTTTGAAGTCGTCGTTGTAGACCCCTGCCATCCTGTGGTCGTTACCTGGGTCGTTACGCTGGTCGTGCCCTTCGTGCCCGACGCACAACCCCAGGAGCTGGGCGGGGTCGCGAGCGGATCGACGGTAATGGTCGTGGTTGTGGTCGTATTGGAGCCGGTACTCTGTCCAATCGTGAAGACTTGCCCAGAGGCTCCGCTGGTCGAAAGCGTTATGCTGGCGTCTCCCGCCACCCAGAAGCCACCCCCATCGAAGGTGTTAACGCTGCCGCTCGTGGTGTAGGGCATATAAACCCCGGAGGAGGCACCGCTGGTGGGATAGGCAGTTCCGGAAGGGGTTTGAAGCGGAGGGTAGGGAGGGGTACCCCCACTACCGCTGAGGTTACCGGTGTGCATTTGAGAGGCAGTGGGAGCGCTGGAACCCTCGCCCGTGCCTTTGCTGTCCAGCACCGCCCACTGCTGGCTGTAGTCATTCTGGGGCAGGGCCTCCGTGTTGAGTCCGAGGCTTAAGGGCGGGTTTCCTTCAAAGGTGGGCTTAATCGTCTGCGCTTGGTTTCCGTTCCCGTACTTGTAACTGCTGGTGGGAGACTGAATGCAGGTGTTTCCAAACCAGAAGTCGACATCGGCGTTCGACTGCCCCACGGTGTCGGTAAAGATATAAGAGCCGCTGGTGCCAAACTGCCAGGCGCCATTCGTAAAAAAGGGGCCCGTCAAGGTGCCGGGGACCAGCGGCCCGAGGCAGGGAGTGAACTGGTCAATGAAGGCCCCATAAGCGGCGAAGCTGGTCGTGGAAGTTGTCTGTGTGCCGCTGACAGCCAAAATCACGCTTCCAGTCTCGGATACGGTGGTCTGCTCCGAACCCTGGGCCATTCCCGTGACCACGAGCTGGTAGTTATAAATGTATTTATACCCATTCGGATTATTATTCGAGTCGTAAGAGGTTACCGTGGGCGAATTGGGTGCGAGGGAAAAGATGGGCACCGTGCAAGACGCGCCACAGCAGTTAGAAGCACTGGGAAGCAGGAAGCTCTCGCTCCATGAGCTGGCAGCCTGGCCGGCATTGAGAGAGGTGGTACTTGCATACGTATTCAAAACGTTGCTACAAACTGTCGCCGTCGCGCTCGCGGGGATCGGATTCGTCGTGAAAGTGCTGGGAACCTGAGCAAGGATCTGGCTTTCTAACTGTTGCCGGGCGATGTTGAGTCCGGAGTCTGCCGCGTAGAACGATCCTCGGGCGTTGCGGTAGTAACCGTTGATCAACATGTCGGAGCTCGAGGAAAAGACCATCGCCAGGGCCATGAGGCTCATCATGCTCAAGAGCAGCAGGGTGAAGACGAGCGCAAAGCCGTGATCTGCAACTTTGCCGCTTTTCCTAGCGGCAAGCGAATGCGTGTTTTTCGTTAACTCCCATCTGCCGTTCATGACATCACCTCAGTCATTCATGCTCAAGTTCCGTGGGTTGACCACCACAGAGGCGCCCTGGACTACGTAAGGCCCGCCATCAAATGGATTACGGAAAGTGAAGGAAGGGTCGGTGCTGGGTTGGGTGCGCGCGATCAGGGAAACGCGCACCGACCTCACCCGAGAGAACAGATAGGCCGAATCATAGGGCGGCGGACTCGCGTTGTTGGCGTTGTATTGGGCCGCGTTGTAGTTGTATTGGGTTGGCAGCGAGTCGGTAATGCTGTTCCAAATCGTCACTCCGATCTTGAACCCAAGGATCTGGTCCATAAGGACCGTGGTGGTGCCCCCTTGGACCCGTTGGAGCTGTGGATCGCTCTGATTCGCAGTACTCACCTGGTAGGTGATGGGGGACAACTGGAGGATCCAATCACCGCCACAGAACTGGTCTCCAAAATTATTGGGTGTGGGGCAAGAATTACCGTCGCAAGACGTGATGTCCAGGGGGTCGTTAGTCTTCCAGTTGGCGCCGGTGTTGGTGCCATCGGTGTTCGTCGCATTAAAAGTGAACTTCACGGCCTTCGAGTTGTAAACCGTCGGGGCCGCGGTCAGAACCACCGCCGTCATGCTCTGGCCCGTGCTGGTTAGAAAGAGCAGTTGAGCGCCGCTGGCGTATTTGGCCGCCGTCGCCGCGAGCGTAAGCCCGGTGGCAGCTTGACCGTAGGCCACCCCCGTAGATGTGTTTGAGCAGTTCGACGTCCCATTTGCTCCGGAGCTGTCCGTGGCGTTAATAGGAGGGTAGGTGGTGGAATTGGCTACTGCAAGGATGTTGAGCTGATCGAAGCAGTTAGGGCCATAGGTGTTGGTCGAGGCGTTGTAACAGGAAGTGCCCGACGCAGGCACATTGTTGATGATGGTGACGCCGATGGGCCAGCTTGGGATGTTGTACCCGACGTAGTAGCCTGTGCCTGCATTGGCCAGGTCGAGCTGCAATTGTCCGGTCGCATTGCGGATCCCAATATTGAGACCGACCATGCCTTGTTGCTGGCCGGAGGTCGTGCGCATGCGGGAGAAAAGCATGAGGCCGCTGGCGCTCGCCACAAGGAAGATGGCCATCGCCACCACCAGCTCAAGGAGCGAAAAACCCTGCTCGCGCCGCCCAACCTTGGGGACGTGCAGTGGACCACGGCTCATTGCGAAAATTCCTTTCCTTGTCCTCATGGGCGCACCATGCTCATTTGAAAGGTCACGGGCGGCTGGACGGTCTGGTCCATCAGGGTCACCAGAACCGTCACGCGCCGCGTGCCGGCCAGGCAAATCGCGCTATCGCCGGCCACCGGAGTGTTGGCTTCGATAACCCAGCGTCGGTGAAACGTGGGGGAGGGCATCGTAGTCGGGTTAGTGACCGTTATGGTTCCGTCCGGAGCGTGGGTGGTGGTGGTGAGGATGGTGCTGCCACTGCCAGGGCTGCTCACGGTCTCGGAGAAGCAGCCGTAGGTCGGGTTGGGGCAGTCGGTGCTGTTGACCGTGGCCATGCAGACGTCGTCATAGTAGCTCACCACGGCCGAGTTTCCTGTCGACGAGCACATGTTGAGCGGCGGCGGACAAGTAGTAGGGTTTCCAATAATGTCCTGGGTCAGACTGCCTACAGACGAGCTTCCCGCGGGCACGCAAATCTGCGGATCGTCGACGTCCCACCGGTTCAAGTCCTCCAACTTTTCCGAGGCCAATTCTGCCGCCAGGTTCATGTACTTCGACTCGTGACTGGTGTTCATGCAGCGCCCGGCCAAGAGGGCAGTCGCTAGCACCCCTATCAAAAGGACGATGAGCGCCACGAGGGTCTCCATGAGGGTGAAACCATGGTTTGAAGCCGATCTATTGGACGGATACATCGCCCACTCCTGTCACGCTAATGGTCTTCGTCAAAAGGCCGTTGCTGATCGTGAAACTCATGGTGCCCGTAGTGGCCGAAGCAGTGCCGTTGGCGTTGAATTGAAGCGTGGTGGTCGTGTTGATGGTGACGTCGCCCTTCCCGGAAAGTGGAACCGCGGTGCCCACGTTCGTAAAGCTCGTCGCCGGGGGCGGCTCACTCGCTACCTGATAAGTTGCGTTACTGGAATTGAAGGTTAGGTTGTACGGGTAGGCGTGCATGATGGCTTGGTAGCGGGTGGCCGAAATCGCTCCGGTGGCGGCGGACGCGGCCGCAATCAGCCGATAATTGCGCAAGGCATTCATGGTTGTGGGGAGCGCCGTGGATACCAGAATACTCACCACCGCAAAAGTGATGACGATCTGGAGCAAACTGTAACCATCGCTCCTGTGGGCTTCCCTTCGTCTGACACGGCTTGCCACCACCCTCTTCACGTCATTCACCCCCATGGTCTTCCGTCCCCGCTTCCCTTTCCTGTCCTCATCATTAATCCATTTGCAAACCATCCTCCCGCATCGCGCCTCAGCGGCAGATGACACCGCCCCCCGAACACTCCTTCCGCTGCGATGCTGCTGGTGTCAGTGCCTGGGGGACAACCTTCGGGTAGTTGTTGATAGCAGTCCCACTGCGCTCTCCCGCAACGCCACGTGACTGCCAGCGCGTCACCAAGCGCTCCGCGCGTGGTTTCACCTCCCCGTTAGTTTCCATCCAGTGCTGTCTGTTGCCAACAGTACCGGGGTACTAGGGGCGTTGGGGGCGGGGATTGTTGGAAGGAGCGCTTCGCGAAGCGCCCCTACGGAAAGGCGGGGATTGTTGGCCGGGGCGGTTCACGAACCGCCCCTACTTTAGTACTACGTTGCCTAGGTAGCCGCGGTTCTCGCCGTCACTATCTTTCACGAAGACGCTCACCCGGAAGGTGCCTGCGGGCGCCGGGATGGACTTATCGAGTCGGACAACCTCTCGGGGATCGACGGTCTGCAAGGTCGCCTGACCCAGTTCCTCTCCCATTACATTGTAAAAGTTAGCGACCAGAGCTCCCGGGGTAAAGACGCCGAAGACACCCTTCAGACTAACTTGCCCACCTTCCAGGTTGCCGGCAAGCGGCTCGTTGATGGCGCCTGCCCATACGGCGTTCAGCACCGGGTTCGGGACACTGGTGGGTGACCAATAGACCGGGAACGAGTATTCCTCGCCGGGGTTAAGTGTCGCATAGGGGCTTAGCACCTCGGTTTCGAGGATGTAGGGATTTTGCTTCGGGTCGTCCGGAAGAGTCTGGTCCCAAGGTCCGCGGGAAATTATACCGGGGCCGTTATTCCAGGTTTCCACGGCGGCGCCGTCGGGATACTCCTTTTCGGGGAAACAAGTGAAGTTCTCGACGAAGCCGATGTTTTTCTGTCCGTTGACCACCGCGTACCAGCCCCGGTCGGTGTCGGCTGCGGCCTTCCCGACACGGTAGAGATAATGGGCACGCAGCATGTGGCTGTCATGCAGGAGTTGGTAGCTTGGGTGTCGAGCGTCACCATAGGCGTTGTAGTAGCCCTGGGGATACTTGCTGTGGGGATTGAGCGGGATATACATGAACAGGTCGGGGTTTGGCTTCGAAGGGTCGTGGGCGTCCGCAGCATCGTTCTGAATCAAGTGCCAGATCCCCCAACGAATCTGCCGGCGGCTGATGTTGCGCATCACTTGGTCGACCTTAAGACGCGTGGTCCCGGCATAAACGTGATACGTGCGCACAAATTGCACGCCGGTGCGCGGGTCTGCCGGACTGGTCACGCGGACGGCGACCTCGGTGGGCGTCTCCGTGGCCAGTTCGGCCGTATATTTGCTGCCATCCAGTATGTAGTAGGGAATGCTGGGCCATTGATCCTCGCTCATCCAACCTTCCGGTCCGGGCCAGACTTTGTCACCGCCGTAGTTCGCCCAGCCGGCTTTGACGTTGTTCTGCTCAGGCGGCAGGACTTTCCCGGCCAAGTCTTTATTCACAAAGAAAAACCCCTTTTCACCCAGCTCGAGCTGAATGGCGCGGCCCCCGATGTCAGGAGCCACATAAAGGGTGACGATGCCATTGGTCAGGCGATAGGCGTTCCAGCCGTTGAATTGAGTTTTTTCAAGGCTTGCGGAAAAGCGATTATTCTGAGTTGCCATGGCGAACCTCGCTGAAAACAAGGTTATCGGATGTGTTGTTAAATGGTTTTGCCGCGCTCCGGTTGCCACGCCAATGGAAGCCAGCAAAGTGCCGAGGGCGCAGCCGATCAGCATCTTCTGAACTCGTCCCATGACCTTCTACCCCCCATTGTCATTCCGATCCCGCAGTGCCGGGAGAGGAATCTCGCTCTGTTCTTTCTTCCTCCTGTCCCCAGGTCAGCTTGTGCGCGGGCCCGCAGGCAGAGCGCGATTCCTCCCCTTCGCTCCGCTCAGGGCCGGAATGACAACGTCCACGAAGGTCTTTCAGCATCCTGCTACGCCCAAGGCGGTTCGGCCCTACGTCAAATTCGCCAGCGTGTGCGCCAAATCCCGGACGGCGGGATAAAGGTCGCGATACACCTGGTAATAGCGGTCATAAGCTTTGACGTTTTCCGCCAGGGGCGTCATTCTCTCCTTCACCTGGATGGTTTCTGCCGCTGCCTCCGAAACGCTCGCATAGGTCTTGGCCCCGACGCCGGCGAGCAAAGCAGCGCCGAAGGCAGAGCCTTCCGAGGTTCGGAGGGTCACGAGTTCGGTGTCAAATACATCCGTCTGGATTTCCCGCCAAGTGGAGTTGCGCGAGCCGCCGCCCGAGGAGCGAATCTGCTCGACCGGAATTTTCAGCTCCCTGAATATCTCGATCGAGTCGCGCAAACTGAAGGCCACCCCCTCCAGGATGGAGCGGATGAGGTGTGCTCGCGTGTGAACTGCGGTCAGACCGAACCACATGCCGCGCGCCTGGGCGTCGAGGTGAGGCGTTCGCTCGCCCATCAGGTAGGGCAGCCACAGGACGCCGCCACTTCCCGGCGGAATTTGCCGGGCCTCGTTGATAATGAGGTCGTAAGCATCGGCATCCGTGTGGCGGGCGTACCAGCTCTCCGAAGCTCCAAAGTTGTCGCGGAACCAGCGCAAGGAGAGTCCAGCGCCTTGAGTGACCCCCATCACGTGCCATTTGCCGGGAACGGCGTGGCAGAAGGTATGGATGCGACCACGGGGGTCGAGCTTGGGCGCCTCGGTGTAGGCAAAGATCACCCCCGAGGTGCCCAGCGTGGCGGAGGTCAGCCCGGGCTCGACGATCCCATTGCCCACGGCGCTTGCGGCTTGGTCGCCTGCGCCGCCCACCACCGGCGTCCCGGCACTCAAGCCGGTGAGTACGGCGGCCTCGGGTGTGATCTCGCCTGTGATTTCGACCGATTCGTAGGCGCGCGGCAGGAGCTTGGCGTCCAAGTCAAGCAACGATAACATCTCGTGCGACCACCGACGGTTGGTCACATCAAAAAGCAAAGTGCCCGAGGCGTCCGAGACGTCGGTGGCAAATCCACCCGTAAGACGGAAACGCACAAAATCCTTGGGCAGGAGGAAGTGCGCGGCGCGCTCGAAAATCTTCGGCTCCTCATCGCGGATCCAGAGCAGCTTGGGCGCACTGAAGCCTGTGAGGGCGGGATTGGAGACCAGCTTGATCAAGCGCTCCGCCCCGACCGTTGCGGTGATCCAATCGCATTGCGCTTGGCTGCGTTGGTCGCACCAGATCAAGGCAGGCCGGAGAACCGCTGGCGTGCTGTCCATCAGAACCACGCCATGCATTTGACCGGAAAACCCCACGGCGTCAATGTCGCTGCCCTTGAGCTGGGCTTGATCGAGGGCCCCACGGACAGCCACCAGCGTGGCACGCCACCAGTCCTCAGGCTCCTGCTCTGCCCAACCGGGCTTGGCCATTTTCATGGGCTGGTGATCGCCCGTGGCCGCTCCCACAATATGACCATCCGGGCGGACGATGATCGCCCGTGTCCCGGTGGTTCCAACGTCAATTCCCATCATGTAAGCCATAAGTTTACTCCCCCAAGATTGGATAACCGGGAGATCGGGTGAACATCCCGAGAGGCCACGTTCTGGAGTCAGGAGGTTGCCACATAGGCATTTCGATAGTGATCGCGCGTCCTTATTTATCCGATCTACAGGTCACCCGATCTCCCGATTCATTTTCCTCTTGCAGCTTTCTGCGACGCAACAAAAATGGAAACCAGTTCATTTGCTTCGGCAACGAGGTCGTCCAAGCGAGGTTTGGCGACCATTCCGCTTTCCACCAAGAGTTCCAACCAGAAAACGGACTCGTCAGCTTCCTCGACGACCACCCCCATTTTGGCTACAAACTCGGCTCGGGAGCGCGCTCGACCGGCGGCCCGATAATTCGCCGCGACCGAGGTTCCGGAGCGCAGAAGTTGCCGGCTAATGGCGCGTGCAGCCTCCGTCTTGGGGAGCGAGTCGCAGAGCTTTAGGACGCGCAACGCAAATCGTTTCGTCCGGTCGCGGAGGTCGAAATGCTCGTCTAACATCTTCCTGCCTCGAGAACGAAGCCTGTTGGGTTGTTCACCCGATCTCCCGATCACCGGATCTCCCGATCGTAACGTTCTTCAGGTTCTTACCTTCTCCCACCGTCCTGACTTTGCCGAGCGCTCCACCGCGTCCAGGACGGCTTGAACCTTCACGCCTTCGTCGAACCCGGGCTGGGGCGGCTGGCCCTTCTCCAATGCCGTCAGGAAGTCGTGGACGGCATGGACGAAGGTGTGCTCGTAACCAATGATGTGGCCTGGTGGCCACCATGCGCCGACGTAAGGATGGTTGGGCTCCGTCACCAAAATCGTTTTGAAGCCCTGCTGCTCATTGGGCTCCGTACGATCATAGAATTCCAGCTCGTTCATTCTTTCCAGGTTGAAAGCCAGACTGCCTTTGCTGCCGTAAATTTGGAAGGTGTTGTAATTCCTCCGGCCCCCGGCGAAGCGCGACGACTCAAAGACTCCCACGGCGCGGTTCTTGAAGCGGGCGAGGAAGTTCGCGTCGTCATCCACCGTGACCTTGCCTTTCTTCCCTTCTCCTCCTTTGGCTCCCCAGGCGCCTTCACCGGTGCCGGGCAAAGGCCGCTCCCTAATGAACGTGGTCATCTGGCCGGCGACCGATTCGATGTAACCATTCAGGAACTGGGCCAGGTCGGCGGCGTGTGCCCCGATGTCTCCCAGTGCGCCGCTGCCCGCGTATTTCTTTTCCAGGCGCCAGACCAGGGGGAAGTTTGGATCCATGATCCAGTCCTGGAGGTACGCGCCGTGATAATGATACACCTGCCCCAGGCGGCCCTCTACGATGAGCTGCTTGGCGAAGGCCACCGCGGGCACGCGGCGATAATTAAAGTTCACCATGTGGGAGACGCCGGCTTTTTCCACCGCGCGGAGCATCTCCTTGGCCTGGGCCAGATCGTTGGCTAGGGGCTTCTCGCAGATGACGTGCTTGCCAGCCTCGGCGGCGGCCATCGCCATGGGATGGTGAAGGTATCCCGGCGTCGAGATATCCACGAGGTCAATATCCTTGCGTTCGATTACCCGGCGCCAGTCGCACTCGGACTCCTCCCAGCCTAACTGCTGCGCCGTGGCCTCGAGTTCTTCGCTGCACGCTTTCCCACAGAGCACTTTCATGCGCGGCCGATACTTGCCGGGAAAGAACCTGCTGACCTGCCGGTAAGCGTTTGAATGGGCCTTGCCCATGAATTGGTGACCGATTAGAGCAACGTTGATTTCCGGCATCTTCGGATTCACCTCTTCCGGTCAGTGACAAGTGCCGAGTGACAAGTGACGAGCAAGAACCGGCAAACATAGGCGCTTGGTCAAGCAGCCTTGAGCAATGCCCGTCGCAAAGCGTTCAGCATCCTTTTCAACTCCGAGACAAGCCCCGTTGCGGATGCCGCTTGAGTGGTGTTGCTGTACCCGAGTTCGACAGCCAAAATCAGTTGCGTGTCCAATTCTGCAAGCGAGCCTTCCGCTTGCGAAAGAAACTGAACGAATTCTCCGGTTGTCTTCCGTGCTTGGCCCTCCGCGATGTTGGAAGGGATGGAGACTGCAGCCCTGCGCAGCTGTGAAACCAGGCCGAATCTTTCATCTGCCGGAAAAGCTTTGGTAGTCCGGTAAATTTCCTTCACCAGATCAATCCCTTTTCTCCAGACGAGCAGATCCTTGTAGCCACCTACCTTTGCCGTAATCCGGGGAACGGTCCGCGCTGGCCGGTGATCCTGGGTTGCCTTCGTGTCCTCACCGCCTGTCAAATTTGGCCCGTCACTCGTCACTTATCGCTCCCCTTAAGCTATGCCCTTCCGGCTCGTCACTTGTCACTCGTCACTGCCTTTCTCACGCCCACCACATCTCCTTGAGTTTTTCTTTGATAATGACTTGGTTCAAGAAATTGGCCGCTTTGGTCAGACCCTCGTCCACCGACATCAGGCTGTCTTCGTGTTCGATGGACAGCACATCGTCGTAACCCACCATCTGGAGTGTGGAGACCAAGTCCGCCCAGAAATCGAAGTCGTGACCGTAACCGACGGTGCGGAAGATAAACGAGCGGTTTTTCTCGTCGCTATAGGGTTTGGTGTCGAGCACACCATTCACCATGATGTTGACATTGTAAAGGCGCGTGTCCTTGGTGTGAACGTGAAAGATGGCCTCCCCCAGCTTGCGCACCGCCGCACAGGGGTCAATACCTTGCCAGAACATGTGACTGGGATCGAAGTTGCAACCGAGGGCAGGTCCGGCGGCTTCTCTCAGGCGGAGCATGGTTTCCGGGTTGTAAACCACGAATCCCGGGTGCATTTCGATGCCGATCCGCACCCCGTGCTCCTGGGCAAACTTGGCGCGCTTCGTCCAAAACGGGATGACCTTTTTCTCCCACTGCCATTTCAAGATTTCCAGGAAATCCCGTGGCCAGGGTGTGGGGGACCAATTCGGGTATTGAGCATTATCCGAATCGCCAGGACAACCCGAAAAATCGATCACCCGCGTAACACCCAGTTTTTCCGCCATCAAAATCGTCTTGCGGTTGGTTTCCGCGTGCACCTCCGCAGTCTTTTTGTTGGGATGAAGCGAATTGCCATGGCAACTCAAGGCGCTGATGCTGATGCCCTGGTCCTCGAGCTTTTGCTTGAACTCTTTAATCTTGGAGGGTTGGCTCATCCAGTCCAGCTTCAGATGCGGGTCGCCAATGTAGTTCCCGGTTCCCAACTCGACGGTGCGGATGCCGAGAGGCTTTATCTTTTCGATGACCTCGTCCAAACTGAGCCTAGCCAGGAGAGCCGTAAAGAGTCCGACCTTCATGTCAGGTATCCTCTTCTTGAAGGTTCGAGCGGGCGCCGCTGGTCAGGCATGTTTCCAGTCTTGACGTCGCTCCTCATTCTGCCAAGATGGGCAGTAGACACCAAAAATTAGAACGCTAAATCTATAGTCCGATAGCCCTCTCGTCAACTGGAAAATGCACGCGACAACCTGCCCGCACCGCCTCGCTCCCGGCAGCAGGAGATGACTCTCCTTGACCCCGAGGTTCATCTCAGGTGTTTCCCCGTTGTGGTGACGGTCAGTTGGCCATGTTTAACTCCCCGCAGGCTCAGGATCCGATCAGCCAGGCTCTTGACCTCCCCACTTCGGCCTTTCAAGATGACCACTTCCAGGCAATGGTGGTGGTCCAAGTGCACATGCGTGGCCGCCAGAACCTTGCTTGCGGCCTCATGCTGGGCCTCAATCAGCTTGGCCGAGAGATTCGGCTGGTGGTGGTCGTAAACCATAGTCAGCGTTCCCACGATCATCTTGTTTTCATCGGCCGCCTCTTCCACCAGATGCTCGCGAATAAGGTCCCGTATGGCCTCCGACCGGTTTTGATATCCCTTGCGGTTAATGGCCGTGTCGAACCTCTCGAGAAGCTCCCTTTCCAGGGAGAGTCCAGTCCGAACCAGATCACCCATACTCTACCCCCTCGACGACGTGCTCGGCAGATTCGGACGCCCCAGGCCGAGCGCCGCTCGGCCCTACGATGACATGCCAAGGGGTTTTCAGCAAGCTGCGAAGCATTTGCCGCCGGGGGGGACAGTACGCGAAGCGCCCCTACTTGAGATACTGGTTGAACCATTCGATGGTGCGCTTGGTGACGTCCCGCTCGTGTTCAGGCTGCGAGATGACGTGGCCTTCATCAGGGTACACCACGAGCTGGGTTTCCACGCCCAAGGTTTTTAAAGCGTGCCAGAACTCGAAGGACTGGGGCGCCGGGCATTCCCCGTCGCGGTCGCCTACCAGGATGAGCGTAGGGGTTTTGACGTTCTTGATGAAGGTGAGAGGAGAACTCCTGGTATAGACGTCCGGGTCATCGTAGACGGAGGCGCCGAAAAAGGGAATCAACCACTGGTCGATATCGTTTTCTCCGTAATAGCTCTGCCAATTGGCGATGCCTGCCCCGGCCACCGCGGCGCGAAAGCGGTTCGTCTGGGCCACGGCCCACATGGTCATGTAGCCGCCATAGCTCCAGCCTGCAATTCCGACGCGGCGGTCATCCACCGGAAGCGTTTTCACGACATAGTCGACGCCTGCAAGAATGTCGCGAAAATCGCCGTAGCCGAAGTCCTTGACGTTTGCCGCGGTGAAGGCTTCGCCCTCGCCGAAACTGCCGCGCGGATTGGGGAAGAGGACGAAACAGTCTTCGTACGAAAGGAGCTCAAGGTTGAAGAACGCACCCGGCCAAGAGGGCTTTTCGCCGGCCCCGGGCCCACCGTGCACGGACACCACCATGGGGTAGCGCTTGGAGGGATCATAATTTACCGGGTAGAGAAGCCAGCCCTGGATTCTCATCCCGCCATTCGACCAATGGATACTTTCGGACTTGCCCCATGGTGGGTGAACTCCGGCGTTGTGGCGCGTCACCTGCTTCCAGGCCCCGATCTCCCCCGCCCAGATCTCCGGGGGTTGCTGGAATGATTGGCGGACCAACGCGCTGGTCTTTCCGTCCCCAGCCAAGGATATCCCAAAGTCCCACGAGGTTCCGGTTGAAATGGTTTCGGGGCCGTTCCAGAGGGTTTCGATTTTCCCATCGCGAGCATCAACCGTGGCAATGCCACTCGAGCCATCGATTTGTTCCGTGAACAGAATCTTTTCTGAGGAGGGGAGCCAGGTGAGCGTGGCGGGCGAAGCCTTGATGCCGGGCGTAAGGTGGCGGGCTTCGCCTCCGCTGGCGGGAATCGTGTAAACATCGCCTCCGGTGCTTCCCTCATCGCTCATGATTCCTCCGATGAAAGCGATGCTCTTCCCGTCCGGCGACCAGTGCGGTTCGGCAATCTGGAGGGGCGGCTTGTAAATGAACCTGACCTCGCCGGAAGCAATATCGATGGTGCAGAGCCGGGCAACCCACCAATTGGCGTCGCCCGCGCCATGCGCGGCGGTGGCCACGAATCTCCCGCCGTCGGGCGACCAATCGTATTCGTAGATGTAGAGGTCGGCGGGCGAGACCTGCCGGACCTGGCCGGAGGCCACGTCGACGGTCGTCAGGCGCTGTTCGTAGACGTGTTGCTCGATGGCCCCGGAGGGTGGAGTCATGGGCTCGAGTGGGCCGGCTGCGCGTGGGGCGTTCTCGGTGAAAAGCAACGCCAATGCCTTGCCGTCTGGCGACCAGGACGGAGAAGCGAGAAATCCAGTCAGGCTGGTAAGCTGGCGCGCCGTGTGACCCTTGGCGTCCGCGACGTAAAGCTCAAGCTGGCCCGAACTCGCCCTGTCCGAAAGGAAGGCAAGTTTCTTGCTGTCCGGAGACCAGGAAATGTCGTGCTCGGCATACTCAGCCCTGCCCTCGCCGGCTGAGACACGGCGCGGCTGTTCCGAAGAGCCGAGGGTAGCCACATATATTGCGGAGTTGCCCGTCAGCTCCTGTTTTTCTCCCCTTAAGGATTTGACCCAAGCGACCCTTTTGCCATCAGGTGAAATGGCGACTTGTTTGAATGTGTGGACCGCGAGGAGTGAGTTCAGAGCATCGTCAATTGAGGACTTCTGGACGGCGTAACAAGTCGCTGCACCGACGATCCATAACGCCAGGGCAAGCGGCAAGCGGGTTCTCGAATGCATGCACAGTCTCCAATCCGGGAGAATCAAAACTCACAAGAATAACAGAAAACCCGCCCAAGGCAGGAATTCCACATTCTCACGGTACTGTCCTACAATGGCTTGACACGAGCTGAGATTCCCCTTGACAGTTAAGGGCCCAGGGGTGTATAAGGATGATTGTTCGTGCTACCAACGTCCCGAGGCGGCGCCTCGCGGGCGGGAGGGTAGGTGAACGGAGAACGGTGTAAGGACTACCCCGCCACTCCCACCTCGATTCCACTAGGTAGCTCTAGTCCTTGAAGCGCGAAAAGTGTCGCAGGATAACTGCCGGCGCCTTAGGCAAATCAGGGACAAGGAGAGCTGAAAATGTCAGACGTGTACGTTCTAAACTACAACAGCCTTCGAAATGTTACCCCTCCGGAGGAAGAAGCTGCCGACCGAAGGCGGTATTGCGGCAACGCGAAGGCTGCTGAGTTCTTCGAAATTCCTGATGACCTGAACATCCGGGACTATCTCCAGGAAAAGGTCAACGGAAAACCGATCAAGAAGGAAACCAATGTCAACAAGGCAATGCGGGACCAGCTTGACGGGGACCGATCACTCTTTCCCATTCTAAATGGGGGGATCACGCTCATCGCGCACGAGGCGGTAATTGACGATAAGGACCGCAAGGTGAAGCTCCACAGCCCCTCCATCATTAACGGCACGCAGACCCGCGGGGTATTGCACGATTACTTTGAAGCCCACCCCGACGATCCAGCCTACCCGAGTATTAATTTCGAGATAGTCGTTTGCAAAGACACGCGGCTAGCGGCGGAGATCACCATCGCCCGCAACTACCAGAACGCGGTGTTGCCGGTCTCCACCTACGGAGCCCGGGGCGTGTTTGATGACCTCGAGGTTGCCGTTAAGGCTCACGATCCAAAGGTTCACCTCAGGAAATCGGAAACAGACGTTGGCGAGGAATACCTGGACACGGAAAAATTGATTCAGGTAATCACGGCGATGATTCCTTCGACAATTCCCATGCCTCGCCTCATGAAAGGCAAGGGCGGGAACGAAGGGATCAGGGTATACGCATATGCACAAAAGGCAACGTGCTTGAAGGACTACGCCGAGATTGTGAGGAACGCCGCGCAGTACAAACAGGCAAAGTCGTTCTTTGAGGACGTGGCCTGGGATGCCTGGAGGATATATAAAGATCTGAGAAGCTACCAGGGATTCTCAAGCCTACACTCGGTCACCAAGGACAAGAATAAGCAAGTCGCTGAGGAGGGCGTGCCAACGGGGATTGTCTTCCCGATACTATCGGCCCTTGGAAAGCTGGCGAGGGAGCTCCCAAACGGTCATTGGGAATTGAAGATTCCGCCCGATTTTGACCTGGACGATCTCTGCAAACAGGCGAAAGCAACCTTTACCGTTCCGGGGCCCGGCCGCTCAAATCCAAACGTGATGGGCAAGGAGTTAGCGTGCTACCTCAACCTTCATGCAATTGTGGATGCCTACTTGAAATACCGGCATCCGTAGGGGGCGCGCCATCGAAGTTAGCGAGAGAGGGGGGCGCACGCCTCTGCGCCCCCGAGTCTAGTTTTATCACCCGCTGCATACAATGAGAAAACCAATCTGGCTTTGGCTGCCCCATCTCCAGCCGCGTGAAGGGCTGTCCTTTCGAGGTTTCTCTGGCTGGAGGTTCGGCAATTTCGGGTGTCGTGCTTTCGGATCGGCTGAAGGGATTGTCTTTTCACGCCGCGCCATGCGGGCTTGCGGAAGCGCGCTATAATGGGCGCTTGCGGTCAGCGCTAACAAGGAACAGGGAGAAGCTTTATGAGCAAGAAGGGCAGCGATGAGGACGAAACCGAACGCGCAAAGAGGATCGCCGCATTGAAGCATCAGGCGGAGGAACTGGTGGGCGGGAAAATGGTCGAAGGGGAAATGGAGGAAACCCCGCCCGAGGTCGCGGAGCAATTCTGGGAACAGGTGGTCGACTATGAAAAAGCCCCCT
>Ga0326727_10008806_pt1 | contig 25330 bp, 18 predicted proteins | sample MB2enrmetagenome_FD_207643 | JGI IMG/M metagenome (GOLD analysis project Ga0326727, IMG submission 207643) | Lab enriched peat soil microbial communities from McLean, Ithaca, NY, United States - MB29MY | ecosystem: Environmental > Terrestrial > Soil > Wetlands > Peat | place: USA: New York... | reverse complement strand
AAGAGTCTGAGCCGCAAGGCTGTCAAGGCACTGGCGTAAATTGCCTGGAGATTCCTTGTCATACACCGACATCAGCACGGAGAGCTTCATTGGCATAACACCATCCCTTCTGGTTCTAAAGTTGCGCGGCTTGCAGATTGGAGAATGTCGGCGTAAAACTCCTGGTACTGGTTCGCCATGCGCTGGGTGGAAATCATTTCCAGCGCGGACGGCGGCGGAAGAAACTTTTGCCGCGCGTCATTTTTACGAATGCCATCCAGGGCCGTCCGGACAGATGCCGAAGTACTTTGATCGAAGATCTGCACCTGATCCGGAAATATCTTCTGGATGTATCTGTGGGGCGGAATATCCGTCGCCAGAACGCGAATTCCACTCGCGCAACCCTCCAGCAGCGCGGTTCCCAGCCCTTCCGAGCTGGAAGCCGAGATTAAAATGTCGGCGGCCCGCAACAGATCGGAAATATCTCTGCGCTTGCCAAGGAAAACGATATTGGCCGCGGCGCCGGCAGCCTTCTCGCAATCCGCTCCCAGAGGCCCATCACCGGCGAAAACCAGAAAGCCTCTTTTGGATAACTCGGAGGCGCGGAATCCGGTCACAACCTCGACCGGATGCTTGAGGTTTCTCAGGACTCCCGTATGCAGGACAACCACGGCATCGGACGGCCACCCGAGACTCGCCCGCAGAGCTTTGATGCTGTTCAAATCCGAGGCCGGATAATACTCGCCCAAGTCAATGCCATTGGGGATGGCGCGAGCCACTATGCCCGACCGCAATAGCACTTCGGCGAGAGGCTCCGAGACCGCATTGACGCCGTCGAAACGCTTTAGCGCCGCATACTCGCGCATCGCCGCCAGCGTGCCCAAGCAGCGGCCATAGGCAAACCTGTAGTCCTGAAGAAGATCCGAGTGGACTGTGGAAACAACCGGACACTCCAGTCCCGCCTTCGCCGCCAGAATGTCTGCCCTCAGCCCATGGGCATGAACGAGGTCCGGCTTGACCTCCGCCACCAGGCGGCGCAGGCGGCGCGTGCCGGACAGCAATGATCCAGCGCGCGACAGCATTAACTGCTTGACAGGCACCCCAAGGGAGCGCAGCTCTTCGCTAAGGCTATCGGCGGGCTCGGGAGAAAGCGTAGCGACAACTGCCCGGTACTGAAGCGGATCGAGATGACGAACAAAACTCATCAACACTTTTATCGGCCCGCAATGACGCAAGGTTGAAACAATCGACAGCACCGCTTGTGGCATCTGATTTCTCCTCAGAGTTGCTTCCCGCCTAGCTCGTGAATTTGCCTGCTCCGTAGCAGGCCGAGAACGACAAAGATCAAAACTCCGGTTCTGCTGTTGATCAATGCTCCCTGTGTAATTCCGATCAAAAATGTAGACGATAGCGCCATGGCGGCAAACAAGGATAGTTCCCGATCGCTTGCTGCAACCTGTCGCGCCATCCAGAATCCCAGCGGATAGATAAACAAAAGCGCTGCCATACCGATGACGCCATATCTGTGAAAGGTCATAATTATCTCGCTGTCGACAAAATCCGGTAGTAGCGAGCGCGAACCTACTCCAGTCAGCGGCGCTTGCTGCCATGTATAGGCAACCAGGTTCAGATTGTTCATCCGCGTCGTGATACTGTCCTGCTCGTCGGTGTCGCCACTGGCAACCGCTGCAATCATGCTCTGTGTAAAATCGGCCGAATGCGGGCTAATCAGCGGCAGAAAGACAATTGTTGCCACGCCGGCCAGAACAACGGTGGCCAGGCAGGTGCGCAGGCGCTTGAATTTTTCCTTCATGGTCTGTCCTGCCAGCGTGGCGCGCAGCAGCAGCAGCAGCGGCAAGCTGAAAAGCATCGTTCTGGTAGCCGTGCATAGCAGTATGAGAAAGGAGACGGCGATCAAGGCGTTTCTTGACCGGCGGGAACGAATCAACGGTGCGGTGAAAAGCAAGAGTACGGCCACATATCCCAGGTCCGTTGGCGTATTGAAGGTTGCAAACGGCCGCATCGCCATCATGTCGACCAGCAACTCGGGTGGCTTTTCGGTAAACAAAGAAAAAAATCGCACCACAACGCTTCCCGGTGCCACACGCGCGAAAAGCATTTCAACAAAGACAATTCCCAGCATGACGTACGCGGATTGCGAAATTGTGCGTATCCATATTTGCCGCGAGGCCGCCGGGTTGGCATCTCGCACCAGCCAGTAAACAAGTAAGAACTTGACCGGCCGCAGAACGTCTAGATAATCCTTGACCGTCACTTCCAGCCCTAGGCCGTCGGGAACCGTCAGGGTTGACAGTAGAATAGTGCCCGCGACAGCTGCACTGTAATAGAACATGGCGTCCAGCCGGGGAGACTCTAACCTCAGCAGGTATCGACCGGCTACCGCAGCGCCGCAGCCGAAGACCAGCAGATCGTCGACGCGAATGGGAATTCCGCCGGGAATGCGAATCGCAGGCGTATACAGCACCGCGAGCAGCAGCCAGAACAGCCACCGGTTCGTGCACGCGGAGGATTTTTTCTCTCTTTGCGCCAGAGTCAGCACGGCCGTGTCTCCTGTCGCGGTTGAGCAAGAACCTGCACGTACATACCGGCCGTCGTCTGGGCAATGTTCGGCCACGAGAGATCCTCTTGGCATCGCGCTACGGCGGCGGCGAGCCGGAAGCGAAGATCTTCATTCGTCATGAGCGCAAAAATTGCATTCGCCAACGCTTGCGGGTTCGCGGGCGGCACAAGAAGCCCATCGACGTGGTCGTGAATCAGTTCCGCCAGTCCGCCGATGGCCGAGGCGACGATGGGCGTTCCAGTCGCCATGGCAATACATGCGACCCCGCTCTGCGACGCCTCCACATAGGGAAGAACGAGCATTCCCGCCCGGCTAAGCAAGGCGTTCATGCCGGCTCACCTCCGCTTGCGGCCAGCGGGCTGACGGCCAGATAGCCCCGGCGGGCGCGCGTGAAGATCCTCAACGCGGAAGGCAAGGCGATGCCCGCCGTGGCGGCCAGATAACTGAGCGTGACGCCCGTCGTGCCCCAGCGCGGCGCTGTCAGCGCGGCCAGCAGCAGGGTGAGCGAGGCCACGGCCAGCGACTGCCCCAGGAAGGGCTCCCGCTTGAAGGAGCGCAACAGCGTCCCCAGGCTCTGCACCACGCAGTTGGCGCCGGCGGCCACCAGCAGCACGGCGAACAGTTGGGGCGAAACCATGCGCTCCGCCAGCCGTGGCGCGGCTACAGTCAACAGCAATGCCCCCAGGCCGGCAGCCAGCGCGATCATGCTGAATACGGCCAGCGCCTGGCCCAGAGTGCGCAGAAAGAGCTGGTCAAGCCTCTGGAACCGGCGCTCGGCGATCATGCGCCCAAAGGGCGTGGCCTTGGTCGAGATCCAGGGCAGCACCAGGCTGGTCATGTAGCCGGCAATCGACAGCGACATCCCCATCTGCCCGGCTTCGACCGGCCCGCGCAGTGCAAAAAGAATGGGGATGAAGACCTGCATGGTGAAGTAAGCGCACAAGCAACTGACCCCAATGCGCCATTGGAAGGGCCAGACCTCGCGCCTCCATCTGATCGAGGCATCGCCGGCCGGGTAGCGGAGCAGCCCGCTCAGCAGGCGGCGGCGCGCGCCCAGGAAGAAAAACCCGGTCCCGAGCTGGCCCGCAATCACCAGGGCGGGCGCGTAGAGTCCGTGATGCAGCAGCATGGCGGCCCAGGCCAGCAGCATGCCAGCCACCGCCTGGCGCAGGCGCAATGCCGCCACCGCGCGCACCTGGCCGCATCCGTCCAGGAAGGAGTAGAAGGGCTGGCACCACAAGCCAGCCATCGAAACCGCCACGGCCAGCAGCCAAGGCCCCTGCCAGGCCACCTGCGCCGCTCCGGCCGCCGCGTGGCGGGCGAAAAAAAGCATCCCCACCGGGGCCAGGATCAGGCCCATGGCGGCGGCGGCCACCGTGTACCAGCGCACGCTGAGCTGCAGCGTGGAGGCCAGACGGGCGTGCGCCGCCGGGTCGCCGCTTACCAGGTCGCCGCGCACTTGGCCGCCGGCGCGCAACTCCAGATGGACGCACTCATGCGCGGCCAACTGCTGAATGACAAAGGCGAAGCCCAGCTCGAAGACCATCTGCAGCGCGACCAGGCTGAGCAGCGTGTAGTAGTAGCCCTGCTCGACGGGCGAGAGAAAGCGGACAATCAGCAGAACCGTTCCGGTGCTGCCCACGATATTGACCGCCCTCGCCAGAAAGGTGTAGGCGACGGCTTTATCCATCCCCAGGGCCCGCAAAGCCTCCAGCGCCTTCATCGCGTCTCCCCGCTCCAGGCCTCTTCAAGCGCCAGGGGCCAAGAGCCCGCGCGGCGGCGCAGTGTGCGCAGCGCCGCGAGGGCCTCGGCCGCCAGCGCAATCAGCAATGCCAGCGGCAAAGACAGCAGCAGCCCGCCCAGTACAATCCAAACTCTGAACAGCGAAACGGGACGGTCGGGAATCACGGCCACGTCGACGACCTGCACCTGCGTTCCCTGCCGCGCCTCGTCCACCCGCGCCATCTCATACTGGCGCGCCAGCAGTTGCACCACCATTTCGCGGTACTTCACCTCGCGCAGGGCGCGCGCATAATCAAGGCCCGCCTCGCTGAGATTGCCCTTGGGCGCCACCAGGTCGCCGCCCTGGCGGTCGCTGGCGACATCCATCGAGGACAACTGCCCTTCCAGGCTCGCCATCTCCTGCCGCGCCCGCTCAAGGTCGGGATTCCCGTCGGCGGCAAACTGGCGCATCGCCTGAATCTCGACTTGTTTGGAGGCCACCTGGGCGCGCAGCATGGCCGCCGAGGCGATCATGGCGTGGGCCTGGCCGTCGAGCTCGATCACGCCGGTGCGCTGCTGGGTCTGCTTCATCTGGTCTTCGGAGCGCGCCAGATCCTCGCGCGCTCCACTCAGTTGCTGCTCGAAAAAGAGCCTTCGTCCCGAGGCCTCGCTCACCGCCAAGGTCGCCGAAAGCCGCTGGTACTCCTCCACCCAGCCGTTGGCCAGTTCCGCGGCCCGGCGCGGATCACGGTCGGTCACCGAAAGGCGGATCAGTCCGTCCTTCAACCCGTTGTCGATCTGTGTCTTGCTCTCCCACTGCTTGCGCGCTGCCGACAGGTACCGCGCGTGGTAAAGCGCTTGCAGATGAAAGCGCTCCACCATCGCATCCTCCACCGTGCGGCTCTTCAGCAAGGCCGCCTGCAGGTCGTTGGGATTCTTGATGCCCAAGGCGCCACTGCCCATTCCGGCCATGGCTCCCAGGCTGCCTAATTGGGCCATCATGGCCGCTCCCGGCGAACTGCCCTGCGGGGGCGGAAGAATGACGGTGGTGGCCGTATAGCGGCAGGGCAGCAGCACGGCCATGGCCATGGCCAGCGCCACGATCACGAGCGCGGCAATGCCGATCAGTTTCTTCCGTTTGAACGCCACGCGAATCAGCGGCGGCATGGAACCGGAGAAGGCAGTGGGTACGGAGGTGGCGGATTCCTGGTTTGCAGCCGATTGCTGATTTTCTGTTGGCACGCGAAACTTCCTCTTTGCATCAAGCTCTTTGCATTGAGCCGAATTTACCTTGCATTGAGCCGAATTCCTTGAGTGGGCGGCGCGCTCCCTGCCGGCAGTTCCACTCGCCGCAAGCTGCGGGAATGAAGACCGGCCCCGTCAACCCTGCCCGCCGCTCATGAAATTGACGCGCCGTTGTAGATGGGTTGCGCGGCCACTCAGCTGAAAAACTGAGCTCAGATTACCGGCGAACAAACGCGCATGAACGGGAAAGAGAAGAAAACTTACTTCGGCCAGCCGATTATGGGAAGACACTTATGGACCTGTCCAATTTCGGAACAGCGCTAATCTTTCCACCTACTTTCCCGTTCATTTCGCCAGGTGAATGTGTGAACAATGGGGCGTCCATGAGAAACCATTCATCTTCCCGCCCAAGTCTTCGCCGCGCAACGCTCCCCCGGATTGCCGGCGCCGCCGTTCTCGCCCTCTGCGCGCCTCTGCTGCAGGCTCAGTGTTCCGCCGGAGACAATTCTGATCCGTCCGGCTGCCAGTGGCAGTTGACTGCTTCCGCGTATTCCTCTGCGCAGGCGGGACAATCTTTTTCCCTGCCGATGACGCCGCCTCAACAGGCAACGCCGGGCGCAGACCTGTCCGCGAATGCCTTGGCTGAAAACAGCACCCTCAGCCCATCCGGTTATACCGATTCGGCATTGCTCAAGGGGTCCAGGCCTGCCGGCCAGCCAGTCAAACAGCCCTTGCCCCCCGAGCCGCCCACCGAGTTTCAGCGCTTTGTGGCGGCCACCACCGGCCGGATGCTGCCGGTTTATGGAGCCAGGCTATTTGCCCAGCAGGCGGCCTCCTTCGGTCCCATCGACCAGGCGCCGGCGCCGCAGAACATGGTGATCGGCACCGGGGACCAACTGCGTATCCGCATCTGGGGACAGGTCAATTTCAGCGCTAATCTGCAGGTGAGCCGGGAGGGGGAGATCTACCTTCCCAAGGTGGGCGCCGTGCACGTGGCCGGCCTCGAGTTTTCCGCCGTCACCGGCCACCTGCGCCAAGCGATCGAGCGGGTTTACCGCAACTTCGAGCTGAGCGTCGACATGGGCGAGATCCACTCTATCCAGGTGTACATAGCCGGAGAGGCGCGGCAGCCGGGCGAGTACACGGTGAGCGCGCTCTCGACGCTGGTGGATGCGGTTTTTTTGAGCGGCGGCCCTTCGCGAAACGGCTCCATGCGCCACGTCGAGCTGAAGCGCGCCGGCAAGGTGCTGGCGGACTTCGATCTGTATGCGCTGCTGGTCGAGGGCGACAAGAGCGGCGACGTGCAATTGCAGTCGGGCGATGTGCTGTTCATTCCCCCGGCGGGCCCCGAGGTGGCGCTCATGGGCAGTGTGCGCCAGGCCGCCATCTACGAGTTGCGCGGCCAGGAGTCGATCGGGCAATTGATTGAGACGGCCGGTGGCCTGACCGCGGTAGCCTCCGGGGGGCGCGTCTCGGTGGAACACATCGAGGATCATGCGCAACAGCGCGTTTTCTCCCTGAAGGCCGATGAGGCCGGCCTGGCCACTCCGCTGGCCAATGGCGACATCGTGCGCATCGATCCGATCATCTCCGACTACCGGGAAACGGTCACGCTGCGCGGATCGGTGGCCAATCCCGGACGATTCCGCTGGCGCCAGGGAATGCGGCTGAGCGATCTAATGCCCGACCGGGATTCACTGGTTTCGCGGGACTACTGGTGGCGGCGCACCCAGATGGGCCTTCCGGCGCCGGAGTTCGTGCCTTCCCTCAGTGCTATTGCTCCACAGGCGGAAGCAGATCGGGTTTCAAGGCGGCAAACCGGCCTTTCTTCAAGTGAGGTTGCCGACGCGCAGTTGCAGCCACCGCCTTCAGCGAGCGATCCATCCGCGGAAATGCAAAAGGCCTCGAACGCCCGCTCCTCGGGAGCGGCGGGTACTCTGGGCGACCTCGAAGCAGATAGCCGGATGGGAAGAGAGACGGCGCTACTTCGCCCCGCTTTCCAAACCGACTGGAACTACGCGGTGATTGAGCGGCTGGACACAGCCACCATGGCCACCTCGCTGATTCCCTTCGATCTGGGCAAGCTCGTGCTCGATCACGATGCGTCCCAGGATCTTGAACTTCAGCCGGGCGACATTGTCACCGTCTTCTCGCAAGATGACATCCACCAGCCGATGGACCGGCAGACAAAATATGTGCGGCTGGAAGGAGAGTTGGCGCATCCGGGCGTTTACAGCGTCCGGCCCGGAGAAAATCTGCGTTCGCTGGTCGAACGCGCCGGAGGGCTGACGGACAAGGCCTATCTGTATGGAGCGGAGTTTACCCGCAAGAGCACCCAAGCGATCGAAGAGCAGCGTTTGAAAGAGTATGCCGATCGCCTCGAACACCAGTTGGCGCGCAGTTCGATCGCCATGGCGGCGGGCAGCGGCGGCGCGCTACAAGGAGGACAGCCGGAGTTGGCCGCCTCGCTCAACCGCGAACTGATCGGGAAGCTGCGCCAACTGCAACCTACGGGAAGAATCGTGCTCGAATTGAACCCGCGCAGCGCGGGAGAAAAGCAGTTGCCGGAGACGCCGCTCGAGGACGGCGATCAGTTGCTGGTCCCGCCCATTCCCGCCACCATCCAGGTGGTCGGCGCAGTGCTCAATCAGAATGCCTTTCTTTATCATGATGACGCCCGCGTCGGCCAATACCTTCATCTGGCCGGCGGCCCCAACCGCGACGCCGACCGCAAACAGAGTTTTGTGCTGCGGGCGGACGGATCGGTGACTGGCCACGGCGCGGGCCAATCGATTTTTTCTTCCAGCTTTGAAAATGTGCGCCTTTACCCCGGCGACACCATCGTTGTCCCGGAGAAGAATATAGGGCCCGGAGCCTGGCACGAGTTCCTGTCCTGGTCGCAACTCTTCTCCCAGGTCGCCCTGGGCGCGGCGGCCATCGACGTGATCAAGTAAAGCGGTTCTCCAATTTATGCACACTGACTAACTTTGTGTAAAGTCATAGCAATTGGAGAGCTGCTATAAACGGCATGCGGCCACGCGGAAACTTGCTCTTCACGCGGCCGTTTTGCGCATCTGGAGTTAGGGAAGCTCTGCACAAGTTCAGTTTTGAAAGGGCACGGCTTTAGCCGTGCCGAAAGAAGAAGCAATGGAGTTGTGGCTTTAGCCGCTGAGGGAATGTAAACGACTGAGAATACATCCCCGCAGGGACTAACGCCCTGGGCCTTTCAAACCGTCTGGCGGCACGGCTAAAGCCGTGCCCTTTCAAAACACACAACAAGACCTCGTACAGAGGTTCCTTAGATCGGTTCTCCAGTTTACGCAGCGTTGCTGGTGGCCTGCCAAGTGGCTTTCTATTGAGGAAAAAGCCACTTGGCAGGCTTGTTTCCGAGGTAAAGCTGTTCTGTCCGCTATAAGTTCTTCTCATTGGCAATTACTCATAGAAATTCGATAACGGGACTCTTCCCAATCGCACTCTCCGACGTGTCATTTTCTTATTTTTATCCGCTTGCTCACTACCAATGCGGACGATGATGCAGGTGTGGTCCCCCCCGCGAATGAGAGGCGGAACTGGCTGAAGAGTCAGAACTGTCGAATTGTCTGACCCAAGCCGGCTGTCAGGCTTGGCTGGCAATCCGACTCGATCTTCTGCACACTCGCCGTTTCTCGCGCGCCCGGATGCCCACGTTTCAGATTCAAATTCCGCGTCCGAGGTTAGTTTTCCATGCAACTTTCCAGCCGCGCGCTTGGGCCAGGTACTGTTTCCACGCCAGCAACCTTTCCCGTCGCCGCACTGCCGCCGGTTCTTGACAGTGCGCCTGCCTGTCTACCGCAACCATCGCGCCTTGACAGCCCTTCGGCCAGCGACTGGAGCCTCTCCTTTTCCAAGCGCCTGCTCGATCTGTCGGCTGCGCTGCTGGTTCTTGCCCTCTTGGGAATTCCCATGCTGATGATCGCATTGTGCGTGCGCCTCACCTCGCCGGGGCCTGCTCTTTTCGTCCAGCAGCGCGTGGGCCAGGGCGGGCGTCTGTTTCGCATTTATAAATTCCGCAGCATGACCTTCGGCTCAGCCGGGGGCGGTCCCGGACTTACCAGGGATGGAGACCGCCGCATTACCGGTTTAGGACGCTGGCTGCGCAAGCTCAAGCTAGATGAACTGCCGCAGTTTTATAACATTCTGCGCGGAGAGATGAGCCTGGTCGGTCCCCGGCCCAAGCTGCCACAGTACGTGGCGATTACTCATATGCCTTACCGTCCCGGCATTACGGGCGCGGCCACGCTCGCCTTCCGGCGCGAGGAAGAGATCCTGAGCCGCGTTCATCCCAGCCAAATCGAGGATTTCTATAACCGGCACATTCGGCTGCTCAAGGGGCGGATGGACGCGCGCTATATGTGCCGGGCTTCGTTCTGGAGCGACGCAAGCCTGATCGGCGCCACCTTTCTGGCCTGCGTCTTGCCTGCGCGCATTCCCGCTGCTTTCCGCAACGCCTCGACGCCGATTATGGCTTTCCCGCTGCCCCCCGCCAGGCAGAGCAGCGTTCGTAGCTCCCTAGAAATAGCCAACTAACACACCAGAAAGTTAATGGACACACTGCGGCCGTGGTGGGAGAATTGCACGATTTCTTCCGCTACGGCTTTTCGTCCGCGATGCCGGTGGCATCTTCTGCCTTTTAGGCGGAGAATAGTAAGAAGGAGGGGTGCAGATTGTAACAGGTTGCAGACTGCGCCCCTCGGGAGTCCGGATGCCCCGGCGCTAGCGGCGTGAGTCGAGACGTTGCAGCCTTAACCCGGCAGCGTCGCGGAGCGACTAGACGGCTGGCTGCGCTGAATGGTCTCCCTGGCGCACGCGGCCACCGGAGCTGTCTTCTTCCAGGGACCGTGCCTCGGCGTGGAGTGCGGGGCCGGCGGAGGATGCAAATGAGCACCATGCACAGCGGTAACCAAGGCGATCAGCCCAGCCACGCTCCCACCGACACAGCCTCCGAAGCCGGGAGCGATGCGCGCTTCACCGTTGAAGCGAGATTCTACAAAAAACTGGCAAACCGGAAGATTCGGTGCGAGCTGTGCCCGCGCCAATGCGTCGTGGAAGAGAACAGGCGCGGTTACTGCGGAGTGCGCGAGAATCGCGGCGGCGTCTTTTATTCGCTGGTTCACTCGCGGGTCTGCGCGGCGCACATCGACCCGGTCGAGAAGAAGCCGCTCTTCCACTATCTGCCTGGGACCAATGCCTTTTCGCTAGCCACGGCCGGCTGCAACCTCAACTGCAAATTCTGCCAGAACTGGGAGATTTCGCAGTCGCGCCCCGAGGATATTCCCGCCGAGTACCTGCCGCCGCAACGCGTCGTTGAGCTTGCAAAGCAATACGGCTGCCCGACGATCGCCTTCACTTACAGCGAGCCGGTGGTCTTCAGCGAATTTCTGATGGACACGGCCGACGCGGGCCACGAGGCAGGCATCCGCAGCCTGGTGGTCTCGAACGGCTTCATCGGTCAGGAGGCTTTGCAAGCGGCCTACGGGAAGATGGACGCCGTCAAGATCGACCTGAAGTCCTTCTCCGAGTCCTACTACCGCGATGTGGTCAAAGGCCATCTGAAACCGGTGCTGGAAACGCTGGAGACGCTGCGCAAGATGGGCAAGTGGACGGAGATCGTCTACCTGGTCCTGCCCACGCTCAACGACAGCGACCAGGAGTTTCGCGGCCTGACAAGCTGGATCAAGGCTAATCTGGGCGTGGACGTGCCGGTGCATTTCACGCAGTTCCACCCCGAGTACCTGCTGAAGAATCTGCCGGTTACGCCGGTGGCGACGATCGAACGCGCCCGGGAGATTGCCTTGGCCGAGGGCTTGCACTATGTGTACATCGGCAATGTGCCGGGGCATCCGGCACAGAACACCTATTGTCCCGGCTGCCAGCGAATGCTGGTCGAGCGCACGGGCTTCAGGGCCATCCAGACGCTGATTCAGAAGAACCGGTGCCCCTTCTGCCAGCAGCCGATTCCCGGCATCTGGCAAGTGTGAGGAGCGTCTGGCGGGTCGGAGTGCTGTCCTCAGGTTTGAGGGCGGCGAAGACAATGGGGCGGACGAAGTTCAAAGGAGTGCAAAATGCTCTGGATGACGGCTCAACTTAGGGCGCTGGCGCCCATGGAAGACGCCAGCACCGCCGGTGCGCAAGCCGCCGGAACGCAAAAGGTGCGGCCGGATGCGGTCGCCGGCAGCTTTTATCCCTCCAACGCGAAGGCGCTCTCGACGATGCTCGACGAGTTCCTGGCCCAGGCCTCTAAGACCCAGGCCGCCAAGCCGGTTTACGCCCCGATTCTGGCAGCGGTTGCGCCCCACGCCGGTTATCCGTATTCCGGCCCGGTGGCCGCCTTCGTCTACGCCGCGTTGCGGGGGCTAAAGTACGCTCGCGTGGTGGTAATTGCGCCCTCGCACTTCGAGAGCTTCGGCTTTACCTCCGTCTATGACGGCGACGCCTATCGGACACCGCTGGGCAATGTGCCAGTGGACAAGGCCTTCGCCCGGCAATTGGTCGAGATGAGCCCGGAGCTGCGATTTGCCGGCCACGGGCACGATCCCACCCCGGCCGGAGCCGAGCACTCGATCGAGGTGCAATTGCCGTGGCTCCAAAAAGTGCTGGGAGATTTTGCACTTGTGCCCATTGTCATGGGAGACCAGAGCTACGAGGCGAGCCACGCTCTGGGAGTTGCCTTGGCGAAGCTGGCCAAGGCGGAGGCGCGGGACGGCGAAACGCTCGTTCTGGCCAGTTCCGACCTCTCGCACTTCCACCCCCGCAATGAGGCGGCGAGGATCGACGGGCAGGCTCTGAATGCGCTGGAGGCGTGGGACTACTTCAGTATGTCGCGCAACTTCCAGATGCGGATCTGGGAGGCCTGCGGCGGCGCGCCGATGGTGGCCGCCATGATCTACGCCGAACGCATGGGAGCCAACCAGGCGCAAGTGCTGCGGTACGCCAACTCCGGCGACATTACTGGCGAAGATGCGAGCGTAGTGGGTTACGGCGCGGCGGTTTTTGTGAAATCTCCCCGCGAAAAAACAGCGGACGAGCCGTTTTCCTTGAGCCAGGAAGAAAAAAGCATATTGCTCGACTTGGCGCGCAAGTCGGTAGAGCACGTGGTTCGCGAAGGAGAGGCGTACGAGCCGCCCGCCTGCCAGAGCGAGGCGCTCAATCAACAGCGCGGGGCCTTCGTGACGCTACGCGAGAAAAACGGCGCACTGCGCGGATGCGTCGGCTACACCTCGGCCATCAAGCCGCTCTACATCACCGTGAGGGACACAGCCACCCTGGCCGCGATGCGCGATTCGCGCTTTACGCCGGTCTCGACCGGCGAACTGCCTAACCTCGATTACGAAATCTCCGTGCTCTCGCCTCTGCGCCGCGTGACGGACGTCGAACAGATCAGGATTGGCGAGCATGGGCTGCTGATAAAGAATGGAGAGCGCGAGGGGCTGCTGCTCCCGCAAGTGCCAGTGGAGCAGGATTGGGACCGGCTTACCTTCCTGGAGCAGACCTGCGCCAAGGCGCGGCTGCCCCTGGACTGCTGGAAGGACGAGGATACGGACATCTTCAGCTTCACCGCGGTGGTCTTCGGCGAGGACCAGCCGTGAGGGCAAACCGACCTCAATTGCAGCGGCAAGTGAGGGCCGCTTCCAAGAATCTGTTTAAAAACTATGAGTTTTGAAGGAGACGGGCTTCAGACCGTTCGTTGAGAACTAGATTCAATTGCCGGCTTTAGCCGCTGAGGGAATGCAAATGGCTGCGCCCCCTCCGGGTCTAAAGCCTACATCCATTTTTCGCCCTTGATGAGGGGTACGGGCTAAAGCCCGTACCCCTCATCCAAAATCGAGTTTTTAGGCAGAACCTAAAGCCGCCAGGGAGCCTGGAACGCGTAAAATGCCATTGGGGTTGCGACTCGCCGAAGGGGAGCAGGGATGAAGACGGTGGAAAAGCAGGACCGCGGCTTGCTGCGGGTGGATGCGGAGGAGTGCAAGGGCTGCGGACTCTGTGTGGAGGCCTGCCCGGCGAAAGTGATCTCCCTGAGCGAGCGGTTGAACCACTACGGCTATCGCACGGCAACCTACGCCGGAGCGGGCTGCACGGGCTGCGGAAGCTGCTTTATGGTGTGTCCCGAGCCGGGAGCGATTACGGTTTTCAGAAGGGTGCGCCGCCAGACCGGTGAGGGAGACGGCGTCGAAACCGACGTTGTGGGAGCAGGCGGAGCACTGGCGGACGAAGCGGTAGCGGCGGAGCAGAAGTGAGCGCGGTGAAAGCGGGCGAAATGAGAGCAGGCAAAGCAGTTGCCAGTAAAGTGGGAGCCGGTGAAGTGAGAGTCGTTGACGTGGGAGCGGGTGCATGCGCAGGCAACTGATGAAGGGCAACGAAGCGATTGTCAAGAGCGCCATTCTCGCCGGATGCCGCGCATTTTATGGCTATCCCATCACGCCGGCCAGCGAAATTGCCGAGGTAGCGGCCGATTATATGCCGCGGGCGGGCGGAGTCTTTCTGCAAGCCGAGAGCGAGGTTGCGGCCATGAACATGATCTACGGCGCCGCCTCGGCCGGGGTACGGGCGATGAGCGCTTCAAGCGGACCGGGGATCAGCCTGATGCAGGAAGGCATCAGCTATATGGCGGGCGCCGAGCTGCCCTGCGTGATCGCCGACATCACCCGCGGCGGGCCGGGGCTGGGCAACATTGCCGCCGAGCAGGGCGACTACCACCAGGTGGTGAAGGGCGGCGGCCACGGCAACTACCGGACCATCGTGCTGGCCCCCGATTCTGTGCAGGAGATGGCCGATCTGACCGCGCTGGCCTTTGAGCTGGCCGACCGTTATCGCAACCCCGTAGTTCTGCTGGCCGATGGATTCATCGGCCAGATGATGGAGCCGGTCCAGTTTCCGCAGACGGCCATTACGTCGCCCGTGCCCGGCTACGCCGTGACCGGCACCGAGGAGACGCGCGGCAACCTGATCACCTCGCTGCATTTGGACATCGACGCGATGGAAGCGCATCAAGGCCACTTGGAGGCCAAGTACAAACGCGCCTCCGAGGCCGAGACGCGCGCCGAAGAGTGGCGCACCGAGGATGCCGAGATCGTGCTGGTGGGCTACGGCATCGTGGCGCGGATTTTGAAGGCCGTCGCCGCCGAAGCGCGCACGCTGGGGCTCAAGGTGGGCGTGCTGCGGCCGATTACGCTCTACCCGTTCCCCAGCAAAAATCTTCAGCGGCTGGCCAAAAGCGCGCGCCTCTTCGTGGTGGTGGAGATGAGCAACGGGCAAATGCTGGAGGATGTGCGGCTGGCGCTCAATGGCGCGCGTCCGGTCGAGTTTTATAGCCGCGTGGGAGGAAATGTGCCGTCGCACGGCGAAGTTCTCCGGTTTATCGAGACTCTGGTGGGGCAAAACCTCGCGGTGATGAGTCCGGAAGAGGAGCAAAGCGCAAATGTCTAGCGAAATGGTCCCAGAGTTCGCGGTGTCGCACGGCAGGCCCAGGTCATTTTACAAGCGCTTCGAGCGCAAGGAAGATTTGCAGCACCAGACGCACTTTTGCCCTGGCTGCGGGCACGGCCAGGTGCACAAGATGCTGGCGCGGGCCATCGACGATCTGGGAATTCAGAACCAAACCATCCTGGTCGGACCGGTGGGCTGCGGCGTCTTCACCTACAACTACTTCGACGTTGGCAATGTGTCGGCCGCGCATGGACGGGCGCCAGCCGTGGCCACCGGGGTGAAGCGGAGCCGGCCGGAGAGCATCGTCATCGGCTACCAGGGCGATGGGGATCTGGCGGCCATTGGCTCGGCGGAGATTCTGCACGCGGCCAATCGCGGCGAGAACATCACGATCATCTTCGTGAACAACGCTATCTACAGCATGACCGGCGGACAAATGGCGCCGACCACCCTGCTGGGACAGAAGAGCACGACCACTCCCAGGGGGCGCAGCGCGGCCAACGAGGGCTATCCGCTGCACATCAGCGAACTGCTGGCCACGCTCGAAGCTCCGGTCTTCATTGAGCGCGTGGGCCTGGGCGACAGCCGGCAGATCATGCAGGCGGGGCGCGCCATCAAGCGGGCCGTGGAAAACCAGGTGCGCGGACTGGGATTTTCGCTGATCGAGGTGCTCTCGCCCTGCCCCACGATCTTCAGAATGAGCCCAGTCGAGGCGCAGCGCTGGGTGCGCGAGGTGATGGAGAAGACCTTCCCGCTGGGCGTGTTTTGTGATCGCACCCAGGACGCTCAGCCGCGGGCCTTGGCTGAGCCGAAGCCGGCGCTCGATCAGATCCCGCAAATTCTTGACGTCGCCAGCGAGGGTTTGCCGGAGGGGCACCCGATCGCGCTGGGCGGGACGGCGGCGGAGCTGGACCTTCGTGTGCGGGTGGCCGGCTTTGGCGGGCAGGGTGTACTGCTCTTGGGCGAGGTGCTGGCCGAGGCCGGCCTGGATGCCGGCCTGGAAGTCTCCTGGCTGCCTTCTTACGGGCCGGAAATGCGCTCGGGCACCTCCAACTGCCACGTGCGCCTTTCGCGAGAAAAAATCGATTCGCCCCTGGTGATGAATCCCAACCTGCTGGTGACGATGAACGAGCCTTCGCTCAGAAAGTTCTACAAGAGCGTGCTCCCCGGTGGATGGATTCTCTTTAATGGCGAGAGCTTCCCGGCCGATTGCGAACAGGAAAACGTGCAGGTGCTGGCCTGCCCCTTCACGCAGGCCGCCAACGAGCTGGGCAACGCGCGCGCGGGCAACATGGTGATGATGGGCGCTCTGCTGGAGATCACCGGCGTCCTGCAAGAGGCGAACATCAATGCGGCGCTCCAGCATCTGGCGAAGAATCCCCGCTGGATGGAGCTGAATCTGCGCGCGCTTGCGAAGGGTCGGGAGCTATTCCGGGAGTCGCGCCAGGCAGTGTGCGCCTGAAGGCGCACGTTACAGCATTTTCGCTGCTCTTAATAAAACCGGGTGTGAAGCGGCTTTTTCCTCCCCAAAGCCGCCTCGCGCCCGGTTGCAATAGCAATTTGTGAAGTGAAACCGCTTTAGTTCCTTCGCGGATAGGTCCTCGACAGTTGGTCGTGCCAGCTCAAATTGTCGTCGTCGAAGAGAATCCAGGCCACGCCCAGCCCTATCGGCAACACGGACAGCAGCAGCGCGCCCAGCCGGTTGAGCAACTGCGCGCGGGTGGGGACCTGGCCGTCGAAGGTGCATAGCGAGATGCGGGCGTAGCTCATGCCCGGCGTGACCCCAACCAGAATAAGAAAGAGCGCCTGATAGAGCAGCGCGGCCAACAGCAATGCCGAAACCGCGCCCAATTCAGCGGTTTTTGCAGCCGGCACATGCTGCATCCTGTCCATGGCCACCAGAGCCGTCGCCAGAAAGACGCTGGTGATGAGCGCGCCATCGACCAGCGCCGCCATCAGCCGGTAGCCGATGGGCGCCGGGCGCAGGACCGACGACTTGACCGGCTCATCTTCATCTTGGGGCGCCGCTTCTTCCACCGGAGGCTGCGCCTCCAGTTCGATGCTCGACCACTCCGGGCTCGACCAGGCGGGTGCGGCAGGCGCGGAAGCCTCCTTGCCCGTCTCGGGATCGGTGGAGATGGCGCCGGGGTCCACCTCGAAGATGCTCAACTGCCGCTCCGCATCCACATCGGCGAAAGCCCCCTCGGCCAGCCGCGGACGAATTTTGCGGGTGGCGACCAGTTCGCGCGGAAACTCGATCAGGTTGGCGTGAATGGGCAGATCCGGCTCGACTGGCTCAATGGCTTCGGCTTCACTGCCCCAAAGCTCCCTGGAGGATGGCGGCTGCTCCCAACGGTCTTCGGCCGAAGGCGCAAAGCTCTCCGCCGGCTGCTGTACGCGGGTTGCGTCCGGGGGACGCAAGGCAAAATCAGTTCCCTGGCGGGTGGAAGGAATTTCGCTTTCCGTGGCCCGAAATGAGTCCTGAACTGAGTTCTGGGGTGGGGCCTGGAGCGAGCGCTCGACGCCAGCCTGAGCGGCCGGCAGGGGGGATGGCTCCGCAACTGGCTCCCAGGCGGCTTGCGTCTGGAATGGCTCCAGCGCCGGAGCCGCGTCCGGCTCCTGTTGAAATGAGTTGGCGGAGGCAGCCTCAAAGTCTGCCAGCGCGGCCTGGGCGGCGACATTCGCGTCCAAAGCTGCCTGAGTGGCAACCTCGGCTGTGCGCAGCGCAGCGCGGGCTTCAGCGGCCTGCATCTGGCTATAACTGGGCGCTTGGGCATAACGCGCGGCCACGCGAGCGGCTGCCTGGGCGGCGCGGCTGCTGGCGGCAACCGGAGTCTGGGCGGGTGCGGCGGACTCAGCCGTGGACAATCCTTTGCGGCTTTTGTGGGCGGCAAGGCGCTGGTTCACTTCCTGCTTCCAGTCAGATGCGGGCATCGGTTGGCTTGCTGATCTGCTCAAGGCTCCAGTTTCCCTTCTGACGCACCCTCCGGGCCGATTCATCAGGCCAACAGGGCGGCCGTTCCGGTCCGCAAAGCCCGCTGCGGCCGGGGCTTTCGGACATTGCTTTCAAAAGAGAGGCGGATTGCGTGAAAATACACAAATGCGCCCCGGACACGAAGAACCCGGGCGCAGCCGAAACCATTTGATTCTTGCCGGCCGCCAAAAACTGCACAGCGCATCTTACCTGCAAGGCGGCCGGTTTTGCTATGCTGAGCTTGGCCCCGTAATGCGTCCTCGCACTTTACTGTTTATCACGATCATAACCCTCTGTCACCTATTAGTTAAGGGGCAGGCGTTGATTAATGCTGCACCAGCGGTGGTGCAAGAGGTCAGCCAGGCCGATGCGCCCACTTCGGGCGACCTCGCCCAAGGCAGCTCCGCCGCTGAAGCTGCCTCTTCCCTGCCCGACGATCCCGGCCAGGAGATTCTGCCTGTGGCCGAGCTGGAACCAGCGTCCCCCAGCGGCGTTCCGGTCGAATGGGAGGCTCAGAGCCAGAGCCGCAGCGGCGATACCTGGACGCTCACCGGCGCGGTGGTGGTCCATTATCGCGGCTACATTCTGCGCGCCGACAGGGTCGTTTACCATCAGTCCACCACGGAACTGGAGGCGGAAGGCAATCTGCAGGTTGCCGGCGGACCCAACGACGTGCTCATCAACGCCTCGCGCGGCCAGATGCGGCTGAATGCGCACACCGCGCGCTACTTCAATGTGCACGGTTCTCAGGGAGTTCGCACCCTGGGCCGCACGACGGTCTATTCCACGACCAACCCCTTCTTTTTTACCGGCAGAGTAGTGCTGGAGACCGGCGAGGGGCGCTACAAAATCATCGACGGCACGATGACCAACTGCCGTCTTCCCCATCCAGACTGGCAGTTGATCTCCCGGACCATCAAACTGCAAGACGGCCAGGCCTCCACCTCCAACGCCTTTTTCAAATTTCTCGGTGTTCCCATTTTTTACCTGCCTTACCTGCGCCATCCGGTGGACGAGACGGGCCGCGAGAGCGGATTTCTGATCCCCATCGTGAGCACCGGCTCGTCGATCAAGGGCTACACCTTTGGCGAGCAGTTCTACTGGGCCATCAGCCGCAGCATGGACATGATCGCCGGCACGGAGTACTACTCGAAGCGCGGCTGGGCTCCCAATGGCGACTTCCGTTATAAAGGCCATGGGCTCGACCACCTGACGGTGCGCGGCAATGCCCTGCTGGATCGCGGCTTTGTGCCCGCGCCCTCAACCACCCCCACCGCCGACTGCCTTCCGCACCCGGCCAGCAACGGACTGATCAACCAGGGGGGCGTGGATATCAATGCCGTGGGCCGCAAGGATTTCGGTTCCGAAACGCACCTGGCCGGCAACGTCGAATACCTTTCCTGCTACGTCTACCGGCTGGTCTTCAACGACAACTACTCGCAGGCCGTCAACTCCGAGGTGAAGAGCAGCGTCGCGCTCACTCACGCGCACAATGGCTTTGTTCCCTCGCTCTCGATGAGCCGCTTTGAGACCTTTGCCAGCTCCACCGATGGCGACGAGGCGAAGATTCTTCACCTGCCCGGCCTGCACTTTGACGTGCTCGACCGGCCTCTGGGCCCATCCCCGCTCTACTGGGGGTTGGGATCCTCGCTGGGCTACCTGGGCCGTGCCGAACCCGGCTTCCACGCCCGCAATGTCGGCCGCATCGACTTCTATCCGCACCTCTCGCTGCCGCTGACGGCCGGCGGTTGGAGCGTGGCTCCCGAGGTCGCGTTGCGCGAGACCGCTTACACCATCAGCCAGACTCCCGATCTGACCGGCGCCAGGGGCGGCACGCCCACCATCAGCCACGATGCGCTCGGCCGGACCTATTTTGAAGCCTCGGTGGACATGCGGCCGCCGGCCCTGGAGCGGGATTTCTCGCTTACCCGCTGGAACCGCGAGTTGCGGCACGTCATCGAACCGGAGTTCACCTACCGTTACGTCTCCGGCATCGGCGCGCAAGCGCGCAACGTGCTCCTGGTTGACACCACCGACATCGCCACCGACACCAACGAAGTGGGCTACTCACTCACCCAGCGCTTTTATCTGCGCCCAGCCAGCAGCCAGCCCTGTACGAGCCAGGACGCCGCTGCCACGCCCGGCGGCTGTCCCGATAAACCCGACAAGCAGGGCAAATCGAACAAACAGGACCAGCTCCGCGAGTGGGCCAGTTGGCAGATTGCGCAAAAGTTCTTCATCGACCCCAGCTTCGGCGGGGCTCTGATTCCCGGCCGGCGCAACGTCTTCGATTCCACGCTGGACCTGAGCGGAATCGCCTTTCTCACCTCGCCGCGCAATCTATCGCCCGTCACCTCGCGGCTGCGCTTCGAGGCCATCGACAATCTGCGCATTCAGTGGGATCTGGACTACGACCCCAAGGCCGGACGGCTCAGCGCCGACAGCCTTTATGCCGGCTACAGCTGGGGCCGCACAACCCTCGGCCTCGGCCAGGCGATGCTCAACGCCGTCGACGAGAACGGCGGCAGCGCCTCCACCATCAAGAGCCAGCAGTTGCAGCCCTTCCTCACCATCGGCAAGCAGAGCGGCCACGGCCTCAACCTGGCCGCCAACGGCGGCTACGACTTCGCTCACGGCGCGCTGCAGTACGCTGGGGTGCAGGCTGTCTACAACTGGGACTGCTGCGGCCTTACCTTCGGTTACCGGCGCTTCAATCTCGGCTCGGTCCGCAACGAGACCCAGTACCTTTACAGCTTCACCTTGGCCAATTTCGGTTCGGTGGGCGACATTCGCCGCTCCACCTCGGCCTTCCCCGACCCCAACCTGCCACCGGTGTATTAGGCTTTTTCCCGCATTCCGCGCCGCGCGTCCCACCCTCGCTGTCATTCTGAGCGAAGCGCAGCGAAGTCGAAGAAGCTGCTGCTTGAAACTTTGCGGCCAGGGTGGGATCCACCCCGGTTGTCTTTTCCCGTCTTATGCGTCTGTGGCGCAGGCCTTGCGGCAACCCCGCGTCCGGCTCCGCCCACGGCTCGCTGGGGTATCCTTTTCTCAGAGGACTCGCCTTTGTCACGCATTCATTTTCTAGCTGGCCTGCTCGCGTTGGGCCTGGCCGTGGGCTGCAAAGCCCAACCTGCCTCGCAGGCCCCGGACCCGGCGCTGAACCGCCGCATCGAGGTCATGGTCCGCTCTCAGTTCAACGTGCCGCAGGACTATGACGTGGCCATCGGCCCGCGCCAGCCGAGCCAGCTTCCCGGCTATGACGCGCTGCCCGTCACACTTTCACACGGCGGCAGGCACACGGTGGTCGATTTTCTGATTTCGACCGACGGCAAGACGCTGGCCCGCCTGGAGAAGTTCGACCTGGCCCACGACTCGCTCTTTTCGATCGGCGTAGCCGGCCGTCCCATCCGCGGCAATCCCGCGGCCAAGGTCACGGTCATCAACTTCGACGATCTCGAGTGCCCCTACTGCGCCCGCATGCACCAGACGCTCTTTCCGGCCACCCTGGCCCACTACAAGGACACGGTGCGCTTCATCTACAAGGACGACCCGCTGGTCGAGATTCACCCCTGGGCCATGCGCGCCGCCGTGGACGCCAACTGCCTGGGAGCGCAGAGCGGCGAGGTCTACTGGACTTACGTCGATTACATCCACTCCCACGGGCAGCAGATCAACGGCGAGGAGCGGGACGTCGCCAAGAGCTTCGCCGCGCTGGACCGCATCGCCCGCGAGGAGGCCACGCTGGGCAAGCTCGACGCTGTCCAGCTCGACGCCTGCCTCGCCAAACAGGATGAGGCCCAGGTGCGCGCCTCGATGAAGGAAGCCGAATCGCTGGGAGTGGAAGGAACGCCCGCGCTCTTTGTCGAGGGCGAGCACATCGGCGGAGCCCTGCCCCAGGACCAGGTCTGGATGGTGATCGACCGCGCCTTGCGCGCCGCCGGAGTTGAACCGCCGCCCACGCTGCCCGCCGCGCCTGCGCCGGCCGGTCCTGCGGAATCTTCCGCGACCTCACAGTCTTCTGGTGCGGGCAAGTAGCTCTCCAGCGCTAGCATTCTCTCCTTCGTACGGGTGCCCCACCCTCGCCGCGTTTTTGTTCTTGCGGCTAGGGTGGGTTTCGCTCAAATCCCGCATTCAACCCTGAAAAACAACCCGCCCGCCGCGCCTATGAAATTGTGTATCGCCAGACCGGCTGGGGGATTTATCCTTGAAGTGCCGGAATTTTCGGCCCCCAGAGGAGAAATCAGGTTGCAAATTGTAGCTTTTCGCCGCGCGCCTTTCCGTTTGGCTGTCCTTGTTCTTTGTGGAGCAACCCTGCTGGCCGCTGTCAGCGGCTGTCACCGTTCTCCCTCGCCGGACGTGATGGCGACGGTCAACGGCAAGGATATTCTGCGCTCGGAACTGGAAAAGTATTACAAAGCCAGCATGAGCGACAGCCAGCAGCAGCCCACTCCCGAGCAGGCCGACATCGTTCGCCTCAACATTCTGCACCAGATGATCGAAGACGAGATTCTCTGGCAGCGAGCGGCCAAGCTCAACTTGGCCGCCAGCGACGAGGACGTGAACGCCAAGCTGACCGAGATGAAGGCGCCCTATACGCAGGAAGAATGGAATAACCAGCTCAAGGCGCGCAACATCACCGCGGACGATCTGCGCCGCGACCTGCGCCGTTCGCTGACCAAGACCAAGCTGCTCAACAAGGAGATCGAGTCGAAGATCAACATCACTGACGCCGAGATCAGCAGCTACTACGCGGCCCACAAGGCGGAGTTCAACCTGATCGAGCCGCAGTATCATCTGGCCGAGATCACCGTCACCACCGGCCCCGCGCAGCAGGCCGGCAACCTGCAAAACAACAAGGCCTCGGGCGAGGCCGACGCGAAACAGAAGATCCAGACGCTCCACAACCGTCTGGAAAGCGGCGAGGACTTCGGTGCCGTGGCCATGAACTTCTCTGAGAATCCCAACACCAGCTCCAATGGCGGCGACATGGGCTTCATTCCGGAGTCACAACTGCGCGGCGATCCGGACGTCTACAACGCCATCGGCAAGCTCAAGCCGGGCCAGATCACCGAGGTCATCGCCGTCTACGACGGCCCTGGCCCCAACCACCATGCCGTCGGCTACGCCATCTACAAGCTCCTTGCCCGAGAGCCGGCCGGACAGCGCGAGCTGAACGACCCGCGCGTGCAGCAGGCCATTCGCCAGGGGCTGCGCGATGGACAGGCGCAACTGCTTAAAAACGCCTACTTCGAGATGCTCCACGACGAGGCCAAGGTCCACAACTACTTTGCCGATCAGATTCTCAAGCAGGGCGCGCGATAAAGCGGCTTGGCCTTCCAAGGCCGCGCAAAATGCGCGCCGTCTGAAACTTCACGGCTTTTCCGGCGGCAGCTGCTTTCTGTTACCGAAGGGCAGAGACTTTCATCAACTTTGAACGGCCTTGAGCCTGTTTCGGCTTGAAGTGAAAGACGAGTACGCACAAACGGCCTCCGCCAGTGGCGGAGGCCGTTTGTGCGTACTCGTGAATCCCTGGAGCTTACTTCATGGTGCCATTCGAATCCATGGTGATGCCGCCCGGACCCGCTTCCTTCTTCTCCTCGTTGGCCTTGCGCGTGCCCATCGCCTTGGTGCGCCAATCGTCAGCCTTGGCAAGGTCGTCCTTGACCGCAGCGGCGTTGCCGTAATCCACATCGGCCTTGCGGCGGTAGATCAGGTTCAGGTAGGCCATGGCGTCGTCGTAGTTGGCCCGGTTTGCCACTGCCTGGTTCAGGTAGCGCAGGCCTTCATCGACCAGCGGGGCATTCTCCGCCTTGATCGTCGCCAAAATCTTTTTGGGCGCCTTGACGTTGCCTTCGCCATCATCGCTGAGGCCCGCCGACTGCAGAGCCTTCAGCGTATTTTCGTGCGCCTCGGTCCAGTCGATCATGCCTACCCAGTAGGCCGCCTCTGGATCCTTGGGGTCAACAGCCAGAACCTTTTTCTGCCATGCCTTGGCATCGTCCAGCTTCTTGATGCTGTAATAAATCCCCCCAATTTGCTTCAGGCTGTTCACATCCTTGGGGTCCTTGACCAGAACTTGCTGGAAGATACTGATGGCCTGCTGCGCGGTCTTCAGGTTATCCGGCGTATCCAGTCCGGGCACCACGTTCTGAGCCAGCGCGGTGGCCAGGTAGCTCTTCGCAGTGGGCAGGCTGGGATCAAGCTCTGTGGCCTTCTGAAAGTGGTCGATCGCCTCTTCGTAGTGAGAGCTCTTGTATGCTTCCACTCCCTTGTTTAACTGGTCACGGGCTTGGAGGCGGTTGCACCCGCTGATGGAAAGCACCATGCCGGCCAATGCTACCGCGAGCACCGTAATTCGTGCGGGTCCATTCATCTTTGTATTCTTCTCCTTCAGGCGGCAGACTATCGGCTGTGTGCCTGGTATCTCAACTGTGGTTGGCCACGAGCGGGAAGCGCCAAAACCGGGCAGCAAGAGGGTACTCTCTTCAACTGCTCAATAAACCGCCTCCCAGGGGAACGTCGCCCCCTGAAACGCGCGGGGAAATTCGGGCCTCGGCCACTCCTCGGCCTTATCCAAACTCTCGGTGCCGCCTCTTGCCGCCGCCCAGCCCCCTAAATGAAGTGCTCACAAAACCAGTGCTAACTATTTGCGCGCATCGCGTTTGCCAGACAGCGGCCCGAAGCAACAGATGGCTACTGGCCCGCCAGAATCTTGGGCGTCATCAAACCGATGTGATCCACATTCGCGGCGTGGCCGATGTCGATCACCTCGGCGATATAGCGGAAGTCCAGATTGTCATCGCCCTTGACGAACATGATGCGCTCGGCGCGATTGGAGTAGATCTCGGTCAGCTTCGGCAACAATTCAACCTTGTTCACTTCCGTTTCGTTGATCTTGTACTCTGGAGCTCCGCCGGCGCGATGCAGCACCTGCACCACGATGGTGCGGTCGTTCTGCTGCTGATTCTGCTCTGGATTCTTGGGTGGCTGGGGAACCAGCGCATCCAAGCCCTTGGGCGTAACCGGCACTATGACCATGAAGATGATCAGCAGCACCAGAAGAACGTCAATCATCGGCGTAACATTGATGTCGGACGAGTACCTTCCCCCGCCGCTTTTTGACATTGCCATGGCTTTAAACTCCTCGTTTGCTCAAACCGTTAAAAAACGCGTCAGAAAGGCTATTCGCCACCCGCCAGATTGCTGCCTTCGCGCTTTTGCGTCAACAAGCCCACATCTTCCACGCCGGCGGTGCGCACCGCGTCGATGGCGTCTTCCACCGCCCGGTACTGTGCGCGGGCATCGGCACGAATATAAATCGTCTTGCCAGGCTTGTCGGCGATCTTGTCGCGAACCTGCGCGCC
>Ga0326727_10008804_pt1 | contig 25341 bp, 29 predicted proteins | sample MB2enrmetagenome_FD_207643 | JGI IMG/M metagenome (GOLD analysis project Ga0326727, IMG submission 207643) | Lab enriched peat soil microbial communities from McLean, Ithaca, NY, United States - MB29MY | ecosystem: Environmental > Terrestrial > Soil > Wetlands > Peat | place: USA: New York... | reverse complement strand
AACCTCACTCTTGTTGGTCTGACGCCGTTGGCGGAACCAGTGGCTCTGTAGGAACAGTTCACCGCTAACTCGCCGTCACAGGCAAAATCCGCAGCCCATCCTGTAGTCGGAGGTTGTGCAATCGGAGGTTGTGCAACAGCTCCGATATTGTACATCGATCTACAATGATCCGCCTCGGCCCGAAAAACTGAGGCACAAACGATGAAATCCAAGAAGCAAATGAGGGATGGTGTTTGTTACATCATGGGTGTCGGCCTGCTCTGCGGAGGCTACGAGCAGAATAAACTCGTTCAGGCGCACGCTTATCAAAATCCCGGGGCAGATCAGCTCCTGAATTACGAGTGTCTGCCCTGTAGCCCGTACCTATTTACGCCGAAACCGATTATTATCGGTGGCGGCTCAATTCCAACAGGGGATCTGGAGCAGGAGCTCTAACAATGGCAATCGGACGCCCACAACGCAAACCGAGCACTGTGGCCGACGTACCACAACCCGTGAAAACCAGAGCAGTCATTCAAGTGGAGCAGCGCGTTCCCTTTCTCCAAGGCATTCCTTTGAGTGTGCAGCATCTGTTTGCCATGTTCGGCGCCTCGATTCTCATCCCGTTTCTGTTCAACCAAGCCGCCGGAACGACGGTCGTGGATCCTGCCTTGGTGCTGATGATGAACGGCATCGGCACATTGATTTATACCTTCGTCTGCCGGGGCAAGGCCCCTGCCTTTCTCGGTCCCAGTTTTGCCTTCATCGCCCCCACCATCACCTGCATTTCGCTGGCGAAGACTCCCGCACTGGGGTTTCAGCACGCCTTAGGCGGTTTTGTGGTCGCGGGCCTCATCTTCAGCATTGTCTCGATCGTTATCCGGTTTGCCGGGCGGGAATGGCTCAATGTGGCCTTGCCGCCGGCCGCCATGGGACCCATTGTCGCGCTGATCGGTCTGGAACTCGCTCCCGTTGCCACGGACATGGCATTTCACAAGGGATCGGCCATCAGTGGCATTGCCACGCTGATCTCGGTTTTCACCATGCTGGTGGTGGTTGTCGGGTCGCTGGTCTTCCGGGGTTTCCTCGCCGCCATCCCCGTCCTAATCGGCATGGTCGCTGGTTACATCATGGCCCTGATCGTCAGCTACTGGGCGCCAGGCGCGGTAAGTTTAGCCCCGCTGCATGGAGCCGCGTTTTTCGCACTTCCCCGTCTGGTCTTTCCCGTTTTCGACTGGGCGTCGATCCTGATTATCATGCCGGCGGCCCTGGTGGTCATTTCCGAGCATATCGGACACCTATTCGTCACCGGCAACATCGTGGGACGCGACCTTCTCAAGGTGCCCGGCCTGCATAATTCTCTGCTGGGCGACGGACTCTCGACCATGCTCTCCGGCCTGGCCGGATCGAGCCCGACCACAACCTACGGAGAGAACATGGGGGTCATGGCCATCACCCGAGTGTATTCGGTCTGGGTAGTGGGCGGGGCCGGCGTGATGTCGATTCTCATCGCCTTTTTCGGCCAGGTAAGCGGCGCAATTCGCACCATTCCCGTTCCTGTCATCGGTGGCATCAGCATGATACTGTTCGGCGTTATTGCCGCTTCCGGTCTGCGCATGCTTATCGAAGCCAAGGTCGATTACTCGAAGAGCCGCAATCTTCTTCTCTCGGCCATCGTCTTCGTCGTCGGCATCTCCGGCATTTCCATCAAGTTGGGGCAGACGCGACTCAAAGGCATGGTGCTGGCCACCATTGTCGGCGTGGTCCTGAGTCTCTTCTTTTACCTGCTGGATAAAACCGGACTGACGGCGGAGGACGAGGCGGAGGGCGTCGAGGAGGGGGCGTAGGCAAGTGCCATCAGCGGCTGACACCACGAGCAGGACTCCAAAACCCGCATGCACAACGTCCTCAATCAGCGACAAGCCCTGCGCGATGCGCCGGCTGAGCGTTCACTCGTGGATGGCCCGAATTTGCTCGTCATGTACCAGGAAGCGGTTTTCTCCTAAAATGAGCGTTGCTCCCCCGGGGAGGGCCGCCTTTCCCAGGAGCATCGCCGCCGCCGGGCGGTGCGCTCCTGCATGAAGGGCTAAAGGGGCCGGAAACACAGCCAAATTCGAAAGTAAGCCGGGCCGGTTTGCGATTCGCTAACTTGGAACCTGGAGTCAGTGGTGGGACAAATGAACTCCTCGGGTATTGACGCGAATGAGTCCGCTGCCCATCGATCGTCGGGGCTGCCCCTGAAGTATCTCCAGCGCTACGGGCTTGCGGTTCTCTCCGTTGGTGTTGCAGTGTCGGCGTCGTTGCTCGTCGAGCATTTCCATCTCCGACCAGCCGCTGGTCAGTTCCTGTTATTAGCGGTAGCCATAAACGCCTGGTATGGAGAGCGTGGACCTGCGCTGTTGTCGCTCATTCTCGCAATACTGTGCATGCAGTACTTTTTCATTTCACCGCTTACTAGCTTCCGCGTTGCACCCAAGGAGCTCCCGTATTTCATCACGTTTATATCCCTCGCCGTGCTCGTCTTTTGGTTCAGCACGGTTCGGCGGCGGGTGGAGCGGGATCTTCGCCAGACGCGCGACAAACTCAAGGTCGAAGTAGAGGAGAGATCCAGTTTGCTGGACCTGACGAACGATTCAATCACCGTTCGCGATATGAATTTCGTCCTCACGTACTGGAACCGAGGCGCGGAAGAGTTCTACGGATGGAGCCGGAAGGAAGCTGTTGGCAAACGGTCCGAGGAACTCCTGCGCACCATTTTTCCAAAATCAGTCGAGGAAATCCGGGCGGAACTGCTGGAGAAGGACCAATGGGAGGGTGAACTGACGCGCACCAAGGCCGACGGCACCCAAGTGGTGGTCTCGAGCCGGTGGTCTCTGCGGCGTGAGGACCAAGATCGCCCCATCGCAATCCTTGAAACCAGCAACGACATCACCGCGCGAAAGCGCTGGGAAGAAGAAATTCAAGGCCTTAACCAGGAGCTTGCGAAACGGTCGCTCGCGCTTGAGGCCAGCAACAAGGAGCTGGAAGCCTTCGCCTACTCGATATCGCACGACCTGCGCGCACCTCTTCGCCATATGTCGGGCTTTGCCGAGCTTCTCCGCAAAAGCGCGGCTGCATCTCTCAGCGAGAAGAGCCAGCGGTACTTGACCGTGATCTTGGAAGCAGCCCATCGGATGGGCAACCTGATCGACGATCTGCTCGCCTTTTCCCGAATCAGCCGCGCCGAGGCCCGGAAATCCATTGTTGACCTTGGCCAGGTCGTTCAGGAAGTTGTGGCCGAGGTCCGCCAGGAAGCAAAGCAACGCAACATCATCTGGAAAATAGATCCATTGCCCGCGTGCTATGGGGACCGCTCCATGCTGCGGCTGGCTTTCGTCAACTTGATTTCCAACGCCGTGAAATTCACCCGCACACGTCCGCAGGCGGAAATTGAAATCGGTTGCACTGACGTCGACAGCGGTGACCCCGTGGTGTTCGTTCGAGACAACGGGGTTGGTTTCGATATGAAGTATTCCAACAAGCTGTTCGGTGTTTTCCAGCGGCTGCACCCACAAGAGGCCTTTGAAGGGACCGGTATCGGTTTGGCTACGGTCCAGCGCATTCTTCACCGCCATAACGGCCGTGTTTGGGCGGAAGGCAAAGTGGATAGCGGCGCAACCTTCTACTTCTCACTTCCGAAGATCACCAGGAGCTGAGTGACAGATGAACATATTAGGACGCATCTTACTAGTCGAAGACGACCCGAACGACGTTGAGCTTACACTGACGGCTTTGGAGGAGTACCACCTCGCGAATGAGGTAGTTGTAGCGTCCGACGGTGAACAGGCCTTGGACTACCTTTACTGTCGCGGAAGATACGCGCAGCGCGAGCGCGAGAATCCCGCCGTTCTCCTCCTCGACCTGAAACTCCCGAAAGTCGATGGTCTTGAAGTCCTGAAGCAGATCAAGTCCGACGAGGACCTAAAATTGATTCCCGTCGTCGTGCTCACGTCATCTCATGAAGAGAAGGACATGGTGGCCAGCTACAGGCTCGGCGTCAACGCCTACGTGGTGAAGCCTGTTGATTTCCATGAATTCGTTAATGCCATTAAGGAAGTCGGAGCTTTTTGGGCGGTCATTAACCAGCCGCCGCCCGGAAGCGTCAGAAAGCGCTGAAGCCGTGATGAGTTCTCCTCTACGCATTCTCTGCCTGGAAAACGATCTCGCCGACGCGGAGTTGCTGCAGGACACACTCGAAACGGAGGGAATTGCTTGCCAACTGATCCGAGTCGAGGCCGAGTGTGACTTCCGCGCCGCGCTGCAACAGGACGGATTCGACCTGATCCTTGCAGATTACACTCTGCCCTCCTTCGACGGGCTGTCGGCACTGAGAATAGTGCGGCAACAACTCCCGGATGTGCCGTTTATCTTCGTCTCGGGAACACTGGGCGAAGAAGTGGCCATTGAAGCCCTTAAAATGGGCGCCACCGATTACGTGTTCAAAACGCGGCTCTCTCGCCTCGTGCCCGCGATCCATCGCGCGATGCGCGAAGCCGGAGCAACAAGTGAACTCCGCCGTTCCGAAGAAACTCTGCGAGAGCAAGCGAATCTCCTCAGTCTGACGCACGATAGCATCTTTGTGATCGATATGGAGGGGGTGATCAAGTACTGGAATAGAGGCGCCGAGGAGCGGTACGGCTGGACCGCGCAGCAAGCGGTCGGCAGAGTCGTTCATGACCTGCTAAAGACAGTCTTTCCGACGCCTCTTGAGGAGATCAAAGCAGAGGTGATCCGCACAGACCGCTGGGAAGGCGAGCTAGCGCATACCAAACAGGATGAGAGCCAGGTGGTAGTGGCGAGTCGCTGGGCTCTACAGCGCGACCCAAAGGGTACACCAGTTGCGATCCTCGAGACCAACAACGACATCACTGAGCGCAAGCGCGCCGAACAAGAGCTGCGCGAGAGCGAGACGCGCTTTCGTACTTTTGTGGACCACGCGGGCGACGCCTTCTTCGTCTACGATCTGGAGCAAAAGACCGTGGTTGATGTGAACCGGGAGGCCTGCGAGAGCCTTGGTTACACTCGGCAGGAACTGATCGGGAAGACGCCTACCTCCTACCACCTGGATTCGTATCACGCGGAGATGGAGTCAATCGCGGAACGAGCGGTGGCGGGTGAGGCCGTATTCGACACCCACATGCATCGGCGAAAGGACGGGACGACGTTCCCTGTCGAAGTACACACCAGCCTGGTCTGGTATGGCGGCCGTCGCTTCCTGCTGATGGTAGCCCGGGACATAAGTGAACGCTTGCGGGCCGAAGAGGCTATACGCCAGAGCGAAAAGCAGCTTCGGGATGTGATCGAAGGCATTCCAGCGATAGCCTCGACTATTCGCCCCGATGGATCGGTTGAATTCATCAATAAACGTTGGCGGGAATATACCGGCATGTCGATGGAAGAGTCGGTTGGCTTCGGATGGAGGAGCGCCGGCCATCCCCAAGACATCGACCGTTATATCGAGAAGAGGCGTGCCGCACTAGCCAGTGGGGATCCCTTCGAGGATGAGCTTCGCCTCCGTTGTGGCGGAACTGGAGAATATCGTTGGTTTCTATCCCGTGCAGTGCCGCTGCGGGATGAGCGTGGAAACATCGTCAGGTGGTATGCAACCGTAACTGATATCGACGATCGCAAGCGGGCCGAAGAGAGACTTCGACGCGAGAATGTCGTGCTGCGTGAGGAGATTGATAAGGCATGGATTTTGGAGGAAATCGTGGGCGGCTCTCCGGCCTTGCAGTCCGTGCTTTCGGCCGTGCGCAAAGTCGCCCCAACCGACTCGACTGTTCTCCTCACCGGTGAAACCGGCACGGGTAAAGAACTGATTGCGCGTGCCATCCATAAGAAGTCGCCTCGTCATACACAGGCCTTTATCAGCGTCAATTGCGCTGCGGTTCCTCAATCCTTGATTGCCTCGGAGCTGTTTGGGCACGAGAAAGGAGCGTTCACGGGGGCTCTGCAGCGACGGCTAGGCAGATTCGAACTGTCTGAAGGGGGCACGATCTTCCTCGACGAAGTTGGAGAACTACCGATGGAGACGCAGATTGCTCTCTTACGCGTTTTGCAGGAGAGGGAATTCCAACGCGTGGGCGGCACAGAACCAATTCGCGTAAATATACGTGTCCTGGCGGCCACAAACCGCGACCTGCAAAAGGCCATTGCGGCAGGCGCATTTCGACAGGATTTGTTCTATCGTCTTAACGTCTTCCCAATCCATATTCCGCCGCTTCGCGAACGCAAAGAGGATATTTCAATGCTGGTGGCGTACTTCGTTGATCGCTTCGCGCGAAAAGCTGGCAAAAACATTCGGAGCATCGAGAAGCAAGCACTCGAGCTCCTGGAGTCGTACTCCTGGCCGGGAAACATTCGTGAACTCCAGAATATAATCGAGCGTTCCGTGATTGTTTGTGAGACGGACACGCTAACCATCGACGCGAGTTGGCTCTCTCTGGCAACGTCGCCGCAGCTGCAAACGGGCTCAGCCGGGTCGCTGTTAAGGAAAAGCCCGGCACAGGAAAAAGAGTTGATCGAAAACGCCTTGGCAGAAACAGAGGGCAGAGTCTCTGGTCCATCAGGCGCGGCCGCAAAGCTGGGTATCCCTTCCTCCACCCTGGAATCCAAGATCCGCCTTCTGAAGATCAACAAGCACCAGTTCAAAAAATACTTGCGCGAAAACTAGCGACAAATTCGCGAAAATTGCGAATTCGCATAGCTCGTGACTGCTTCTGTCAATCAAGCCATTTATTTTCATAAGCTTGCAAATGGCTACCGCATTGCTTTATCAAATCGCAGACTGGCGCGAGGAGCTATCCGATGCTGAGGATTCAGAGGGCCGCGAACGGAGAGATTGTCTTCAGCTTGAGCGGCCATATAGAAGCAGAAGACATCGATGAGTTGCAAAGACTGTTCGGTTTCGAGCCTTCTACGGTTCAGATCGTGTTGAACCTGAAGGAGCTTGTAATGGTGAACGGCGACGCAGTGGAATTCTTGGCCGGATGCGAAGCCGCTGGCATGACTCTCAAAGACTGTCCGGCCTACGTTCGCAAATGGATAGACCAGCGGAGGGGGCAGAACAAATGAGCGCAGCAATCGCCAACGCAACGGTGTACGAGTGGCCCACACCTAGATGGGGCAGGCCAGAAAACCAGCGGCTGGATCTCGAATCACAAATCAGCTCTGAGTACTGCTTCGAAGACATCATCGGGAAGAGCCCAGCCATACAAAAGGTACTCGAACAAGTCGCGATCGTGGCGCCGACGGATTCCACCGTCCTGCTTCACGGGGAGACGGGCACGGGGAAGGAGTTGATTGCACGCGCCATTCACAACCTCAGCTTCCGACGCCAGCACACCTTTGTGCGGATGAACTGCGCTGCGATTCCTTCGGGGTTGCTGGAGAGCGAACTGTTCGGGCACGAGAAGGGGGCGTTCACCGGGGCCATGATGCAAAAAAAGGGCAGATTCGAACTCGCCGACCGGGGCTCGTTGTTTCTGGATGAGATCGGGGACATCAGCCTGGAACTGCAGCCGAAACTGTTGCGGGCGGTGCAGGAGCAGGAGTTTGAGCGCCTGGGAAGCGCCCGGACGATTCAGGTCAATGTGCGGATGATTGCCGCGACACACCGCGATCTTCCGGCCATGATTCGCGAGGGAAAATTTCGCGAGGATCTGTTTTACCGGCTTAATGTCTTTCCAATAGAGATCCCGCCTCTTCGAAAACGGCGCGAGGATATTCCGCTACTGGTGAACTATTTTGTGTCGAAGCTGGCGCGGCGCATGCGGAAGGAAATCAAATCCATCCCCCCCCACGCGATGGAGGTTTTGACGAATAGTCCCTGGAGAGGCAATGTTCGGGAACTGGCGAACTTTATCGAACGCGCCGTCATTCTTACACGGGGGGATGAGTTAGAGGTACCGACCGCCGAGCTTCGCAGCTCTTCTGCCGGGGACGTCATTGCCCCTTTTGCCGCGACCGAGACGCTTCGAGAAGCAGAATCGAAAGCAATTATCGAGGCCTTGCGAGCTGCATCTGGACGGATAGCGGGAAAGGGGGGCGCCGCCGAACGGCTCGGATTGAAGCGTACGACTTTGCAACACAAAATGCGTCGGCTGGGCCTGACAAGTGCAGACTGCTACGCATGAGGATCATCACGAGAGAACGACGAGAAAGGACAAGAGCGGGGAAGAAAGTACAGGTTGACTGCGATGTTGAACATATTCATCTCGCGACCGTTTCTGAAGCCATTCATTATATGGCGTAATCCCAACGCATCCGCCCTTGCGGGCAGAGACAGCCTCTGGACGGCCAAGCAACTGTATTTGGAAGCAAAGGGCGATCGAGCAGAGCACAAGGTGCTGGAGATGGCAGTGAGGAAATTGCAATGACCTGCGTAGAATTCCAGAAGGTTATGCCCAACGATTGCATTCCGCAATTTCGCCCGGCGTGGCTGCGCTCTCAAGAGCGAATCGTTTGATCCAAGGAATCCTGGCACTCACATTAAGGTAGTCATGATGCGATCTTTTCAGAACCAGCTTGTTGCGATGCTGCGGCGGAACTTTCGTGCCTCGCTGTTTCGAGCAGCCGGTTTAGCAAGTCAATGTCCCGCAGGGTGACGTACTGGCCGAGGTCACGCTCAAAGACCACATCCAGAGCCCATTGCAGGCCGACACGCAGCTTTTTCTCCAGCCTCGGCAACTTCATGAGGTAAACGGACCGCCACAGCGCCCACCCCACAACTCCGGAGAACTTAAGGCCGAAGATGCTGGCAACACCAGTGCGCCGTCCGATCGTCGCAAGCTGCCCGGGCATCTTGTACCGGAAGGGCTTTGCCCGGTTACCTCGCAGGCGGGCATAGATGTTCTCACCGGCACGCCGACCCTCGCGAAGGGCATGCTGGGCAGTCGGGGGGTAGGGAAGTTTCGAAGTTGGGTCGATTACCGCAGCGCAGTCACCCACCGCCCACACCCCAGGCGCCCGCGGGACTTCCAGAGTGGAATCAACGACTACTCTTCCCTTTTGAATTTCACACGGAATGCCTTTAAGGATCGGACTGGGCGAAACACCAGCGGCCCACACCAACGTGTCGGCTGGGATCGCGTCCCCATCGCTACAGCGTACTGCTCCGTCCGAATAGGCGATAACTTTGGCCCCAAGTTTGATCTCGACCTGACGCTGCCGGAGCTTCTCCTGCGCGTATAAGCCGAGCGCCTCTCCGAGTTCAGGAAGGATCACTCTTCCGCCGATCAAGACAACTCGGACTTCGCGCGGATCAATCCTGCCGTAGTACGGGAGGCTCTCACGGGCGAGATCATTGATGGCGCCCACGGTCTCGACGCCCGCGAAACCCCCGCCAGCTACTACGAAGGTGAGCATCCGCTTGCGCCGATCAGGGTCGGCTTCGACGCTGGCAACTTCCAGCATGGCAATCACTTTCGCGCGGAGCATCACGGCTTCGCCCAGGGTCTTGATGCCAAGTGCATGTTCGGCTATGCCTGGTATTTCAAAGTAGTTCGTCTCCGACCCAAGCGCCAGAACGAGGTAATCAAACGGCAACTCTCGGGTAAGCCCACTGAATCCGTAGGAGATCATCACTCGCCGGCTGGCAAGGTCTATCGCTTGGATGTTGGCAGTCAAAATGGTTACACGCCGAAGCAGTCTGCGAAGTGGATTAGTGATATGAGCAGGCTCAAGATCGCCGGCTGCCACCTCGTCAAGCATCGGGGTAAAAAGAGTGAAGTTGTCCCTGCTGACCAGAGTAACCTCGACATCGGCGCGCTTGGCCGCGGTTCGATCGAGGTATCGCGCAGCCTCCACGCCTGCGAACCCGCCGCCCAGAATAACAACCTGCGTTTTTCCAATTTTCGCATTGATTTCGTGGATCATGTTCAACTGCCTCAAGTCTGGAAATATTCCGTTGGCAAAATTCCGTACATTTGCCATTTCTGAACATCAAGCGAGGAAATATCCCTATTCCGCCTTTGTCGGATCCTGGTCTGGAAGCGCCACGGCCCGAACTACATGTCATAAACTTCCTTTCCCCGGTTTTGACTTCTGCGACTTCACCCACGGTTCAACCGCTCTTTTCGACGATTCCGGGGTGAAGCATTGCGAATGCTCCATTGCTCTCAATGAGTGGATGGTCAAGTAGCCTCCTCTTCGACGTGGCTCCGCAGCGCATTGCGTGGCGCCGTGAACTTAGATGTGACAGGATCGACTGCGTGCGCTACAAGAGCTTAGGAGACTTGTCGTCTCGTAGCGCTAGGGCACCAGGAGTCTGAATGAGTGATTCTCGACGTGGTGGAAGTGTTGCGCGGCGTTGGCTCTCTCCTGGGTAAATTTACGGAGCTGATTCATGCTGCTGAAGAGGGTTGCTGTCCGATAAAAGCCCGAATGTTCCAGTCGCCGACTGCGGCCCATGATCATGCAAATTGACCCAGAAGACGCTGCGGGCGCATCGGCAAAACGCCAGACTCGATCCAGTTGTGCCTGGCCCTCCCATGAGTTATCGCCTGCGACGAGATTTCTGTGGGGCTCATGGCACGTGACTACAGTCGCTCTGACTGGTTGCAGCCCTACCAGCGCTGCGGGATGATTCGATGCTTTCGCTTCGGTTCTACATATCCTTTCGCCTTTTGCCGTGCCGGAAGCTTGGGAGGCGTATAGGGAATCTCCTCGTAGTGGATGCTGCTCAGTATGTGCGCAATGCAGTTCAGGCGGGCACGCTTCTTGTCATCTGACGGAACAATGTACCAGGGCGACGTTTTTGTGTCGGTCGCTGCCAGCATTGCGTCTCGGGCGCGTGAGTAGTCGTACCAACGACGGTGCGATTCCAAGTCCATAGGACTGAGCTTCCAGCGCTTTGAAGGATCTTCAATACGCTCGAGAAAGCGCTTGTGCTGTTCCTTTTCCGACACTTCGAGCCAGTACTTCAGCAGGATGATGCCTTGGCTGACCAGAAAGGCCTCGAAGATGGGACAGGCCCTGAGAAATTGCCTGTACTCTTCATCAGTACAAAAGCCCATCACGTACTCAACCCCGGCGCGGTTATACCAGCTCCGGTCGAAGATGACGAGTTCACCTCCGGCGGGCAGTTGTTCAACGTAGCGCTGAGCATGGAGCTGCGTCTTCTGCCTCTCACTCGGCGAGGGGAAGGGCGACCACGCGAAAGATGCGCGGGCTGACACGCTCCACGATGCGCTTGATCATGCCGCCTTTGCCGGCAGCGTCTCGTCCTTCGAAAATGATGACAATGCGGGCGTTGGTCGCCTTGACCCAGTCCTGGAGCTTGACGAGCTCAACTTGCAGCTTGAAAAGTTCGGCCTCGTACACTTGTTTGCCGATTTTCTGTTCACCGTTGACGCCGGATGGTTGAGCATTGCTGTCCAGCGTTGATTCTTGTTCGTTTTTGTTCTTGGATATTTGTGCCATCGTTCTAATCTGGCTCCTGACGAAGCCCGCCTGTTTAGAGGCCGGCTCGTATTCCTGCGGGTTCGGTTACGACCGAATTCAGTACTTAATCAAAGTGTCCTACTGCACGGTGTTGTACTCTCTTGTAGTCCTTCGAGCTGATCGAGTTCTCGCAAAGCTTCGAAGACACGAGATGCTTCGTCTTCGTCCACCACTGTCACCGCAAAGCCGACGTGGACCAGGACGTAGTCTCCGATACGAGCTCCAGGGGTGTAATCGAGGCAGACCTCCTTCCGAATCCCGCCGAAATCGACGAGGGCGTGGCGAAGACCAAGGTTCCCGTCCTCAATAATGCCGATGATCCTTCCCGGCACAGCAAGACACATGCGCGTTGCCTCAGAATTGTTGTCAATCGTCACCGATCTGTGCAGGAATAGCAGGGGTCGAGTGCAGCTTGGATCAGGGGCATATCCGCGAACTCGTTTCCCTTAAGCATTCCCATCACAGAGGGAATGTTTGCGAACGTCGGTGTCCGGACTTTCACGCGGCTCGGAACGTCGCTGCCGTCGCTTTCAACGTAGTAGAAAACCTCGCCCCTCGGCGCTTCGATGCGCATCACGGCGTCACCAGGCGGGACGGCATAGATATCGCCGACATTGAGGCTGCCAGAGGGCATCTGGGCCAGGGCTTGCTCGATTATGTTGCAGCTTTCCACCATCTCTTGTGCGCGCACTACGACCCGGGCCAAAACGTCTCCTTCCGTTCGAACCGGCACCGCAAAGTCGATCTGATCATACGCGAGGTACGCGCAATCGCGTCGCAGATCGGTGTCAACACCGGACGCGCGTGCGACCGGGCCAACTGCGCCGTACCGGAGAGCGTCGGCATGCGACAGAACACCGACTCCGCGGCATCGCGCGGAGATCGTGTGGTCGGTCGTAAAGACCGGGATCAAGACCCGATTAACTGTGTCGCGTATGTTCCGTGCTCCTGCGGCTACCGACTCGGGGTCGGTTATGTCGCGGTTGACGCCGCCAATACAGTTCATCGAATAGTTCACCCGGTTTCCGGAGATCGCTTCCAATAAGTCCATCACCCGCTCGCGGAAACGAAACACCTCCATAAAGGTGGTTTGAAAACCGATCATCTCCGCCGCAACGCCCGCCCAGAGCAAGTGCGAGTGCAGGCGCTCGAGTTCGGCGACTACGGTTCGGATGTACTGCGCGCGCTTCGGGACTTCAATCGCCCCAATCTGTTCCAGGGCCATGCAAAAGGTCATTGAGTGTACGTTCGAGCAAATTCCGCAGACTCGCTCCATCAAGGCGATACACCTGGTGATGTTCTTGCGTTGGGCAAGCCACTCGATGCCGCGGAAATTGAATCCCACCTTGATGTGCGCATCCGTGATGGTTTCGCCCTCGCAATCGACTTCGATCTTGTATGGCTCGTCGAGCGCAACGTGGTACGGTCCGATCGGAATGCGGTAACTCACTGGAGGCCTCCTTTAGAGCGCAACATCACGCCGGGCGGGTCGGATTCGCGCAGCATGAGCGGCGCTATCGATGCCCGGCCTTCGAAGGTCACCCCATAGTAATCGCGAGCTTCTCGCTCCGCCCAGTCGGCTCCGCAATAGATATCCACAATGCTGGGCAGAGGTGTACTTACTGCCGCCTTGCTTTCAACGGAAAAGAGCTTGCCTTTCAAGTCCCAATGCCAAATCAACCGCAAGTCGCCGGCTTTGGTCTGGGTAACCACGAACGCCTCAAACCGCGCTCCACGCTCGAGCATGCTTTGGGCTATCAAACGGATCTCGCCCAAACTCGCCGATATCCAGTTGCCTCCGGCGCGCTGCTGCCATTGTTGGCTGTTCATGGTCGTTCCTCCTTGGGCGTCCCGCTCAACATGGATTTCATCGCGGTTTGATAATGCAGTCTTCTGCACCGGTCGCACAGGCCATAGAGATGTCGAGCCTCATCCTGAATGTTTTCAGCAACCCAGGCCATCATGCTCTCGGGTGTGGGCCGCGTTGGCTTGCCGCAAGCTTTACACGGCGGAAACGGTACAGTGTGCGTGGCATCCAGTTCACCTGGGCGTGAGTAAACCGGCGGCGACTCGGCGGACATGCGGAGTGCGTCTGCAGGGCAACGGTCGACACAACGCGCGCAAAAGGTGCAACGGCCCGGCTCGTATTTCCAGTGGTACTGGGTTTCCTCGCTGGCGCCGGTCACTGATTCGCTGACGCATACATAGGCACATAACCCGCAACCGATGCAGCGTTGCGGCTCAAGAAGCACCAACCCGCGGAAGCCCGTCGGGGGCGGAAGTTTGTCCGCCAGCCGGACTGTCCCGGGCTTCTCGGTGACATTCTTGCCGATAACATGCAGAATTTCGAACATCTCAGTTTCCTCGGACCAGGAAGGCGGCGCACAGCGATATGACGGCCAGGCCAAACGAGCAGCGCCATAGCAACCGTGTCGCCTGCCGAAGTTTCAGGCGCGCCGTGCCGGACGCCACAAGGGTCAGCAGTAATACGAGACCGATCGAGCAGGCGACGAAGATAAAGGCATCGATCCACCACTCGCCACTCCGGCTGGGAACGCCAATTGTGACAACAAAGCCGATTAACGTTACCCATTCCAGCGCTTCGCTTAAGTCCCAGAGCGCCAGCAGTCGCCCGTCCGCTTCGACCAGCGGCCCTGCGAGCACTTCCTGTTCGGCATTCGATATGGAAAAAGGATTCAAGCGCAGCTTCACCGGCAGGCAGATCAGGATTGCGAGCACGGCCGGCAGGCGTACCTGCCAGGGAGTCGCGAAGGCAATCGCAGTTGTGCGCAGGCTGTTCGCACTTGCCGCCATTGCGATCAGGGCCGTAAAGAAAGCTATATTGCACGATATATCTACCGCGGCTTCGCGATTCGCACCAACTTCGCCATAAATCGATCGCGACGCATACCCTGCCAGCACCATGCAAACCGGAGGAATCTCGAGCAAGCCGACCAAAAGGATGATGTCCCCCGCGAAGCCAGATTCACCGCGAAAGACCGGGAGCAAGGCAGTCGCACCGATTATGGCGCCTGTCGAGAGCAGCGGGAAGAAGGCCAACAAGGCGCGCTCGCTCAACGCACGGGGCAAGGGCCACTTCGCTGCCAGCTTCACGAAATCGTAGAACGGCTGCGTCAGCGGGGGCCCGATTCTACCTTGGAACCTTGAGCGCAATTTGCGTTCGGTGCCCAACATCAGCCAACCCATGGGCACCGCATACAACAGGCCGGGGAAAATCAGCAGTGCTGCTAGCGCCTCTACCAGGTTCATCTCTGTTCTCCTGAGGCTGCCGAATGCCGGCCGGCCAGCTTATGAATTGCAGCCGCGATACCTTCAACAATAGCCATGGGCCGTGGCGGACAACCCGGAACGTAAATGTCCACTGGAATGATTTGATCGAGCGGACCCTCGATCATCGGGCTGCCACAGAAGACATTTCCGGTTGCCGGGCAGCTGCCAATTGCAACGACGACCTTTGGGTCAGGCAACTGCCTATACACGACCTCCAATGGCCCTCGTGTGGCTCGGGTGATAGGGCCCGAGACTACGAACACGTCCGCGTGGCGAGGGCTTCCCTCCAGTTTGATTCCGTACTGTTCCACGTCATATCTGGGTGTCAGGCAGGAGATCAGCTCGATATCGCAGCCGTTGCAAGCTCCAGCGTTGAAGTGGAACAGGAATGCAGAGTGCTCTCGAGCGCGCTCGACCAACCGGTAGAGGAAACCGTAATGTTTCACGCAAGCCCTCCCAGTACGCGTGGCCAGATTCCTGCAATCAAGGCGGCCAAGGCGAGCAGCACGATGGATGCGCCCAGAGCAATTCTGCTGTATCGGCGTTCGCACGGGGCCGGAATTTCGGAGCCCCACCAGAAGAGGGCTACCGCGCGGCCGTACGTTGCCACGTTGAGCATCGCGCTTCCCGCAAGAATCACAAACAGCGGTGCGTTGGCTGCAATTGCGGAGAAGATTCGCCAATGGCCCGGATACCCCAGCGTGGGGGGGACACCGAGAACAGCAAGCGCGCCCACGACAAATCCGACGCACGCCAGCGGATGTTGGGACGCGAGCCCACGCGGATTCATCATCGCGTCGCCCTCAGCCTCCGGACCCGATACGCTTGCAAACAGCAAGGCCTTGGCAATGGCGTGAGCACCTGCGCCGAGGATGGCGCCCTCAATGCCCCAAGCCCCGCCAACAACCAAGGCGACGATCATGAATCCCATGTCGGTTACCGTCGAGAAGGCAAGCAAGCGTTTGAGATTCCGTTGAGCGAGCGCAAACAACGCGCCACCTGCGGCCGATATGACTCCAACTGCCAACCACGGCAAAGCAGGACTGAACAATTGCGGCGCCACGGTGCGCAACGTGACTACCTCTGCGAAGGCTGCGACGTCGATGATCGCTATCACGAGTCCTGCCACAACTGCGGGCGCAGATTCGGCGAGCAAAGGCAGCCAGAACCAAAGCGGGAATAGACCCAGCTTGGTAACGATGCCGGGAAGCACCAGCGCCCTCGCCAGTTGCACGTAGCCGTGTTCGGCTGCAATGGCGCCGCCCGCCATCCCCACGGCCGAAATAACCACCGCCACCAGGTATGCCTGCCACGCACGCGGCTTCCCTGTCCTCCACACGATCAGCAGCGCGATGGCGGACGCGGTTTCAAGAAGGATGGAACGCTCGCTCGTGCCCGAAGCCAACACACCCGCGCACGCCGTGATGCCGGCGATTGCGAGCGGCAGTGTCCATCGCCTCGCCGTTTGCGACGCCCAGCAAGCGAGCAGCAGGCCCGCAAGCGAAAGGAACAAGGTGATTGCCAACGGGGTCAAAGGCGGGTCAGCCACCTGCTGCACCGCCGAGGTGCGGGGCAAGAGAAACAATGCGAACAATCCGGCCAAGCTTCCCGCCCCCGCCAGATAAGTTGCCGGGTGACGTTCGAGACTGCTGAGCGGCCGGGCCAAGGCGGACGCCAGCCGCCCGGTCGCGCGCCAAAGCCCAAGCCAGATACGATCAACATCGAGATAGCGGTATACAGGCGCCAGGCTTGGCGTGACGAGCTGCGCGAAATCACCGGCGTCCAGGCGTCCCTTTCCGCTGAGGGGTTCGCCGCCAGTGAATATGTCGGAAGGCCCGCTCGCTGCGGCTGGACGGCGTCGCCGCGAGGGCAGCAAGTACACGACGGCGCCGAAAGAGAGTGCGATCAAGCTCAGCACCAAACCGGCAGTCGAGAACCACGTACCTTCTCCCGTCGAGATTCCCAACCGGCTGACACCCGCAAGCGGAGGAACGCCCAGCGCGGGCAACAGCGGATTTATCAGGTATGCAATCGCAAGTTGGGGCAAGATCCCAAGCACGATGCAGGCCGCGGCCAGCACGCCACTGCCGGCCAGCATCAACCAGGAAACTTCATGTGCGTGCTCTGTAGCATCGCCATCGCCCCCGAGGAAGATTCCGTTGGTGGCCTTCAGAAAAGAGAACATGGTGAAGATGGTGCCGATCCAAGGCACTAGAGCGAGCAGCGGCTGGTGCGCTTCGAGCGCAGCGTCAAAGAGTAGCCATTTGCTGGCAAAGCCATTGAACAGCGGCAGCCCCGCAATACTCGCCGATGCCGTGAGCCAGATCATCATCGTATACGGCATCCGCCGCCCCAGTCCGCCCAACCTGTGGAGATCCCGTGTGCCACAGGCATGTTGTACCGATCCAGCGCAAAGAAAGAGACAGCCTTTGAACAACCCGTGATTCAGGCAATGAAACAATCCCGCGGCAATCGCCAGTGGTGTTCCGATTCCCAGCCCCAGTACCATGTATCCGATCTGGCTGATAGTGTGGTAAGCGAGCAGCCGCTTGATGTCCGTTTGCGCCAGGGCAAACAGTACGCCGATCAGCAGCGTGATCGCCCCGATCCAGGCAACGCTGGAATTCCAAGAATGCCGCCACGGACCGAAGGAGTGCAGCCGCGAAATGAGGTAGACGCCGCATTTGACATAGACCGCGGCATGCAGCAGCGCACTAACCGGTGTGGGCGCATACATCGCGAACGGTATCCAGGTATGCAGCGGGAACTGCACCGATTTCCCCATGGCTGAGATCAAGACCAGGACAAAAATCCCAGAGGTGAACGCGCCTTGTACGTGGGGATCCGTCCAGCGCGTGGAACCGGTTCTTACATACAAGAGCACGACCGCCGCGAGCAGACCGTAGCCGGCCAAGTGGGTAATGGTAAATACCTTGCGCGCGCCGTACGCTGAATCCGGATTGGTGTACCAGAACCCGACCAGGAGAAAGGAGCACAACCCGACAAGTTCCCAACTCACGTAGAGAAGAAATAGGTCGGCCGTATACACAAGGTGAAGCAGCCCGGTTATGAAAATTAGAACCAGGCAATAAAAGCGGGTAGTTCCCCTTTCTTCCTCCATATACGCGACCGCATAAAAGAGGACTGCAGTTCCGATCCCCGTTCCCATAACTGCGAAAAGAAAACTCAGGCCGTCTACATGGAAGGCGAACTGTGCAGGCCCATCCCAATGGGCCAATGTGACGTCAATGACCTTGCCAGCCAGAACCTTTGGCCAAATGCCAACTACCGCAGCGAACGAACCCAAGCCGCTGGCAAATGCAACCCAACCCTTCGCTCGTGCGGTAAGCACGCCCGCCAGCAGACACTGGAGCAGAACTCCCCCCAAGAGGATTGCCATTGGCAACACAACTAGAATTACCGGACTCAACAGAGCCTCCTGAGCTCAGCGTTTGTTTGGCCGTGGACGAATGAATGCACTAAGCCTTAGCCCCCGGCTTCGACCGGGAAGACGTCCACAACGTCATCCGGCTGAAGCGGTGTTTCTATGCCGTTGAGGTAGTCGACACTCCTGCCATTGACCAAAATGATGATGGTGCTGCTGAGTTGATCTCCTTCGAACAGGCGGTTTCGAAGGGCGGCATGCTTTTCGCCCAAGGCGTTCAGCAGGGATCGGACGTCGGGCTGCGGATGAGGCCACCTTTCCCATTTAAGTCGCGTAAGCGGCCGAATATCGCCAAAGTATTTAACCGTCATTTCTCCGCTCCCTGAATCCGCAGTCCTGCGATTAAGCCAGTTTCAGTTCCTGCAACTTCTCGGGCGATGGCACGCCCTGTTCGTTCCAACCACGCACGCTGTAATATTCCAGCAGCATTTCGGGCACGCGGCTGACCAAGCCCTTTGACGGCCCGGTTTGTATCGGGTTTTTGATTAGGCGCTCGGGTAAGGCATCGTCTTTGGCAGTGAAACCGGCCTTCAGATTGAATTCCCGCTCCAGGTTCCAGATTCTTTCGCCAGCCGTGACGTAATCGGCAGGGCTGTAATGCATTCCTGTTAACGCGCTTAGCATCGCTGCGTAATCATCTGCACCCATTCCGAAAGTGCCGAAGATGCACCCGCCCGATGCATCGACCGCTGCAGTCATGTCTTGGAATGCCTTGACGATCGCTGGCTTGCCTTTGATTTCACGGGGATCGATCCTCATGCCGCTGCCCAGTACTTCAACCGCGATTGTGTAGCCCTTGACATGGCAGCCGCCACGGTTGCAGGTGGCGTATTCGAGACCGATGCCCTGAATCCCCCGAGCGTCATAGGCCGGGATCTCCTGCTTTTTTACGGTCATCGAATATTCAGGATGCCCATACAACTCGGCAAAACGGTATGAACCGAGCGCAAGCTTGTCGCCGATTCCTTGGCGCAACGCGATCCGTTTCGTGAGCTCGACGATCAGCTCAGGATTACCCCAGCGGATATCCAGCCCGTCGAAATCTTTTGCCGGCAGCACGCCGGACTCGGCCAGATCGATAGCGCAAGCAATAGTGGCGGGTGCGGAAATGGAATCCAAGCCAAGTTCGTTGCAAAGATGGTTGGCCTTGGTGATTGCCCCCAGGTTGTCCACGCCGCAGTCCGGTCCGTAGCCCCAGCCTGCTTCGTACTCGGGACCTTCTCCTTCGCCCGCGAACTTCGGATCCTTAACGCGGCTGACACGCCCGCAGCTGATGACGCAGGCGAAGCAGCCCTTCCTGCGAGTGAGAACTTCCTTGGTAAGCGACTCCCCACCGACTTTGTCCGCCGTCGGGAAGTAGCCGTCATGGTAGTTGCGCGTGGGAAGACAGCCAGTCTCGTTGAGAATGTTGACCAGGATGTCGGTGCCATGCCGGTTTAAGCCTTGGGCGACAGGGTTCGCAGCTACCTTGGCGCGGGCGGAGAATATGGCCGCTTCCAGTGCTTTGACATCGGCGACGCGGACGGCTCCAGTCCCACGGACAGCAATCGCCTTAAGGTTCTTCGCGCCCATAACCGCGCCCGTGCCGCCGCGCCCGGCAGAGCGGTGCATCTCGTTCTGGATCGACGCAAACAACACCAACTTTTCGCCTGCCGGACCGATACAAGCCACCGACGCATCGTCATCCGTCTCGCGGCGCACCATATCGGTTGTGTCGGGAACCCACTTCCCCCAAAGATGCGAAGCATCCCGGATTTCCACGTAGTCGTCCTTGATCCACACGTAAACCGGTTTCTCCGCCTTGCCCTCGAACACGATGGCGTCGTAGCCCGCATATTTCACACAAGCGCCGAAGACGCCGCCGGAATTGGCTCCGGCGATCGTGTGCGTTAGCGGGCTCTTCGCAACCACGTGGTAGCGGCCCGCGGAAGGCGCCAAAGTGCCGGTGAACGGCCCAGGCGCAAATATCAACTTGTTGTCCGGGGATAAAGGATCAACTGTAGCGGGAACCTCGTCCGTAAAAATCTTGACACCAAGACCGCGGGCGCCGAGAAACATAGCGGCATCATGGTTGTTGAGCGGCTGTTTTGTGACTGCTCCCGTTGTTAAATTAATGCGAAGTATCGTCCCGATCCAGCCATTCATAGTGAAGTCTCCCCAAACGCATCCTTAAACTTGGCTGCGTAATTCTTTTTGCGGTCTCGCGTCGAGATGTTGTCGTCTACCCACTCGAGTGCGTGGGTGGGGCAGTAGCGCACACAACTGGGGTCACCGCCGCAGGTGTCGCATTTCAGCGGAGATCCGGCGATAGCGTCGTACACGATGTTGCCGAATGGACAGGCGATCGTGCACATGCGACAGCCGATGCACTTGTCCTTGCTGAAGTCCACCAGCAACTCTCCGGGTGCGCGGTGAAGTGCTCCGCTCGGGCAAACCTTCATACAGGCCGCGGTGTCGCACTGCTGGCACATCATGGGAACCGAAATCCCTTCCCGCTCCCAGGTGTAAACGTGAATGCGCGAGGCGGCCATGCGGAATTGCCCTTCATGGTGAAGGCTGCAAGCCAGCATGCAGTTCTGGCAGCCAGTGCATTTTTCGGGGTGAATCATCAGTACCTTTGCCATGCCCTGCGAAGAGGCAATTTCACGACCAAAGCTCAGGCAGAGAAGCAATGTCGCGGGCAACAGAGCTGAAGCCGTGTACCGAGCGTTACTGCGGGGGCTCTTCGCTTGCAGGAAAACAGGTTATCGGACAAAGCGGACTGAAGAGTCTGTTCTCTTGATCAAGTGGGAGGAACTGGACCGCAACATGGCGAGTACCTGAAATGCCCGTGCCCACATCTGGGCAGCCAACATTTGGGCAGCCCAAATGTGTGCACCGCCCTTGACGACTCGGCGCGATAAGCATTCGCTAAGCGACAATAACACCGCCTCAAGTGCAGCCCCCGGAAAAGGTTTGGTGAGGGCCTAGAGATGGAAGACCGGTTGCAACGCTACAGGCGGAGTGTGCCATGAGAATCGGTAGTCGATACTCGCGCCAGGAATTGTTCGCTCCCATCGGTCCGCAAGGTCAGGAGCAGATAGGACGCGCTCATGTGCTGATTGCCGGATGTGGAGGGTTGGGAAGCAACAGCGCGAATTTGCTGGCCAGGGCAGGCGTCGGATTTATTCGCCTCGTGGACCGGGACTTAGTCGAATTGTCAAATCTGCAGCGGCAGTTGCTGTTCGATGAATCCGATGCTCACGAATCCGCTCCCAAGGCCATTGCCGCCGCGAGACACCTTGCCGTAATTAACTCAGATATAAAGATCGAGCCCGTGGTCGCGGATATTGGAATTGATAATGTCTTCGACTTGCTGCAAGGCATCGACCTCGTCCTGGACGGCCTTGACAATCTCGAAGGCCGTTACTTGCTTAACGACGCCTGCACGAAGGGCGGCCTGCCATGGATTTATGCGAGCTGCGTATCGGCAACGGCCATGGCCGGGCTGATCGTCCCCGGAAAGACTGCGTGCTTCCGCTGCCTGCACCGGCAGTTGCCGGAGCCGGGCTCGGTTCGCACCTGCGATACATCGGGCATAATCGGACCGGCAGCATTGCTTGCAGCATCGATCCAGGCATCGATCGCATTGCAATTCCTGACTGACAAACTCTTGGCACCGACGGCGTTGTTTGTGGCTGATGCATGGCATTTTAGCCTTGACGCTGTCGTAGTCTCTCGGAGCGAAAACTGCCCATGCTGCGCTCTGAGACAATTCGATTTCTTGCAGTCGCGACGGCAGCCGGCCGTGACTCTGTGCGGCCGAAATGCGGTACAGGTCCGCCCGGCCTTCGATCGCCGGCCCGATTTCGACGCGCTCGCTTCACGTTTAGGCGTACTCGGCACGGTGCAGATAAAAGATCAACTGCTCCGGCTGGAGGTGCCGCCTTACGCACTCACGTTGTTCGAAGATGGGCGGGCGATCGTCAAGGGCACAGACGATCCAGCATTGGCTCGCAGCTTGGTGGCACGCTGGATTGGAATCTGAATGTCATCCGGGAAGCAGCTCATCGACAAGTTTGGTCGCGTACACGAGAAGTTGCGGGTCAGCGTAACAGACACGTGTGATATACGCTGCTACTACTGTATGCCGCAAGCCGGGCGGGAGTTCACGCCCCGCGCCGGACTGCTGTCCATGGATGAAATCGAAAAAGTTGTACGCATCGGCGTAACCCTGGGGCTAGGTAAGATCCGCCTGACCGGTGGTGAGCCGCTGGTTCGGAAGGACTTGAACATCCTCATAACTCGCCTCATGCGCATTGACGGCGTCGAGAGTATTGCCCTCACCACCAATGGCGTTTTGCTCGCTGATCGGGCGCGAGAACTCTACGACGCTGGATTGCGCCGCCTCAACGTTCACCTTGACACCGTGGAACGCGAGACTTACAAGCTCATCACCCGACGCAATGCATTCGATACGGTCATGCAGGGACTGCGCATGGCGAGCGATTTGGGTTACGGACCGATCAAGATCAATGCGGTTGCCGTGAAGGGACGGTCAGAGCATGACATTGTAGCCCTGGCGAAATTTGGGCGCGAGTCGGGCATGCAGGTGCGCTTTATCGAGTTCATGCCTTTGGATTCTCAGGGGCTTTGGAATATTAACAACGTGCTGTCGGCCGATGAGATGCGCGCGATCCTCGAACGGGAGATCGGACCGCTGATTCCAATCATGCCACCGGAGCAGGGTGCACCTGCGACGGAATTTCGGTTCGCAGACGGAAATGGCCGGGTTGGATTTATTGCACCGGTAACGAAGCCGTTTTGCGGCGACTGCAACCGTCTTCGATTGACTGCCGAAGGAAAGATGCGCTACTGCCTTTTCGCCGTCGAAGAGACTAACCTGCGGCCTTTACTACGGTCCGGCAATGATGCCGCCATTGAAGCCGCTATGCTGGACTGTGTGCGGGCGAAATGGCAAGGCCACACCATCGGAGCCTCCCAGTTCATACCTCCTCCCCGACCCATGAGCGCGATTGGGGGTTGACGAAATCCCGTGTAGACCGTGTAAACGTCCCGTGCAGGCCATTCCGTTGTCAATCGTTTTGCCAGCCAGTGACTTTGCAGTGAGAACTTCCAGTTCGCATGGGCACCCTCGGCGCACCATCGGCGTTATGCATAAGCATGAAGTCACTGATAACTTGTTGTGATTTTCCGAAGGCCATCAGCCAGGGCCTCGATCTCTGTCATGGTGTTGTAGAAGGCAAGTGAAGCACGGACTGTCCCGGACAGTCCGAACCGGGCCATAACCGGCTGGGCACAGTGGTGACCGGTGCGAACCGCGATGCCTTGCAAATCCAACATCGTTCCGATGTCGGCCGAATCGATATCACCGATCACAAAGGAAAGTACAGGGGCTTTTTCGGCAGGTGTTCCGATGATGCGGAGCCCGGGAACCGAAGAAAGTGCGGACATCCCGTGAACCAACAAGCGGTGCTCATACGCGGCAATCTCGTCGATTCCGACTGCTCCGACGTAATCAAGCGCGGCGCCGAGACCGATTGCGCCGGCGATGTTCGGAGTGCCGGCTTCGAACTTGGTCGGTGGATCGAGATAAGTGGTCTTTTCACACGTGACTTCGCGAATCATGCCGCCGCCGCTTTGGTACGGAGGCATAGTTTGCAGAAGTCCGCACTTGCCGTACAGGACTCCAATACCGGTGGGTCCGAACACCTTATGTCCGGAGAATGCGTAAAAATCGGCGTCCAGCGCCCGAACGTCGATTCGCAAGTGCGGCGCTGCTTGGGCCCCATCGACCACCACTACCGCGCCAACCTGGTGTGCCATCTCGATAATTTGGCGGACAGGTGTGATCGTTCCAAGGGTGTTCGAAACGTGTGCAACCGCTACAATCCTGGTGCGCGGTCCGAGCACTTTTTTGTATTCATCCAGCAGCAACTCGCCCCGATCGTTAATCGGAACCCACCTGAGAACCGCTCCGCTTTCCTCGCACAAAATCTGCCACGGCACGATGTTTGAGTGATGATCAAGCGTCGAGATGATGACTTCATCGCCTTTGTGAATATTCTTCCGACCCCAGGTAGCGGCCACCAGGTTAATCGCTTCGGTAGTTCCGCGGACGAAAACAACTTCTTCATGCTTTTCTGCGTTGATGAACCGCTGCACCTTAATGCGCGCACCTTCATAGGCTGCGGTAGCTCGCTCGCTCAGTTCATGAATACCCCGGTGAATGTTGGCGTAATCGGCCTCATAAAAGTGATGGAGGCTTTCGACAACACATCGGGGTTTCTGTACTGTTGCTGCGTTGTCCAAGTACACAAGCGGATGGCCATGTACTTGTTGATCAAGAACCGGGAAATCCTTCCTGACCTTCGAGATATCAAAAGCAGCGCTTAACCGAGCCGTGCCCAGTGAAGGTGATATAGTAAGTTCGCGGTTCATAGAGCTCTTGAACTTATGTCTGCAAGTGCTCTGCCAATCGTGCACAACAAGAGTGGGGGTATCATGAAATTCCTAGTCTTGTGGCATTTTGAAATCAGCCGTTTGACACCGGAAGTCATCCGAGCCATTGCCCAACAGCCGGAGTACGGGAAGAAGCTGGAAAAAGAAGGCAAACTGGAGTGCCGGTACCACGTGGTCGGCTCCCATGGGGGAGCGTGGATTTATAACGTGGAGAGCAATGAAGAACTCGATCGCCTGTTGGCAATGTCGCCGGTATTCAATTACGCCAAATATCAAGTGTTGACGCTGGCGGAGATGAGAGACCCGGCGACGGTTGTTGCGAAGGCAGAGAAGCCGGAAAGCTGAGGCAGGCGGGAACGGAATGGTGACTGCCTTTGTGCCTGCGATCAAAGCTGCCAAGCGCCGTCCAGTCGTATGCTATCCGGCGACCGCACTCCAAGCACCGCAAGTAGTAGCCTTCCTCGTCCTTGAAGACCCTGGTCGTCCTCTTGCACCAGCACTTCCAGCCTATCGTTCTGAATATCACGTCCATAATTGCTCAAGCTTTTCTGCAATGCAGAGTGACCGGCTTCATTCCTCTGCTGGCGAGCAGCCAGCCCATACTCTAATTCGCCCGCCACTCTCAGCCACACTGACACCGCACCGAATCACACAAGCGCAGCTTTCGCATCAAGGCCGTACAT
>Ga0326727_10008803_pt1 | contig 25343 bp, 14 predicted proteins | sample MB2enrmetagenome_FD_207643 | JGI IMG/M metagenome (GOLD analysis project Ga0326727, IMG submission 207643) | Lab enriched peat soil microbial communities from McLean, Ithaca, NY, United States - MB29MY | ecosystem: Environmental > Terrestrial > Soil > Wetlands > Peat | place: USA: New York... | reverse complement strand
GCAGCTTCGGCCTTGGGGATATCGCCCAGCGCGCGCTCGATGTTTCCGCGCTCGATGAACGCCCACACGCGTTCGCGTTGCAGGTCTGGAATATCGCTCTCCTGGTCAATGAGCTTTTGGTAGAATTCGTTCGCCGATTCAAGCAAGGTGCGGCGGAGGTTTTCCAGCCCATGGCTCTTGAGCCGCGGATCGTTGGCGACCGTGGTTGTATACTTCTTCACCGCATCGCGGGCCATTTGGAAGTTCTTTGTGGCCCGGTCCTTTTCTCGCTCGGCAATCGCCTCCTGCTGTTGCGCGACGACTGTCTGTTGCTCGGCCTCCCGTTGGTTGGCCCGTGCTCGCCGCTCGGCCGAGACCGCCCAGGCCGTGATCGCGGCAAATATCACCAGCAGCGCGCACGCCGCCGCCAGGTATCGCCGCGTCCGCTGCCACTTTTCGCGGAGAATCCGGTCCGCGATCTTGGCCCGATTCACGCCAAGCAGATAGGAAACCGTCTGAATGAACCCCTCTTGCCAGCCCTCGCGCTGTTTTTGTCCGGCATCCGGGATCATCGTGGGAAGGTTTCGGCGGCGGATCCGATCGCCCAGTTCCAACAGGGCCGAGGGGAGGCATTCCATGTCGCCGCCGGCCCCGACCTGTCCCTCGATGACGACAGGCACGATGTGCTCGATCGGGTCCTTGCGGCCGGGCTGTTGCCGGAAGTGCTCGACCTCGCGGCTGACATACGCCGACTTTGCACTACTGGGCGAGCAGAGCACAATCAAGAAACGGGAGCGGTCCAGTTTTCCCTCAATGTTCTCCCAGAACCCCTTGGAATCGACTTCCAGGTCGGACTTGTCGCGCACGATCGGCCTAAGATGCGTGCGATGCGGGGGATGATTCTCCGGCTCCACCAGGTCCGCTGGAAACCGATACCACTCCAGCTTGCTTTGCAGCCAGCGGGCCACGCGGCTATCCTTGCGCGAGTAGCTGATGAACGCAAAATATTCGTACCGCTTGTCGGCCGGCGACGGTTGCAACGCATTGCGCGCGGAACTATCCATCGCGATGTTATCCTTCGGCTGGTTTCAACGATTCCCCTGCTGGCCGCCTTTTGGGCCTTCCATAATCCGGAGCAGATGGCTGCGGGCTGGTAACCGCCTGGGGCCGCCCGGCCCAGATCATCCTGATTACGGCCCCCGTGCGGCGGGCCACAAGTGTTGGATTATAGCGGATTTATGCGTCTTGGTACCCCTGGCGGCGGGCGGGGTGGGGGAATGTTGCCCCGGGGTCAACCCGCGCGGTGTCCGGCGGCAGCAGTTCACCAGCGTGCAGGGTGGGCCGAGCAAACCCAAGTCCCGGTGGGGCTTCGGTCGCGACCCTCGCGGTGGCTGTCGGCGAGGCGTCAATAAGCGTTTGACGGGTTTGCGAGCCCCACCGGCAGTCTGCGACCTCGCCCCAGCCTGCGGTGGGAAATACGGGATAGTTGTGCGTGGGGGGCGTCTTTTGACGCAACTTCCGTTGTGACCTAGGTTTGTTAGGTGGGACATCCCGACGCGCCGGGCGGCCCGTCCGCACCCGGCCGGCTCCGCAGCCGGACTGAAGCGGCGCTAGAAGATCGGCCCGAGACGCCTTAGGAATTGCTACATGTCGACCGGACCTGCTGAGCCGATCTTGTCGGCACCGTCGCCGCGGACCGTCCCGCTGCCCGGGGCACCGGGCGCCGTCGAAGGCGGTCGCGGGTCGCCCGAGCGTTGGGTGGCAGAGCTGGGCACCCTGCTCGGCGAGCTGGACGTGCCGGCGGCGGGCAGCACGCAAGACGCGCTCGCGGCGGAAGGCCCGGCCGACGACCAGTGGGCCCGGCGGCGGCTGGGGATTGCGGGCAGCTTGTTCGCCGCGCTGCGCTGCAAGCACGCGCCCACGGCGCAACACTCGCTGCGGGTGGCGCTGAGATGTTCGGCGTGGGCGGCGAAGCTGGGCTGGGAGCAGCCGGCGCGCCAGCAGTTCGAGATCGCCGCATTGTTGCACGACGTGGGGGTGATCGGCGCGCCGGACCATATCTTGGAGAAGCCCGGCGCGCTGGACTCCGAAGAGGCGGCCGTGATGGCGCGGACGCGGGCGATGAGCCTGGAGATCCTCCGCCACAGCTCGAAGTCGCCCGAAATCCTGGCGATCGTCGAGCACATCGCGGCGTGGTACGACGGCAGCCGCGGCGGGGTCGCGCTGGCCGGCGACAAGCTCCCCCTGCCGGCGCGGATGATCGCGGTGGTCGAGGCCTTCGACGCCATGACCACAGACCGCGTCTACCGGCCGGCCATGTCGCTGGAGCGGGCCACCAGCGAGCTGTTCCGCTGTGCCGGCACGCAATTCGATCCGGAGGTGGTGCGGCAATTCGTCGAATTCCGCGAGGGCTGCGCGGCGGAAGTGCCCGGCGGGGTGGCCAGCCGCTGGCTGCGCGACCTCGATCCCGAGCTGACCAACGCGTATTGGGACTACCACGCCGCCAGCACGCCCGATGCGCTGGCGGGCGGCGACCTTTGGCGGTTCTCGGCCAAGTTCATGGACAACATGTACGACGCGGTGGTGTTCATCGACGCCGCCCGCCATATCCGCCTGTGGAACCACGGGGCGGAGCGGCTCACCGGCATCTCCGCGGCGACCGTGCGGCAGCGGGTCTGGAGCCCGGAGATCCTCGATCTGTCCGACGAGAAGGGGCGGAGCATCGCCGCGGCCGACTGCCCGGTCCACGTGGCCATCGAGTCGGGAGTCCAGTCGTTGCGGCGTCTGCGGATCTACGGGCGGAACGGCCGCAGCATCTCGGTGGATTCCCACGCGATTCCGGTGATCGCCGAAGACGGCGCGATGCAGGGGGCGATCCTCGTGCTGCACGACGCCTCCTCGGAAATCTCGCTGGAGCACCGCTGCCAAAGGCTCGCCGACAAGGCCACCCGCGATCCGCTGACCCAGGTGGCCAACCGGGCCGAATTCGACCGCGTGCACGCGATGTTCATCGAGGCCCACCAGCAGCAGAAAGTCCCCTGCAGCCTGCTGATGTGCGACCTGGATCATTTCAAGCAGGTGAACGACACGTACGGGCACCAGGCCGGCGACGACGCCATCCGCAGCCTGGCGGCCATCTTGAAGGGGGCCTGCCGGGCGGGCGACCTGGTGGCCCGCTACGGCGGCGAAGAGTTCGTCATGCTCCTGGCCGATTGCGACAATGCCGCCGCCACGCGCCGCGCCGAGCAAATCCGCAAGACGCTGGCGCAAATGCCGCAGCCGAAACTCAACAGCCGCACGATCAGCGCCAGCTTCGGCGTCACCGAGATCCAGCCGGGCGACACGCCGGAAACCATGCTCCGCCGCGCCGACCGCGGACTGCTCATGGCCAAGGCCAGCGGCCGCAACCGGGTCGTACAGTTGGGCAGCGGCTCGGCGGGCACCACCCAGGCGGACCAGCCCGGCGCCTTCGAGCCCGCCTCCGCCCAGTCCTCCCGCCTGCTCCAGGAAATCCTGGTCACCCCCGTGCCGGTGAAAATGGCCCTGGAGAAACTCCGCGGCTTCGTCGCCGACCACCAGGCCAACATTATCAAGATCGACAAGCACGAGGTGCAACTGGAGATCCGCGAGAAGTGCGCCAGCCTGCTCCGCCGCTTGACCGACCGGCCGGTGATCTTCCAAATCACGCTGGCCTTCCAAGAAGAACACGTGGCCAAGGAGGCCAATCCGGGCAAGGCCGCCGGCCCGGGCGCGGTCCGCACCAAAATTCAAGTGGACATCGGCGTGCGTCGCAATCGCGACCGGCGGCGCGGCGACGTGCTGATCCGCGCCCAGCAAGTCCTCGTCAGCCTCCGCTCGTACCTGATGGCTATTTCCTTGGACGAAGACGGCCTGCCGGGAGGAGCCTGACCCGGGCGGGGCGCGCGGTTCACCGTACCCTCACGTCTTGAGGAATAGGCCGGGCTAAGAGCCGGTCCGTCTTTGGGAGAGCGGGGACTGGGGCGCGTCGCGCGACGCACCTTGCGCATACCACCCATCTTCCGAAAGGCGCGGGCAGGCCCGGAATTCTGACATTGACCCGCCTTTAGTGGAGTTTATAATCCGCCCACTTCCGCCCGCCAAGATGAGCAGAAACCATACCACCGGCGAATTCCGCAGAAAACGAATAATCGAAACACTCGTTCAAGTTCGATCTTAGGGGAAGAAGGATTCTGGTGGCGGAAGAGATAGTCATGGAAGGACTTCTATCATGCGTAGTACCGTCCTAGCGCGGGTGGCATTGGCCGGATGGGTAATCGTGGGACTGACCGGCTGTCAGAGCGGGTCGTCGGGTTCATCGTGGAACCCGTTCAAGTCGTCCAGCACTACAACGGCTCCCGCGGCCTCGACGGCCGCTACGCCTACCATGCCGTCGCAGACGGCCACGACGCCGCCCGGCGGCACCGCGTTCGCCGGCACGACACAGCCGGCGACGAGTTCGGCGGTTGCGACTTACCCGACTTACCCGGGAGCCCCGGCCGGTTACACCGCGGCGGGCACCGCCAGCTCGCCGTATGCCGCTTCGTCCTACGGCACGGCAGCCAGCCCGTACGGCGGTACCGGCTACACCGCCCCGGCCACGCCCAATCCGTACGCCGCCCCAAGCACCAGCAATCCGTACCCGGCCTCGACAGCCGGCAGCCCATACGCTGCTTCGGCGACGAGCAATGCGTATCCCGCTTCGACGACGACCAACCCGTATGGGTACAGCGCGTCGAGCTCGGCCACTCCGTACGCATCCGCGACGGGGTCCCCCGCGGGGCCGGCGGCCTCCACCGCGGTGCGCAGCGGCACGTCGAGTCCCTATGCGGCGACCGCTCCCAGCCCGTACGCCGGCACGACCGCGAATCCCTATGCCGCGGCGGCGACGCCGTCGTCTCCGTACCCGTCAACCACGACCAATCCATACGCGGCGACGCCGGCCGGCGGGTATTCCGCTGCCCCGGCTGCCGCAGCGTATCCTTCCACTTCGACGCCGTATGCCGTGGCGCCGCCGACGGCGCCCGCTTATAGCAGTAGTCCCCCCATGGGCAATTCGTATGCTGGGCCCGCGAGCAGCGCGGGCATGGGCAGCGGCACGGCCGCACCGGCCGCCAATTACAGCGGTTCCGCGCCGGCCGCCGCGGGCAGTTTGCCGAGCGCTGCGGCGCGGACCGCATCCGGGAGCGACCACTACGTCGCCACGCCGGACCGTTACGCCGACAGCGATCGCTATAGCGGGCTGCCGGCCAGCGGCGGGGCACCCTTTACATCCAGCGGCTCCGCGCCGGGCGGTTCAGTCGCCGACGCGCGGTCTGCCGTCGGCGCGCCGATCGCCGGCTCCGCGACTTCGGCCGCCGCACCCGCAAGGTACCCGGCCGCCGCGAGCAACTCCACCCCCGGCACCACGGGCTATAACCCCGGGGCGACCGGGTATACCCCTGCCGGTTCGAGCTACACGCCGGGCAACAACAACTATGCGCCGGCCGGCACGACGCCTTACCAACCGCCGGCCAGCCCGTATTCGTCGCCTTACACGGTCCCGGCGCCGCCCGCCGGCGGCGCTGCGGGGAACCCTGCCGGGAACCCTGCGGGCGCGACAGCCAACGACCCCAACGATGCGCCGCCCTACCGTCCGGGCAGCACCGGCGGCAGCCCGGTACTGCCGGCCAATTACAGCCAGGGCCCCGGCCGCTAGGGACCTGTTCCTGCGCTAGCGTTGGGCGGCGTTCTGGTGCGGTTCGGCCGGCGGCTTGTCGCCCTGGTGCTCCTTCTTTTCGCCGGAGGCGCCGAGAACTTCACGCCAGGGTTTGCCGGCCTTGTAGCTCTGTAGTTCTTGTTTGAGCTGCGCGCTGTGTTCTTTGCTGCCCAGCTCGACGGCCTTGGCGGCCCATTGCTGGGCGCTTTGGAAGTCGCCGGCTTCGGCGTAGGCGGCGGCCAGGGTACTCAGCACGTAGTCCTGCTTGTAGTCGGTCAGCTTGGCGACCTCTTGGGCGAGGACCAAAGCCCGTTTGCCGTCGCGGAGCTTCTCTTCCGGCGCGGTGGCCAAGACCCAGGCGAGGTTGTTGAGGATGCCGACGTCCTTGGGCCGGAGCTGCAGGGCCTTATCGTAGTCGGCGATGGCTCCGGCACGGCGGCCGAGGCCCAGCAGTGCGTCGGCCCGGCCCCGGTAGGCGGACCATTCGCCGGGGTATTGGCCCAGGACCTCGGAAAAGTACTTCACGGCGGTCTCGTTCTGCTTTTGTGCCGCGGACAGGATGCCGAGCTGCAGCAGGGTCAAGGGGTCCTTGGGGTTGGCCTGGCGGAGTTGCTCGAGCTGGGCGACCGCCTCGTCGTACTTGCCCAACTCGGCCAGGAGCATCGCGCGGTCGCGCATGACGCCGGCCACTGCGGGCTTCAGCCGCAGCACCCGGTCGATGTCGTCCAGGGCCTTGGCGGGCTGGCCGAGATCCTTGTAGACGGCGGCCCGCAAGAGCAGCACTTCCAGGTTGTTGGCGTCGATGGCGGCGGCCCGGTTCAGCTCTTCCAGGGCCGCCGGATAGTCGGCGCGGCCCCGGAGGATCTGGGCCTTGGTGAGCGGCAGCTCGAGGTTGCCGGGCAGCAGCGTGCGGGCCTTCTCCAGCACGGCCAGCGCGTCGTCGAGCTTCTGCTGCTTCGCCAGGACCAGGGCCTTCAGTTGGTAATTCAGCGGTTGCCCCGGGTCCAGGCCGATGGCCTTGTTGAAGTCGTCCAGGGCGGCGGCGAGCTTGTTCATTTCGGCGCGGACGATTCCGCGGGCACGGTAGACGGAGGCATCGCCCGGGGCGACCTGGATCGCCTCGTCCAGGTCGGCCAGTTTCTTGACAGGCTCTTTCTGGACGCCGGCGCGGAGCACCAGCGCCTCGCCCTTCAGTTGGGGCTCGTCGCCGCTTTGGGCGACGGCCTGGTCGAGGGCCTCGGCGGCCCGCTTGGCGTCGCCCTGGGGCAGGAGGTTGAGGCGGGCGATGAGGCCGAGGGCCTGCGGCTGGGCGGGGTTCAAGCCGACCGCCCGCTCCAGGTCCGCCAAGGCCAGTTTCCGCTGCTCTTGCCACTTGCTGTCCGACAGCAGGCTGCGGAAGGTCTGGCCGGCATGGATCGAGCCGCGCTGGGTCAGCGCGCCGGCCAACAGGTTCTTGGCGAACGAGGCGTTGTTCTGGTCCAGGCCTTTCGCCAGCGCGCTGTCGCACAGCCGGATCACCTCGCCCAGCTCGCCGACCGAGCTGGCGCCGACCTTCAACTGGGTCGCCTTGTCGAGATCGGCCTGGCCCTCGTCGCCGGCCGCCGCCCGGCCGCCAGCCAAGGCCAGCAAGACCCCCAAAACGAGCGCATTGGATCGAAGAGAACTTGGCATGAGATACGGCTCCGTGTGCAGGCGGGGATGCGACCGCCGGCATGATAGGTTGAAGGTGCGGGTCGGGGAACGATGAGCAATCTAATGCGGCTTGGGGTCCACCTCGGGCTTGACGGGCGCGGGTTTGACCGCCTCGGGTTTGGCGGGCTCGGGCTTGACGGGTAGGGGTTTAGCCGGCTCGGGAGGCGACTCCGCACCGCCGTCGACCAGCAGGTACCCGGCCCAAAAGAACGGATGGTTGGCCCGCGGCGGCTCGTCGACCGTCGCCCGCTTGACGCGGGGCTCGACTTCCACGTTCAGCCGCGAGCCGGCTACGAGCAGGACGGCCCGCTGCCAGGCGTCGGCCGCGGAGGTGTGCGGCAGTTCCTGGGCGAACTCGCGGGTCAGGTCGAGGCTGGTCTGCCCGCCGGTCCGCCAGCGGCTCAGCAGGATGGTGCGCGCGCCGTCGGCCATCAGGCCGCAGACGGTCAGGAAGATCTCACTCCCCGGCGCGGCGCGGCCGGGCCGCTTGAGCGATTCCTCGGCGGCGGTGTGGAAACCGGGCAGCACGATCTCCTCCGGCCCGCCCCAAGGCAGGGCGATCCAGTCGGCCAGCGTGCCGCCGGGCTTGTTGTGGTCCAGGGGCAGGGGCGCCCAGCCGTAGGGCATGTGGTCCGGCGACACGGTCAGGTCATCCAGCACGATCAGCCGGTCCAGCAGCCTGGCGTAGAGGCTGGAAGCCGCCGGCAGCGGCGCGCGCAGCGCCACGCAGCCGGGGATCGCCTTGGACAATTGTGCGAAGGCGGCCTGGGCGGCGTCCTCGTCCAGCTTGGGGTAGAGCCGCCCGACGAGCACCGCCGTGTTGCCCAGCCGGTGCCCGAAGCCGGGTACCGGCGTGGCCAGCGAGGCGGTCGGCGCATAGCGCACGCGGAGCCGTGAAATCAACGGCTGTAACTGCCCGTCGCTGGAAACCATCAGCGCCTCGAAAGGCAGATACCACAAGACGCCATCCGGCACGATCGCCAGCTCGTCGAACTTCGTCGAGAAATCGGCGCGCGAGCCGCGCAGCAACTCGTCCAGCAGGTCGCGGGCCGCGAGCTTCCACTTCGTATCGGTCAGGTCCTTCAGGCTGAGGTCGTGATTCTGCTGGTAGTTGCCCATCTCCCGCAACAGCGCGGCGGTCTGGCGGCCGAGAAGCTGGGGCGCGGCGGCCAGCGGCCAGTCGCAGTAGCGCTCCCGGTTGAGCAGGAAGGCGTGCATGCCCTTGCTGGTGGCGAAGAAGATCAGCAGGGCGTGCCCCTTGGCCAGCGATTTCTGCAGATCGGGCGTGCTGCGCAGCGGGGGGAAGGCCAGCTCGGCCGGCTCGCGGCGGACCCCCATCTCATAGAGCACGATCTGCTGGCGGCGACCGACGGCCGCCAATTGCCCGAGCGCCGCCGTCTGCTGCCGCAGCACGTCGGCGTCTTCCGAGACCAGCGGCATGGCGACGAGCTTCTTGTGGAGTTCTTCGGCCTGTTGGCGGAGCCGGTCATATTCGGGAAAACGGGTGAGGAGTTCCTGGCGCTGGAGGACGGCCAGCGGGCCGAGCATTTCCTTGGGACCCTCCAGGACCCAGCGGAGCGACTCGACCCGCCCGCCCAAGGGGAGCGTGCCCAGGAAGCGGTGCCGCCGCGCGCGATCGGCGATGACGATGGCGGCTTCGTGGTTCTTGCGGGCCAGGGCGGCCTCGAACCAGTGCTCGTAGGGCAGCGGGTGCGGCGTCATGAGCAGGGCGAGCGACTCCATCGGCTCGGCGAGCCAATCCCCCGGCAGCGGGTCGCGGAGCACGAAGTTGAACAGCTCCAGGGCGTCGCGGGCCCCGCCGGGCCCGCCGGACCCGCCCAGGTAGAAATTGTCCACCAGCGACAGGTGGAACAGCCAGAAGGAGCCCTGCTGCATGAACTTCATGGCGGCGGCCAGCGGCACTTCCCCCTCGGGGACCTTCTTTTGCTGGAACAGGGCCAGCGCGGCGAGGAAGTTGCGCCGCGCGCCGATCCGGCCGGCGCTCATCGCGCGGCGGCCGATGGCCAGCCGGGCTTCCTCCAACCCCTGGGCCGCCGGGACCGTCTGCCCCAACACCGCGTGGTTCTCGGCCGCCGAGAGCATCAAGGACACCTGCAACTGCCGCAGCCGCGTGCTGGCGGCCCATTGCAGGGCCGGCGCCAGCGGCGCAAACATCCCCTTGCGGTTGGCCATCAGGTGCACCGCCGCCCCATAGCGAAACGCCTCCTCCAGCACGCCCGCATCCGGGTATCTGCCGGAGTCCAGATAGTAATAAGCCGCGTAGGAGGCCTCCTCGAAGTGCTGGGAGGCGACCACGTAGTCGCCGCGGGCGGTAGCCAGGCGGCCGAGCTCCACGTGCGCGATGCCGCTGAGCGGGTGCAGGAATTCGCCGGCGGCGATCGTGGCCCGCTGCAAAGTCGTGACCGCCTGGGTTTCGCGGCCGGCTGCCGCCAGCGCCAGCCCCAGCTCCAGGTTGATCCACGCCTCCGACCAGTGATTGGGCGGACCGGGGCGGCGCGATAGCGCCACCACCAGGTTGTCGAACAGCGGGTCGTGGGCGCTCATGGGCCCCAGCAGTTGCGCCCGCCGCCGGATCGCCAGCGCGGTGGTGCGGACGATCTCGGCCGCTTCGACCGGATAAAGCACGGCCTTCTGCACCACCCCGCCCTGCAGGACCGCGCCGGTGTTGTCGATCTGCCCCTGGCCGATGAGCATGGTCGTCGGGTATTGTCCCAGGCGGCCCTGCGGCTGCCGCGCGGCCCACGGCGGGGGACGGTGGATGCCGGGGTCTGCCTGGATCACCCCGGGAAACTGCACCGCCACCATCCAGTTCGCGTTGGCCAGGAAGACCTCGATCGCCGCGGTGTAGTGCCCCAGCGCCTTCTGCAGCGAGCCCATCTGGTAGTAACACTCGCCACACATGGCCTCGTAACAGATCGAGTCGATCCAGCGGGCCGTGCCCGCCTTGATCGCCCCGCGCCCCTCGGTAAGAAAGCGATCCAAAGCCAGCTTGTACTCGCCTTCGTAGAAGTCTCCGAACGCCGCGTGATACGCGCGGCTGGGTGCGATCCGCTCGGCACCGAGTTGGGCACTGGCGGGCCGCACCAGGCCGGCAAGGCCCAGTAGAGCTCCCACGCAGAACTGCCAAAGCGGCGCTCGCCCGCGCGGCTGACCTCCAGCGACAAGAAGGTAACGCAGCATGAAACTCTCCGCTCCGAGCCACGGTGGGGCTTTCTCGATCTTACTCCCTCCGGGGCGCGGTTTCCAGAACCCTCCGGCCCAAGCAGACTTGGATCGCGTTAAAGTTTGCCGATTGACTGGACGATAACCTTCCTGCCGATTGTATCGACCAGTTCGGTATGGGCGGAAGAGGATGGGTAAACTGCGAGGCATAGATGGTTTACGGAGGTCCCCTATGACAGGCTCCAATTACCGGCCAAGCCACTGGCGGGCCTTCCTGGGGAGCGCAGCAGTGATCGCCGTGGTCGGCCTGACCGGCTGCCAGATCGACGTCGGCGGCCAGACACTGCCCAGCCCCTACTACCTCCAGGACGACGTCCAGTACTTCCCGCCCGGATCCGAGTTCAAGCTCGCCAAGGAAGCGGCCGCACAACAGGCCTACTCGCAGGAGCAAGCCTTGCGGCGATGAAATACCGCCAGCGGCGCGAAATGACGCGAACCTTTGCACACCCATGGGGTCCACGTTATTTGCCGCCGCCGAGCGTGGAAAATCGTTTACTGCCGAGTGCCGTGCACAGCGAGTCGCCGAGCCCAACGGCTCACGCTGCGTGATCGCCGTGCAGACGGCACTGGGGGGGACGGCAACCTGCGTTGCTGGCGTCCGAGATCCAACGGCCACTATGGCCCCGGACGTCAGCAACGCAGGTATCTTTTTCGCCACAGGTTTCCACTGTGTCCGAGCTTTCTGCAATCGCTCAGCACTGGATCAACGTGGTGCTGATGTGGATCGGCTTCGGCAGCCTGGCGGGGCTGTTGGCGCGGATCGTCTTACCGTTGCGAGAACCGTCCGGGGCCCTGGCCACTTTGACGCTGGGAATGACCGGTAGCGCGGTCGGCTTGGGCATCCTCTCCTGGATCCGCGGCGGCCGTCCCTACAATCCCATCGGTCCCTTGGGCTTCCTCGCGGCCGCCAGCGGCGCCTTTGGGCTGCTGGTCCTCTACTGTGCCCTGCAGGCCCTCGTCCATCGCGGCCGGAAGCATCCGTAGCCCCCCGCCGAAAACGGCCGGTAACAACTCTTCTTAGCGCACAACTCTTGGGGCTTGGGTCTTAGGTCTTGGGTTGCGGGCGTCGGGCTTCCATGCCAAGACCCGAGGCCGAGGGCCCAAGACCGGAGCTGCGACGGGATGCGCAAGCCCGGTAAATCTTGCCCAAGGCGTTGGCGCGGGTGGTTGCGTCAACTCTACCAATCCCGGCGACCTTGGCGAGCAACCTATTCGGCGAGCAGAAACATGGTCAACCTTGACGAAGAATCCGATTGCGGTGCCGTCGTCTTCCGCAAAACCGTTACAACCCCCAGAGCCAGCGATGATCGCCCGGCCGCCGGAGCAATCCTGCAAGTCGAAGACTTTCGGCGGGCCCTCCGGCTGCGCGTTGGCGGCAGCGGTGGCGACTCTGCTGCTGGTCGCTTGGGTCGCGCCGCTTCGGGCGCAGCTACCCGGCTACCTCGCCACCGCTCAGCCGGCGGCGGCGGGGCCGGCCGGCGCTGCGGCCCCCGGCGTCTCGCCGGACGGCCTTTCCTTTACCGAGACGCCGATGATGGGCCCGGCGTGGCCCGTTGCCGGTGCGCCGCCGGCAGCGCCGCGCGATGCGGCGGCTGCCAACGTGCCGCCGGGCGCCGGGTCGCTGGCTCCTTTTGCTCCCCCTTGGCAGCTCCCGCCGGCCGGGGCACCAGGTGCGGCCGGGGCACCGTGCGACGCATGGTCATGCACGCTGCCCGGGTGCCCCGCGGTACCCGACGCGGTTTCCGGTCCGCCTCCGCTGGAGGGTTGGCCCCCGGCCGAAGGGGACCTTTCGGCCCCGCCAGCGGTTTCCGCCGGGCCCGGCCGGCTCCGCCGTCTGTTGGACTGCCTGGACGTGGACTGCGTTGTGCGGGGGTACTACTTGAACGATCAACGGGTGGCATGGTCCGGCATGGAGTGTACCTTCGGAGCGGAATCGGCGCTCGACGCCAAGCTCGTGCAGCGCTCGGGGGAGTGCCAGATCACGGTCGAGGGCGAGTTCTATCTGAACGAGCCGCACGATCAGGACATGTTGCTGAACACCCCCGAGCGGCGGTCCTACGCGGCGGACTTTCGCGTCGACACGTTCGAGATCTCCAAGCTCTCGCTGACGCTCAACCGGGGAGACTTCTCCCTGGTGGTCGGGAAGATGGAGACTCCCTTCGGGCGGACCTACTTCCCGCTCTTCACCAACGCGCGGTTGGACGCCCCGTACATCCGCACCGAGGCGATCGGCTGGCGGGAGACGGGCATGCTGCTGCGCTACCGGACGGGCCCGTTCGTGGGCGACGTGGCGTTGACCAACGGCGGCGAGAATTGCGACACCAATTCGATGAAGTGCCTGGTCGCGCGGCTCGGCCTGGAAAACGAGCGCGCCGCCATCGGCTGCTCGATCAAGGCCCAGGACGGCGTCGGTTCCGATGAGGACAAGGAATTCGACAATCACCTCGGCGCCGACGCGATGCTGCGGCTCGGCCAGTGGGTGGTCTCCGGCGAGGCCATCTACGACGAGTACGGTTTCTTCCACCCCGGCTTCAACCCGGACGACATCTATTGGTACCGCAGCATCTACTATCGCGACGAGAGCAGCGGCACGCAGGCGCCCCTCACCGGCATGGGCTACTACCTCAACCTGGGTTACGATCAGGAGCGCTGGAACGTCACTTTGAACTTCGGCCAATTCTGCCCGCTGCACGTGGGCACCGCCCCCGACCAGCGCGACCAGCTTCGCGGCATCGTCAAGTTGGCCTACCGCTTCGCCTCCTCGTTGCAGGGCTATTCCGTGGTGATGATCGAGAACGGCGGGTATATCGCGCAGTGCGGCGAGGTGCGGAAGGGAGTGGTGGTGCTGGAGGGGCTCCAGTACACATTCTGAGCCCGCGTTTCAGGCCGGGGTAGTGGCCGCGGGCAGACATTTTGCTAGAATGCCCGGAGGATCGACGCCGCAAAGCACCCACGGAGAGCGCGCCCATGAGCTTCCTGAAGACCCTCGCCCCGGCCGTGTTTGCGCTCTCGGCGTGTTTCGCCCAGGCCGCCGACCAGCGCCCGAATATCCTCTACATCATGGCGGACGATCATGCGGCCCACGCCATCGGCGCCTACGGCAGCCGGGTCAACCAGACGCCCAACCTCGACCGGCTCGCCGCAGCCGGCGTGCGCTTCGACCGCTGCTTCTGCGTGAACTCGATCTGCACGCCCAGCCGGGCCACCATCCTGACCGGCAAGTACAGCCACATCAACGGCGTGCCCGTCTTCAACCGCTTCGACGGCTCCCAGCCCACCGTGGCCAAATATCTCCAGGCCGCCGGCTACCACACCGGCATGATCGGCAAGTGGCACTTGGGCAGCGACCCGACGGGTTTCGACGAGTGGGTCATCCTGCCGGGCCAGGGCGTGTATCACGATCCGGCCTTCCTGGACCGCAACGGCCGCCGCGTCATCAAGGGCTACGTGACCGACGTGATCACGGACCTGAGCGTCGAGTTTCTCGAGCACCGGCCCAAAGACAAACCGTTCTTTCTCATGTGCCATCACAAGGCGCCGCACCGCTCCTGGGAGCCGGACGCGAAATACGCGGCGCTGTTCCGCAGCCGCGTCATCCCCGAGCCGCCCACCCTCTGGGACGACTACGCGACGCGGACCGACGCCATCCGCGAGTGCCGGCAGAAGGTGTTCTACGATCTCAGCCGCCGGGACCTGAAACTGCAGCCGCCGCCCGGCCTCACCCCGGCCCAGCGGAAACAATGGCTCGACGCCACTCCCGACGCGGTGGTCCTCCAGGCCGGCGGAAAAACCGAGACGCTCAGCGGCAACGCCCTGAACCGCTGGAAGTACCAGCGCTACATGCAGGACTACCTGGCGTGCGTGCAGTCGATCGACGACAGCGTCGGCCGGCTGCTGGATTGGCTCGATCGTCACGGCCTGGCCCAGAACACGGTCGTCTTCTACACCAGCGACCAGGGGTTCTTTCTCGGCGATCACGGCCTGTACGACAAGCGGTTCATGTACGAGGAGTCGCTGCGGATGCCGTTTCTGGTGCGCTGGCCGGGCGTGATCCGGGCGGGCAGCGTCACGGACGCCATGGCGATGAATCCCGATTTCGCCCCGACCTTCCTGGAGATCGCCGGGCTGCCGGTCCCCGCCGACATGCAGGGCCGCAGCCTGCTGCCGCTCCTCGGCGGTCAACGGCCGGCGGACTGGCGCACGAGCATGTACTACCGCTACTACCACGACCCGGGCGATCACAACACCCGCGCCCACTACGGCGTCCGCACCCTGACGCACAAGCTGATCTACTTCTGGAAGAAAGACCAGTGGGAGCTCTACGACCTGGCCAAGGACCCTTACGAACTGCACAATCTCTACAACGACCCGGCCGCGCAGGCCCTGGTGGCCAAGCTGAAGGAGGAGCTGTACCGCTTGAAGAAGGAGCTGAAGGACAACGACCAGTTTGCCGACCACTTTCCGCCGCCGGGCGTGTGATACAAAGGCCCGGGACCGGGGGAATTGCCAAGACGCCCGGCCTGGTCTACCTCACCCGACTGTGACCTGTACCTGAACCCCGTGGAGGACCCCGAGCATGACGAACCTATTGACCTGCCCGGCTCTGGCGGCCGGAGTGCTGGGCCTCGCAGCGCTCTTGGCGACGGTCCGCGTGGCGGACGCCGCCGGGCCGATGCTGGCCCACAACGTCTTCTTCTCCCTGAACGACCCCTCGCCGGCGGCCCAAGAGAAGCTGGTGGCCGCCTGCAAGAAGTACCTGTCGGGTCATGCGGGCACGGTCTTTTTCGCCGCCGGCACGCTGGCCAAGGACCTGGCGCGGCCGGTCAACGACCGCGATTTCGACGTGGCCCTGCACGTGGTCTTCCAGGACAAGGCCGCCCACGACAAGTACCAGAAGGCCCCCGCACACTTGAAATTCATCGAAGAGAACCAGGCCAACTGGAAAAAAGTCCGCGTGTTCGACTCGTACGTCGGACAGTAGTCCGCGGGCCTGGAAAGAGGGTACCGCGCACCCTCCGCCTGCCATTTGCCGGCAGGTCCTATCCGTGGATCGAGTTGCCGACCGTTTGGAACGCGCTGCTGGCGTTGGTTCCAATCGCGCTGATTGCGCCCAGGCACACGATGATGATCAAGGTGAGCATGACCGCGTACTCGACGGCGGTGGGGCCGTCTTCGGCCACAAGGAAGCGGCGCACTCTCAAAACAAGCGATTTCATGGGGGCCTCCTGAGCGGAGCCCGTGACGACGGGACGACTCGCAGCTAGGCTAAACCTTGGGCCTCTTCGGGTCCACTGCCGACCCGGCGGGGTCGGCACGGCCTGCCAGCGATCCTAAAGAAGCCCTTGTGGTAAAGTTGAGCCTCTTCCCCGTCGCAGGTAGATTTCCTATCATCCCTTCGGTAGCCAGACTACCAGCGGAACGCGTCCGCTGGCCCTCAGCTTTGCGTCCCGGCCTTGCGACCGGTTTGCCTTTGTCGAGGATGAAGAGGCAGCAGGTCTTATCTCTCCGCACACGTCTGTGACATTTCGTCTCTATTGATAAGCCTATGCCAAATTCGCCGGGGCCGGCGGCGCGCGACCTGCAATTTCCTGAGTCTTGGCAACTTCCGCAGAGGGGGCTGACCCACAAAAGCATCAAAAGCCGCACAAGCAATTACCGGGCGCGTGGCACGCAGCGAGACAGCAAGCATGTTCGCGGCCCAGAGATTCACGCCCACGGCAAGCGCGGGCATGGCACCCATTCTTCCTGAATTACATGGAATATATACCGTTATTTCTGAGGCGCTACGCTGGCTTGCGCCGGCCGGCTGGGCCGGAACCGGTAATCGGGCCATAACGGGCAGTTCAAGTCGATCCAGCACTTGATGCGCTGCTGCTCGTCGCGGCTGAGCGTTACGTCGTAGTGCCCGTCGCCGAGCACCTTCCACAGCCGGCTGCGGACCGTGCCGAAGCTCAGCGGCTCGGCCTGGGAATGCTCCTGGCCCCAGGTCATGTCGAAATAGTGGACCCAGCCCTGGGAAATCAGCGTGCGGTAGGAGGCCGGGATGCGCTCCGGGTCCAGGGCGGCCGTCAAGTCGATCTGCTGCTTGTCGCCGGCGTGGTGGCAGGCGGTGCAGCGGGCGTTCCAGACCGGCTGCACCACCTTCTCGTAGGAAAAGGGCTCCGCGCCCCAGGAAGGCGGTTGCAAGGGCCGCGGCGCATGGGCCAGCGCCAGCAGCGGGCGGACCGGCGGCGCCGAGGTGCGGCTCTCGTGGCAGCCGATGCAGCTTCGCTTCTCGCCCGGCTGCAACTGCACCACGCTCCGCATCCGCTGAATCTCATTGAAGTCCTGGTCGAGCAGTTGGAAGTAAAGCACCTTGCCCGGCGGAACGCTGAAGGCGGCCGAGCCGTCCTCCTCGACCGGCACGATGCCCAGCGAGGCCTTGGCCACATAGGTCGGCCAGCCGTAGGGGCCGCTCACCTTGTGCGTCGGCGTGGCATAGAAGTCCTGGAAGGGCGGATAGTCGCTGCGGTATCCGCCCGGCACGGGCTCCAGCTCGGCGCGGACCTCCTGGCAGACCCGCAGGTATTTCACGCTGCCGCGGCGCACCGCCGGGCCCAGCCCGCAATACACGTCGGCCACGGTGAGCCGGCCCGGCTCGTCTTCCGCCGCCGGGCTGCCGCCGGCCAAGAGCGGCGGCGCCGGCCTACCGCCGAGCGGCGTCGGGCACATGCTGCCCATCGCCGGGTCCAGATACAGCAGCTCGCGATTCCCCCAACGGTCGATCACGTACAGGCCGAAGCGGTCCGCCGGCGCGTGGCTCACCAGGAAGTAGTCGCGGCCGAGCGGGGCCGGATCGCGGAAACACTCCGAGCGGGCCCAGCTCATGTGATAGTGCGGCGGCACGTCGGGGGTGATGTTGGTGATCGCCTCGCTGCCGCGCGGGCCGCGGCCCACGTCCACCAGCCCGATCGGCCCGTTCAGGTCGCCGCCGTGTGAAATGATCGTGCAGCAAAGCTCGCTTGTGCCGGGCACCTCGCGGGCGCCCACGTAGCAGTTGCGCGTGTTGTTGCCGTAAAGCAGGGCGGGATGGCTGCCGTCGGGCCGGATCGCCCAGAGCGTGTGGCCGAAATCCGCCCCCTTGTCGAGATACTCGGAGCGCGTCCAGAGGATGCGGCCGTCCTGCATCACCGACGGGGCCCATTCGCTCAGGTTGGCATAGGAGAGCGGCGCGATCCCGCCCCCCGCGGCGTCCATGCGGAACAGCACGAAGGCCTGCGGCCGCCAGCAGAGGTAGCGGCTGCGGCAGCGCGTGGAGATGAAGGCCAGGGTGCCGTCGGGCAATGGACAGGGGTAGTAATCGTGAAACGGGCCTTCGCTCAATTGCCGCTGGCCGCTGCCGTCGGCGTTCATGACCCACAGGTGCCAATACGCCGCGCTTGGCCCACCATCCGAGGGACGGTAGGCGAAGTAGATCCGCCGAGCGTCGAAGTCGGCCACCGCGTCGCGGGCGATGCCCCGGGCCGCGTCGAAGAGCAGCGTGAGCCGGCCCTCGGCGGGCTCCAAGCGGCCCCCGCGCCGCGGGATGTCCAAGCGGCAGACCCCCCCGCCCGGCCGAAAGGCCGAATCCAAAATGTCGCTGTAGTTGTGCGACGGCGTGTAGGGATGCCGCTTGACCAGCAGGATGCTCTCCAGCGGCGCCAATTCCGGATCGCGGAACATCAACCGCCGCTTCACCAGCCGCGCATCGAGATACAGCGCCTGCTCCGCCGCGCCGTCAGGCCCGCCGCCCAGCGCCGCTTGCCGCCGGCGGAGTTGGCCCAACTGCTGCCGCTCTTCCGCCACCGTCAACCCCTTGGCCTCCAGCCGGCCGATCAGCTCGTCGGTCTGCCGCAACACCCGGGCCACGGCCCCCAGTTGCGCCAGCTCTCGCCAATACGGCCTGCCGCCGGGCAGCGCCGGCCGGTCGTGCTCGGCGGCAGACAAAGCATCGCCTGCCGGCATCCGCTCCCAAGTGGCCCGCTCGCAGAGAAAGGCATAGCGCAGCAGGCCCTCCCAGCTCAGCGGCTCGGGCAAGGGCAGGTTCGCGGTGGCGGGCGAGTTCCCCGCGGGCGGCGCTTCCGCCTTGACGTGGGCCACCGTTGTCCACTGCCGGCCATCGGTGGAGAGCTGCACCTCGATCTCGGCCGGCATGCGATCCGTGAAATGTCCCGTGCGGTCGCGCGAGAGCACGACCTTCGCCACTTCGGCCGGCCGGGGCAGCTCGATCTGGGCCCATTCCCGCCCGTTGGTCGCCGCAATCCAACTGTGATCGTTGCCATAGCGGCCGTCGTTGAGGTGCTCCACGCGGTGAATCGCGTAGCCTTCCAGGCAAGACGAGGCCGAGGCCTTGGCGCCCCGGGCGGCCAGCGCCAGGTTCTCTCGGCCGTCGGGGCCGAAGACCTCCAACTCGTCGATGCACGGCTGCCCCGCAAAACTGGCCAGAATCACCACGCGGACGAACCTGGCCCGCGCCGGGGCGAAGGCGATCGTGTTGGGCCGCTCCGGTCGCATGGCCAGCGAGACGGGTCCTGCCGCCGGAGCCGCGGCCTCGATCTCCAGCACGGCTGGGACGACGAGCATTCCCAGGGCCACGGTCGCTACGGCTATTGATCGGTTCATCTTTACGCCATTAGGCAATCACGGTGATTTTCCGGCCGCGGCCGGGTCGCCGTCCCACTCCAGGATGAAGTACGAAGGGTCCCGCGGGTCCGCCGCGCGACGCCAGGGTCCGCCCGGGGCGACCACAAACGGGCCGTCGCCCCTAGCGGACTGCAACTCCTCCCACAAGTTGGTGAACACTACAGGCTCTCCAGTCTCCCAAGTCATCCGGCCATTCTGCCGGCGCAGCCCGATGAGGGCCCCGAACTCAATACCCGCCGCCAGTTGGCTGACGAAGTCGTTTTCCTCGCGGCTGTGAATCGTCGCCAGGTGGCCCCCCAGATCCCGGCAAACGGCGCTCGCCTCGGCCCAGGCCAGACCCTTGGGGACGAACAGGAAGCGGTGTCCCTGGAAAACGCTCGCGAGCCGCAACAGCGCGGCCAGATCGCGGTGCCGCAGGGCCAGGAGCACCCCGGCATTACGGGCATGACGGCGGTGCTGCGGCCGGGCGTTCCAAATATCCCGCACCCGCTGCAACTCCGTGTCGGGCAGGCTCGGACAGTCAAACTCGAAGTCCTTGGGCGGCGAATCGACAAAGGGTTCCAACGTGGTCAGCGGGTTGTCGTATACGCATAAAGCCGCCAGCGGCATGCCGCGGAGCGGTTCCAGGGACGTAATGCGGTTTCGTGGACAGGTTAGCGACTGCAGCCTCATGCCGCGGAGCGGCTCCAGGGAAGCAACGTAATTGTCGCCGCAACTTAGATCCAGCAGTGGCACACCGCGGAGCGCGCCGAGGTCGGACAGGCGGCAGCCGCCGCAACCCAGGAATTCCAGGGGCACACCGCGAAGCGGGCTCAGATCGCTGACACCTGTTTTCGATATGTCTAGTGCCCGTAGGGGCAGTTCGCCAAGCGGCTCGACCGACGTAATGCGCGTGCCGGCGAAGGTAGCGCCTCGCAACGAGGCCATCCGCCGCAGCGGCTCAAGATCGCTGATCGGACAGCCAGCACAGCTAAGCTCCTCCAGCGGGGCGTCACGCAGCGGGCCCAGATCACGGATGTTGGATCTATGGATATCGAGCTTCCACAGTGGCTTTCCCCGCAGCGGTTCGAGCGAGGCAACCCGCGTGTGTTCGCAGGACAATTCTTCCAGCGGAGAGCCGCGGAGCGGCTCGAGCGACTCGATCGGGTTGAAGCTGCATCGCAACGATTGCAGTTGCAGATTGCCGATCTCGTCCAAGCGATCGATGCCCAGACCATCGAGTTGCAGGCGGCCGACGCGGTCCGCGTGCCCCAGTTCGGCCATCAGGCGCTCCGCCACATTCTTGGGCAGTTCCCGCATTGCCGTCCGCGCCGAAGCGGCCAGCCGCAGGGCCAAGCGGGTCTGCGGGTCCAGAGCCCGCACGCGATCCAGGGCAGCGAGCGCCTCTTCGTAGCGCGCCTCTTGCCAAAGGGAAAGGGCGTCGGCGGCGAGGATCGTGGCGTGATAAGGCGAGTGCGGATACTCTTCGGCAAAACGCCGGCGCAAGGCTTCCCGCTCCGCCGCGCCGGCCACCTGCGGCAGGGCCGACAGCCGGCAGGCCTTGGCCAACGCCGACTCGCCCACGTGTTGGCCCCGGTAATCGTCGGCCAGGTTGATATATTGCCCCAGCGCCGCCGGAAACTGCCCGGCCTCGACCAGGGCGTCGGCAGCGACCAAGGGGCTGGGTTTCCGCGGCAGCGAGCGACGGTAAACGGCCAGCGATTCGATGACCGCATCCGCCCAGTTTCTTATCCCGACCCCATCGGTGCCCTCGCCCACCAACGGCAACAATTCCGTCTGCCGCACCTGCGGCTGGCCGTCAACCTCCAGCAACAACTCCTCGCCCCGCCGCTGGAATGTGAGCGTCACGGTGCGGCCGGTAGGCAGCATCGCCGCAATTCCCTCCGAGGTGTCGGGCGCACCGGTGGGACGGTCGTTGCGGCTGATGAAGCTCACGGCGTTCCGGTACCCGCCGGCCTGGGCCATATAGCCGACTGGAAGCTCCCAAGTGCGCGCCGGCAGAACACTATCGACGCACAAGTCGATGCCGTCCGGCCGGGCGTTGTAGCGGACCCGCAGCACCAGCCGCACGTCGCCACGGATGTGTACGTCCTTGAGCAGACACCACTCGCCCCACCTGGCCGTCAGGCCCTGGCGGTCCAAGTGCCAGGGGAGCGTTGGGGACATCGACGCGTGGTGGCGGAATTCCAACCCATCCAGCGTGGTGCCTGGGCGAGTAAAATCGTAGCTGGCCACTTCGATCCAGCCGCCCCACTCGGCATACCAGTCCCAGGCGGCGTAGCCGGCAATCATGCCCACAAGGGCCACGATGACCGCCGTCAGCAGGATCGGCTTGCGGTGCTTGCGGAGCCGCTTCCGTAACAAATAGGAAACGGTCGGCCGCCGCGCCACCAGCGGCTCGCCCTTGAGGTACCGCTCGATGTCCGCCGCTAGGCCGCCGGCGGTGGCATAGCGCTCGTCCGGCTCCCGGGCCAGGGCCTTCATCAGCAAGGCCTCCAGGTCGCGATCCGCCCGGGAATCCACCTGCCGCAGCCGTCGCGGCTCCTCCTCGATCACCCGCCGCATCACCTCCATGGCGTGTCCGTGCGTGTCGTGCGGCCGCTGGCCGGCAAGCAATTGGAACAGGATCACGCCCAACGAGTAGACGTCGCTGCGGGCGTCCAGGCGTTCGCTGTCGCCGAGGGCCTGCTCGGGGCTCATGTAGGCGGGCGTACCCACCGTGTCCGCGTCCCGCGTGATCCCGGAAGCCCCGGCCGGATTCGTCCCGTCCGGCAGACGGGACCTACCCGCGTCCCGCGTGATCCCGGAGCCCCCGCCGCCGTGCAGGGCCTTGGCCAGGCCGAAATCCATTACGTGCGGCTGGCCCGCGCGGTCGACCAGGATGTTGGCCGGCTTGAGGTCGCGATGCACAATGCCCTGCTGGTGCGCGAACTCGACCGCCTTCGAGACGGCGAGCATCAACTCCAGAATCCCGCGCTGCGACAGGCCGGCATCCTTCACGTAGCGGTCCAGCGACCGGCCGTCGATCAGCTCCATCGCATAGAAATAGACGCCGTGCCGATGGCCGCCGTCGTAGACCCGGGCAATGTTCGGGTGCTCCAGCCGCGCGGTCAGGTCCACCTCGCGCTGAAATCGCTGCTCGGCCCGCTGCGAACCGAAGCTGGCCACGTTCATCAGCTTCAGCGCCACGGTGCGGTGGGTGCCGTGCTGCAGGGCTTTCCACACCACGCCCATACCGCCTTCGCCCAGCCGGCCGAGGATCTCGTAGCCTTCGACCTGGGGAAAAGCCGTCTCGCCGGATGCCTCCGACCGCCAACTGCCCGTGCTCGGGGAGCCGGCAGCAGAACCGGGCGCGGAGGACTCGGAGCCGCCCGTGGCGGGAACGGTATTGCCGGCGCCGCCCGCGGGGGCCGAAGGCGGGGCCTTGGGGGTCGGCGGCTGCGGCGCGGGATGGAAGTCGTCCTGGTTCGACATGGCTCTCCCGTTTTCCGCTAGGACGCTCGCTTTCCCGCGCTTCCGGTTGCGGGGTGCCGGCTGTTTCCCGCGAGGGCCACCAAGCAGCTATTCTATCAGAAGGCAGGATGGGTTGGAAGGCGCCGAGTGCATCGGAAACCCTCGGGGACTTGACAATGTCAAGCCCCGCAACGAAACTCATGTCGTCGGGCCGCCTGCCGCTGACTACGCTCACTTCGACGGAAACATCCCCAGTTTGCCATGCCCAAGGGAGTGTGTGACTATGTCCTGCACCTATCGCACGTTAATGGTCATCGTCGCGCTGAACGTCCCCTTGGCAGCCGGGACCGCGGAGTCCGCGGCCGCACGAGCGCGCAGCGAAGCCGATGCCTGGCCGACTCTTGAGTGGAAGCAGGCTGCGCCGTCTCCCTTTGCGCGAGTCGAGTCGCCGGCTGCCGTCGTTAATAACAAGCTCTACTTGTTCGGCGGATTCACCGAGGATCTGGACGCCTCGAATCGGCTCGACGTCTACGATCCGCTGAGCGACTCCTGGACGCGGAAGCAGGACATGCCGGCGCGGCTCACGCACCTCAATCCGGCCGTCGACGGCAATACCATTTGGTTCGCGGGCGGGTTCAAGGGGAAACATCCCGGGCCGGTCACCGCTGAAGTCTGGAAATACGACATCGCCGCGGACGCCTGGACCGCCGGACCGCCGCTGCCCGAGCGGCGGGCGGGGGGCGGCCTGGCGGTGGTCGCAGGCAGATTACATTACTTCGGCGGCTACAAGGCCGATCGCGACACGAATGCCGGCGATCACTGGAGTTTATCGCTCGCAGGGGGGAAAGACTGGCAGCGCGAGGCTGATTTGCCCGACCCGCGCGGCCACGTGAGTGCGGCGGTGCTGGACGGCAAGATCTTTGCCCTGGGCGGCGATCATGGCCACGACATCACGCAGATCGACGTGAAATCCTGCCACTGCTTCGATCCCGCCACGAAAAAATGGAGCCGGCTCGCCGACCTTCCGGACGGACGCAGCCATTTCGAATCGAGCACAATCGTCTATAAGGGCCGGATTCTGATCGTCGGCGGGCGATGCAACAGTTCTCAACCGCCGCGAAACGTCGTGAACGACTTGCTGCAGTACGATCCCAAAGCGAATACGTGGCGCGTCGTCGGCGCGATGCCCGAAAAGCTGCTCGCTCCGGCTGCGGCGATCATTTCCGGACGCATCGTGGTTACCGGCGGCGGGCTTAACAACCCGCGGCCGCTCACGGCCGCCACGCGGATAGCGCCGCTGCCGGACGGCAAGTGATCGGCCCGATCCGCGGCCGCTGATTCCGATCATCTCAAGGACCCTGTCATGTGCGACCATCGATCCGGCCCGGCCGGCGGCATGGGACGAAGGGCTTTGTTGAAAGCCGGAGCCGCCACGGCGATCGTCGCCGCGACCGCTCCGCTGTCCGCGCTTGCAGGGCCGGCCGGCGGCGCGACGCCCGCTCGCCGGCGGACCGGCCTGGGACTGGTGATCTATGCGCTGGGCCTTCACCGCAAAGCGCTGAAGTTGCGCGACGCGCAAAGCGAATTGTTCGAGCCGCCGGCGTTCCTCGAGTTTTGCCGCGGATTGGGCGCGGGCGGCGTGCAAGTTCCGCTGGGCATCCACGATGCCGAGTACGCGCGGAAGCTCTGCCGGCAGGCGGAGCAGTGGGGAATGTTCATTGAAGGAATCGTCGCCCTGCCCGCAAGCGACAGCGACGTGGAGCGGTTCGAGGCCGAGATTCGCACGGCCGTTCAGGTGGGAGCGCGGGTGGTGCGCACGACGATCACCGCCGGCCGCCGCTACGAGCAGTTTCGCTCGCACGCCGAGTTTCGCGAGGCGATCGAGCACGGCCGGAAAGCGCTGCTGCGGGCGGTCCCGCTCGTCGAGCGGCAGCGGGTGCGGTTGGCTGTCGAGAACCACAAGGACGAACGCGTCGAGGAGCGGCTGGCGATGCTCCGCAAGATCCAGAGCGAGTACGTCGGGGCCTGCGTCGATCTCGGCAATAGTCTCTCGCTGCTGGAGGAGCCCCTGGCCGTGGTTGAGGCCTACGCTCCCTGGGCCTTCACGGTACACTTGAAGGACCAGGCCGTGCGCGAATATCCGCAGGGCTTCCTGCTGGCCGATGTTCCGCTCGGCGAAGGTTTCCTGGACCTGAAGGCGATGGTCGCCATCCTTCGGCGTGCGCGGCCGGAGGTCCGTTTCGGCCTGGAGACGATCACCCGCGACCCCCTGCCAGTTCCCTGCCTTACCGAGAAATACTGGGCGACCATGCCCGGTGTACCGGGCTCCGACTTGGCCCGAACGCTGCGAACCGTGCGGGCCCGGCAGGCCGCGACCTTGCCGCAGGTGGACCGCCTCCCGCTGGAGGGGCAGGTCGCCTGCGAGTCGGCAGGCATCGAAAAATCGTTCAGGTACGCCAGCGAGGTCCTGGGAATATGACGCGTTGTACCCCGGCGGCATCGGTTGTGCATCGTTCTGTTGCCATGAGGTTCCTGTGAATCCGATCCTCGATGCGGGCGATCCGGCCCTTTATGAGGTCGTCACTCGTGGTCCCGGGCC